>Ga0209498_1001193_pt1 | contig 15995 bp, 13 predicted proteins | sample WalLakDeSediment_FD_184131 | JGI IMG/M metagenome (GOLD analysis project Ga0209498, IMG submission 184131) | Lake sediment microbial communities from Walker lake, Nevada to study Microbial Dark Matter (Phase II) - Walker Lake 11/02/13 Deep... | ecosystem: Environmental > Aquatic > Freshwater >... | reverse complement strand
AAACCGCGCGGGAGATCATTTCCTCACCCGGAAGTTCTTCCAACACTTTGAGCACCGCAGGAGGAAAGTCTCCCGGTAGGTCAAAGCGGTATTTAAAAGTAATTCGATCTGTGCGAGGGGTGCCTGGGGGACCGATCCTCTCAGTTATTACCCCTCTCGCCGGACGATTACCTTTGGCCCACTTCTCAATCTCCACCACAACCTTCTCTCCCGGCTGGGCTCTGTTCAGGTCAGCAGATGCAACCTGCACCGCTCCGGCAAAGCGGCTGTCATCAGGTACGACAAAGAATCTTTTCCGGTCTCGGTTAAGGGTCCCAATATGCCGGTTCCGACCTCTTTCAATAATATTAACAACAGCTCCCTCGCGGCGGCGTCCTTTTTTTTCTTCAATGCGGACCACCACCCGGTCGCCATGAGCAGCGTTATTTAAATTTGCGGCGCTGATATAAACATCTTCTGTTTCCTGTTCCGGTATTAGAAAGGCAAATCCCCGCCGGTTGCCCCGCAGGATGCCTGTTATCAAGCCCAGCTTTTCCGGCAGGCCGAAACCGCCCTGTCCGCTCTTGATTAAGGCTCCTTCATCCTGCATCTTTTTCAAAAGGTCTAACAGAATTGCCCGATCCGGCTCCCTTAATCCCAAGCCATCAAGAATCTGACTGACGGTAAGGGATGTTTGGCGGTTTTTCCTGAGCAATACTTCGATCTCGTTACGCAGTTGATTGGCGCTACTTCTTTTTACCACGGGTTTAGTTTTATGCTCCTTTAGCTGCTTTCATGAAACAGCAAGCGGTTGACAAAGACAAACAACAGTGATAGCCTGCAAACTCCGCTGAAACAGCATAATAATCCGATTTTTCTTCTATAATTATAATGCCTTTAAGGACAAATTAAAAGGCAGGGGTTTTTTCACCCCTGCCTTGTTTTTCGGTTCCTTTTCCGTTCGGTTAGTTAATGACCACAAGGGCAATGGTAAAGAGCATAAAGGCTACTGCCAGGAAAGTAGTTACCCGTCCCAGTTTCTCGTCAAGCCCTTTTTTCTTTCCGACCAGTGACTGTGCCCCTCCGGCAATAGCCCCCAGACCTGCGCTGCGACCTGATTGCAGCAACACCGTGGCGATCAGGGCCACGCATAAAACCAGATAAATTATAGTTAATACTGTTCCGAGCATCAATCATTACCTCCAGTAACACTTCATACTAAACCAAACAAAGAACATTCTACCATATAAAAAAGTTCCTGACAAATTTTTTTAGTCTTCAAATTTCATAAATTTCATATCGATACAGCTTTAACTTGAACACCCCTAAATATATGATCATATCCAATCCTGGGCCGCAGATAAACATGATTTACCTGATATTTTCTAATATATTGGGAATAGCAATGCCCATCAGTGCGCCAACCGTTGTATGGTTCATATCCACCCAAATAAACTGCTGGTATTCGCTCATTTCGGTTCCAGCTTTATTTGACTGGCCTGTAGTTAAATCGGAAGCTTCTACTTCAGAGGTATTGTAATAAAGAATCACGATAACCTGGTTATTGTTAAGATTTATATAAATATATTCAATGCTATAAGGATAATCCGAAACAACCAGAGTTTTTTTTAGCATTTGCGAAACATTGCTAAAAATTTTTATATGACTCGGAACAGCACCATAGTTAGGGAGCAGGCCGCGAGAATGATTAAAAGCGACCGACTTCAGTGAATGAGCGCTCCAGATATCAGTTTTAATAAAACCCTCGCCTAAATCTTCCTTGAGGCCGGCAATTGCTTTTCGTATATTATCCAGAGTAAACTGCATAACCTCACCTATCCGGTTTAAAAACTATCTTAACCGCTTTTTCTAACTGCTGGTTGTGATCACTAAAACACAGCCCCGTAACCCAATCCTTTTCTATCAATGGGCAGTTAATTCCCCTATAAAGCAACGATAGGAAACAGAGTAAATAATAACAGGTTGCCTAATCATTCAGTTCTACCATTAACAAGATGGGAAAGCAACAACTTCATAAAACCTGACTAATGATAAGTATTTACTTGGTTGCGTTTTTCAGGCTTTCCTGAATTTTAGGAAGAACAATACTCATCAGTATGCCCATGGTGGTCTTTGACAGGTCAACCGTCATCCCCAACTGATAATCATCCGCCTTATTAATAATTACAAGGTAATTATTGGCAGTATGCACCATGTAATAATCACCTAAGTCGGGAAATTCCGAGCCGGCTAAGGTTTTTTCAAGCATCCGGGTAACCTCGTTAAAAAGCGCGGTTGCCTTAGGGGCCACGTTAAAACCACCCAGTGACTGGGCATCTTTGATGTGCCAAATGTCCGCAGTAACAACAGCATCGCCTAAATCAGACTTGATTTCTTCAATGATCGCTTTGAATACTTCAATTATCTTTGTCATATTGATCATCCTTTCTCTACTTTAATTAAATTTATTTTAATGTTAACATTCCGCTGGATAGGAAAGCAATAGAGCCAAAAAAACATTTATCAGTTGAAGTCTTCCTTGAAATCTTCGCTCATAAAAGGATCTGCATCGTCATACCGTTCTTTTGCATAAATTACAGAAGCTTCTGCGCTTTCAGAGGGCTTCTTCGTCAACCCACGCCTTAGATGCTTACCAACGGTACTCTTTGGAAGATCATTGCAAAACTCGATCATCCGGGGAAGTTTATAGACGGCCAGTCTGTCGGCACAGTAATCGAGGAGTTCCTCTTCCGTTGCACTTTCTCCTTCTTTCAGCACAACATATGATTTTAAAGCTTCACCAAAATATTGATCGGGGATACCCGTGCTGAGTACTTCCTCTATTTTGGGATGGTGAAAGAGCACTTCATCGACCTCGCCCGGATAGACATTAAGGCCACCGGTTATAATCATCTCTTTCTTACGCCCGACAATGTAAAAATATCCGCTGTTGTCCATCTTTGCTATGTCGCCGGTATACAGCCAGCCATCGCGAACGGTGTTGGCCGTTTCATCGGGTCGCTTCCAATAACCTTTCATCACCTGCGGTCCCTTAATGATCAGCTCGCCTTCCATGCCAACCGGCACATCGGAAGTGCCACTTTCCAAGTCAACAATGCGGCAATCAGTATCAGGATAGGGCAAGCCAATGCTACCGAATTTGCGCATCCCCCGAAAAGGATTGGCATGAGTCGTCGGTGAAGCTTCGGTGAGGCCATAGCCTTCAATTATTTTTATGCCGAATTTCACCTCCAGAGTATCGATAACCTCAACCGGTAGCGGCGCCCCACCCGTGCGCCAAATATCAACCGATTTAAGGTTATGCCTGGCGGCATCAGGATGATTGGCAATATTGATAAAAATTGTAGGAACACCCATAAAAAAAACCGGGCGGTAGCGATCGATAAGTTCCAAGGTAGCTTCGACATCAAAACGAGGAGAAAGGAGCAGGCCGAAAGGAGCAGTCAGGCCAAAGTTCATAACGGCGGTCATGCCGGTGCAATGGAAAAAAGGCATGACTGCAAGTCCGTAATGCTGCCGTATACCATTGTTATACTTGATCCTAAACCAATCAGAAAACCATTCCCGCTTCTGGATAATATTTGAGACTATGTTATAGTGAGTAAGCATGGCGGCCTTGGGAATTCCGGTCGTGCCGCCGGTATATTGCAGGACAGCCACATCAGACCGGGGATCAACCTCAATTTTAGGTGAATCTGCAGGATAATTCTTCAGCAACTCATCAAAGTAGAGCGCTCCCGGCACAGACAAGTCATAATCACTCAAACAGCTGATTATCATATGATCAAAAGTGAGTTTATCCCTGATAGCCAAAATATTTTCAATGACTAAATCGGCAACAATAACCACTTTCGGTTCACAATCCTGGATTACAAGTTCGGCTTCGGCGGGCTTACATAGAGGATCAACCTGGACTTCAACCGCCCCTATTTTCATGCAGGCATAGTAGGCATAAACATAGTCAGGGCAATTTGGCATGATAATAGCCACACGATCATTCTTTTTTACGCCTAAATCAATGAGCGCCGCAGCAAAACGGTCAATCTTTTCATGCATTTCGCCATAACTTATTCCATCGTTCTGGAAAATCATGGCAATTAGGTTCTTGCATTCAGACGTTTGCTGCACAAGAAACTCGTAAAGAGACACTTCCGGGTAATCCAGGTTCCAACGAACCGGATAATTATTTAGCCAAAGCCGTCTGAACATTTATTATTGCCTCCAGGTAATATTACCGCAAATCTTAAGAATAATACGGCTAAAAACAGAACTGCCGCGATAGGAATAGTGCTAGATCCTATCTCAGAAAAAACTGCCAGATTACAAACAAAGCTAATAATAAAAGTGAAAGAGCAATATTCCAGATCCAAAGAAGAGTATTGGGTTTCTTCTCTTGTTCCTGTTCTTTTCTCTCGAGCTCTTCTCTCAATTCGGAAATCTGCTTTTTGAGCTCGTCCGGCTTGTCCTCATAAACAGAGGTTGCAACATCCTGATTCGACGTAAGTGTGCTTCGCTGTCCGGGTTTTTCTTCACTGAGGTTATATTTAATATGCTCCCGATCATTTCGTGCCGACGAAAGGTGTTGAACACTATCTTCCGGCTTCTCCCGATCAAATCCATTGTCTTCATACTGAGGAATAACCAATTTGGGCTTAATCTGATCATTTGCCCATTCACCGGTAATTTTACTGCCGTCTATGCACAACAAGGTGCCGATGCCTTCTCTGTTATCATGAAACCAGCTGCCAACATAGATCCGATCATCCTCATAATACATTATGCCTTTACCGTGTCTCTTGCCTTCCAAGCGCTCACCATAGTACTTCATTTTAGCGGGATAAAGCATGATTCCCTGGCCTTGCATGCTGTCATTCTCCCACGCTCCTATGTAAACCCTGCCATCCGGAAAGCTAAGAATCCCCTCACCATGCTTTCTGCCATCTTTTAGCTCTCCTATGTAACGACGGCCATCCTGCCAATTGATCGCTCCAAGGTCACTTGACAATAAAACTTCTACGTCTGGCTTAGTTGACTGTGGTTCGGAACAGAGCCAAATAATGTCATCGCACTTATTACCATTATTCCATTCGCAAAAATATTGGCGCCCATCAGCGTAGGCCATCAAACCCATGCCGTGTCTGTTACTGATTTCCCAATCCCCAACATACTTGCCGAGATAACCGGTTTCAGACCAGTAAACCATGATGCCCTGGCCTGATCTTTTACCTTCTTTACACTGTCCGATGTATTTTCTGCCATTAGCCCAGGCTATGATGCCCAAACCATTTGGTTTATCATTTTCCCATTCTCCTAAATATTGGGTCCCTTCAGGTTGAACCCATAAACCCAACCCACTTCGCTTGCCATTTTTTTGATTTCCATCATAGACAGTTCCATCAGGCCAAACCATTTTCCCCTGGCCGCTTGGCAAATCGTTTTCCCATTGACCAGAATACTTTCTGCCACCAGCAAATAGGATTGTTCCCTCTCCACTTTTCAAGCCATCTTTAAAATCACCTTCATACTGGCTGCCATCGGCATAAATCTTTCTGCCCCGGCTTTCTCTATAACCCTTATGTTGCTCATCTAGCTTTTTTCGGCCTTCTGGAAAAAGAAATATTCCTGTGCTCATAACAACATCCCTCCCTGGCCCTTTTTACTGGGCTTGCATGTCTGAACAACACGAAACCTCCAGAATAAAGATCTACTCTCTAGACTAGAATAAAATACTTTCCTATCAAGACTAAAATAGCCCGTTTCGTTAACCAGGCTGTCATAGTTAGAAACCTAAACTTTAACCTTTGGCTTTTCGCCCCTGCCTTTCGACAGACTTACTTTTACCACCTTGATCCAACTTGCTAAAATAATGTTAAATATATAATAATCAAAATTATTTATAATGTCAATGTTTCCTTAAAAATATTTTCCGCTAAAGAGTTTGCCTGCTTGTTCTGCCTCGAATGATTATTTTAAACATTAGATGATAGTAGGCAGAAATTATTAATATCCCATTTTTGTCATAGCTCTAGCGAATCCACTTTTTCATCAACTTTTTCTATAATAACACAGATGGAGTCGCTAAAATCTTTTTCCGCTTCCAGCCAACCTTCAGCTTAATGGTTAACCCTTAAGCAGCCGGATTCAGAGTAGTCCCCAGTTACCTGTCAGAGTCAATCAAAGCTTACAGTTACACTTCAAGCGTTTTTTTGGATCAAAGCAACCAGTATTAAATCTTGCCGGCATAGAGCGCTGCTGCTCCCAGCTCTTCCTCAATTCTCAGCAGCTGATTATACTTAGCAACCCGATCAATGCGTGAAGGAGCGCCGGTTTTTATCATCCCCGTCGTGGTTGCCACGGCGAGATCGGCGATAAAGCTGTCTTCCGTCTCCCCGGAGCGGTGGGAAACCATGCAGCTGTATCCTTCCCGGCGAGCCAGGGCCATCGTATCGAGGGTTTCGCTTAAAGATCCGATCTGGTTGAGCTTAATCAGAATGGCATTAGCGGTGGCACTATCGATCCCCCGCTGCAATCTTTCAGGGCAGGTTACAAAGAGATCATCGCCAATCAGCTTTATTCTTGCACCCAGCGATTTTGTATGCAGCTGCCAACCCTCCCAGTCTTCTTCGTCCAGGCCGTCTTCAATGCTGATAAGCGGGTAACGCTCAACCAGCTTTCCGTAATAGCTGTTCAGGGCTGCGGCATCATAGCGGCTACCTTCCAGATGATAAAAACCATCTTTGTGAAACTCACTGGCGGCAGCATCAAGAGCGAGACTCACTTCATCCCGTGGCCGGTAACCGGCTGCCCCGATCGCCTCGATGATCAGCTCAATCGCTTCTTCGCTGGAACTTAAGTTTGGCGCGAAACCGCCTTCGTCTCCAACGTTGGTGTTCAGGCCCTTTGCCTGCAGAATCTTTTTCAGCCGGTGAAAAATCTCCGTTCCCATTTTCAAGGCTTCCGAAAAAGAGGAGGCGCCGTGCGGGACAATCATGAACTCCTGAATATCAATATTATTGTCGGCATGGCTGCCACCGTTAAGGATATTCATAAAGGGCACGGGAAGCAGGGTGGCTCCCAGGCCGCCGATATAGCGATAAAGCGGCAGCTCGAGCATCGCCGACGCCGCGCGGGCGGCAGCAAGCGATACTCCCAGGATAGCGTTGGCGCCGAGCCGTGATTTATTGGCTGTCCCATCAAGTTCGATCATAGCCAGATCCAGCTGTTTCTGGTTTAATACATTCATCCCGCAAACCGCCCGGGCAATATCTTCATTGACATGGCGCATGGCATTCAGCACCCCACGGCCAAGGTAGCGCTGTTCGTCTCCGTCTCTTAACTCCACCGCTTCAAAAGCCCCGGTCGAAGCCCCCGAAGGCACTGCCGCCCGGCCGCTCCACCCGCCTTCCAGCTTCAGGTCGACCTCCAGCGTGGGGTTTCCCCGAGAATCAAGAATCTCCCTGGCCCAAACCTCTTTAATCCGTTCTTCCATACTCCTACCTCCTCCGGCATCCTCAGTATCTAATCATGATGTCCCCTGTTTCCCTCCAGATACTCAAACTCAACTGTCTGCTAACATACTGGTGCCGGTCATCGCCGGCGGCTTACCCAACCCGGCCAGCGCCAAAACGGTCGGAGCCACATCAGCAAGGATGCCCCTGTCGCGCAGCGCTCGCTTCTCTTCGCCAACGAGCACAAAGGGTACCGGATTCGCGCTGTGCGCGGTCAAAGTCTCGCCTTCGCCGCCCTGCATCAGTTCGGCGTTACCATGGTCGGCGGTTACTATCATCTCCCAGCCCTTTGCTAAAACCTGCTCTTCAATTAAGCCTAAACTGCTGTCAACGGCCTCAACTGCTTTAATTGCCGCGTCAATATCACCGGTATGACCAACCATATCGGCATTGGCGAAGTTGGCCACAATCAGGCGGTGATCATTTCGCATCATAGATCCGACAATCTTTTGGGTAACCTCCGGGGCGCTCATCTCCGGTTGCAGATCATAAGTGGCCACTTTCGGTGAGGGAACAAGGATCCGATCTTCCAGCGCAAAGGGTTCTTCCCGGCCCCCACTGAAAAAAAAGGTAACATGGGCATACTTTTCTGTCTCGGCAATCCGCGCCTGGGCCAGACCATGCTCCGCATAAACCTCGCCCAGCGTCGAAGGAATATCTTCATTGGTAAAAGCGATCGGCACCGTCCGGGTCCGGTCATACTCGGTCATCGTCACGCAGTACGGCAGCGGCGGGTCTTCCCCGCGGTCGAAAAGCTCAAAATCATGATCGATAAAAACCTGGCTGAGCTGGCGTATCCGGTCAGGACGAAAGTTGAAAAAGATAATGCTGTCATCATTGCCAATTAGCGACACCGGCTGCCCATTACTGGTAGTGATCACAGTCGGCTGAACAAATTCATCCCCTTCGCCCCGTTCATAGGCCTCTTCCAGCGCCCCCTGCGCAGAGCCGGCTTTCAAGCCTTCACCCCTGGCGTAGGCATCATAAGCTTTTTTTACCCGATCCCAGCGCTGATCCCGATCCATAGCATAGTAGCGGCCGCATACGGAGGCTAAACAGCCCCTGTTGCTCTCCTTACATAATTGCTCCAGTGCGGCTAAAAACGGTTTGGCCCCAAAGGGAACAGTGTCCCTTCCGTCTAAAATAGCATGGATAAAGAGGCGATCCACTTTTTGGCGGCGGGCCATCTCCAGCAACCCTAGCAGGTGCTCATAGTGGCTATGCACCCCGCCATCGGAAACAAGACCGACCAGGTGCAGCGCCCCTGAGCCTTCCCTGGCCCGTTTCATCGCTTCCAGCAAGACAGCGTTATGGAAAAATTTCCCTGATTCGATGCATCTGCTGATCCTGGTCAGCTCCTGGTAGACAACCCGGCCTGCTCCCAGGTTAAGGTGCCCTACCTCGGAATTGCCCATCTGGCCCGGCGGCAGTCCAACCGCTTCTCCCGAAGCATCGAGCAGAGCCCAGGGGTACTGCCGGTAAAAGCGATCCATCTGCGGTGTGCGGGCCAGATCAATGGCATTGCCTGTGCCGGGTGCGGCGCAACCCCAACCGTCAAGGATCAGCAAAAGTATATTTTTCAATGCAGAACTGCCTTCCTGGCTGCCTGGATCAAAGCGCTGAACGACTCGGCCTCCAGGCTGGCCCCGCCGACCAGGGCTCCTGATACGGAAGGCAGCGCCATGTAAGATCCGATATTCTCAGCCTTAACAGATCCGCCGTACTGGACCCTTAAGCCTTTCGCGCTATCTGCTCCGAATTTTTCAGCCGCCAGCCGGTAAACGAGGGCAGCCGCATCTTCGGCATCGTCAGCCGAAGCCGCTTTACCAGTGCCGATCGCCCAGACCGGCTCGTAAGCAACAACAAAATTTAGAAGATCCTTCGCTGGCAACCCTTCAAGGGCAGTAGTTAACTGCCTTTTTATGACCGCAGCAGTCTGGCCCTGCTCTCTTTCGCCTTCGGTTTCACCGAGGCACAAAATCGGGTATAGACCGGCAGCCAGAGCAGCTTTCACCTTCAGGTGCACCTGCTGATCTGTTTCACCCATCAGGTGGCGGCGCTCAGAGTGCCCGATAATCACATAGCTGACCCCGTATTCAATGAGCATGGGAGCAGCAATTTCCCCTGTGAAGGCCCCCTGCTCTTCCCAGTGCATATTCTGGGCGCCAATTTTAATAGCACTGCCCTCTAACCCGGTTGCCGCAGCCGCCAGAGAGGTAAAAGGCGGAGAGACCAGGACATCCACCCCGTCAAAAAGGGTTTCATCACGGCGCAGCTTTTGACAAAAAGCAGCCGTTGCGGCTGCAGTTTTATGCATCTTCCAGTTTGCAGCGATAATCAGTTTCATAGTTCCCTCCAGCCAGTATTAAAAATATTCTACCGCAACACGCTAATGCCCGGCAGTTCTTTGCCTTCCCAAAATTCCAAAGTTGCGCCGCCCCCGGTCGAAATAAAGCTGATCTGATCAGCAAGCCCAAGGGATTCAACTGCAGCCACCAAATCGCCGCCCCCGATGACCGAGTAGGCCTTACCGGCGGCAATGGCCCTCACCACAGCAGCAGTTCCCTGTTCAAAAGGCGGGATTTCAAAGACTCCGAGCGGACCGTTCCAGACCACCATCCCGGCCTCTTTTATCACTCCTGCAAAGAGGTCTGCTGTCTGCGGGCCGATATCAACAGCCTTCCAATCGCCGCCAACCGCCTGCGGTTCCATGACTTCACTGGGACTGCCCGCTTCAAGCTTACGGGTAACCACAAGATCGATTGGTAAAAGCAGGCGGCAGCTGCCCTTTTCTGCCTCATCCAGCAGCTTGGAAGCGTTTTCAAGCTGTTCTTTCTCATAAAAAGAAGCTCCGAGGTTATGCCCCTTTGCAGCGAGGAAAGTGTTGGCCATACCACCGCCGACCAGCAACGTATCGGCCAGCTCTAAAAAACGGCTGACTACGCCAATTTTATCGGAAACCTTGGCCCCACCCAGGATGGCAACCAGGGGCCGACCCGGTTCTTCAAGACAGCGTGTGAGCTCTTCAATTTCCTTTTGCATCAGCAGGCCGGCATAGGCGGGGATATAATCGGCAACACCGGCCGTGGAAGCATGGGCGCGGTGGGCCGTCCCGAAAGCATCATTAACAAAAAGATCAAAAGGGGCCGCCAGCTCACGGGCAAAGTCTGGATCGTTTTTCTCCTCGCCCTTTGCGAAACGAACGTTCTCAAGCAGCAGCAGTTCGCCTTCCGTCAGGGCATCTACCGCCGCTGTTACTTCAGGTCCGGTAACCTGATCCAGTTTTTTAATCGGCCTACCCAGCAGCTCGCCCAGCCTCTTGGCCACCGGATCGAGTTTCAGCTCCGGCTGCGGTTCGCCTTTCGGCCGTCCCAGGTGCGAAGTTAAAGCCAACCGGGCTCCACCCTCCAGCAGAAATCTGATCGTCGGCAGGGCGGCCCTGATCCGGGTGTCATCGCGAACAGTATCACCCTCCAGTGGCACGTTAAAATCAACTCTCATTAATACTTTCCGGCTTTTTACCGGAACCGTCTGTAAGCTCTTTTTTTTTAACAAGCCCTTTCACCACCCGGCAGTTCAGGATCGACGACGCTTGTACGAAGCAGGGATCGTCATCTCTTCCCTGTACTTGGCTACAGTTCGTCTTGAAATACTAATGCCCTTCTCCTGCAGAAGTTCCGCCAGACGCTGATCGCTGAGCGGGTGATCAGGCTCTTCCGCATTGATCAGCTCCTGCAGATAGGTCTTGATACTGTGCGAGGAATAGTCTACCCCGCCTGCCCCGGTCAGGCCGGTGGAGAAGAAAAACTTCAAAGAGAAAAGACCCCTGGGGGTCTGGATATACTTATTAGCGGTGGCACGGCTCACGGTTGATTCGTGAACCCCGACATTGCCTGCTACCTCTTTCAATGTAAGTGGCCTGAGGTGCTTGATGCCGAGCTCTAAAAAGGCTTCCTGAATCAGCACAATCTGCTGAGACACTTTAAAGAGGGTCATCCTTCTTTGTTCAATACTGCGGATTAACCAGCAGGCTTTCTCGATTTTTGTCTTGATAAAGCTGGATAGCTGCTTATCGCCGGCATCATCTTTCAGGATCTGCTGGTATAAGGGGCTGATCGTCAACTGTGGGATAGTGCTGTCGTTGGCTGTGACCACGTATTGTCCGTCAATTTTTTCAACATTTATATCGGGCACAATGTAACGCGTTTCCTCGCCCTCACCGAAGATGCTGCCCGGCTTCGGATTAAGGGTGCGAATAAAATCAACCGCCCCTCTTACCTCTTCCTCGTTACAGCCAAGACGTCCGGCCAGGAAACGATAACGGCTGTCGGCAGCGGCCGGCAGGTAGTTGGTTACGATTTCAACTACCAGGGACGGTGGCTCAACCAGTCGCTCCAGCTGCAGCAAAAGGCATTCCCGGAGGTTGCGGCAACCGATCCCCGCCGGTTCGAGCCTTTGAATGATCTTTAAGGCTTCTTCCATCTCGGCAGGCTCGGCGCCGATCGCTTTGACCAGCTCTTCCAGCTCACCCTGGAGGTAACCGTTATGGTCAAGGTTTCCGGCCAGATACGCGGCAAAGGCAAACTGCTGCGGCGAGAGATCGAGCATCCGCAGCTGACCGCAGAGATCCTCCTGCATGGAGCCGGTCAGGCCGGCACAGTTTTCCACCGTCGGTTGATGTTCCGCTGTTTCCCGTGAGCGAACCGGCGCATAATAAGTGCTGTCGAGATCCATCTCGCGAAAATACTCTTCCCAGGGCAGATCATCAGCGGTTCCGGCAGCTGCTGCTTCGTCCGTTTCCGGCGTTTCCATGCCTTCAGCCTCTTTCTCCTGCTCCTGATCTGGCTCGGCATTTTCCTGGACCTCCAGGACGGGATTTTCGAGAAGTTCCTGTTCAATATGTTCAATTAGTTCCAGTGAAGAATATTGCAGAAGGGTAATGGCCAGCTTCAGCTCAGGAGTGATGATCAGCTTCTGGTTCTGTTCAAGCTTCAGATTGTAATCAATCTTCATTTAACCTGCTCCCGCATCATAGTGATCTTAAAATCCTAACTAATGTAAGTAATTCTTTTTTCGACAAAGGTTGGGGTAATTCCTGCCTCTGTTTATTTGAATGGCATGATTTTTGCTTGTATCAGGAGGTTACGGTTTTGCGAATAATCTTTTCCAGTTGCCGGAAGCGGTGGCTGACGCCCGACTTTGTTACCGGGGGCTTTAACAGTTCGCCTAGCTCGGTGAAGGATGCTTCGGGGTATTGACGGCGCAAAAGGGCAATATCTCTCAGCGATGAGGAGAGGTTGTTCAGGCCGATAGTGCGATCCAGTTCGTCGATCAGGTCAAGCTGCTGCTGGGCTGAAGCAACCACTTTGCTTAAGTTGGCTGTTTCACAGTTTACCAGGCGGTTAACCCGGTTGCGCATGCTCTTGACTACTCTCTGGCTTTCAAGCTGCAGCAGGGCACTGCCGGCACCGATAATTCTTAAGAAGTCGGCAATAGCTTCGGCATTTTTAAAGTAGAGATAGGCTGAGTCATTTCTGATTCTTAACAGCGGGGCGAGACTGAAAGACTGGAGCAGCTGCTGGTAAGCCCCGGCATCTTCAGGTCTGCCGCAGTTTATTTCGAGGTGGTAACCTGAGCGCCTGGAAACGGAAATACTGCCGCCGACCAGAAAAGCTCCCTTCAAAAAAGCCTTGCGGCAGCAGCTTCGCTTTGGGGTAGCCGCATGACGTCGCGACAGGGTTAAAAAGTGGCCGACCTCTTTCAGATCAAGATAGATCAGCAGAGCGTCAACCTGCTCATCGCCGAAAACCTGGACCACGAACTGACTCCTGCGCAGCCGTACCTCCTGCCGCTTATAAATCAGCGGCGTTTCAACCCCCGCCTTGCGTAACAGGTTAAAGAGGCGGCGGGCAACCGAGACATGATCGACCATGGCGCTCAGGCTGTATTGCTTCTGCCTGAAGGTATAATAACCGCTTTTAAGCAAAATCGCTTTTAGTTCCCAGGAGCTGCAGCATTCCGGCCCGCCCTCCAGCCTGGCCAGCTCTTCCTTAACCTGCCTGGTTAAAGACAAGAGGATCCCCTCCCGGTTCCTATTTCCCGATATCGCGGTGCTCCACCGCAACATTGTAGCGGGAGCCCAGAAAACGCCCCAGATCTTCGGTGAGCACCACCGAGCGGTGCTTTCCGCCGGTACAGCCGATACTGATCACAAGGTTGGTTTTCCCTTCCTTGATGTAGTAAGGAATTGAAAAATCCAGCAGGTCTTTGACCTTGTCAAAATAGCGTCCCGTCTCCGTCCACTGCCAGACATATTCCCGGACCTGCAGATCTTCCCCGGTCAGCGGTTTAAGATGCTCCACATAGTGCGGGTTAGGTAAAAAGCGGACATCAAAAACCAGGTCTGACTCCGGCGGCAAGCCGTGCTTAAACCCGAAAGAAAGCAGGTGAATCTGCAAATTCTTATCGCGCTGCCCGGGCTCGTAGATTTCAACTATTTTCGATTTAAGCTCCCACGGTTTAAGAGCGGTGGTATCGATCTCCCTGCTCGCCTTACCACGCAGACCGCTTAAAGCTTCCCGCTCCCTGCTAATCGCCTCCGGCAGGCCCAGCTCTCCTAAGGGATGCCGGCGGCGGGTCTCTTTGAAGCGGTGAATCAGGGTTTCATCCGAGGCAACTAAAAAGAGGATCTCATAATCCACATTGCGACCTTCAAGCTCCTGCAGAGCCTCAAATAGATCCTTAAAAAAAGCGGCTCCGCGCAGATCGCAAACCAGGGCTACCTTCTTATTTTCCGACTGGATGAAAAGATCGGCAAACTTCGGGATCAGGGTGGGCGGCATATTGTCTACACAGTAATAGCCGAGATCCTCAAAACAGTTAAGCGCGTGGCTTTTCCCGGCTCCTGAAAGCCCGGTTATCAAAACCAGCCTGATCGCATCGCCTCTGTCCATTAGCTAATCCTCCCGTTTCAGAATGTAGCGTTCAATTATTTCGGCTACACCGTCATCTTCGTTAGAAGCGGTCACCAGATCGGCAGCCGCTTTTACCTCCGGGCGGGCGTTGGCTACCGCCACTCCGAGCCCGGCAAAGGAAAGCATATCAATATCGTTCGGACCATCGCCAATGGCGATCACCTGATCGGCCCTGATCCCCTGCTGCTCGATAAACCAGCTGAGCGTCTGGCCCTTGGTGGCAAGGCCGTCCGTTATTTCGAGAAAGAAAGGCCTGGACTGCAGGATGGACAGCCGATCATCGAAATCCGCCCGCAGTTTTTCCTCAATATCTTCAAGCGTGCCCTCCTGGTGGATGATACTCATTTTAGTCGGGCAGCTGCCGTTTTCTTTTAAAAAAGCGCTGAGACTGCCGACCGGCTGCAGTTCAATGCCGGTCATAGACTGATAGTAACGGGACTGCTCGTTTTCTTCCCTGATGTAGAGCTGATCTTCGAGAAAGACGGAGATGTGATAATCAGTCTTTTCTGCTTCCTCCAGCACGGCAATGGCGATCTGGTTGGGAATCGGTCTGTGCAGCAGAGTTTCACGGCTGCGGGCTCTTTTAACCAGGGCACCGTGATAATTAATCAGTGGACAATCTTCATCGAAACCGAGTTCCTCCAGGTAGCCGACGCTGGTTTTGAACATCCGGCCGGTAACAATCAAAAACTGAACCCCCGCTTCAACGGCCCCGCGGATCGCCTTTTTGTTGCGGCCTGAAATGGCAGAGCCGCTGTTCAGCAGGGTATCGTCAAGATCGACGGCCAGCAAACGATAGTTCATGATCTTTTACACCTCAGTTCTACTATACCATATAGCGGCCGGCCGGTTTTGCCATGGCAGCGCTGAAACGCTTTTAGTCAAGTTTGGAGCGGCCTGCTGCATATATTTTTTCCGCCAGGGCGCGGTTGATGCCCGGCACCCTGCTCAGTTCTTCGATGCCGGCCTGCCGCACCCGGTCGATACTGCCAAATGCCGCGAGCAGGGCCGACCTTTTTGCCGGGCCGATCCCCGGGATATTCTCGAGACGCGAACGGATAGCGCTGCGGCTCTTCAGAGAGCGGTGACCACTGACGGCAAAGCGGTGTGCTTCGTTCCTGATCCGCTGCAGCATTTGCAGGGTGAGATTCTCCGCCGGCAGCATCACCGGCAGCGCCGAACCAGCCAGGTAAAGGCGATCCGGATCCTTGGCCAGGGCCGCGATCGCCACCTCTGCCAGGGGGCTGCCGCGCAGGGCTTCGGCCACCGCGCTTAACTGGCCCTTGCCCCCATCGATCAGGAGCAGGTCGGGCAGCGTGCCCTCAGCGGCGCGTTCTACCCGCCGCTGCAAGACCTCCGCCAGGGCTGCATAGTCATCACCCGGCGCCGCTTTCTTGATGTTAAAACGGCGATACTCCTCTTTATCGGCCTCGCCGTTTCTGAAAACAACCATCGCCCCGACCGCGGCGCCACCGCGCAGGTGCGAAATATCGTAAGCTTCAATCCGTTCCGG
>Ga0209498_1001191_pt1 | contig 16002 bp, 17 predicted proteins | sample WalLakDeSediment_FD_184131 | JGI IMG/M metagenome (GOLD analysis project Ga0209498, IMG submission 184131) | Lake sediment microbial communities from Walker lake, Nevada to study Microbial Dark Matter (Phase II) - Walker Lake 11/02/13 Deep... | ecosystem: Environmental > Aquatic > Freshwater >... | reverse complement strand
AGTTCGCAGGCCGGATTCCATCCAGGCGCCTCGGCCGGATATCGATCAGGTTGGGGAAGGGTGCAGGGCTCGGAGGGGTTTCAGGGCTGCGCAGCATGCAGGGACTCGCCTGGCTCTCGCGGTCACTGGAAGACAGGCCGCGTCCGGCCCGTGCGGCCGCAGGGGCGGTGGTCGGGAGCGTCGTGGCGGGCCGGAGCCGCCGACTGGTCGGGGCTTGCGTGGGTGCCGGCTGCGCCGTGGCGGGGGCCTACGCCGGCTGGTTTCTGCGGCGGGAGGCGGGGCAGGTCACGCCGCTCCCCGAGCTCGCCGTTGCCCTGGCCGAGGATGCCCTGGCCGTTTCGCTGGCCAGACACCTGGTGAGTTCGTAGCCGCGGAAGGGAGACCTTTCCTCCGGGCCCCAGTGTACGGAGTCATCCACACCGGCCTTCCCTTCCCCCCCGCGCCGATCCATGCGACGAATTTCCGCCTTCCTCCTTGCCGCTTCGGTCGTGGCTGCGGGGGGAGCCGCTCTCTGGGTCCACCAGCGGGGCCGTCGCCTTTCCCGGGCCCTTCGAAGGGCGCCCGGCTCCTGGCCCGTCCAGACCACGGACGACGGGCATGGGCCTCTCTACTTCCGTTCGTATCATCTCGATGTCCGGAACCCCACGCTGAGCGCGGTGGAGGTCATGAAGAAGGTCCAGGCGGACCTGGATGCCTTCTCTCCGTTCGAGATCGCCCGGTTCGAGAAGACCCACGGGTAGGAAGGAAGACTGAAGCCGGGGGACGAGTTCTTCATCCACATCCAGGCTCCGGGGGACGGACCGGTCCGGGTGGCCGAGGTGAGGGCAGCAGCGCATGTGGAGCCGCTTTTGCGAGAAGGTCTGCGACGCCTCCGGTGGAGAGATGGTTGACCATGTGAAGGTCCACACCTTCCGGGCTCCCTGCGGCGAACCGCTCCGGCCGGGAGGCGATGACGAACCTTCCCCGTACCAGTCGGTCCTGGGCGAAATCGCGGCGCGAGCCCTGAATTTCGAGCCCCCCGACGAGGAAGCCCCCCGCGAGGGATGGCACCACGACGACGTCCATGTGGACCTCATCGCGGAGCCGCCTGGCCTTCCGCTCGAAGGCGGCTCCTGGAGTCACGCACGGGAGTTCGTGAAGGCCTACCGGTTCCCGGATCCCGCCCTCATCCAGGGGCACTACGACCGCGCAGCTCCGCTGGAAGGGCGCAGCATGCTTCTCCGGGGCCGTTTCCTGGGCCTCGAATTCCCCTTCGGTGTTCGCATCTCCCGGGCATTCGAAGAGACCCGGGACTCCCCGAAAGGCCCACTCCGGGTCTGGGGATACAGCTACCGCACCCTGGAACACCACTTCGAACGCGGGCAGATCACGTTCATGGTGGGGAAGTACATGGACAGCGGACGGGTCATCTTCCGGATCCACTCCTATTCCCAGAGGGCTCACATCCCGAATCCCCTCTACCGGGCGGGATTCCGGATCTCTGGACGAAGGCTGCAGGCCGAGTTGCTGCTCCGGGACCCTCTCCTCGAGGTGGAAGCAGGAGCGAAACCGGGAGAGTGGTCCACCATCCCCGGCGGGAGCACCGGAGCGCGACGGAGCCGAGATGCCCGGGCCTCCGACGGGAACATGACGGCAGCGGGCCCCTGAGCATGCGTTCTCGGAACATGTGGTCCCGGGACATGCGTTGGAAGGCCGTTGAAGAAGTAGGGGGACCACCGGGAAAGGGTCTTGCGTGTCCGGGTCAAGGCGGGTCGCTGAAAGCGATGCGGTAGCATCGGTGAAGCGGCCCAACGAAGATCCCGGGCCTTGAACCCCCCTTCCCCCTCCGGGTTGGGGCGGCAGGGGCCCACTGCGGTCGTTGGCCCGCCTCGACGTAGCTATCGCTATGTCTTCAACGGGCCGCCTGCGAATCGGGCCTCTGGCGCTCCCAGCGGTGGTCCCTCTACTTCTTCAACGGCCTTTTAACGGCGCTGGCGTTCCCGCCTTCTCTCAGGAGAGGATCCGCGCTGCCCCCATGATGCCGATCCCTTCGAAAGGATTTCCTTCGTGAGCTCGAAGGTCGACGGGCCCCGAATTCGGGGCATCCTTCAGCGGCTGGAGACGTGACTCTCCCGTTCGCGCTCGAGGTGCCGCGGAGGCCGCCCCACCTTGCCTCCGCCCCCAAGGGGGGGGTGCATGCCTACCCCTCGCATGCGGAGCCACGGGTCCGGTGGTTCGTGCAGTCGAGCCAAGCACGGAGTGGAGCATGAAGCACCCGGCGCTCTGAGCCGGATACTGGCCGCTGCCTCTCGCCTCGCTGGACCCTCTCGAACCCTTTCGCGAAGCCCCGCCACCCGTTCTCGCTGCTCAGCAGCCCTCGTTCACGAGCGGGAGGCGGCCAACGGGCCCCGCCCCCCAGTCCGCCCGGTCGAGGCCGGTCCATGGGGAGATTTGACTTCCACGCCGGATCGAAGGACTATGCTGTGCATCGCCGCTGTGCATCGCCCCGGCGTAGCGGCGCTGCCCCCCCCGCAAGGAGCCCATTCCCATGAACAAAGCACTGGCAGCAGAAGGGTTCGGCACGTTCTGGTTGGTGTTCGGTGGCTGTGGTTCAGCGATCTTCGCCGCCGCCTTCCCCGAGGTAGGGATCGGACTCCTGGGCGTGTCGCTGGCGTTCGGACTCACGGTCCTCACCATGGCCTTCACGGTGGGACACATCTCCGGAGGGCACTTCAACCCCGCCGTCTCGGTGGGGCTCTTCGTGGCCGGGCGCTTCGAGGGGGGAAAGCTGCTCCCCTACATCGCGGCGCAGCTGGTGGGGGGAGTGCTGGCGGCGCTGGCGCTCTACGCCATCCTCTCGGGTCAGGCCGGCTTCGACGGGGTTGGGGGGTTCGCGGCCAACGGATTCGGGGAGCTATCCCCGGGAGGCTATGGGCTCGGCTCCGCCTTCACGATGGAGCTCCTCATGACCTTCTTCTTCCTCTTCATCATCATCGGCGCCACCAGCCCGAAGGCCCCGGCGGGATTCGCTCCCATCGCCATCGGCCTGGGGCTGACCCTGATCCACCTGGTGAGCATCCCGGTGACCAACACCTCGGTGAACCCCGCCCGGAGCACCAGCCAGGCGCTCTTCGCCGGGGGGGACTACATCGGCCAACTCTGGCTCTTCTGGCTGGCTCCCCTGGTCGGGGCCGCGATAGCCGGACTGGTGGCCAGGTGGCTGCAGTCGCGCGAGCAGGATGACCTTCAGGGGGCGTCCTCCGGCTGATCACCGCGGGGGACGGCGCGCTGGGCGTCGGTGGGAGTGGGAACCCGGACTGTCTCCGCTGAACGACTGCGCACCTCGGCGAGGACTCCTCCGGCTCAGAACGTGATCCGGAACCAGAAGGCCACCCAGATGATCAGAATGACGGGCGGCAGGCTGAACGACGCCGGCACGGTCCATCCCCACCTGTGCCGTGCGGCAAGAGGCGCGGCAATCAGCGCCACCAGGGCCAGGGCCACGCAACCGCCACCGACCACCACGTCGGTGTGTACGGCCGCGCTTCCGTATTTCCTGATGAATTCCTCCGGAGACACCGCGTAAGAGAGGAGCCTCGGCAGGAATGGTGTGGCCGCCAGGGCCGCCGTGAGCGCGGCCGCAAGCGCCGCCCCCCGACGCTTTCCAAGCAGTCCCGATATCACGATCGCCAGCCAGAGCGGTGCCAGGACCAGCGCGATCACGCGTATCAGCATCTCCATGCTCGTCCGCCGGCCCTGTCACACCCCTCCCTCGAAGGGTGTCCCGAACGTCTGAGGGCATCCGCCTCCGCGCTGGCGGGGGTCGCGTGTGAACAGCCTTGGGGGCGGCGGATTCGACCCCATTGGTGAGCCAGGCGTTGAGGCTGTCTCCTGCGCTCGCGGCAGCGCCGGCCGCTGCGCGATGAAGATCCGGGCCGAGGCGGGGATTCAACTACCCCGGAGAACGGGCGCTCCGGTTTCTCGCCCCGAGCTTCGCAAACGCGGAGGTAGGGGTCGACTGCGCGCTGGATCGACATCGTGAGCACCTGTACGGAGTCCCCTTCAACGTAGATCTCGTCCCGGAGATCCATCGCGTGTCAGGGAAAGAGCGAGAGTTCAGGGGCGAATTCGACGAACAGGAGGATCCACTCGTATGGCAGCATGCAGGGGCCCCATCAGTAGGAAAGACCCGGCGTCCTTTGGAGATACGTCGGATCGGTCAACTGCTTCAACATGAAGTCCGCCACGTCGGCGCGGGAGACCTTGAGCTGAACGGACCGGTCGTCCGCGGGAAACCCGTGCCGGTACGATCCGGTCCGCTTCCCATCGGTGAACGCCCCGGGGCGAACGATGGTCCAGTCCAGCGTGCTCCGCATCACGTGACCTTCCTGACCCACGTGATCCTGGAAGGCCGTGCGCAGCAGCATCCCGAACATGATGTGCTTCCAGAAGATGTTCAGATTGCCCCGACTGTCGCCAAGGCCCAGGGTCGTCTGACAGATCAGTCGACGAACTCCGGATGCCTTCATGGCGTTCACGATGTTGTGCGTCCCCTCGCTTCGGACCCGCCCCTTGCGACCTGCCCCCAGTGCGCAGAGCACAGCATCATGCCCCTGCACCGATTCCCGGACCGCCTCAGGGTCGAGGACATCACCCTGTGCCACAGCGAGATTCCGGTGCTCCATCCTGATTCGGGAAGGTTGCCGGACGAACGCGGTCACCACGTGCCCCTGATCCAGCGCCTGTCGGACGAGCTCGCGTCCCACATTGCCGGTGGATCCAAAGATGATCAGCTTCACAGGTCTTGCCTCCCGCTGTTTTCCGTATGCACAGCCCCCGTCCCGCGGCCCGTGCAGAAAGGTCCCACACGAGTTGCCCGGAGCCCATGGCAGGGGCTCCTTCCCTCTTGACTGATCGTCTCGACCTTCGTCCGGATCCGGAACGCCATGACCGAGCCCATCTCCGTCGCCAGCATCTGGGACGCCGCGGACCCAGTGGCAGAGGCTCTGCACACGCTCCAGATCTCGGGGGCCTTCTACTCACGGGCCTCCTTCTCCGCTCCCTGGGGGGTGGAGTTTCCCGCCATGGCCGGCCACCTGATGTTCCATGTGATGACTTCGGGGCGCTGCTGGCTTCAGGCCCAGGACATGGCATCCATCCGGATGGAAGCGGGGGAACTCGCCCTCATCCCCCACGGTGAGGGCCACGTTCTGGTGGGTGAGCCCGGGGTTCACGCCAGCCGGCTGAGGGACACAAGACGCGAGTTCGTCAGCAGCCGCTACGAGCTCCTGGTGCATGGCGGGGGTGGCGAGGAAGCGACGATGATCTGCGGCGCCGTGCGCCTCGACCATCCGGCCGCCCGGCACCTGATTGCCCTCCTCCCCAGGGCCATCCACATGGACTCGTCCGGGACGACCCGTAATCGGTGGATCGAGAGCACCGTGCAGTTGATCTGTCACGAGGCGTCGGAGCTCCGGGCCGGGGGCGAATCGGTCATCACACGGCTCGCGGACCTCCTTGTGGTCCAGGCCATCCGGGACTGGATCGAGACGGACCGGGGGTCGTCCGGGTGGTTCCACGCACTCGAGGACCCGGACGTGGGGCGCGCCCTCCGGATGATCCATCGCCATCCGGAACGACCCTGGACCGTGGAGTCCCTCGCCAGGGAGGTCTACATGTCCCGGTCGGCGCTGGCCCGTCGGTTCACGAACCTCGTGGGGGAGGCCCCCCTGGCCTACCTGACCCGCTGGCGGATGCAGCTTGCGGCGGCCTGGTTGCAGAGGGGCGAGGTCCGGGTGGGGGAGCTCCCGGCAAGGCTCGGCTACGCCTCCGAGGCGTCCTTCAGCCGGGCCTTCAAGCGGGAGATGGGAGTGCCGCCCGGGGCGTACCGGGATATGGGCTGAGCGGGACCGGCGACCTCGAGCACGGCGTCCGGTTCCACGAGGCCACGGGACCGAAGGCCCGAGATGCGAAAGCCCTGGCAGGGGGACCGAGCAGCACCTTGCCCGGCCAGAACCCCCGCCCTGCCTTGACCCCACCTCGAGGAGGGCCCCCGAGGAGGGCCCCCCAGCAGGGCCTTTGAGTCGACGATCCCTTCATCGGGCAACTCGCGTGCGGCCCGGGCCATGCGCCCACCCGCTGCCCCCATCCGCTGCCCCCATCCGGGCCCCGGGACGATCCCGAGACGATGCGGAGACGAACGCGAGATGGGGAGTGCACAGCTTGCCGGCAGTTTCGCATCTCCACCCCCTGTCTCACGTCGCCAAGCCAACGGAGGCCCTCTCCATGCCTACGCCCCCTGCCACCCCCCTCGTCTCCGGTCTCGGGGGCGCCATTGGCGGTGACTTCCGCGCGGTCTGGAACCGCCTCTACTTCGTCGAGTTCGACGGAAAGCTCTCGCGCCTGGATCTGATTCCCCGGGCGAGGATCATCCGATCGGGGACCCTGACCATTCCCGGCACCCACACGCTCGACCTCGACACGGGTACCCTGAGCCCGGCGGGAGACGCCGCCGACCTCTGGTGGCAGCAGATGACGACCTCCACCCGGCAGCTCACCCCGGTGAATGGAGCCGAGGTCCACCGGATCGGTCCGGCCAACTATGCCCGGCTCACCTACGCCAGGCTCATGGCGCTGGCCTACACGACGAACCCGGTACCCGGCACCCCCGGCTCCGGAAACCGGATGACCCCCGGGACCGTGGTCGCCGTGCGGACCAACAGGGGGAACTTCGCGAAGCTCCAGGTTCGGAGCTCGGGCTACGACCTCCAGATCCGCTTCACCACCTACCGGCCCTCCCCCGCCTACCGCATCCTGGGAACGGGGTACCAGCAGCCCGAGGACGTGGCCCTTTCCGCCGACGGTACGCGGGCTTGGATCACCGAGCGCACAGGGAACCTCCTTCGGGTGGAGCTTTCGAGTCCGGGTCGGAGTTCGGCCACGGTGGTGGCCTCGGGCCTCACTGCGCCGCACCAGATTGCCCTCGACGAGACCCACGGGCGGGCGTACGTCGTGGAGCACGCTTCGAGCGGGCGCCTTCTCCGGATCGACCTCGCCACCGGGAACGTCACGACCATTCTCACCGGGCTCAGCCGCGCCGTGGGGCTCCTTCTCGATGCGGAGGGGACCTCGGCATGGATCAGCGAGCAGGGAAGCACCCCCGACACCGGGCGCATCGTCCGCCACCGCCTGGACTCGGGTCACAGCGAGCCGGTGGCCACGGAGCTCGTGAACCCCTTCTTCCTCCGCTGGACCGATCCGGCCGAGACCGGGATCCTTGTGGCCGAGCGGGATCCGGCGAACCGGATTACCCGGGTCGAGACCGCCGCCGGAGGCGGCCCCGGTGCCACCCGGGTCGTGGCAGCGGGCGTCCCGGCGCGACCCTCGAGCGTGGCGCTGATTTCGGAGACCGACCTTCTGGTCCTGAGCGATGCCGTCGTATCCAGGGTTGCCCTGGCCGAGGCCGTGCTGGATCCGGGCGGCCCCCTCCTCCTGGGGATCGGGCACGTCCCTGCCGAACGAATCTCCCGTGACACGAACCCCGCCCGGGCCGGATACGCCGACACGACCCAACTGACCAACTACTTCTTCCAGGTTCGCCACGCGCCCTTCGGCGGGACCCTCCCCATCATGGTGAACTTCCCCGCGGCCTGGGCGGCGGGGGCGCGGCACTACAAGCTCTTCGTGAACGGGGTGGAACCTCGACAGGGGTGGACGGACCTCCGCTGGAGCACCTCGGTGAACCGCTTCGTGACCCAGCAGGTGAACCCCGACAGCGGGGGATTCTACCGGGTTCGCCCTCCCCACGAGCTCTGGTATCACCCCTTCCTGGGGTACCGGCTGAATACCCCGGACCTGGGAGACGGGCATCGCACCGTCGAACTCCGCTTCTACACCGCGACCAACCTGGCGTCGGAGCTCGGCGGACTCCCATCGGAACATCGCACCGTCCCGGTCCAGGTCGACAACACCCGGCCCCAGGTCTCCATCGATCAGGTGCTCCACAATGGGAGTCCCGTGGGCGCCTGCGGGATCGTGGACTCGGGGCCGGACGCCTTCGCGTTCAGGATCACCGCCCGGGGAATTCGGGAGCACCTCCTCAACTGGGACCTGGTGGCGCTCTGGGGCGACAACCGATCGAAGCCCGTGGCCTCGGACGCCTACGAGCACCACGCCTCGGCCAGCCGGCGGTGGGCCGGCATCACCGACGAGGAAGTGCCCCAGGGGGCGGATGCCCCGTGGGTCGCCGCGGTGCCGGGTGATCCCACCTCGACCCGGTGCGCCCACACCTTCCGCCTCGTCGCCTGGAACCGGACCATCGACGGCTGGAGCCGCCTCTACCGCGAGGCCTACCACACCTCCATCACGCTGATGCTGCCCTGATGCCGCCGGCCGGTTTGCATGCCCCTCCTCGCGCCGCAGCTCCCGTGCTCGCGGACCGACCCCGGGCCAATCGGTTTTGCCTCGCTCGGCCGCCTCACCTACGTTGCTTCGGCCCCGCGCTGTGCCGCCCGTAGCGGCTGAGACGCCAAATGTTCTGCCGCGCTCCCTCCGCGCCATTCATCGTGGACTGCCTTGGTCGCTGCTGCGGTTTTCCTCCTCGCCATCGGTCTCGCCCACTCCTACCTCGGCGAGCGGTACATCCTCATCCGGCTCTTCCGGCGGGACCTTCCGGAGTTGTTCGGGAGCGATGTCTTCACGAAGAGGACGCTCCGATTCGCGTGGCACCTCACGACGGTGGCGTGGTGGGGGTACGCTGCGCTTCTCCTCTTTCGATTCTCATCCGCCCAGACCTCCCTCCACGTCGTTTCAGTCACGTTCTTCGTGAGCGCCGTGGTCTCGTTTGTGGGCGCGCGGGGGCGTCACTTCTCGTGGGTCGTGTTTCTCGCCGTCGCGGGTCTGGCATGGTGGGCCTCGTAACCACCACGGAGTGCGAGGCGACCGTTCGTGAGCCAGAAGTGACCGAGGTCCATCAACTGGAAGCTCCCCCCTAACCGTATTACTTGACAAATACACCTCGCGGGATGCAGCTTCAACCAAGGTGTATTGGTTCCGTCATGCACTTCGGGGGAGGAGGCGCCCGTTGATGGTGGTGATCGACCCCGGAAGCGGGGTCCCCGTCTACCGGCAGATCGTGCACCAGGTACGGTTCCAGGTGGCCGGAGGCGTGCTCTCACCCGGGACCGAACTCCCCTCCACCCGAGTCCTTGCGCAGGAGCTGGGGATCAACCCCATGACGGTGAGCAAGGCTTACAGCATTCTGGAAGAGACCGGGGTCCTGGAGCGGAGGCCGGGGCTCCCGCTGGTGGTGCGGGATGCCACGCCCCGGACGCTGGAGGCCGAACGGGAGGCGCAGCTCCGCGCCGCCCTCGAACCGGCAGCCCTGGCAGCGCGCCAGCTCGGGGTGAGCCCGGAGCGCGCCCAACGGGTGTTTAAGGAGCTTCTCGGCGCGTCGCCCTAGCTCGATCCCCACGCAGTCCATGTCTATTCGGAGGAGGAAGCGGAATGAACGTGGTAGAGCTGAAGAGCGTCACGAAGCGGTTCGGCCGCACGGTGGCGCTGAACGGGGTGAGCACGGTCATCCCGCGGGGGTCCGTTGTGGGGCTTATCGGGCGGAACGGGTGCGGCAAGACCACCCTGCTCCGGCATGCCGCCGGGCTCCTGGTGGCCGATGCGGGCGACTGCCTGACCCTTGGCGTCCCGTCGCCCGGACTCGAGGCCGAACAGCTGGCGCGAATGGGCGTGGTGCACCAGCACGATCCGCTCCTCCCCTTCATGCGGGTGGGCCAGCTGGGGCGAGAGGCCCCCGGGCGCAGTAGCGAACGAGCCGCGCGAGACCCGCTCGGTCCTCGCCCTCGATGCGAACGGAGCCGTCGACGGGAGCGAACTCCCGAAGCGCTGCGGGAAGGAGATGGCTCCGAGTTGCGCGTCGCGAAGTGAGGCCGGCGCGCCCGGACTCGCGTCAAGAAGCGCGGACCTGAGCGCCCGGAGGAAAATGGTGAGCACCCCACTCGCCACTTCGGGCGTCTGGTGCAGGCGTGGGACTACCTGTCCACCCGCGACGAGGAACGGGCCCGGTTCCTCGAACGCGCCACGCATGTCTGGCCGCGGCTCCGGGCGGCCCTTGTGGAGGCTGCGAGGGAGACGTGAGGGGGAGGCACCGAGTGGGCGGCATAGAGGGGGCATGTCCGCTGTGCCTCGCGAACGTCAGTCGCCTTCGTAGAGCCGATCGAGATCCACGATCTCCAGATCCGGACGCTCCGCGGCAGCGGCCAGGACGACGGCGTCGAACGACGAGCCGAACAGAAACAGCCTTGCGCCCTCGGCGCGATCACCAAGCGCGAGGCGTGCGTTCTCCAGACGACGCACGTGCCGGATGGAGAGTCGCTCCCCGACCTTGGCCTCGCCCAGGGCGCGGATCGTGCGGCCCCCCGGCGCCGCCGCATCATCCGCGGCGACCACCACGTCGATTTCCCGCGATTCGCTGGCGCCCCCTCCCGCCGCTGGAACCGTCAGGATCGTGGGGCCAACGTGATCCGGTGACCCTCCCAGTGTGCGATGACTGGCGAAGTGAGTGGTCCAGGACCGGGCCATCGCCTCGAAGCACGGGCCGAGCACCTGTGATCTGAAGGTTGGCCCGAGGTCGCTCCATATGGCGTCGGTGTTCACGCCGTGGCGCCCCAGCCGAGCCCCGTGTCGGCGGATCAGGGCGTAGTGGAATCGGATCAGGGGATCCGATGGGTAGTAGGTTGGCCGATTTTCGCGCACCGGATCCTGTACCTCCTCGAGGAATGAAGCGGATGTGAGGGCGCTCACGATGCTGTGGAGCGAACTCCCCTGGATCTGCACGTACTTCGTGAGCGAACTCCAGGCGTGGTTGCCGAGGGCGACGCCGGCGAGGGTGGCGTGGTACAGGTTCGGCTTCCGAACCTTCGAGACGGCCGGATCCTCACCGAGCAGAAGCTCCACCTCTCCGAAGAGCGGGGCCGCGGGCGAAAGCACCCGCTGGCAGACCCACCGATCGAAGTCATCACGAGAGGTGGGCAGGTCATTCTCGACCATTTCGCGTGCGTACGCCGCGACGCCCCCGATAGTCGCATAGGTCTCGATGGCGGTACCTGGGTCGTCGATCCCGTGCAGGTCCCGTGCAGTCCGGAAGTCGAAGGGGTGCATCCTCAGGTCGAGCCCGGCTCTGCCTCGAAGCGGCGCGGTACCGGTCAACAGGTTCCCCATGACGCTCATGGCCGATCCACAGAGCACGAGACGGGTCTTCGAGTCCCGGCGACTCTCCCCCCGTGGCGCGTACGCGCGCTGGATCATGGAATCGAGCGCCGGCGTATGCTCCAGGAGGTACGGAAACTCGTCGAGTACCACCAGGATCTCACGCTCGTGCCCGAGGGTCAGCAGGGCTTCCACCGCATCATCCCAGGTGCGGAGCGCGAGAGGGGCTCCGGTCCGGAGATGCCGTCCGAGGTGCTCCCCCAGGTCCCGAAGGGCCTCCGCACTGGATCCACGGAGCGCATGGTAGTAGAACCCGCCCAGTTTCTCGGACAGGTCCTGCAGCAGGAACGATTTCCCGATCCGGCGACGTCCCCAGACGATGCCGAGGCTGGCTTCGGCCTCTCCACTCGTCGCGAAGTCCGTCAGCCGCCGCCACTCGGTCTCTCTTCCAACCATGTCGTTCGAAGGCTGAATCGCCATGCGTCGCTCCAGCGGATGCAGTGCAGTTCACAGGAGGAAGCCCTGAACCGAGGCCAGGGGCTCATTCACTCCAATGAAATGTACTACATTATACTGGAGTGAACAATTCAGCCCCCTGGACCTCCACCGGTCGCGGGCCTCAGCTCGTAGCGGACCACGTACGGCACGTCCAGCTCGTCGTCCACGACGGTCCAGATCCCCCGCTCGTCCGCGATCATCCGAACCAGGTTCTGCGTCTCGATGCTGGAGTTCCCCCCGGTTCGGTGGACACCCCATTCTTGAGGTAAAGGAGGTGTCCGTATGGCACGAGGGAAAAAGACATACCCGGCAGAGTTCAAGCGTCGGATGGTGGAGTTGGTCCGGGCGGGACGGAGCACGGCGGAGCGACGGAGAGGGAGGCAGGGCCGGCCGACGGTGGGGGCTGTGCATCGACATGAGGGGGCATTGAGGTCAAGACCCCGGGCCCCCCGCCCCTCACCGCTCCACCCGATGCCCGAACAGCGCGTTCCCCATCTGGGGATGGTGGAACATCTCCGGCGGGTCGTGGCCGGCGCCGTGGGCGATGACCAGGCGCCAGTTGAAATCCCAGCCCCGGGTGTGGGCCAGATCCATGGCGGTGTTGAACCAGCGGAGGTTCCGGGAGTAGCGGTGCACCCCCTGATCGAAGGCGTCGCCAGTGGGAAGCTGCCCCTCCTCGGTGTCGTGGGTGCCGATGGCTACGGTGAGGGGGAGGGCCAGGTAGCGGCGGATCCGCTCGTCGGTAGCCCACTCCTCCGGGAGCCCCCCGAACCCCAGCCCGTACTCCATCTCCCGGGTGGGAAAAAGCGCCGCCCCGGGACTCATGGCCACCAGCCGCTCGGCGTCCACGTCCAGGAATGCCGCCATGCGGGACACGAACTGCGCTCCGGCGGAATAGCCGATGAGGATCCAGGGCAGCTCCTGCCGCCTCTCCCTTCCCCGGATCCAGGAGGCCAGCTCCGGGATGTAGTTGAAGGTGTGCTCTGAGGGGTCGGCGAAGCTCCCATCCGCCCGGAAGGCGCCTCCCATCTGATACAGGCGGTTGGGGAAGCGGTCGGCATCGAACTCCGGCACCACCACCAGCCGCCCATGCAGGTCGGCGAAGCCTGCGGCGTTGTCCCGGTAGGCCTCCGCAGCCCTGGATGCCCCGTGCAGGAGCAGGATGAAGCCGTCGCCGATGTAGTTGTCCGGCTTGTAGGCCCAGACGCTCAGCACCGTCCCGTTCACCTCCACCTCCACCCGGCTCTTCCCCGGGGGGAAGGGGTCGGCGGCGGCGGGGCTCTGCGAAGCCAGGGCGCCCGGGAGCCAGAGGAGGAGTTGGAGGGCCAACACCGCGGCCAGGCGGCGGGCCGGCGGGGCCCATCCGGCCCGAGAAGTCCGGGCTGCAGGAGGGCTGAATCGTACTGGAGAGGCCATGGGAGATTCCTCCGAAGAGGGGTCGGGAGAGCCGAGGTGGCCTGGCACGGTAGGCCGGGAGGGCCGGGAGGGCCCTTGAGGAATAGGCATCAAGGAATAGTAGTTTCAAACGCCCTCTTGGTGGCGGAGGCAAGGTAGGGGGCGGGTTCTGGCCGAGCAAGCTCTCGACGAGTCGGGGATGGTGGGGCCTGACGTGAGCGCGGGAGGCGCCGGAGAGCAGCCGAAGGGGGGGGACGAAGCGCCATGTGAAACGGGGCCCCCGGGATGGTGCGATGGGCGGTTGATGGCGGTGAAGGTCGGGGACTGGTCAAGGTGGAGTTCGGCCTGGGGAGGCCCGCGAGCGGGGGAGACGCGGGGAGGCCGATGGGGCAGGTCGAGAAGGAGGAGGATGCGCTCGACGGTCGAGGGGAGGGTGACGCAAGGAGATGATGCGCATCTCACCGCCACAGACGGGACACAGGAGCCGGAGCACCTCGTAGATCCGGGCCAGGAGCTGCGCCCAGAGCATGCGGCTGGATCGCGTACGCGGCGTAGCTTTCAGGGTGCCGGTCGGTGCCGGCTTCTGGGCGTGGCCCGGCGAAGTCACGGAGTGGGAGGCAGGGCCGGGCGACGGTGGGGACTCCGCATACTCCGCATCGGTCGGAGACTCGTCGGCCGCGGGCCGTCCGATGGAGACCACGGTGGGTCTCAGGCGAGCGTTGGGAGCCAGGACCCCGTGGTAGCGGTGCCGATGGATGCGAGGCGGCGGTACGAGGCGGGCCAGGCGCTCGAGCAGCTCGAGAGGCGTGAGGCGAAGTTCATGGCGACCGTGCACATCGGGCTCGGGGAGCCGGTAGACCAGGCGAGCCTCCGGCGAGGAGAGGGTCCCGATACCCGCGGGGGCGTGAAGCCGCTCCAGGGCGAGAGGTCCCCGGGCACAGTACCGAACGAGCCGCTCGAGACCGGCGCGGTCCTCGGCCTCGATGCGGACGGATCCGTCGACAGCCGTCGAAAACCCTGAGCATCGAAGATGCGAAGCAAAACCGCCGGTCCCTCGCCACGTGCGCATGTCCGCCACGGCCGAGGCGTCCAGCAGCCCGCGCCGGGCGAACCACCGTAGGACGCGGAGCTGCACCGTGCGGGCCAGGGCTGCCGCGTCGTGCACGTCGAGTCGGGTGGCCTCGTGAAGCCGGACTCCGCGCTCGACGTCGCCCGAGAACACGCCATCAAGGTCACCCCCATGAGCGCAGCCAGAGTCACGACAAGTCCCGGCCGGAAAGGCCGCGACCGGGCCGAGGCTGCAGGGCAGGTCATGGGGCGGGCAGGAGCGCGGAGGTCCTGGATGGGCGGTCAGGCGGAGGGCGGTTCATCGGAGGGGGAGGCGCGCCCCCGCCGGGCCTTGAGCTCGGCGAAGTGGAGCCGCACCCGGTCGGGAAGCGCCAGGGAATCGGCGATGGCGGCCACCTCCTCCGCCTCCTTCCATGCCGTCTCGAGCCAGGCGAGCTCGCCTTCGAGGGCCACCCGTTCGGCATCTTCGTTCGCCGCCATCTCGAGGGCAAGGCGGAGGGGTTTCGGGAGCCCCGCCACCGGGTTGAACCCCCAGCCGAGCTTCCGGGCCCGGCGGTCCACGTCGGCGAAGTAGCCCTCCGCCGTCCCGGCGCTCTCGAGCTCCGCCACTGCCGTCTTCACGTCGGAGCGCCCGGCGCCGGCGGCGTTCGCCTTCGGGAGGATCAGCCGGAGGGCACGCACCGCGTCGGGCCCGGTGAGGATCCGGGGACCTCCCTGGGCCCCCACGGCCAGGTGCCAGGGCGCGTCCGAGGGCCCCGGGTCGGTTCCGGTCGCCGCCCCCACCCCGGGGCCGGGGCGAAGGCGGGCGCCCATCCCCACGTCCGTCTCGAACTCGAAGACCTCCCCGGAGTCCAGACGCATCCGGAGCCTGGGCTGGATCTTCATGTGGATCGTGTTCACGATCTGGAACCCGTTCACCAGGATCTGGAAGCCCAGCATCCCGCCCAGGAGGGCTACCGACCCGGCGGCCACGCCCCCGGCCACCCCGACGCCGACCACCCCGTACCCCAGGTGCCGGAGCCTCCGCCGCCCGAACTGGTCGCCGTAGCGCCAGGCCGCGAACTCAGGGCGGATGGGCGCACCGATCCGGACGAGCTCCGTCCCCTCCAGGTGGCGGGCGAGCCCCACCTGCTCCGTCGAGACCCGCAGCCGGGTCTCCCGGAAGATCCGCTCCGCGTCCTCCACCGCCTCCCACCGTTCCTCAAGGGGGGTCAGGTTCCACCGCTCGCAGTTCCGGCAGATGACCCAGAGTCGACCCTTCGCTGCGTCGAAGGCGAGGCGCCTCCCGACGGGAAAGTGCTCCAGGACCTCGTTCGAACCCAGGTCGGCAGCGCAGAAGGTGCAGTGGCGGTACACGGACCCGGGGTCGGAGGATGGGTGGAACGCCAGGAATCGGGCGCTTCAGAGGCCCTCCCGGGAACGAAGCCAAGGTAGGGCGGGAGGATCTGGCAGAGCAAGCAGCCGCAAGCGGGGAAGGGGCGGGACGATCTGTAGCTTCGGGGGTGGCGGGAAGGCGCAGTTCCCTGGGGGAACTTCAGGGGATCATCGATCGGGAGTGGGTGCAGGTCAGGGACCTCGTGATCCTGCCGGGCATGTTCGGACTGTCTGCCTCCATCGAGGACGCGGCCTTCGTCCGGCGTCTCGGCGTGCCCCCGGAGTGGTGGGCCCGGGTCGGTGCTGTCTGCCTGGTTCTCCCTGTCGGACTGGTGGCCCGGTACGTCGGGGTTCGGGTCGCGGGGCGGCGCCGGTGCATCCCGCATCGCCTCGTCCCGCATTGATTCGACCGGCGGGATGCTTTATCGTCCATCGACGATGAATGGAGTTCCCCCGATTCAACGGACA
>Ga0209498_1001190_pt1 | contig 16009 bp, 12 predicted proteins | sample WalLakDeSediment_FD_184131 | JGI IMG/M metagenome (GOLD analysis project Ga0209498, IMG submission 184131) | Lake sediment microbial communities from Walker lake, Nevada to study Microbial Dark Matter (Phase II) - Walker Lake 11/02/13 Deep... | ecosystem: Environmental > Aquatic > Freshwater >... | reverse complement strand
GATGCTCCGATCGACACCCGGCGGACCCGATCCTTGAGCACGACGAACCCCGTCACGCGCGCGGCGCACGCCACGCCGGTCGCCGCCGCGCTGCACACCGTGCGCGCGCAAACCCTGGCGCTGGCGGCACCGCTGTCCGCGGAGGACGCCTGCGTCCAGAGCATGCCCGACGCGAGCCCGGCCAAGTGGCACCTGGCCCACACCAGCTGGTTCTTTGAGCATTTCGTCCTGGCCGCGCATGCCCCCGGCTACCGCGTCTTCCACGCGCGCTTCGACTACCTGTTCAACTCGTATTACTTCACGGTCGGGCAGATGCACCAGCGGCCCAGGCGCGGGCTGATCAGCCGGCCGTCACTGGCAGACATCCTCGCCTACCGCGCGCACGTGGACGAGGCCCTGGCGCGCCTGCTGGAGAGCGCCGGCAGCGATCCGGAACTCGAGTTGCTCCTCACGCTGGGCATGCACCACGAGCAGCAGCACCAGGAACTCCTCCTCACCGACGTCAAGCACCTGTTCGCCCAGAACCCGTTGCTGCCTGCCTATGCCGAACTGCCGCGCCCGGCGCCGGCCGCGGCGCCACCCCTGGGCTGGCTGCCGGGGCAGCCGGGCATCGCGGCGGTCGGCCATGCCGGCGGCGGCTTTGCCTTCGACAACGAGACGCCCCGCCATCACGCGTTGCTCGGCGCGCACGCGCTGGCCACGCGCCTTGCGACCAACGCGGAGTTCCGCGCATTCATCGATGACGGCGGCTACACCAACCCGGCCCTGTGGCTGTCCGACGGCTGGTCGACGGTCGTGGCCGAGGGCTGGAATCGGCCGCTTTACTGGCAGGAAAACCTCGAGCACGAGTTCACGCTCGGCGGCCTCGTCCCGATCCAGCCGGCGGCCCCCGTGATCCACCTGAGCTACTACGAGGCCGACGCCTTCGCCCGCTGGGCCGGCTGTCGCCTGCCGACCGAGTTCGAGTGGGAAGCGGCGGCGGCGCGCCTTCCCGTGCAAGGCAACTTCGCGGCCTCAGGCGCGCTGCACCCGCGACCCGCCGCGGCCGGGGCCGGCCTGCAGCAGGTCTACGGCGATGCCTGGGAGTGGACCCAGAGCCCGTACGCGCCCTACCCGGGCTTCCGCCCGCTGGCGGGCTCGCTCGGCGAGTACAACGGCAAGTTCATGTGCAGCCAGCTGGTGCTGCGCGGCGGCTCCTGCGCGACGCCCGCAGGCCACGTCCGGCCCAGCTACCGCAATTTCTTCTATCCCGGACAGCGCTGGCAGTTCAGCGGCGTCCGCCTCGCGAAAGACAGCGCGTGACGGAGAACCTCCGCCGCATCGCCGACTTCAGCCCGGATGAGGCCGTCATGCTCGGCGACGTGCTGCGCGGGCTCGCGCTGGCCGAGAAAAACATCCCCTCGCTGTACTTCTACGACCAGCGCGGCTCGGAGCTGTTCGACGCGATCACCGCGTTGCCTGAGTACTACCCGACGCGCACCGAGATCTCGATCCTCGAGGCGCACGGCGCGGCGATGGCGGCGGCGCTCGGCCCGGGCGTGCGGCTCATCGAGCTGGGCTCCGGTTCGGCCACCAAGACCGAGCTCCTGCTGGCGCATCTCGACGCGCCGGCCGCCTACGTGCCGGTGGAAATCTCCCGCGAGCACCTGCGCGCGTCGGCCGCCCGCATCGCGGCCGACTTCCCCGGGCTCGAGGTCCTGCCGGTGAGCGCCGACTTCACCGAGCCCTTCGATCTGCCAGAGCCGAAGCGGCACGTCGTGCGGCGCAACGTGGCGTTCTTCCCCGGCTCGACCATCGGGAATTTCCCGCGCGCCATGGCGGCCGACCTGCTGCGCGCCACCCGCCAGGAGGTCGGTCCCGGCGGCGCGATGCTGATCGGCGTGGACCTGAAAAAAGACCAGGCGGTGCTGGAGCGCGCCTACAACGACGCCGCGGGTGTGACCGCGGAATTCAACCTGAACCTGCTGGTGCGCCTGAACCGGGAGCTCGGCGCCGATTTCGACGTCGCAGCGTTCCGCCACGACGCGGTATGGGACGAAGCGCACAGCCGTATCGAGATGCACCTCGTCAGCACGCGCCCGCAGGTGGTCCGGATCGCCGGCCGGCGGTTCCCGTTCGCGGCGGGCGAGATCCTCGTCACCGAGTACTCGCACAAGTACTCGCTGGAGGCCTTCCGGGCGCTGGCCGAGGCCAGCGGCTTCACGGTGGCGCAGGTCTGGACCGACCCGCACAGTCTGTTCTCGGTGCAGTTGCTGACCGCCGCCTGAGCGCGGCGGGGTCCGGACCGCCCGGCGGACCGTCGTGCTCCGCGCGGGCCGCGGCGCCTATTCCGGCGGCACGAAGCCCTCGGGCTTCGCCACGCCGCCGCCGAAAAAGAACTGCTCCATCTGCTCGCGCAGGAACTTGCGCGCGTCGGGCTCGATTACCACGAGGCGATACTCGTTGATCAGCATGGTCTGGTGCGCGAGCCACTGCCGCCAGGCCTCCTTCGAGACCTGCTCGTAGATGCGCTGGCCGAGCTCGCCGGGGTACGGCGGGCGGTCGAGGCCCTCGGCCTCGCGGCCCAGCAGCACGCATTGGACGGTTCTGCTCATGGTCATTCCTTAAGTAAATCAGCGGCACGGAGCTGCGCCTGGGCGTCGATGAGCCGGCTCACGATCGCCGCGAGCCCGAGCTTCGCCGGAGTGCGGGCGTTATACCAGACCCACCGGCCGGGCTCCATCAGCGCCGACGGCGGCGGCGTCGCGATCCGGGCGGGGACCGGCTCGATCTCGAGCTCGAAATGGGTGAAGCCGTGGCGCACGGACGGCAGCGCGGGCGTCGTCTCGACGACCACGCCGAGCACCCGGGCGGCCCAGTCTCCCGCCGCCTCCTCGCCGAGCTCAGGCGGGCACCACAGCCCGCCCCAGACACCCTGCAAGGGACGGCGCTCCAGCAGCACCGCGCCGGCCGGGTCGCTGAGCAGCAACATCCGCGTTTGCCGGCGGGGCCGCGGCCGCCGCGGGCGCGGCGCCGGGAAGTCCGCCTGCCGGCCGCTGGCACGCGCCGCGCAACCGGGCGCGACCGGACAGGCATCGCACGCAGGGCGCGCCCGGCGGCACAGCGTGGCGCCGAGATCCATGATGGCCTGGGTGTAGTCGCCGACCCGCGTGGCGGGCGTGTGTCGTTCGGCAAGCGCCCACAACTGCCGCTCCACGGCCGCCTCGCCGGGCCAGCCGGGCACGGCATGCACGCGCGCGAGCACCCGCTTCACGTTGCCGTCGAGGATCGGGTGGCGCTGCCCTAGCGCCTGGGCGAGGATCGCGCCCGCCGTCGAGCGGCCGATGCCCGGGAGCGCGGAAACGGCAGCATGCGTTGCCGGGAAGCGTCCCCCGTGCTCCGTCACGATCGTCCGTGCGGCGCGATGCAGGTTCCGCGCCCGGGCGTAGTAGCCGAGCCCGGACCAGTGGTGCAGCACCTCGTCGAGGGGCGCCGCGGCCAGCACCGCGACATCGGGAAAGCGCGCCATGAAGCGCTGAAAATAGGGGATCACGGTGGCGACCTGGGTCTGCTGCAGCATGATCTCCGCGATCCAGACGCGGTACGGCGAGCGCTCGGCCTGCCAGGGCAGGTCGTGCCGCCCCGCCTGGTCGTACCAGCGCAGCAATGCTGCGGCGAAGTCCTCAGTCATTGCCCTGGCCGGCGCGCCTGTCGGCCTCGGCCATGGTCTCCAGCGTCATGCGCTCGACGGAGCGCACCAGCACGCCCGGACCGACGAGGGGCGCAATCCGGAAAGCGGGCACGAAGCGAGTCTCGTAGTGCAGCCGGGCCCCCGCGCCTTCCGCGCTGAAGCGCCACTCCGTCCGACCCTCGCTGAAGGAGCCGCGCCCGGGGACGTCCACCGCGACCAAGGTGTTGGCGTGGGCGCGGATGTGCTCGACACGCTGAATGTCACGGCAGAACAGCAGCACGCAACCCTCGAAGTGTGAATACACCTCCTCCACGTTGGCGCCGACGGGGCCGAGCGAGCGGCTCACCTTCATCCGCGGATGCAACTCGTGAATCCGGTTGTAGTCCGTCAGCACCTCCAGCAGGCGGGCGGGGGGCGCGTCGAACAGCGCCTCGATGCGCAGTGTGTAGGCGGGCCCGTCCCGTCCCGTCTCCACGGCGATAAGCTCGAAGGCCTCGGCCGCCTCAGGCGGCGCGAGCAGCACAAGGGCCGCAGCCAGCGCGCCTGCGCAGGCGGCGCGGCGCGGGTTGCGCCCAGGGTGAGCGGGGGCATGGGCCAAGCTGCGGCGACTCCGCTTCAATCGTCCCGCCGGAGGCGGTCGCGCAGGCCCCGGACCTTGTCGAGCGCACGCTCCTTGAGCTCTTCCTCTGCGGACTTGCCGTCCTCGCCCTCCAGCCCCAGCCTCTTCAGCGCCTCCTGCTGGGCACGGTCGCGCACGAGACCGGACAGGTCCACGCTCACGGAGGGCGCATCGAGCGTGCCGCTGAGTCGCAGCGGCACGCTGAGCCCGGCGAGCTCACTTGGCTCCCCGGTCGCCTCGTCGATGGCCTGGCTTATGACGGTCGCGTTGAGGCGGTAATCGAGCGCGGCCTCCGCCAGGTTGACCTCACCGCGCCCGGTCAGGCCGAGAAAAGGCAGGCCGCCGACAAGATCCTGGTTCAACAGCAGCCCGTCGCGGATCACCGCGGTGCCCTTCAGCTGCCGGAATTCCGTGTCGGGCGAGGTCCGTTCCGGCGCCGCCCGGCCGCGGGCGAGCGCATAGGCGCGCTGCATCTCGAACCACAGGTTCACGCCCTTCAGCGCCCCCTCGCTGACATTGAACGACAGCTCGCCGTTCAGGCCGGACATCAGCTCCGCCGTGCTGGCGGCCGTGGTGGTCAGCTTCGCGCCGAGTTGCGCGACACCCGTGAGCCGATCGAAGCCGGTGAGATCCTGCACGAACGGCAGCACCTGCAGCGCCGAGAGCGACTGCTCGAGGCTGAAGGTCGCCGGCGCCTGGCGGGCGTCGAGCCTCGCGCTGCCGCGCACCTGGCCGCCGTACAGGGCCGCGCCGAACGGCTGCAGCGTCAGGACCCCGTCCCTGGCCACCGCGCGGCCCTCGATCTCCGTGAGGGTCAGGCCGCTGACCTTGATCGTCCCCGCGCGGAAGGAGGCATCCAGGTCCAGTCCCTCGAGCCAGTCGAACGCCAGCGCCACGTCCTCGCCGGCCGGGGGCTTGGCCGACGCGTCGGGCTCGGGCGACAGGTAGCGGTCGAGATCGATGGCGTCGAGCCGCAGCTCAGAGCGAATCCGCGTCACCTCGCCGAGGCCGAAGGCAGCCTTGCCAGTGGCGGTCGTGTCGTCGAGCAGGAGCTGCAGCTCATCCAGCTCGACGTTATCGGTCCCCGCCCGGTATCGGGCGCCAAGCGTGGCCTTGCGCAGCACCGTCCTGTCGGCCGTGTCCGGCGCCGGCTCGCCCAGGCGCTCGAGCAGCGCACGCGGCGAGAACTCCTCCACGGCGATCCGCCCGACAAATGCCGGCGCATCGACGATGCGCGACCCCGTCAGGTCGCCGCTGGCGCGCAAGCCGGCGGCCTCGATCGTCAGCGCCGGGATCGCAAGGGTCTGCGCGCCGAGATCCGCCGTGACCCGCGGGGCATTGACCTTGCCCGATTGCGAGCCGCCCGGCACCTCGGGACCGCTGGCCTCGAAGCCGAGCGCCAGGCCCTCGACCTCGAACGACGGGCCCGCGAACACGAGCCGCACCGTCGGCGCGCGCAAGGAAACCGCCTGCCGCCCGCCCGCGCCGGCAGCCTCGGCATCGAGCTCGAGATCGCGGATCGCCGCCGCGGCGAAGTCTTCGGCGAGATCCACCTTGCCCGCGAACCTGGTCGCCACCTGCAGCGCGCCCCCGTCGAGGGTGATCACCGCCTCGCCGTCCACGGGGAACGGCTTGCCGGGCGCGAGCTCGCCGGTCGAGAGACTCGGGATCGCCGCCTCGATGACCGTGCCTTCCTTGCGATCCTCGAAGCGGATCAGCGCATCGGTGAGGCGCAGTCCAGCCACGCGCTCCAGCGCGAACCCGCCGCCGTCGTCAGGGCGAGGCTCCCGCCGTGCCGCGTCTTCCTCGCTCTCGCCGAGGCCCGCCCAGTTGGTGGAGCCGTCCGCCAGCTGCACCAGCTGGACCCGCACGCCGTCGAGCCGGAGCGTGCTGACCTCGAGCCGCCGCGACAACAGCGGCAGCAGCTTCGCCCCGACCCCCGCGGAGCCAATCTCGACGAACGGCTGGTCGCCGAAGCCGGGCGGGTTGCCCAGCCGCATCCGGCCGACTTCCAGGCCGAGCCACGGGAACACGCTCAGGGAAATCTCCCCCTCGATCTCGAAGCTGCGCCCGGTCTGTTCCTCCACCGCCCTCGAAATATGGTCGCGGTAGTCGTTCGGATCGACGAACAGGGGCACGAGGATGACCGCCGCGAGCACAAGCACGACGAAGAGGCCGAACAGGCCGAGAATGATCTGGAGAAGTCTGGTCATGGGTAAACGGCCCCGCGCGGCAGCGTCGAGATGACGCCCTTTGTCCCGATTATACGGGTCGCGCCGGCCGCCGACCGGGGCCTTCAGCCGTGCCACGCGCGGCCGGCCAGAACCGCCGCGTCATGGGCCTAACCCGGCCGGCTGTCGTCCTCGTCAGGTCGCGGGACATCGCCATCCGCCGCGCGCTCGTCCAGGAGCGGCAGGAAAATCCGGTCGACGAGCGCCTGGATATCCGCCCGCAGGCCGCTGCGCGCCCGCTCCAGCTGGGCTCTCAGCGCCACCGGGACCTGCTCCGCGGCAGACAGGGCTGCCAGGGTCTCATTGCGCCGCGCTCGCTCTGCGTCAAGCTGCTCGGCGAGCTCGCGCTGGGCCTGCGCCGATGCCGCTTCCCTGCGCAGCGCCTCCTCAGCCTCGCGGCGCGCTTCTTCGAGTCCGCGGCGCAACTCGGCATGCCGCTGCCGCTCTTCGGCGACGCGCTGCTGCTCCTCGGCAACGCGCTGCTGCCCTTCGGCAACGCGCTGCTGCTCCTCGGCGACGCACTGCTGCTCCTCGGCCAGCCGCAGGACGAGGTTTTCGGTCTCCTCGTTGGCCGCGAAGAGCGCCTGGCGGGCCGACGCGTGCAGACCCCGCTCCCGCTCCAGCTCGCCGCGGATCGCGAGCAGTTCTTCCGCGCTCGCCGTCGGCCCGGTCGACGGCGCGGGTTCGGGCTCGGGAGCGACTACTGGCAGGGCCGGGGCCGGGGCCGGGGCGCGGGCCGGCGCCGGCGCCGGCGCAACAAGGTCGGATACGTCCAACCCGTACACCAGGAATCCGTCGCCGTCGCCCACCGCACCGCAGCAAGCCGTGAGCAACCAGCGCATGACGCGACCATCGGCGAGACGGCTGTCGCGCACCGCCGAGCGGGCGCCGGCCGAGAGCGCGGCGAGCCCGCTGCCGACCGCGTCCGCGTGGACGCGGGGGAGAATCCTGAGCACGTCGCGCCCGATGACTGGCGCTCGCCCGAGTTGCTCGGCATCGGCATTGGTGGCGAGCACCCGGAATTCGCCATCGACGCGGAACATCGCCCCGCCCATGGACTGGAAGTCGCGCTCCAGCGAGGCCAGCCGGGCCTGCGCATCGGCCTCGGCAATGCGCGCCGCGGTGACCTCCTCGTGGCTCACAATGGCCCCGGCAATGCCCGGATTCAGCAGCGGGCCGAGGCTGATGCGCCAGCGGCGTCCGTCCGCCGCGTATTCACAGGCGAACTGCTCCACCACGCCGCCCAGCACCTGCCTGAGGCCTCGCGCGAGCTCGGCGGCATCCAGGTCGCCGAACGCGCCATCCCCTGCGGCCGGGTCTATGAATGCGCGCCCCGGGGCGAAGTCCTTGCCCGCATGACAGCCGGGGGCATCCAGCGCCAGCCACGCCGGGTTGCAGTCCGTGAGCACCGCCGAGGAATCCAGCACCGCGCGCGCGACGTGGTCGGAATCGAATATCGCCCGCAGGAACCGTCGGCCCTGCTCCGCTTCGCGCAAGGTTTTCTGCTGCCGCTGCGCATCGGACAGCACGCCGGCAGCGCGCACGAGGCGGCCGCCTGCGTCGAGCTCAGAGCGGCCGCGCAGCGCGCACCACCGATAGGCGCCGCCGCCGATCTTGACGCGGGCCTCCAGCTGCCACGGCTGATCGGTTTCGATGAGCTCGCCGATCCGCCGCAGCGCAATCTCGCGATCATCCGGATGGATACGGGCGGGCAGGGCGTCCAGCAATTCGTTGCTCTCGCGCTCGGGCAGTTGCCAGGCGCCGGGGTCCGCGGCCGCGAGCCATACCTCGTCGTCGCCACGCTCGTAATGCCAGGCGAGATCGCCGACCGCCTCGAGGCACGCCGCGACGTGCTGGCTCCGGCGTCGAAACGTCTGTCCGGCCTGTGCGCGCGCCGCGACGGCGCGCAGGCGATCCAGCAGGCCGGCCGAATCGAGCGCTCCGCGGGAGAGCCTGTCGCGGGCGCCACCGGCGATGCAGGCCGCCATGTCGGGCGCGGCGTCATCGCCGGCGAGCGCCACGATGGGCAGGTCCGGCGCGACCTCGAGCAGCTCGGACAGGAAGCGGAGCCCGTCGCCGTTGCCCAGCGCGAGGTCCAGCAGCGCGAGATCATAAGCGCCGGAATCGAGGCGCCGCCGCGCCGTCGAGAGGCTGTCTGCGCCCTCGATCAGGATCGGGCCGGCATCCGGCCGCTGCAGGGCCTGGCCGATCTTCCGGATGAGCTCGGGATCGAGCGCAATCAGCAGGATGCGCAGGGACTGGGACATCGGCGTGGTGTTTCCCCTTGGCCGTTGCTCAGGAAACTTAACACGATCCCGGACCGTCGTCGTTCACCCCGCGTGATGATCCTGCGCCGGGCCTGGCGCCCGCCGCGACATCCCGGGCGGACCGGGTCAGATGCCAGGCACGCCGAGGATCGGTATCGATCCTTCCTCGCGGGGCCAGCGCTCGCTCGACACCGGGGTCCTGAACGTCTCCGGCTTGACCACCAGGAGGTCGCAGGGCAACTGCTCGAGAACGCGCTCGGCGGTGCTGCCGATGAAGATGCGGCCGAAGGGATTGCGCGCGATCGCCCCCATCACCACGAGGTCCGCCGCCATCTCGCGGCAGTACTTGGGCAGGGCCTGCTCGGGTCGCCCCTCGACGAGGGACACGCGGGCAGGCGCGACGTCGGCGTCGGCGAGCACCGTATAGACCCACTCGCGGTGGCGCCGCTGCGTCCCGGTCTCCGCCACGTCCGGCGCGAGCGTCACCTCGCGATCGCCGATCAGCGCGCGCAGCGCCTCCTCCCAGGCGTGGAAGGCATGGACGGTGCCGCGCACGGCGCCCGCGAGGCGCTCCGCGGTCGTGAGGATGTTCACGTCCAGCTCGTCGCTGCGACCATGGCGCCCGGTCGGGTCCACCGCGGCGACGACGACCGGCGCCTCCCGCCAGGGGCGCCCGCGCGTCAGGAGCAGGGTCGCGGGGCAATGCCGCACCAGCTGCCACTGGGCAGACGACAGCCGCCGCCCACCGGTGAGTTCGCCGGTCGGCAGGGCGACGATCAACAGGCTCGCCGCGCGCTCGAGGACGCGCCTGATCAGGGCTTCCTCGAGCGGGTGATCCCAGGCTGCATGGCATTCGGCGCGATCACCGATGCCCAGCTCCGCGACAACTTGCTCGAGGCGCTCGCGATACCGGTTCACGAGCGTGTCGCGCGCATGCTGCATGCTCGCGCGGTCCTCGAAATGGGCCAGGGAGATGTGCGAGTTGTACACGGGTGTGAACAACTCGAGCGCGGCGTCGAGCCCGGTGGCCAGCCGCGCTGCCAGCTCCACGGCCGCCATCGAGGTCGCATGCGGGTCCACGCCGACGATGATTCTTGGGGGCTTTTTCATACCGAGGCACCCGGCAGGGCCGGACGCGCGGGAGGCGCGTCGAGATGCTTTCGACTCTGCCCTACGGTTATTCTAGTCTGCCATACGCCCGTCGGCCACGAGCCGCGCGGCCTCGACGGCTCCGCACAGGAACTCGATCAAGCCGATGAACAGCCGCGACACCAGCGCGATCCAGGCCGACCCGACCGGGCACCGGCGCGCGGAAAGCAGGCTCACAGCGCTGCTGAATGCAACGCCGGACGCGGTCGTGCTGATCGACGGCAACGGCATCATCGAGTCGTTCAACGGGGGCGCGGAGCGCGTGTTCGGCTATCGCGCGGCCGAGATCGTCGGCCAGAACATCGCCTTGCTGATGCCGACGCCGTTCCGGGCCAATCACGACGACTACATCAAGCGCTACCAGCGCACCGGCGAGGCCAGGTTCATGCTCGCCCCGCGCGAGGTCGAGGCGTGCCGCAAGGACGGCTCGACCTTCCCGGCCGAGGTGTCCGTCGGCCAGGTCGACAGCGAAGGTGCGCCGAGCTTCATCGGCATCATCCGCGACATCAGCGAGCGCGTGGCCGCGGAGGTCCGGCTGCACCAGGTAGAAACCAACCTGCTCACGGCGCAGGCGCTGGCCCACGTCGGGAGTTTCGAGGGCGACTGGCCGGAGGCGGGGGCCAATTTCTGGTCCGACGAGTTCTACCGCATCGTCGGTCTCGACCCCGCGGAGTGCTCGATGGCTCCGGGCGACTTCGTGCGCCGCTTCGCGCATCCGGAAGACCGGGAGCGGGTCGAGGCCCGCCTGGCCGCAGACACGAAGAAGTCCTCCGGCGGCGGCGAGCTGGAGTACCGCATCATCCGGCCGGACGGCACGATCCGGCATATCCAGACGATCTACCAGATCGTCACGAATCCCAAGACAGGCGCCCACCGCATCCAGGGGACGATCCTCGACCAGACCTTCCGCCGGCATGCCGAGGAGGCGCTCCGCCGGGAACGCGACCGCGCGCAGCGCTATCTCGACCTCGTCAACGTGATGATCATCGCGGTCGATCGGATGGGGCGTATCACCCTGGTCAACCGCAAGGCCTGCGAACTGTTCGGCTATCCCGAGCACGAGCTGCTCGGCAAGGATTTCTTCGCCGCCTGCCAGCCGCCGGGGTTCGCGGGCCGCTCGCGCATCCTGTTCGAGGAGGCGCTCGCCGGGCAGGAGGCGAGTTTCAGCCTGCTCGAGGGGCCGGTGCTGACACGCGAAGGCCACACGCGGCGCGTGTTCTGGCGCAACCAGTTCCTGCGCGACGAGTTCGGGCGCATCAACGGCGTGCTGAGCGCGGGCGAAGACGTCACCGAGCAGCGCGAAACAGAGCACCAGCTGCGCCAGGCGGAGGAAGAGCTGCGGCTCATTTTCCGGCGCGCGCCCGTGGGGATGGCGACGCTGTCCGCCGCGCACGAGATCGACGGCCATTACCTGTCGGTCAACCAGGCGCTGTGCAACATGCTCGGCTACACCGAGGGCGAGCTGCTCGCGCGCTCGGTCCGCGACGTCACGCCGCCGGACGACATCGCCGAGACGCTGCGGCACTTCCACCTGCTCCTGTCCGGCACGGACACCGTCAAGTACGAGAAGCGCTTCACCCACAAGAGCGGCTCGATCGTGCACGCGCTGGTCCACCTCAGCGTGATCCCGGATCACGAGGGCAAGCCGCTGCTCATCATCAGCCAGATTCTCGATCGCACCGACGTGGTCCACGCCGAGCTGGAGGCCCGGAAGCAGCGCGAGCGGCTCGCGCACGTCGCCCGCCTCGGCACGCTCGGCGAGATGGCGGCGGGCATCGCCCACGAGCTTAACCAGCCGCTGGCGGCGATCGCGAACTACACCCAGGCCTGCCAGCGCCTCATGGCCGCGGGGGACATGGATGCCGAGGAGCTCGGCCAGGTGCTCGGCCGGGTCACGGCCCAGGCGCGTCGCGCCGGCGACGTGATCCACCGCCTGCGGGCCTTCGTCCGGCGGCACACCCCCGACCGCAGGAACCGCAATGCCAACGAGCTCATCCAGGAAATCCTGCCCCTGGTCGAGATGGACTGCCGCGCCCATGAGGTGGAGCTGACGCTGGAATTCCAGCCGGATCTGCCCAAGGTCCAGGTGGACGGCATCCAGCTGCAGCAGGTGCTCCTGAACCTGACGCGCAACGCCGTCGAGGCCATGAACGTCTGCGAGCGGGGCGAGCGCAGCCTGCGGATCCACACCAGGGCATTGAACGAAGACGAAGTCGAGCTGGCGGTCGAGGACGCGGGACCGGGCGTGGCGGACAGCATGCTGGAGCAGCTGTTCGAGCCGTTTTTCACCACCAAGCCAGAGGGCATGGGCCTCGGGCTGTCGCTGAGCCGCTCCATCATTGAGGCACACGGCGGCACTCTGAGATACGATTCGCACCCAGAGCGCGGCAGCACCTTCAGGATCACGCTACCCACCGCACCGGAGGAGGAATAATGGCGTCAAGCGAGGCAACGGTTTTCATCGTGGACGACGACGAGGCGGTGCGGGACTCCCTCGGCCTGCTGCTGCGGTCGGTCGGCTACCGGGCCCGGTGCTATGCGAGCGCCAAGGAATTCCTCAAGGCTTTCGATCCGCGGGATTACGGCTGCCTGGTGCTGGACATCCGCATGCCCGGCATGACCGGGCTCGAGCTCCAGAAGCATCTCACCGAGATCGGCTGCAACATTCCGATCGTCTTCATCACCGGCCATGGCGACATCCCGATGGCCGTTGAGGCCGTGCGCCAGGGCGCGGTCGACTTCCTGCAGAAGCCTTTCCAGGACCAGGAACTCGTCAATCGCATCAACGACGCCATGAAGCAGGCCGCGGAGCAGCGCGAGGGCGAGCTCGAGCGCCTCCAGATCCTCGACCGGATCGAGAGCCTGACCGCGCGCGAGAAGCAGGTCATGGGGCAGGTCGTGCTCGGCAAGGCCAACAAGGTCATCGCCGGAGACCTCGGCGTCAGCCAGCGCACCGTCGAGATCCACCGCGCACGGGTGATGGAAAAGATGCAGGCCAACTCCCTGGCCCACCTCGTCCGCATGGTCATGGTCGCGGAGAACCAGGCGGGCACCTGAACCGCGGGGTGCAACCCGGGGCTTAGGTAGATGTTCGTATTCCTTTGCGTGTGGCGAGTTTCAATACTCGCAGGGCGAAAACAAGAACATCTGTGAGGACGCCAGCCCCGCCGGGGCAGGCAATGACCCAAGCCTCGTCCGGTTCGGAAACAAATGGCCCCAGTCCCGGGAAGCAGCGCTGAGGCACAGCAGGCGACCATTTGCGTCGTGGAGAGCGATGCCCTTGCAAGGGAAGCGCTCGCGCAACTGTTGAGCCATCTACAGCATGAGGTCAGCGCCTTCGATTCGGCGGAGGCGCTGCTCGCTGCGCTGGGCGATGCCCCCATCCATGTCCTCGTCACCAGTCTCGAGCTTTCCGGCATGAGCGGCCTGGATCTGCTCCACGAGCTGCGCAAGCGCGGGCGCGAGGTGCCCACGATCATGCTGGCCGGGGAATCGGACGTCGCGACGGCGGTCGGGGCGATCCGCGCGGGGGCCGTCGATTTCATCCAGCGGCCGGTCATCGACCGCATCCTGCTGCGGCGGGTGAGCGACGCGCTCGAGCACACCGGCGCCTAGTCGCCAGTCCGGCTGATACTCCCCCGCTGGCCGCTGGCGGTCGGTTTGTGCCACAGTTCGCGCTGGCTTGCAGACCGTGCGCCTGCTTCCCGTCCAGGCTGGACCGCATCATGAACTTCATCCTCAGGTTGCTCCTCCTGCTGGTGATCGCCGGCGCCCTGGCGCTCGGCGGGCTGCGCATCTATTTCGGCGGCGGGACTCACTACCCGAACCTGACCGCCGCGCCGACGGTGAACGAGGCCGGCCTCGAGCAAGTCCTGGCCTATCACGAGCCCATCGGCAACGTCGCCGTGAGCGCAACCGGCAGGGTGTTCTTCACGGTGCATCCCGAGGCCCGGCCGGAGGGTCCCCGCCTGTTCGAGTGGCGCAACGGCAGGGCCGAGGCGTTCCCGTCGGCGGAAATCCAGGCCGCCGTCCTCGAGGCCCCGCTCGGAATCGTCATCGACCGCCAGCAACGCATCTGGGTGATCGATCCCGCCAACCACGGCCTCGGCCGGCCGCGCATCGTCGCCATCGACCTGGCCAGCGGCCTGGTGACGCACGAGCACGTCTTCCCGCGCGAGACCGCCCCGCGCGGCTCGTTCCTGCAGGACCTGCAGGTGGACCCGGCGGGCCGCTTCATCTACATCGCGGACACGAGCTTCTGGCGCAAGTCGCCCGCGCTGATCGTCTACGATACCGCGACGCGCAGGTCACGGCGCCTGCTGGAGAACCACCCGTCGGTGCGCGCGCAGGACTGGGTCATACGGACGCCGATGCGCGAGATGCGGTTCGTCGGCGGACTCGTGCCGATGAAGCCAGGCCTCGACGGCATCGCGCTGGATCCCACCGGGCTATGGCTGAATTTCGGGGCCATGGCGCACGACACCCTGTACCGGATCGCGACCAGCGCCCTGCTGGACGAGCGCCTGACGCCGGCTGAGCTTGCCGAGCGCGTCGAGACCCTCGGCAAGAAGCCCCTGAGCGACGGCCTCTCGGCGGATCTCGCCGGCAACGTCTACATCACCGACGTCGAGCACGGCGCGGTGCTGCGGATGGCCCCGGGCGGACAGCTGACGACCATCGTCAGGTCGCCGCGCGTCCGCTGGGCGGACGCCTTGTCCTTCGGGCCGAACGGCTGGCTGTACCTGGCGGACAGCGCGCTGCCCGAGGTGATCCTCAAGCCCCGCGCCCACATCGAGGGCCATGGCCCGTACCACGTCTATCGCTTCCGGCCCGGCACGAGCGGCGTGCCGGGCCAGTAGGCGCCCGCGCCGCCCCTAGGGACATTCCGCATTCGGTCCGGAACTTGACCGAGGTCAATGAATCCGCACTGCAGCAATCATATAAGTGTCCTTGGCAGTCGAGACCATACGGATGTGGCGCCGGCCGGTACGCCAGGGAGGCACCGCCGGCCGGTTTAGGATCAGGACGGTTTCGGCTCCCGACACTCTCCTCTTGGTTTAGGCCCTCGGAACGCAAGTTCGGGGGCCTTTTCTTTGGCCCGCGGATCAGGTGGCCTTGCCCCCTCAATAACTGCCCGGCCTGATCGGATACACCGGCGGGGCCTGCCGCTGCGCCGCCTCGTAGTACGGCATCATCCTCGGCGCAAGCTTCGCCAGCGTCTCCTGGCGGTTGCCGGGCGCGGGATGGGTGCTGAGGAACTGCGGCGGGCTGGCGCCGCCGACCTCGCCCATCTTCTTCCACAGCGACGCGGCGGCGTCCGGGTGATAGCCGGCCTTCGCGGCCAGCTCGATGCCGATGCGGTCGGCCTCGGTCTCGGCGGTGCGGCTGTTCGGCAGGTTGATGGCGAGCAGCGCCGCCGCGGCCGCGCCGGCCATGGCGCGGTCGTCGCGCGTGCCGATGCCGATGGCGAGCACGCCCAGCTGGGAGGCCATGACGACGGACATGCGCTCGGCGGTGTGGTCGGCGAGCGCATGCGCGATCTCGTGGCCCATGACCTGGGCGATCTCGTCGTCGGTGGCGTTGGTCTGCACGATGAGGCCGGTGTAGATGGCCATGCGTCCGCCGGCCATCGCCCAGGCGTTCACCGTCTTGGGATCGTCGATGACTTCGACGCTCCAGTCCCACTCCTTCGTGCGCGGCTGCATCTCGATGGCCTGCGTGACGAGCCGCCCGGTGATGAGATTCACGCGATCGACCAGCGCCTTCTCCTGGCTGATCATGCCCTTCTCGTCGAACGCCTTCATCTGCTGAACGTAGGCTGTCTTGGAGGCTGATATGGCCTGGTCGGGCGAGACCAGCATCAGCTGGCGCCGCCCGGTCGGGCTGGTCGCACAGGCGACCAGCACCACGGTCAACAGGGCGAGTACGAATGCTTTCTTCATCTGGACTGAGCTCCTGGTCCGACCCCGGCCGGACGGCGAGAGACCGGCTTCGAATGCCTCTATTCTAGGCCAGCCGGGCCGGCGGTACGCGATAACGGGTTTGAGTCGGCCGCGCAGTTGGCGTTCCCTGC
>Ga0209498_1001189_pt1 | contig 16010 bp, 19 predicted proteins | sample WalLakDeSediment_FD_184131 | JGI IMG/M metagenome (GOLD analysis project Ga0209498, IMG submission 184131) | Lake sediment microbial communities from Walker lake, Nevada to study Microbial Dark Matter (Phase II) - Walker Lake 11/02/13 Deep... | ecosystem: Environmental > Aquatic > Freshwater >... | reverse complement strand
GCGGCGCTGGGGACCTGCGAGGCCCTGCGCGACCAGATCCTCGCGGCGGCCGCGGACCGTGTCTTCCTGCAGGAAACGCCCTGGCCCCGCGATGCCGACGCCTTCGAGGCCCGGCTCGAGGCAGGCCGGCCCCGGCTGACCCCGACCGCCATGGAACTGGCGCAACTGTCCGCCCGCATCCTGGCCGGCTGGCACCAGCTGCGCCGGCAGCTGGACGGCGACCTGCCGCTGTCGTGGATCGAGGCGGCGCAGGACATCCGCGATCAACTGCTTCACCTGGTGCCGGAGGACTTCCTGCTCCGTACACCGCCCGCGGTCCTGCCCGAACTGCCTCGCTACCTGCAGGCGATCACCCGGCGCCTGCAGCGACTGGAACAGACCCCGGACAAGGACCGGCGCCTGCGCGTGGACATCGAACCCATGTGGGACGAGGCCAAGCGCCTGCTCGCAGCCCACCCGGAGGATCCCGAAGTACTGCGTTTCCGCTACCGCGTGGAGGAGTTGCGCGTATCGGTTTTCGCACAGGAACTCGGCACCCGGGACAAGGTGTCCATCCAGCGCCTGTCCCGCGACCTCGTCGAGCTGCGCAGATCCCGGCCCCTGTAAATCATGGACTGCGGGAGCTTGCTCCCGCTTTGTTGCGCCGGTTTCCCCGCGCGGTGGCAAAGAGCGGGAGCAAGCTCCCGCACTCCATAACCACCGGGCAGGATTACCAACATCGCTTCAAGGCCCATGTGGGTTAAATTACGACCAACGACGAAACAAGGAACACCAGCAATGCATGTGATCGTCATCGGCGCCGGCGTGACCGGAACCACCACCGCATGGTACCTGCGCGCGGCGGGCGTGGACGTCACCCTCGTCGATGCCGCCGACCTGCCCGCACGGGGTGCCAGCGCCGCCAACGGCGGGATGCTGCACGCCAGCCACGCCGAGCCCTGGAATGCGCCGGGCGTCGGCTGGGATCTGTTGCGCTACCTGGGCCGGGTCGATTCGCCGCTGCTGCTGCGGCCCCGCGCGCTGCCGGGCATCCTGCCCTGGGGCATCGAATTCCTGTGGCACAGCAGGCGCGCGCGCTTCGAGCGCAACACCCTGTTGAACGCGCAACTCGCCGAATACTCGCTGCGCCAGCTGCGGACCCTGCAGCAGGAGCTCCAGCTGGACTTCGGCTTCGCGGAATCGGGCATCCTGAAGATCTTCCAGGACCCGGACAGCCTCGCCCAAAACCGTACCGCGAGTGCCGCGATGGCGGATGTCGGAGTTCGCTTCGAGGAATGGGACAATGCGCGGGTTGCCGCCGAGGAGCCCGCCCTGGAGCCGATCGCCCACCGCCTTTGCGGGGCCTTGTTCTTCCCCGACGACGCCATCGGCAATGCCGCCGCCTTCACCCGGGAGCTGGCCACCGCGGCGCAGCGCGCGGGCGTCCGCTGGCGGCCGAACACCCGGGTCACTGGCTGGCGCCTGTTCCAGGGACGAATCAACGGCGTGGAGACCTCCGCCGGGCCGATGGCGGCGGATGCGGTGGTGCTCGCCAGCGGCTTCGCGGCACCGGCCCTGGTCCGGCGCCTCGGGCTACGCCTGCCGGTGGCGCCGGTCAAGGGCTATTCCCTGACCCTGACGCTGCCCGCGGAATGGCAGCCGCGACTGCCGATCATCGACGACGCCAACAAGGTGGTGCTGACGCCGCTGGACGGTCAGCTGCGGCTGGCCGGCACCGCGGAATTCACCGGCGCCGACCTGCGTCTGAACGCCTCCCGTGCCGCCAATGTGCTCGCCCAGTGCCGGCGCACCCTGCCGCGGTTGCCCGAGGACTTCGACCCGGACACGATGGAGCCCTGGACCGGCCTGAGGCCGATGAGCGCCCGGGGCACTCCGATCCTCGGCCCCACCCGGGTTCCGGGTCTGTATCTGAACACCGGTGCCGGCCACCTCGGCTGGACCCTGGCCTGCGGCTCCGCCAGCCTCGTGCGCGACAGCATCCTCGGCGCCGATCCCGCCCTGCCCATCGAACCCTTCCAGCGCTGACCCGGCGAGCGGATCGTCATCGCGGACGGAAGGTCATCCGGATGCGGGCACCGCCCAGTTCGGGGGCACCTTCGATGTGCAGTTCGCCGCCGTGGTCCCTGACCAGCGTGTCCACGATGTGGAGACCGAGTCCCTGTCCGCCCGGGCGGGTATCGCGGCGCGTGCCCCGCAGCAGCACCGCCTCGCGGTCGGCCGCGGCGATGCCGGAGCCGTCGTCATCGATGCACAGCTCCAGCCCGTCCCGGTCGCAGTCCAGACTCACGCGGACACGCGAACGGGCGTGCCGGACGGCATTGTCCAGGACATTGCCCAGCAGTTCGAACAGCGCCCCGGTCTCGATGCGCAGGCTGCACTCCTGCCGCAACGCCGTCACCAGCTCCACGCCGTGCTGTTCGGCGACCCGCCGCAATGCTGCGCAGGTACGCTCGATGACCGGCGCCAGGGCCACCGGCGGCTGGAAGGGCGACGGCCCCAGGCGCTGAGCCTGGTTCAACTCGTGCTGGATCATGCCCTGCATGCGTTCGACCTGCAGCAGCAACTCCGGCCGATCGGGTTCGCCGCCCTCCAGTCCGAGGCGCAGGGCCGAAAGAGGGGTCTTCAGACTGTGCGCGAGGTCCGCCAGCGCGTGCTGCTGACGCTGCAGACGGTCACGCTCGAACTCGAGCAGCGCATTGATGCTGTCCGTCAGTGTCTGGATCTCGCGCGGGTAGGGGCCACCGAGCCTGCGGTTCTCGCCCTGGCGCAGCGCCTCGAGATCGGCGCGCACGCGGCGCAGGGGTCGCAGGCCCCAGAAACCCAGCGCCAGCGCCTGCCCCGCGATCAGCAAGACGGTCAGCAGGCCCAGCGCGCCCCACAGCGTGCGTCGATAGCGCTCCATCTGCGCCTCGAAGGCATCGCGTTCCTCCAGCACCTGGAAGGTCAGCGGCAAGACCCGATCCGGCAGTTCCCACTGGACGGTCATGCCACGCTCGAAGAACCCGTGATCACGCCATTCCCGCAGCGGCGTGCCGAGCGCCGAGGGCGAGCGCCACAGGGTCTCGCCCGCACCGTCCAGAACGCGCGCGTAAAGCCCTCCACCCGGCAGCGACAGGCGGGCCTCCGGGAGCACGTCGGGGAACTGCAGTTGGCCCGGTCCGGACACCTCGACGATCCCCATCAGCAACAGCAACTGGGCGTCCAGGCGGGTGGTCACGGCGTCTTCGGCATTCTCGCGGAAGGCGCACTCGAGCAGCGTCGCGGTCACCAGGAAGAAGACGGCGATCACCGCGGCCGCCACCAGGCTGATGCGCAGCCTCAGGCTGAGGCCGGGCGGGGTCATGCCCCGTCGCTGCGGGAATCGCCGGCGGGCTGCAGCGTGAACCGGTAACCGCGCCCGCGCAGGGTCTCGATGACCCCCAGGGTTCCGTCCGGGTCCAGCTTGCGCCGCAGCCGACCGATCAGCACCTCGATCACGTTGCTCTCGCGGTCCGCATCGTGCTCGTAGAGGTAATCCGCCAGCACGTCCTTGCTCAGCGGCCGGCCGGCCTGCCGGACCAGTTGCAGCAACAGGCGGTATTCGAAGGTGGTCAGGGTCACCGGTTCGCCGCGCAGCAGCACCGTATCGGTGGCCGTATCGATGACCAGCGGACCGAAGTCCAGCCGTTCCTGCCCGTCCTGCAGGCTGCGCCGCACCAGCGCTCGCAACCGCGCCTGCAGTTCCTCCACGTGGAACGGCTTGGTGAGGTAGTCGTCGGCGCCCGCCTCCAGCCCCTCCACCTTGTCCTGCCAGCGGTCGCGGGCGGTCAGGATCAGGATCGGCAGCCGGGGCTTCAGGGCCCGCGCGCGGCGGATCAGTTCCAGGCCGTCGAGCCCGGGCAGGCCGAGATCGACGATGGCGATGTCGCAGGCGTACTCGGTCAGCAGGTACAGGCCGGTCTTCCCGTCGGCGGCCAGATCGGTCCGCCAGCCCGCGCTGCGCAGCGATTCGGCGATGCGTTCCCGGAGACTGTCGTCGTCCTCCACCAGGGCCACGCGCAGGTTCACGGCCGCGCGCCCTCCGCGCCCGCGAGCTCGAAGGTGCGCACCTGCTGGTCCTCGGTCAGCAGCCGGATCGTGTACACGACCCCGCCATTGCGCCGCTCCCCACGGGCGGACAGCACCCGCCCGGCGTGGCCACGCTCGACCTGCGCGACGGCCTCGTCGAGGCTGCGCGGGGCAGGCGTGTCCGCGACAGCCGGCACGCCCGAGGCAAGCAGCAACGCGCCCAGCAGTGCCAGCGCGAGCCACGGCCGGGGGCGTCCAGGGGTCTTCTTCCAGTCCATTCGCATACTCAGATCTCCAGAGCCAATTCGTATCCCGCTTCCGTCCCGATTGGCAGCGGGAGGGGCCAGCCCGGATGGTGCTGCCCGGATGGTGCCATGCGCTGCGCCTGTTGCACCCTGCGCGGCTGCGGGGGCACCGGGCGATGTCGCAGCGTCGAATGCAGTCCCGGTGGCCAGGTATTACACTAGAAGCCTAGCCTGAACCTTGTCTGAAGACGATACCCGGACACGATGAACCCCGCTACAGCGCCAGGCACGGAAACCCGGGACCTGCATGCCGAGTGCGGGGAGTTGGCCTGGCGTGAACTGCTTCCCCATTTCGCCCGTGGCGTGGTCGTTCGCGTCGCGCCGGGCCTCGACCTGATCACCGTTGCTCACGCCTTCCGGGATGACGACTCGGAGCGCGTGGATGCCTGGTTGCAGACCGGCGCCGTCAGCCGTGCCAGCGACGACAATGCCCGGCGCTGGGCACGCATCGAACCGGTGTTCAGGGCCATCGTCGTGGCACCCTGGGTATTGGCCCAGGAGATTGCCGTAACTCACTGAAGGATAGACGTTCATGCTAAGAGTCAACCTTGACACCCTGCTCTGGATCGTACGGTCGGCGCGCGAGTTTCATGCCAAGGAGGAGGTGGTCTTCCCCGACGATTCGCTGGAAGGCAACGACGGCGACTGGGCCATGCAGGTCCTCGCCGACCACGGCAGCGACATGACCCTGCAGGAACTGCGCATGGGCGTGCGCGGGATGGAACCTGCGCAGCAGGCGGAACTGCTCGCCCTGAAATGGCTGGGCCGCGGCGACTACGGCCCCGACGAATGGGAGGAGGCACGGCGCGAGGCGATGGACAACTGGTGCCCCGAGATCATGGACCGCCTGATCGCCACCCCCCTCGTCTCCGAGTACCTGCTCGAGGCCCTCGACCTCCTGGGGATCGAACACGAGGAGTGATGGGGAAAATTACGCGCTATCTGCGTCGAAAACCGCGACATAGCTGGAATTCCGGATGATCACGGTCTAGGCTACCCCATTGGAAGTAATTTTCCGGAAGCCGCCCGAAAGTTTCGACCAGTGTAGACCGAAGCATTGCCGATTATTTCCGCATGGTCACGCAAGACCATCGGTGATCCGAACCCCGGACAGGATCCAAGATCTTTACCGGGGGTAAAAAAAGAGATGGCATGCAATAGCCGTCGAGCGAGAGATTACAACCCTCAAACGGAGGAACTTATTTCCCATGAAACGTTCTCGAATCCTTGCCGCTGGCATCGCGGTTTCCATGATGACCATTGCCCTCGCACCACAGGCCGCCGCAGTCGAAAGGGATGCGCTGCTGACCACCTCCTGCTTCGCCTGCCACAGCATCGACACGACCGGCAACATGCCGAACCTGGTCGGTTACCCGCGGGATCTACTCGTCTCCCAGATGCAGGCCTTCAAGGATGGTTCCCGGCCCGGCACGATCATGAATCGTCTGGCCAAGGGCTACTCGGACGAAGAGATCGTCCAGATGGCCGACTACTTCGCGACCATACAATAAGAACTGGGGGCTAGCAGACATGACCAACTTTTCCCGTCGTAATTTCCTGAAAACCGTCGGCATCGGTGGCGCAGCCACCGTAGCCGGCCTCGGCTGCGCCGTTCCCGGTGGAGCGAGCAATGCCCGCGGCGCCCATGTCGTCGTCGTCGGTGGCGGCTCCGGTGGCGCCACCGCGGCCAAGTACCTGAAGCGCTTCTCGCCGGATATGGACGTCACCCTGATCGAACCGACCGCCACCTATCACACCTGCTATGGCAGCAACTGGGTGCTCGGCGGCCACGCCCAGATGGACGACATCGCCCAGACCTACGACGCCCTGCAGAGCCGCCATGGCGTAAACGTCGTGCAGGACTCGGTCACCGAGATCGATCCGGCCCGGCGTACCGTGAAGACCGCGGGTGGCAGCACCATGACCTACGACCGGCTGGTGATGTCACCGGGGATCGACTTCCGCTATGACGCCGTCCCCGGCATCACCGCGGCGGACGCCGAGCGCATCCCGCACGCCTGGAAGGCCGGCGCGCAGACCGTGACCCTGCGCCGGCAGCTCGAGGCCATGCCCGACGGCGGCGTGTTCGTGATGGTCGCCCCCGGCAACCCGTTCCGCTGCCCGCCCGGGCCGTACGAGCGGGCCTCGATGGTGGCGCATTACTTCAAGCAGGCGAAGCCGCGTTCGAAGATCATCATCCTCGACAACAAGGAGAACTTCTCCAAGCAGGGGCTGTTCGTGGCTGGCTGGGAACAGCACTACGGCGACATGATCGAGTGGGTGCCGAGCTCCCGCGGCGGCCAGGTCGAGGAGATCGATGCGGCCAACCTGACCACGATCTCCGACGGTGGCTTCACCACCTTCAAGGCCGACGTGCTGAACTACATCCCGCCGCAGACCGCCGGTGCGATCGCGATGCAGACCGGCCTGGCCGGCGACGGCTTCTGGTGCCCGGTCAACCAGATGACCTTCGAGTCCAGCATCCACCCGGGGATCTACGTGATCGGCGACTCCAGTGTGGCCGGCGCGATGCCGAAGTCCGGCCACTCGGCCAACAACCAGGCCAAGGTGGCCGCGGCGGCGATCAGCCGCGAAATGGCGGGTCTGGAGCCGCTGTCACCCTCGACCGCGAACACCTGCTACAGCCTGATCACGCCGGATCACGCGATCAGCGTGGCCGCCGTCTATGCCTACACCGATGGTGCGATGGCTGGCGTCGCGGGTGCGGGTGGCGTGAGCCCCGCTGATGCCCCGGCGTCGGTGCGGCAGATGGAGGCGATCTACACCAAGGGTTGGTACGACGGCATTACCGGAGACATCTGGGGCTGATCAGCCAAGGGCGGTAGATAGCCCAAGCGCACGGCGCCCCGGTGGCAACACCGGGGCGCCGTTTTCGTTTTCAGGCGTTGAGGTCCGGGATCAGCCGACTGCGCATCCGGGCGATGGCGTCCTTGAGCTGGAGCTTGCGCTTCTTCAGCCGGCGCAGGGCAAACAGGTCGGGGGCCGCGGCCTCCTGCAGGGCATGGATGGCGATCTCCAGGGCCTGATGCTCGGCCTGCATCTCGACGATGCACGCGCGCAGTTCACTCTCGTTTGCGACCACAACCCCCCCACCCCCAGAATGGCTAGCGTATCATCGCAGAGCTTGCGCGCTGTCGCCATCCGGGGTGCATGGCCCAGCCGCTGGCCCTGCCGCATGGCCCACTCGGGGCCCACTGTGGCGGCCGCGAACCATCGAGCGGAGGGAACCATGGGCATCACCAACAAGACCCTGGAGATCGTCACGCCGCGGGGCGTCCGCCTGAGCGGCGTGGTCGTGCAGCCGGAGGGCACGCCCATCGGGCAGGCCTGCATCGCCCACTGCTTCGCCTGCTCCAAGGACTTTCCCGCCACGGTCCGCCTAGCGCGTGCGCTGGCGCAGGAGGGCATCATCGTGCTCCGCTTCGACTTCATGGGTCTGGGCGAGGCCGAGGGCCGCTTTGCCGACAGCAGCTTCCAGACCTATTGCGAGGACCTCGGGGCCGCACTGGACAGCTTCGACGCCCACACCGGGTATTTCACCGATCTGCTGATCGGCCACAGCTTCGGCGGCGCCATGGCGCTTGCGCTCGCTGGCCTGCGGCCGGAACTGCAGGGGGTCGTGACCATCGCCGCGCCATCGGAACCCGGTCACGTGACCCGGCTGTTCGAGGCCCAGGCCCACGGCATTCGCGAGACCGGCTCTGCCGAGGTCGATATCGGCGGCCGGAAGATCACCATCGGCCGGGACTTCCTGGAATCGGTCGAGACCCAGGACCTGGACGCGGCGCTGGAGCGGCTGGGGCGCCCGCTGCTGATCCTGCACGCACCCAAGGATACGGTGGTCGGCGTCGATCACGCCCGGCGCATCTTCGCCCGCGCCAAACACCCCAAGAGCTTCGTCGCCCTGCACCAGGCGGATCACCTGCTCACCCGCCCGGAACACACCGCCTACGTAGCCCGACTGATCCACGCCTGGGCCTACGACCTGTTACGGCCTCACCAGTAGTTCTCCACGGTGATCTGACCCGGCTGGCTCCGGCGGTTGCGGCGCAGGCCCCGGCCCTTCAATACCGCCTGGGTGTCCCCGACCATGTCCGGGTTGCCGCAGATCATCACCTGGGCGTGCTCGGGCTCGATGGCCAGGGACGCGAGGTCCTCCAGCCTGCCGTCCTCGATCGTCGCGGGAATGCGCGCACACAGGGCGCCCGCGCAGACCTCGCGGCTCACCATCGGCACGTAGCCGAAGCGGCCCGGCGCGCGCTCCGCGAAGGTCTCGATCCTGTCGCGATAGGTGAGCTCGGACGCCTGGCGCACCGAGTGGACCAGGCGGATGTTTGCAAAGCGCTCCCAGGGCTCCTCCGTGCCGAGCATGGACAGGAACGGGCCCAGACCGGTGCCGGTCGCCAGCAACCAGAGATCGCGGGCGTCGGGCAACTGGTCCAGGGTGAACAGGCCGGTGGAGCGCGGCATCAGCTCGACCTCGTCCCCCGGCTGCAGGTGAATCAACCGGTTCGTCAGCGGACCCTCGGGTACCGTGACCAGGTGAAACTCCAGCGGGCGGCGGTCCGGTGGGTTCACATAGGAATACGGACGCCCCACCCACTCGTCGCCAATGAACAGGCGCAGCCGATTGTACTGACCGGCCTTGAACGGCTCGATGTCCGCATCCACGCAGAGGCTGAACAGACGTTCGGTCCACCGCTTGATTTCCCGTACCCGTCCCTTCACCCAGCCCATACCACCTCCCACCAGCAAAACCACCACACCCAAAGCCGCAGGAGCGACCTCTGGTCGCGATCCACCGGAAGCCCTAGCCCCAACCCCCATCGCGGCCAGAGGCCGCTCCTACGCGGCTACGGTGGTGGCGCCGTGGCCGACTGGCAAGGGTTCCACAACATTGACCCGCGTATTCCGCGGGGCTGCGCATCAGCGGATATCCATGCCAGTATAATCCTCGGTCTCGCAACCCAAACCCCGGAGCACTCATGGCGCGCACACCCTCCCAGATGATCGACCTCGGTACCGAGGCCCCGAACTTCAGCCTCCCCGACGTGGTGTCCGGCAGGAACGTCTCGCTGGACGACTTCTCCGGCGCCAAGGGCTTCATGATTGCCTTCATCTGCAACCACTGCCCCTTCGTGCAACTGATCCGGCACGAGTTCGCGCGTTACGGCCGGGAATACACCGACAAGGGCATCGCGGTGATCGCCATCAATTCCAACGACATCCTGGCCCATCCCGAGGATGGTCCCGACGCGATGAGTGACGAGGCGCGGCGCTTCGGTTACGCCTTCCCCTATTGCCTGGACGAGGGCCAGTCGGTGGCCAAGGCCTACCAGGCGGCCTGCACCCCGGACCTGTACCTGTTCGACGCGAACCGCAAGCTGGTCTACCGCGGCCAGTTCGACGATTCCCGCCCGGGCAGTGACGCCCCGGTCACCGGCGCCGACCTGCGCGCGGCCAGCGATGCCCTGCTCGCCGGCCAGCCCATCCCTGAGCCACAGAAGGCGAGCCTGGGCTGCAACATCAAGTGGAAACCGGGCAACGAGCCGGCCTACTACGGCTGAAGCGGCGCGGCTGGCCGGCCCCGGGCCTTGGGTCCCCGGCCGCCAGCGAACCCCTGCCTGGCAATCCATGCCGCCAAACAACATCCTCGAAGGCCCAAAGGTCGCGCCCTGGACCTGCCCGTCCTGCCGCGAGGCGGTGCCGCGCCTGCTGCCCAACGGCCAGCGCAACCGGATACGGCTCGACAGTGCCCAAATGCGCCTGCCGGTGCCGGCGATCGAGGCGGCCGCGAACCGGGTGCCCGGCCCGCGCGCCAGCGAGGTCTGCTTCCCCTGTTCCGAGGCCTATCGCGAGTTGCTGGGCACCCTGATCCGCCCCCCGGGCGAGGACGGTGACGCACGCGGCGGGCCCGGCCTGAACGATACCGGTATCGTCGGTGCGCTGCTGCCCATCGCCGGCCGCGGCACCCGGGTGCTGATCTTCCACGTGGTCAACGGCGTGTTGCAGGACACCGAGATCGAGGATCTGCGACGACTGAACCCCGACCGCCTCACCTACCCCGGCACCCGTGGCGCCATCGCCCCCCCACTCTGGGCCATCTACGAACAGCACCTCGCCCAACTGCACGCCACAACTCCACCGGAGGGGTCCCCGCCCCCGAAGTAGCTGCCGACACACCCGGACCCCGGAGCCGGAGGACCTGCTGTCTCATTGCGGCCCGGAAGTCTCCGCACCGGCCAAAGCGGCGGCAAGCCGCCGCGCTCCATAGCGCGCGCCAGGCAGCGCCGACAACGACCACGCCCTTTTTGGAGTGCGGAAGCTCGCTTCCGCTATCAGGCGCCGGCCCCAGCCATATCGCCAAAGCCGCCCCAGCCCCCGACGCACACCCCCAAAGCCAGCCCCGACGGGCGGCAAAGATCCACAGACGCTACAATACAAGGAGAGCCGCATTTCACGGCCCTCATCGAGGCCGCATCCACTCCGGTAGAAGTCCTTGAAGACCCTGGCGATCTATAACCTGAAGGGCGGTGTCGGCAAGACCGCCACGGCCGTGAACCTGGCCTATCTGGCATCGCAATATGGCTGGAAGACCCTGCTCTGGGACCTGGATGCACAGGCGGGAGCTACCTGGTACCTGGGCCTGGAGCCGGGGGTGCAGGACAGCGTCAAGAAGCTCGCCCGGGGCAAGCGCGACTGGAAGGACTCTGTCCGCGAGACGGTGTGGCCGCGCCTCTCCTGCCTCCCCGCCGATTTCGAAAACCGCAACCTGGACCAGTATTTGCGCAAGGCCGAGCATCCGGCCTTCCAGGTACGCAGGCTGCTGAAGGACTTCCAGTCCGAGTTCGACCTGGTCGTGCTCGACTGCCCGCCAAGCTTCTCCACGGTGACGGAGAACCTGTTTCACGCAGCCGATGTGATTGCCGTCCCGTTGATCCCCTCCCACCTGTCCATCCGCAGCTACGAGCAGATGGTGCAGTTCCTGGAGGCCGAGAAGATCCGCCGCGTGAAGCTGTATCCCTTCCTGTCCATGGTCGACAACCGGCGCAAGCAGCACCGCGAGGCGGCCCTAGATCTACGCAGGGAGATTCCGAACCTGCTCACGACCCCCATCCCCTACGCAGCCGCCGTGGAGGCCATGGGTCGCCATCGCGCCCCGCTCCCAGCGACCCAGCCCCGCGCCCGCGCCACCACCGCCTTCGAGCAGCTCTGGCTGGAGATCGCCGAGAAGCTGCACCGGCAAGGCTGAGAAACCCCTGGAGTGCGGAAGCTTGCTTCCGCTTTCTGGCGGCCCGGCAACATCCGCTACCGAAAGCGGCGGCGAGCCGCCGCACTCCAGAGCGCTGCGCGCCTGCCGGGCGTCAGTCCCCGTCGCCCCGCTCCTCTTCCGCATCCGCGTCCACACGCGACAGCATGCGCATACCGCCGATCATGGAAAACATCGCCGCGCCTACTGCGTCCGGCAGGTCGGGGCTGTCGGCGGGGGGAAGAATCCAGCGCTTCAGGCGGCAAGTGGAGGGGTGTTCTGCCGGCAGGGCCGCGGCAGCGGCACCGTCGAGCGCCACCAGCAGATCCGCCCAGTGCAGGTCATCGGGGTTCAAGTGCCGCATGGAGGCTGCGGGCCGGATCTCCAAGAACTTCGACAACGCCGGGTTTGTGGCCAACCGCGCAACGTACGCGGCACGCCCGTCATCGTCGAGGGCGGCAACCAGCACACGGGCGGGACGCTTGTACATCGACAGGAACCCGGCGCGTCCAAGGCGCGTTCAGGCGTCCCCCGCCACGATACGACGATGGGCGGCCGCGAAGTCCAGCATGCGCTGGGTCGCGGTCAGAGCCTTCAGGCGTTCCGCCTCGTCCACGAAGATCTCGTTGTGCCCGTGTTCCAGCGCATCGGCGAGGCTGGTCAGGTCATTCATCGCCATCCAGGGGCAGTGTGCGCAACTGCGGCAGGTAGCGCTGTGGCCGCCGGTCGGGGCCTCGATCAGGCGCTTGCCCGGCGCCGCCTGCTGCATCTTGTAGAAGATGCGGTTGTCGGTGGCGACGATGAACTCGGATTCGGGTCGCTCCTTCACCGCGGCGATCAACTGGCTGGTGGAGCCGACCACGTCGGCCTGCAGGATCACCTCGCGCGGTGACTCCGGGTGCACCAGCACCGCCGCGGCCGGATGGGCCTTGCGCAGACTCTCCAGTTCATGGGAGCGGAACTCGTCGTGAACGACGCAGGAGCCCTCCCACAGCACCATATCGGCACCGGTCTCGCGGCGGATGTAATCGCCAAGGTGCCGGTCCGGGGCCCAGAGGATCTTCCTGCCCTGGTCGCGCAGATGCGTGATCAGCGGTACCGCGATACTGGAGGTGACCACGTAGTCCGCCAGCGCCTTCACCGCCACCGAGGTATTGGAGTAGACGACGACGGTGTGATCGGGATACTGCTCGCGGAAGGCGCGAAAGGCATCGGCCGGGCAACCCAGGTCCAGCGAGCACTCCGCCTCCAGCGTCGGCATCAGCACGCGCTTCTCGGGGCTCAGGATCTTGGCCGTCTCGCCCATGAAGCGCACGCCGGCCACGACCAGCGTGGTCGCCGGGTGTTCCTTGCCGAACCGCGCCATTTCGAGGGAATCCGAGACGCAACCACCGGTCTCCTCGGCGATCCGCTGCAACGAGGCATCGACGTAGTAGTGCGCCACCAGCACCGCGTCGCGCGCCTCGAGCAAGGCCTTGATGCGCGCGGTCAGCGCCGTCCGCTGCGCCTCGTCCAACAGCGGCCGTGCGGCCGTCACCGCCGCCGTCTTCGGAACGAAATAACCGGCCTCTGCCACTGCCATCGTCAACCTCGCAATCCCGCGCGGGACCACCCCCGCCGACCCAGCCCCACCACCACGCACGCCTCGTAGGAGCGACGGTGTCATCAAGCCTTCATACTACTATGACTGGCGCCTACCGGGGGTGTTCCGCACGGTGTCGAGCGCGTCCCGGAACTTGTCCGCCTCACTCCTGCGGGGCACACTCCTGGACCGGTGACCCGAACCCCTTCCAACATGGCCGACTTCCCTGAGCGATACCGCACGATGTCCTTCGAGGCGCGGATGGAACTGGCGCTTTCCGCAGACCTGGATCACCACTGGCGTGGGCTGCTCGTGCGCGATCAGCATGCACAGGTGAAGGCGTATTTTTCCCGGCGCATGGACCTGACCCCGGAGGAGATCGCCCTGCTGCTCGGCGACCCCAACCAGACCGTGCGCCTGAACTGCGCCAAGCGCGCCGATCTCACTGCGGCACAGGTTGAGGCCTGCGTCTCCGACCCGGACCCCAACCTGCGCTACTTCGTCGCCCGCAATCCCCTGCTGACCAAGGCACAGCGCCAGCGCCTGCTCGCCGACAGCGACGACCTGGTCCGCATCGCCGCGCGCAAGGGCCCGAAGCAGCGCACCACGCGCTGCCGCCCCGGACAGGCGGAGATGCTGCGGTGAAGGCCAATCGACGTGCCCAAGCGGCCTTGCTGCCGGGCAGTCCCACCCCACCATCAAGTCGCCCGGCCCGGCGCAAACTGTCGCACATACGCCCTTCACTCCGTAGCGCGGAGGGACAGCGGTGAGCATGGCGCCGCAGCTCTCCCGGCCCCTCCCCAACACGAAGAGGCAACCGTGAATACAGCAACACGCAAACCGCGCCGCTGGTGGCGGTGGGTACTCGAACTTCTGCTGATCATCGCCGTGGTGCTGCTGGTCCGCGCCTGGCTTGCGCGCGACCTTGCACAGGGGCCGGCACCCGCGTTCGAGGCCAACCTCCTCGACGGCAGCCCGGTCAGTCTGGCGGATTACGCAGACCGCCCGATGCTGCTGCACTTCTGGGCCACCTGGTGCCCGATCTGCCGGTTGGAGGAAGGAGAGATCATGCGCCTGAGTCGCAGCCACCCGGTCTTGACGGTCGCGATGCAATCGGGATCCCCCTGGGAGGTCGAGGCGCACCTGACCGAGCGGGAGCGGGAACTGGACGTGATCAACGACCCGGACGGCGCCCTCACCCGCCGCTACGGCGTACGCGCCGTCCCCAGCACCTTCATCATCGACCGGGACGGGCAGATCGTCTTCCGCAAGCAGGGCTATGCGCCGCCGCTGGAGCTGCGCCTCCGGCTATGGCTGGCGCGGTGGTTGTAGTGCCGTGGTGGGTCTGCCGCGCTGGAGCCACCCTGCGCGCTGCCGGGCCCATCTGGAACCGCGGCCGGATGTATCGAAGCCAACGCCCACCAGGGCGGCCAACCCGTTCACAGTTCCCGCAGCACCCGAAACCCGAGGTTGGTGTCCATCTCGGTGCTGTGTCGGCGGCGGCGGGCGGCGCTGCGGCAGGCCACGGCCGGATCGAACCAGGAGCCGCCCTTGACCACCCGCCACTCCTCGTCCCCGACGCGGCGGTAGGCGCCGTTGCGCGGCAGGTCCACGTGGCTGTCGCGCCAGGGGGAGGACGTGGACTCCTGCACGTTCCCGTGCATGTCGTGCAGCCCCCAGAGGTTGGGCTGGAAGCTGCCGACCTCCAGCGGGCGCGGCGTCGGGATGCACAGTGGGATATACCACTTGCGCCGCTCGCGCCGTTCCTCGTAGGGGAACAGCGAGTTGAAGTGCACGTCCCGGCAGCCCACCGAGTCGCCGAAGGCGAAGGGTGTGCGCGTCCCGGCCCGGGCCGCAAATTCCCACTCCGCCTCGGTCGGCAGCCGGTAGCGCTTGCCGGTCACGTCGCGCAACCAGTCGAGATAGGCCTCGATGTCCGTGGGCCGCACGTTGAACACCGGCTGGCGATCCCCCGTGGGCCACAGCACCTCCGGTCGCGGCATCCAGCCCGTGGCCGCCTGAAACGCGGCGAACTCGGCCCTCGTCACCGCGTGGCGCCCGAGCGCGAAGGCCCGCTCGATCAGCACGTAGCGCCGGGGCGACTCGCTCTTCTCGTGCCCGTACTCCGAGGCGTCGGAACCCATCTCGAACTCGCCCGCCGGGATCACCACCATCTCCGGCACCGGCACGTCGTCCCGGCTCCGGTCGCTGAAGGTCACCGCCACCCCGGCCGCACGCGCGGCCTGCTGCTGCAGGTCGAGCAGGTCCGGGGTATCGAGTCGCTGTGTCGCTACGTTGGCCATGCCGATTCCCTATCCACGATTTCGGGCCGCGCGTCAGCCGCGCCCCAGATACCCATTATGCCGCAGCGCAGCAGGCCGGGGGCGACCCGAAGGGAGGGAGACAACGGCGGGGCCAGAATAAATACGATTCAGTTGATCCGAATCTTACCTTGGTACGACCCTGTATCAATGGAGATCAACGGAAGATGTCATCGACTCGCTCCGCCGTAAGAATGCGCGTCGACCAAGCCAGCAGGGTGTCGGCATCGGCTGCCTCGATTCGAGCGCGCACGTCCTCGCTCGGCGGCCCGAATTTCAGGGCAATCTGGCGCAATAGAATCGCAGCCTCGCCTTCTTTGCGGCCCTCTTGCCGACCCTCTTGCCGACCCTGTTCCAGGCCCTGTTCCAGGCCCTTCTGAATCCCGATCCGCTCGACACTGGTCACGTATGGCATGTGCTCTTCCTCCTCAAAGGCAATCAGTTCTTCCCTGAACTCTAGTTCCAGATCTTCCGGCAAACGCAGG
>Ga0209498_1001188_pt1 | contig 16010 bp, 12 predicted proteins | sample WalLakDeSediment_FD_184131 | JGI IMG/M metagenome (GOLD analysis project Ga0209498, IMG submission 184131) | Lake sediment microbial communities from Walker lake, Nevada to study Microbial Dark Matter (Phase II) - Walker Lake 11/02/13 Deep... | ecosystem: Environmental > Aquatic > Freshwater >... | reverse complement strand
CCGCGCATGAGCGCGAGGGCGTGGGCCAATGGCGCGCGCATCACCCAGGGGGTGTGCCTTGGCTAGAGTCGCGCTCGTCGGACGTCCGAACGTCGGCAAGTCCAGTCTGTTCAACCGTTTCCTCCGGCGCCGCGAGGCCCTGGTCGACGACCGCCCAGGGATCACGCGTGACGTCAAGGAAGGCATCGTGACGCTCGACTCGGGTCGCGAGATCAAGCTGCTCGACACCGGCGGCCTCTGGTCGGGCGACCGCTGGGAGCGCGACATCAAGTCGAAGGTCGAGCGCGCCCTCCAGGACGTCGACATCGTGCTCTTCTGCGTCGATGGCCGCACGGGCGTCCACGCCGGCGACGAGGAGATCGCCGCCTGGTTGCGCTCGCTGGCGAAGCCCGTCTGGCTGGTCGCCACCAAGCTCGACGACCCGCGGCACGAGGAGCAGGCGCCGATGTTCGAGGCCTACGGCCTCGGCTTCGGGGAGATCTACCCCACCAGCGCCGAGCACGATCGCGGCATGTGGGAGCTGCTCGCCGCCCTGGAGGCGGCGCTGCCCCCGGATCCCGACGACGAGGACACCGCCGACGAGGGCGCCGTCCGGGTTGCCATCGTGGGCCGGCCCAACGTGGGCAAGTCGAGCATCGTCAACGCGCTGCTCGGTGAGGAGCGGGTGATCGTCGCCGACGAGCCGGGCACGACCCGCGACTCGGTCGACGTGCGCTTCGAGTTCGGCGGCCGTCCCTTCGTGCTGGTCGACACCGCCGGCATCCGCCGCAAGCCCGCCGAGGACCTCGAGCGCTGGATGACGATCCGCAGCGAGGAGGCCCTGCGCCGCGCCGACGTCGCCGTCCTCGTCGTCGACCCGTTCGAGATGGGCGACCACGAGATGGGCCTCGCCAACCTGGCGCTCGAGCGCGGCATCCCCATGGTCATGGCCGTCAACAAGTGGGACCTGGTCGAGGACGCCGACCTCGTGCCGCGCCGCAGGCTGATCGACGAGACCCTCCCCCACGTGTCGTTCGCCCCGCGCGTGTACACCTCGGCCCTGACCGACTTCGGCCTGCACGAGCTGCTCGCCGCCGCCGTGCGGGTGTACGACACCGCCCGGCGCCGCATCGCCACGGCCGACCTCAACGCCTGGATCGAGGTCTGGACGACCCGCCAGCCGCCGCCCAACTTCCAGGGCAGGCCGCTGCGCATCTACTACGCGAGCCAGGTGGAGACGGCGCCGCCGGTGTTCCACATGAGCGTCAACAGCGAGAAGTACGTGACGCGCTCCTACGAGCAGTTCCTGATCAACCGCATCCGCGAGGACCTCGGCTTCGCCGAGGTCCCCTTCCGCCTCGTGTTCAAGTCGCGGCGCAAGGCGGGCGGCAAGCGGGTGCGGACGCAGACCTGAGTGTGTTCCGCGCGCTCGCGCGCGGAACGAGCACACGCACACGAGACACGCTCGCCCAGGAGGCTCCGTGACCCCACCCCCGTTCTGGATCCCGCCCGCCCTCACCCGCGATCGGATCGCGAGCCTGCAGTCCTGGCTCGGTGAGCGCGGCTTCGACGCGTACGTCGTGACCGGCGTCGAGAACGCCGCCTACCTCAGCGGCTGGAAACCCGACGTCGAGCCGTGGGAGCGGCCGATCGCGCTGCTCGTCCCGCGTCGCGGCGAGGGCGCGTTGGTGCTGCACGAGCTATCGGTGCACGGCGTGCGCATGGCGCGCGAGCGCGGCACGCTGGTCGTCGACGACGTCACCTTCTACGTCGAGCGCCCGGCGGCCGCTGGCGCCTCACGCGCGAACTGGGGCGAGCTCGTCGCCGGCAAGCTCGCCGCGCTCGGCGTTCCGGCCGCCGCGCGCGTAGCCTGCGACGCCCTCCCCGGGTACCTGCACGAGGTCGCGGTCGCGGCGCCGGGCGTGCAGCTCGTCGCCGACCCCACACCGCTGATCGACGCCCGCGCGGTCAAGGCGCCCGAGGAGCTCGTGCTCATGCGCGGCGCGGCGGCGCTGACCGACTTCGGCCAGGAGGTGTTCTTCGACCTCGCGCGCCCCGGCGCGCTGATGGCCGAGGTCGACGCCGAGACCGTCCGGCGCATGCGCGTCGAGGGGGCGCGGCGCTTCCCGGCCGCGGACGTCACCGCCCGCAGCTTCAGCCTCACGGGCCCGGCATCGGCGGCCCCGCACGGCACCGGCGCGGGCTCCGACACCCGCATCGAGCGCGGGCACGGCATCGTGAACATCATCATCGCGTCGCTCGGCGGCTACTTCGTGGAGAACGAGCGCACGCTCTTCGTCGGCGAGCCGTCGGCCGAACAGCGGGCGGCCTACACCTGCATCCGCGAGGCGCAGGCGGCCGCGGTCGCCGCCTGCGTACCGGGGGCGCCGGTCGCCGGCATCGACCGGGCCGCGCTCTCCGTGATCGAGCGGCACGGCTACCTGGGTCACGTCCGCCACCGCGCCGGCCACGGCATCGGCCTGCGGGGCCACGACCTGCCCGAAGACATGGCCTTCAACGAGCGGCCGCTGCGCACCGGCGAGGTCTACACCATCGAGCCCGGCATCTACCTGTGGGGCCTCGGCGGTTTCCGCGTCGACGACACGGTGGTGGTGGGCGAACCGCCCGAGGTCCTGACGACGACGCCGCGCGACCTCGCGGGGGTCACCCTGCCCGGTTGACCCGCGGCGCCGCCGGCCCCTCGGTCCGGGTCGCCGCCGCGCCCTGGCGCACCAGGTCGGCGACGCGCGTCAGGCGTCGCGGAAAGGCCGCCAGCAGCGGCGCGGCATCGAAGGTCTGGTCGCTGCTGCAGCGGTAGGCGGCGGTCGCCAGGGCACGGCCGAGGCCCGGCGCGAAGGGTAGGGCGTACGCGCCCGCTGCCCGCAGCAGCTGGAGCGGGAGGTAGCGACGGCGCACCGACCGCAGCGCGCCCTCCTCGAAGGCGTCCGCGACCTGGTTCAGCGTCAGGTTCTCGGGGCCGCCGACCTCCAGGGTGCAGTTGCGTGCCTCGGGGTGATCCAGGGCGAGCAGGACGTAGTGGGCGACGTCGTCGAGCGCCACGAGGTTGATCGGGTGGTCGCCGAGGCCGGGGATCGTGACGGACCGCCCAGCGCGGACCGGTCGGCCGATCCATGCGGCCCACGGCTCCATGAAGGCGGCCGACCGCACGATGGCGTGGCTGAGTCCGCTGCTGCGCAGACGCGCCTCGACCGCGTGCTTCAGCCGGAAGGCCGGCAGCGGGTGCTCGGGGTCGACCCCCCGGCACGACACGAACACCACGTGCTCGACGCGCTCGGCGCAGGCGGCCTCGATCAGGTGATGGTGACCGGCAGCCTGGCGGGCCCAACCTGCGTGCCCGAGCGTCCGCTCGTCGTGGGCACTGACCACGACCCGCGCGACGCCGTGGACGCCACGCTCCAACGTCGTGCGGTCGCACAGATCGCCGGCGACGACCTCGGCCCCGAGCCGTGCGAGGTCCTCCGCCATCGCGGGCGACCGCGTGAGGACGCGGACGCGGCGGCCCTCGGCGAGCAACCGCCGGCCCACGCGCGAACCGAGGCGTCCGGTGCCCCCCACGAGCAAGACCATCGGCGACCTCCCGTCGCCGGCCCTCCGGCCGGCCGTGGGCCCACCGTAGCGAACGCGTCGTTCTGGAAGCGTTCTTACATCAAGCCCGAGCGCGCTGCCGCGTCGAGGGCCAGCCCGAGCTTCCCCCTCACGACGACCGCGGCGTCGCCGTTGGCATCCGCCGCGACGGCGTCCGCCAAGGCCGCCTCGAGGTCAGCGGGCAGCCGCTGCTGGCCGGGGTCCAGGAGCACGACGGCGTGGGCAACGGCCTCCCGTCGCCGCGCCATGCGCAGCTCCGCACCCAGCAGCGGGAGGCGCGCGATCCACTGCAGCGGGTACGGCTGGCCCACGCGCCAGGCCTCGAGCGCGGCGTGACCCGCGCGCTCGCAGGCCTCGAGGTCGCCCGACCGCCACGCGAGCCAAGCCCGCTGCCCATGGGCGGCACCGACGTACTCGGGCATGTCCAACTCGGCAGCGGCGCGCAGACCCTCGGCGGCGTACGTCCGCACCGCGCCGTGGTCGCCCCGTCGGCGATGCACGAAACCCAGGTAGGTGAGGCAGCGCGCGCGCAGCGTCGCCTTTTTGATGCGCTCGGCGTCCTCCAGCGCGGCCCGCAGCTGCGCCTCCGCCTCCTCCAGCGCACCGTGCCACAGGAGCATGAACCCCAGCAGGAAGCCGGACCCGGCGATCGCGTCGGGGTCGCCGGTGCGTTCGGCCGCGGCGTGGCCGCTGCGCATGAGCTCGAGGGAGGCGCCCGACACGTTCTGCCGCTCGCGAGAGAAGTGCATCAGCGCGAGGCCGGTGTAGAAACGGCTGAGCTGCCGCGGGGAGGCGTGGGCGATCGCCAGGTCGCGCACCGCCGCTAGGTCGCGTTCGATCTCGTCCCAGCGGTGCTGCCAATAGTGGGCGTCGGCCCGCGCCAGCCCGATCTCGATGCGCTCGCGGCGCGCGTCGTCCGCCGCGTCGGCCCCGTCGAGCGACCCCAGCGCCGCCTCCGCACGCGCGTACGCGGCCTCCCCCTCGTCGTAGGCGTAGCGCAGCACCCAGGTGTCACCGATCCGGCGGGACAGCCTGGCGCGCCCGACGGTGTCGCGTGCCGGCCTGGCGGCCAACGCCCGGTTGAAGGCGTCGAACGCCAGGTCGTGCTTGGCGCGGCGGGCATCGACCTCACCCAGGCCCTCGAGCAGGTCGGCCGTCATGCGCTCTCGCCAGTCGGCCAGGGCCTCGGACGGGGGCAGCTCGGCCACCAACACCAGCCCGCGGCGGTAGTGGGCGGAGGCCTCCTCCTCGGCGTACCGCCGGCGGGCGACGTCGCCGGCGCGCAGGTACTGGGCGACGGCCCGCTCCGGCAGGTCCGCTCCGTCGTAGTGCAGGGCGATCCGCCCGCAGGCCTCGCCCGGCTCGTCTCCCCGGTGCGCCTCGAGGGCCTCGGCGGCGTAGCGGTGCAGCTGGCGGCGCCGGGTCAGGCTGAGGTCCTCGTAGGCGACCTCGCGCAGCTTGTCGTGCGTGAAGTCGTACTGCCCGGCGCTCAGCTCGCGCACGACGCGGCGCCGCCACAGCTCGTCCAGGCTGCGGACCACGGCGTCCTCCTCGTGCCCGCTCACGCGCACCAGCAGGTCGAGGTCGAACGCCCGCCCGATGACCGAGGCCACCCCGACCAACTCGGCCGTGACCGGCGACAGCCGCGCCAGCCGCGCGCGGATGACGGTCCGGAGCCGCGGGGGCAGCGACGATGCGCCACCGGCCATGCCCGCGATGGGTACCCCGGCCGCCGCCGGGCCAGCGCGCGCCGCCGGACCGGCACGGAGCAGCTCGATCACGAACAGCGGGTTGCCCTCGCTGTCGACATGCAACGCGTCGAGCTCGGCGGCCGTCAGGTCGCGGAAGCCGAGGCCGCACGCCAGCGCCGCGGTCTCCTCGGAGCTCAGGGGCGGCAACTCGGCCTCGAGCAACAGCCCCTCGTCCCGCACCGTCGCGAGCCACGCCATGAGTGGGTCGTTGGCGCCGAGCTCGTGACCGCGGGCCGTGGCGACGACCAGCAGGCGCGCCTGCGCGTCGAAGCGCAACATGAAGTGGAGCCACGCCAGGGTGTCGTGATCACACCAGTGCAGGTCGTCCAGAACGAGCACCAGTGGCTGGACGGAGGCGAACGCGCGCGCGGCGGCCTCGTACAGGCGCGCGCGGCGCCAGGCCTCGGCCGTCGGCGGGGGTTCCTCGCCCTGGAGCTCGGGTAGCAGGTGGCCGAGTTCGCGCTGCCAGACGGGCGCCAGCTCGGCCACCGCCGGCCGCAACAGGTCGCCGCGCAACAGCGCAGCGATCGGGGCGTACGCCAGGGCGGCCTCCGACGCGTAGCAGCGGGCGCCGAGGACGCTGCCCTCGCCGCGCCGCAGTCCGCGCGCGAACTCCTCGACCAGGCGCGTCTTGCCGATGCCGGCGTCCCCCGTCAGCAGCACCAGCTGGGGTTGCCCGCCGACCGCCCGCCGCCACGCCGCCCGGAGCGCCTCGAGTTCGCCTTGGCGGCCCACCATCGGCGGCGGGGCCGTGGAGCCGTCCGTGGCCTCGGCCGCCGCCCCGTCGCCAGCGACCGCCGTCGCTGGACGGAGCAGGCGCTCGTGCAGCGCGCGCGTCTCCGGTGCAGGATCGACGCCGAGTTCACGGCGGAACACGGTCGACAAGGTGTGGTACGCGTGCAGCGCCTTGGCGCGCTCGCCACAGCGCTCGTGGAGCTGCATGAGCAGGCGGTAGGGCGCCTCGGCCAGCGGCTCGTGCCGGATCAGGCGTTGGACGGCGTCGATGGCGCCGAGATCGTCGCGCTGACGCGTCAACAGCGCGGCCAGGCGCTCGAGCGCATGCGCGCAGGACTGGTGCAGGCGGATGCGGTGGGGCTCGACCCAGGCCGCGTACGACTCCGGCAGGAGGTCGCCACGGTAGGCCTGCACCGCCGCCGCCAGCCCCCGCCGCTCGAGCTCGATGTCGTCGGCCTCGCGCGCCGCCGTCGCGACCGCCAGCTCCCGCTCGAAGCGCGCCACGTCGGACTCGATGGCGGCTTCGGCGCGCCAGCGCAGGTCCTGGCCCTCCAGGACCAACCAGCGGTCGGCCTCCGGCACCAACCGGCGGAGTTGGTGCAGCGTCTGGCGCAAGTTGGTGCGAGCCTGACCCTCGCTCGAATCGGGCCACAACTGGTACGCGAGGTGCGCGCGCGACAGCGCGCCGTGGCGCTCCAGAAGCAGGTAGGCGAGCAGCTCGCGCACGCGCGGCGGCCCGATCGTCACCACGTCGCCCCCGCGCTCGACCTGCAGGCCGCCGAGCATGCGGACGTGGAACGTGGCCAAGAGCCCTCCTCCCGGCGGCCCGGCCGAACCGTTGACGTGCGTTCAGCATAACGGCATCCGCCGGCCGCGTGGGCCGGCGGATGTTTGATGGGCGCAACGAGGTGCCCGATCTCCCTAATCCAGCCACCGCATCCAGTCGTAGCCGCAGAAGAAGTTCAGCATCGCGCCGACGTTCCTGAACTCCACACCGAAGTTCGCGCCGACGGCACGGGCGAACTCGTTGGGGGTCATGCCCGCGAAGGGGTAGAACCCGTCCTCGCCGGGGTAGCAGAAGTCGTACCCCCCACTGGCGTTCGGGACCAAGCACACGTCGTGGTAGGCCTGCATGAACGCGCCGGGGGTCTGCGGGCAGAGGCCCAGCCAGGCGCTGTACGGACAGCAACAGCCGTAGGCGCCGTAGGCGTTGCCGGGGGGTGTGGGCGCGCGCGCCAGGCCCGAGCCGGCCAGGGCGACGACCAGGACGATGCCGAGAAACCACGGAAGCTTCTTCATCGTGTCCTCCAGGGGTGCGCACCACCGTGCGCGGATGGGGCGAGGGATCTGCGGGTCGGTCGCCACCACCTCCTCACGCTCGCGGGGCGGCGCGCCTCGCACCGCGGGCGCCCACCACCTCCAGCGCCACGCTAGGGATCGTGGCGTTCGGAAAGCGTTCGGACGATCAGGGCGACAGCGGTAGACCGCGTGGCACGTCGGCGCGCAGGACCAGTCCCTCGCCGTCGCTCAGGCGCACCCAGCCCGCCTCCAGCACGGCGCCAGGGGACCCCAGCAGTGGCGCCCAGCCGTCGGCCAGCCTCGTGGGCAGCACCGCGGCGAGGTCCAGCGTGACCGTCGCCCCCTCCAGGTTCGCGACCAGCCACAGCGCCTCGCCGCCGTCCGGCGCGAGCCTGAGCGCGTCGACCAGGGTGGCGCCGGCGCGCCGCTCGATGCGGCAGTGCTCGTTGGCCGCGAGCGCCTCGCGCAGCCACGGCCGCGCCCGTCGCAGCGCCCGCAGGCGGGCGCCGAACTCGACTTGGACGGCGTCGATGCGGTCGGCGTGGCGCTCGACGTTGCACCATGCCGCGGCGTCGGCCATGAACGCGTGCGCCAGGCGCTTCAGGCCCTCGGCGCCGGGCGGCCGACCGAGACCGGCGGGCAGCAGCGGGGCGACGCGCTCGGCCGCGGTCGCGGCGTCCGAACCGGCTCGCACCTCGGCCTCGAGCGCCCGGAAGGCGCGTCGCAGCGGCGCGAGCTCGGCGAAGCCGAGCGACTTCAGGTTCCCGAAGGCGCCGGGATCCGCGAATCCCGCCTCGTCGAGTTGCCAGTCGAGGAAGCCGGCCTCCTCGGCGGCGACCTTGACCGCGTAGCGGTCGTCGGTGTCGCGCACGAAGCCCCAGGGCGCGCGGGCCACCGCGTTGAGGAAGTCCATCGGCACGCCGGGGAACGCGACGTAGGTGAGCAACTGGCCCGCCGGGTGGTCGTAGGCGCGGCGCAGCACCTCGGGCAGGTTGGCGCCGAGCCGGTGGTTGATCGGGCCGTCGGGATCCAGCTGCGTCCCCCGCCGCACGGTGTCGTGGTTGGCGCAGCCGCTGATCCAGCGATCGCCGACCTCGAGGATCTGCTCGACCCGCCACCAGCGTTCCCACCAGAAGCCCTCGAGGGCGGGCGTGTTGTGCGCGAACGTCAGCGGGCCCCACTGGAACGCGTGCGGCTGACGCTCGGTGACCTCCCGGTAGCGGCTGGCGGTCGGCCAATCCTCACGCGGCCAGGGGCGGCCGTCCTCGAAGATGCACCACGGGCGGTAGCGCACGCCCGCCACCTCCTGCGTCAGCTCGCCCATGTCGAGGAGGTAGTCGTCGTCGTGCGCCAGCTCGCCGGTGGCGGGGTCGTAGGTCTTCAGGTCCTGGGCGCCGTCGACTCGGATGCCGTCGGCACCGACGTTCACGCGCCGTCGCTGCATCTCGAGCATGATCGCGCGGACGCCCGGGTGCTGCTGGTTGACGTCTTGGCCGTACATGTTGGGCCCACGGCAGAACACCGGGTCGAGGATGGCGAGCGACTGGTCGTCGGCGTGCCCGAACACCAGATCGAGGATCAGCATCATCGGTCGGCCCGGGAAGGTGTGGAGCGTCGCCGCCAGCTCGATCGCCTCCCCGGGCCGGCCGCTTTCGAGAAGAGCCGGGTTGGTGGCAGCCATGCCGGCAAACGCGACGTCGTAGCCCCAGTCGATGACGTCGGGGCGGCGCAGACGGACCTCGACCACGCGTGGATCGCCGCCGCCGTCGGCGTCCGGGCAAGGCAACGGCGCCCAAGCCCGCGGGCCCCGCTCGCGCTCGATCGTCGGTTCGATCGGCAGCGGCTGGATCGCGTCGACCTCGCTCAGGCAGCGTTCGAACGGGGTGAGCGGCTCGCCCGCCTCGAGCTTGGCGGCCAGCCGCCGCAGGGCCCGGGTGAGGCTGGCGAGGGTGCCGCCCTCGGTGGCGGTCGGGACGTGCAGCTGGAGAATGTTGGCGGGCGGCCCGAAGCGTCGCGGCTCCTCGTTCTCGCCCCCGCCGCCGTCGGCGTGCCGCCGGAAGAAGTCCGCATCGGCCCGCCCCGCGTGCCACGCGGCCAGGTCGACGACCTCGGAGGGCGCGAAGGCCCCGAAGGGCATCGACGCGGCCAGGGGGTCCGGCAGGCTGCGCCAGCGGCCGTGCTCGTCGGCGTGCGCGAGGGCGTACAGCGCACCGAGCCGCCCCTGGGTGCCGACCGGCAGGCCGCGCACCGCGGCCCACAGGTAGGCGCCGTCGCGAACGAACGGCAGCCGCCGGCGCACGAACCGCGCCACCTCGGGTGGGCTAGCGGGGTCGAGGTCGGCCGGCGGCAGGAACAGTTCCAGGCGGACGCGCTCGTCGGGAACGCGCCGCGCCTCGAGATCAGGCGCCCAGAAACCGAACTCGACGAGCGGCTCACCGTCAGCGTGGCGGACGTGTGCGCCGAGGCGCAACGCGCGGCGGCGGGCAACGGCGAACGGCGACGCATCCTCGCCCTGGCGGCCAGCGGCGCAGCCCTGGCGGCCAGCGGCGCAGCCCTGCGACCAGGCGACGAGGGCGTCGGTGGCGGCGAGGTCGGTGCGGACGGCGGCTTCGGGCATGTGGCTCCACTCGTGGCGCCAAGCGGCACCCTCCCGAGCCTAGCCCGGCGGCCGCCGACGGGGCGCGCCGACCGGGGCCCGCCTGGCCGATGTCAACCGTCCAGCGTTGCCAGCCACGCCTCGAACGCCGCGTCGAACTCGTCCGCGACCTCGAGCTGCGGGGTGTGCCCCGCCGTCTCGAACAGGTGGTACGTGAGCCGCGGCAGCGCCGACCGGGCGCGCTCGTCCCACAGCGTCGCCGGGAAGCCGTAGTCGTGCCGGCCCGCAGCCACGAGGACGGGGACCTCGAGCGGCGGACGGTCCCACAGCCGGTAGCCCGCGACGTCGGCGAAGAGCGCCACGACCAGCGGCAAGTTGGCGTCGACGCCGTCCCAGAGCGGGGCCTCGTCGAAGTCGTGATCGGCCCACCTGCGGGCGGTGCTTGCCCGCATGCCGAGCACGAGCCGCTCGCGTGGATCGTCCGGCTGCGGCCCCTCCAGCAACCGCTGCCAGCGGGCGTGCGCCGCGCGCCGCGCCGGCGAGGCGTGTGCCTCCCAGTACTGCGCGGTCTCCTGCGGCGTCACCCAGGTGGGCGACATGCCGATGAAGACGACCCCGGCCACGTGCTGCGGGAACGCCCGAGCGAACTCGAGGGCGATGAGCGCGAAGACCGAGTGGCCGACGATCACGACGCGGTCCCATCCGAGTTGGCTTCGGACCGCCTCGACGTCCTCGACCGCGACGTCGAGGCCGTAGCCGCGGCCGGAGGGCGGGTGCGCGGTGGGCACCCCCGTGCGCGTCTCCACCAAGGCCCAGCGGAGGCGTTGGCTGAAGCGGGGCGAGAAGGCCCGACGGTTGATGTTCTGCAAACCGATGATGAGCCCCGGTCGCCCCTCGCCCTCGAGGGCGTACGGCAGCGTGGCGCCAGGCAGGATCACCGTGCCGGCGGTGGTCGGGGCGCCGTGGGCGGCGGACGCGGACGATGGTCGCTGATCGCGGGCGGTCCCGTTCGTTTCGTCGGTCATGCGACATGATGCAATACTATGCGCTCCGGTGTGAAGCCCCGGTTTCGGGTTCGATGCCCGCGGTATCCTCCCGCATGCCCCTCCCCTACCTCGACCGCGTGATCGTCGGCTGCTGGCAGCTGGCCGAGGGCCACGGTAGCGATGCCGAGGACGGCCGCACGGTTCTCGACGTCTACGCCGGCGCCGGCTTCCGGGTCTTCGACGCGGCCGACATCTACACCGGCGTCGAGGCGCTGCTCGGCGACTTCATCGCGGCCCACGGACTACACGGCGAGGTCCGCGTGCACACCAAGCTCGTTCCCGATCTCGCGGCGCTGCCGACGCTGTCGGCCGACGACGTCGCCCGGGCGGTGGACCGCTCGCTCGCGCGCCTGCGCGTCGACGCGCTCGACCTCGTGCAGTTCCACTGGTGGGACCTCGCCGTGCCCGGCTACCTCCAGGCCCTCGAGGCCCTGGCCGAGCAGCGGCGGCAGGGCAAGGTGCGGGAGATCGGCCTGACCAACTTCGACCGGGCGCGCCTCGCGGAGATCCTCGACCACGGCGTCCCGGTCGCGTCGCTGCAGGCGCAGGTGTCGCTGCTCGACCGGCGCACGCGCGGGGCCTTCGCCGACCTCGCCGCGGCGCATGGCGTCGACCTGCTGGCCTACGGCAGCGTCGCCGGCGGCCTGCTCTCCGATGCCTGGCTGGGCCGGCCGGCGCCCGACGGCACGCCCGAGAACCGGTCGCTCGTCAAGTACCTCCTCGTCGTCGACGAGCTCGGCGGCTGGGACGCGTTGCAGGCCCTGCTGCGCGAGCTGCGCGACGTCGCCGACGCGCGCGACAGCGACGTCGCCACCGTGGCGGGCGCCTGGTGCCTGCGCCAACCGGGCGTCCGCGCCTGCATCGTCGGCGTGCGCTCGCGCCGGCACCTGTCGCGACACCTCGAGCTGCGCCACGCGCTCGCGCTGTCGGACGGCGAGGTGGCGCGGCTGGAGCGCGTGCGCGCCGCGTTCCCGGAGGTCCCGGGCGAGGTCTACGCGCTGGAGCGCGACCGCGGCGGCCGCCACGGCCGGGTGATGAAGTACGGCCTGAACGAGGCGCGATCGTGACGGACGGCGACCGCACCTTCGAGCTCTACGATCTGCGGGTCGAGATCGTCGCGGTGGAGCCCGGGCTGGAGGACGTCTGCAACCACCACCTGGGCGATCACTTCACGGTGTCGGGCGAGAACCTCTCGATCCCCGCCGGCAGGACCTTCAGCATGTTCGCGCTCGCCGCCGTCCTGCCGCTGCTGCCGGCCAAGCAGCGGGTGACCGACGCGAACGACTGGATGCGCAGCGACGACCTGGTGATGTGCCCGGACCCGCAGTGCAAGGCAGTGATGCGCATCACCCGCACGGGCGTGCGCACCTTCAGGCGCGCCGATGTGACGGCAACGCCGCCGCCCGACGACGCCGGGTGATGGCGTGCGCGGCGCGGCCGCTCGGCGAGTTCGGCGGCCGCTCGGCGCGCGGCGCGCGCGTCACCCCTCTTCGACCTCGATGGTGACCTTGAGGTTGCCGCGCCGCGTCTCGCCGTGAACGGCGCTCACGCGGAAGCGCCCCAGGCCGTCGGCCCACACCTCGTCGCCCGCCGCGGCCTCGGCGCTCTTGCCGACCTGCCGCCCGTTGACGTGCACCCGCCCGGCGGCGATGCCCTTGGCGAAGTAGCTCCGCGACACCCCGAAGGCCTTCGCGCCGAGCGCGTCGACGCGCAGCGACGGCACCACGGCGGCACGGCTGCGCTCGCGTGCCTGGGCGAGCGCGGTCAGCGGCACCTCCACCCCGGGCTCGCCTGCCGGCCGCACCCGCAGGGCGGCCTCCAGGACGGCCGCGGTCACGACCGCGGAAGCCCCTTCGCCGGTGACCGACACGTCACCGACCGCGCCCGGGTCGACGCCGCCGGCGCGCAGCGCTACACGGACCGTCCCCTCGTCCAGGGCGCCCGCGAACCACACGGCAACCAGGCGCGGTCCCGCCGACGGCACCTCGACGGGGTGCGCGGTGACGACCCGCCGCTCGGCGCCCGCGCGCCCGCCATCGACGCTGACGCCGACGCCGGCCGCCCGCAGGCGCGCGCTGCACGCGTCGGCCTCCAGGGGCGGCAGGAAGGGACTCGACGCGACGCGGCCGCCGCGGGCCGCAACGATCAAGGCGCCGGCCATGCCGGCGGCGCCGGCCACGCCGCCGGCATCAGCGGCGCCGACGGCCGCGGTGGCGCGGCTCATCGCACGTCGACGACGGTGATCCCCAGCGCCCGGAGGCGGTCGGCGAAGCCGTCGGCGCCCTGGCCCGCGACGCGGAACAGCAGGTGGCGGCGGCCATCGGCGGCGCCCGCCGTCACGACCGCCTCGATGTTCGACGGCGCGGCTGCGGCGGCGGCCCGCGCCAGCGAGCCCGGCTCGTCCGGCATGTCCACCGTCACCCGGCGGCCGCCCTCGCGCAGGCCGAGGAAGTCGACGAAGGCCCGCAGCAGATCGGTGATCGTCAGGATGCCGACGACGGCGCCCTTCTCGATCACCGGGAGGCCCGACACGCGGTGCGTCTCCATCGTCAGCGCCGCCTGCTCGATCGGCTCGTCGGGGCCGATCGTGATGACCGGCGTGCGCATGACGTCCTTGAGCGTCAGCTTGGACAGCAGGTAGTTCAGCTCGTACACGGAGAGCGAGGTCGCCTTCGACGGCGTCGCCTCCTTGAGGTCGCGGTCGGTCACGATGCCCAGGAGCTTGCCGTCCTTGACCACGGGCAGGCGCCGGTAGCCCTCGCCGCGCAGCATGTTCATCGCCTCCATCACGGGGGTGGAGGGCGGGACCACGTGCGGATCCTTCGTCATCCAGTCACGAACGAGCATGGTTCCTCCTTGGCCAGGTCCGGCCGCCTGCGGGCCGCGCCGCGCAGCCCCGTCGTTCGGCGGCACGGCGGTGGCGGGGTCCCGCACCGCTCGGCTTACCGCCAATCTACCAGGTCGGCGGGCAGACCTACCGTCCAGCACGAGCCGCGCAGGCGACGAGCGAGCCGGGGCGCCGCGCTGATGCGTGCCATGATGGGGCCGTGACGACGCCCGTCGACCCCCTCGGACAGCCCTTCCCGCCGCCGCCTGCGCGGCGCCGACTGGTGGTGCTCGGCTCGACCGGTTCGATCGGCCGCCAGACGCTCGACGTCGCCGAGTGGCAGGCCTGCGAGGTCGTCGGCCTGGCGGCGGGCCGGCGGTCCGACGTGCTCGTCGCGCAGGCCTGGCGCTGGCGGCCCCGGCTGGTCGCGTGCGACGCCGAGGTCGTCGGCGAGGTCGAGGGGCAACTGCCGCCGGGCACGCGCCTGGTCGCCGGACCGGAAGGCGTCGAGGAGGTCGCCGCGCTCGACGCCGACACGGTCGTCGCCGCGGTGCCGGGCTTCCGCGGGTTGGCGCCGGTGCGCGCGGCGCTGCGGGCTGGGCGCCACGTCGCGCTCGCGAACAAGGAGGCCATGGTTTGCGCCGGTCCGCTGATGTGGGCCGAAGCCGAAGCGCACGGCGCCAGGCTCACGCCGGTGGACTCCGAGCACGCCGCGCTCTACCAGGCGCTGCTGGGCGAGCCACCGGAGGGCATCGAACGCCTGGTGCTCACGGCCTCCGGCGGGCCGTTCAGAGAGGCACCGGCCGACCTCTCGACGGTCACGCCCGCCCAGGCGCTCGACCACCCCACCTGGAGCATGGGCCCGAAGGTGACGATCGACTCCGCGACCCTGTTCAACAAAGGGCTCGAGGTGCTCGAAGCCGCGTTCCTCTTCCGGCTGCCGCTGGACCGCATCGAAGTCGTGGTGCACCCGCAGTCGCTGGTGCACGGCCTGGTGCGCTTCCGCGACGGCAGCATCAAGGCCCAGGTCGGCCCCCACGACATGCGGCTCCCGATCCAGTACGCGATCACCGCGCCCGCGCGCCCCCCGATGCCGCTCGATCCCCTGCCGCTCGTGGGCCAGTGGACGTTCGAGGCGCCTGACACCGAGCGCTTCCCGGCACTGGCGTTGGCCTACGCCGCTGGCGAGGCGGGCGGCGACGCCCCGGTCCGCCTCAACGCCGCCGACGAGGTGGCCGTCGACGCCTTCCTCGCGGGGCGACTGGGCTTCGACGCGATCCCGCGCGTTCTGGCGGACGTGCTCCGGACCGCGTCGACGGTAGCGCCGTCGTGGTCCACCCTCGACGCGATCGACCGCGAGGCGCGTTCGCTGGCGCTGGAGGCGGTGGCGCGCCTCGGGCGCGCTCCATGACCGGCCGCGGCTGGCGGCTGCCCTTCAAGCCCTTCGGGGTTCCCGTCGAGCTCGACCCCACCTTCGCCCTGATCCTGCCGCTGTTCGCATGGCTCATCGGCTCCCAGGTCGCGGGGTTCGCGGCGCTGTTCGCGCAGCTCGGGGTGAACCTCGACCCCGCGCCGTTGTCGATCGGCGCCGCCCCCTGGCTGCTCGGGGCCACCGCCGCCGTCGGCCTGTTCGCCAGCGTGCTGGTCCATGAGCTGGGGCACGCGATCACGGCCCGCGCCTACGGCGTGCGCACGCAGCGCATCACCCTATGGTTCCTCGGCGGCGTCGCCCAGCTCGAGGACGTCCCCCGCAAGCGCGGCGCCGAGGCGATCGTCGCCATCGTGGGCCCGATCACCAGCGGCGCCCTCTCGCTGCTGCTGTGGGGCCTGCTGCGCAGCGACCTCTTCGGCGGCGGCCCGGCGTTCGTGATGGCGTACCTCGCGCTCACCAACGCGGGGCTCGCGGTGTTCAACCTGTTGCCGGCGCTACCGCTCGATGGCGGCCGCGTGCTGCGATCGCTGCTGGCGCTCGCGCTCGGCGATGCCCGCGCCACGCGGGTCGCCGGCGCGATCAGCCGGGCCGTCGCCATCGCCCTGGGGGTCTACGGCTTCCTGACGCTCCAGGTGTTCCTGCTCGCCATCGCGTTCTTCGTCGACGCTGCCGGCCGCGCTGAGGTCGCCGCTAGTCAGGCCCGGCGCGCGTTCGAGGGGCGCAGGGTGCGCGAGGCGAT
>Ga0209498_1001187_pt1 | contig 16016 bp, 8 predicted proteins | sample WalLakDeSediment_FD_184131 | JGI IMG/M metagenome (GOLD analysis project Ga0209498, IMG submission 184131) | Lake sediment microbial communities from Walker lake, Nevada to study Microbial Dark Matter (Phase II) - Walker Lake 11/02/13 Deep... | ecosystem: Environmental > Aquatic > Freshwater >... | reverse complement strand
ATAATGTTCTCCGGTCGTACGTCCTGATGAATCATATCGTTGTTATGAAAATGCACAAGCGTTTCCAACACGTCACGGACAACAAGCAACACGAAGTTCACGAGGCTAGATAGATCTTCTTTTTCCCCGAACACATCTTTCGACTCTTTAAACACATTTTTTCCGTGTACATATTCAATAATAATAAAGATATCAGACGACATTCCATCACCTTCAATTTGATTACCCGCATGGTATACCAAGCTTTCTCTGATTAGGGTACTCCCTCCGTCTAGTTCACTTATCAGAGTTGCCTGGTTACCCTTTATTTCTATTTTACCATATTTTTCTATTGCCGGAATTGATGCCCCTTCGCTTTTAATTTTTTTCAGTGTTCGCACAAAGTTTGCAAAGTTTTCACAATTCTGGAAGTCCCTGTCAAGCGACATCAGGCACATTATCGCTTCATCTTGTTCTGAAACGATTCGATATACGGTGCCGCTGTCATTGAGTTTATCATGAAGAGACCATGTCATAATTTCACCGATTCATTTATTTCACTCATGCATGTTTTTATATTTATCTATTGTTTGTTGTGAAATATCCAACATACTGCGGATTTCACTAGCAGTCAGTCCTGTGTTTTTCCCATGTTCACAAACATATTTTATATATTTTGCTTTCATTTCTTCTAGTGATATTATGTCATCACCGAAATACACCTCATCTTCTTCATCATACTCATTATCCCGATAAAGAAAAATCACGTCATTCCATGCGGCAATCACATCTTTGACAGTCCGCTCTTCCTCGTAACGAGCCGCATACACACGCAAATGAAACAGCACCTTATACAGTAGCCACATATTACCTTTCGAATAATCCATTGCTGCCAGAGACGATTTTGCCTCTGGCAGCATTTTCATATTATTCTGTTTCAAAAATTCATCGATCTGTGCATATATATCTTCCTTTCGTTCACTCAACGAAGGCACGCGGACTGCTGCGAATCTGTTAAGCAAATCGGCTCTGAATCTTCCCTCCTTTATCAAGGATGGTAAATTTCTGCTCGTTGCCAATAGAATTGTGCAATTTATTTCATGTTCTTCCCTGCTATTATCTCCCAAGATTCTATACCTCCTGTTACCGAGAATTGTGAGCAGCGCGATCTGCATCTCCTCATCAATATCCGCGAACTCATCTATGAATAGAACACCTCCTTCTGCACATTTCAGATATCCATCAGTATCTGTTTTTGCATCGTTAAAAGCACCTTTTTTCCATCCAGTTAGTTCGGATAGACGCAGTCCCCTTGGAATTGTCGCAAAATTGGCCACAACGTAAGGAATATTCTTTTTATTATTACTATTCTTAGGCATCTTACGCAGCATCTCGCGGTACTTCTCAGCAACATACCCCTTACCCGACCCGGAACTTCCCAACAGCAAAAGATTAATATTCTTTTCATTCTTCAGGGGTTCAATCCATTTTTCAAAGAAACTATCCAGATCGGTTTGCTGGTGTTTTGACAACTTCTGCCTTCTAGCTTCTTTTTCGCCTGCGATTCTAGATTCCGCAATTATAATACTATTGATAATGGAATAATATGATAGCACCGTCTCGAGAACACTTGTTGCAATCGTTAGAAACATCAAAGATTTTGGGCCAGACGCGCCACCCTCAGTCCCTGTCTCAGTCGCGGTAAAAACCATCACCCCCTTCACCACCTCATCCTGATAGATAGGGACAGCAGCAAGTTGCGAACAATATTCCGTATAGGTCTTTCGTGTAAGAATATCTTTTGTATTACATAAATACGGACGTTTGATGCGTCCAAGATGCCTCAAAGTATCCCTCAAATTGCGCATCAGATTGCTTGCATTATTTTCATCATTTACATACACAAATCTTTCATCATCTATTCCCTTGTCCAGGTTAGGGAAGATGTATGGCTGATCACCATAGCTAACGTAGAAATATTTCGCGCCGATCACTTCAGCGAGATGAACCGCAAATTCCTTTACTATTTCTTCAACTTTGATTAATTCGTTCTTTTTTTTCGAGTATGTTACGCTGTACAACAATGAATATATAGCCCGGACTTCCACCTCTTTTCCTTCTAACAGCGAGTCTGGGATTTTACTCTCCGTGAGGCATATCAAGAACAGCACATCGCAGATAACAATTATGTCCCCATGACCTACTTCAACGTCAGTATTGCTTCGTATAACATCTTCATAATCTCCCGACCATTTTTTTATTTCTTTTTGCGAATCGCCATCAACAGTACAATTAAAAATATATTTATTTTTATCGCTTTCATACCTTATACTACCGCTCACGTCGAAATCCACATATATTTCATTTTTTCTATTCCTCCCGATTTTCATTGTATTTGTTTTTGTTTTGTCGAAATCCGACGGTAGGACAAGTCTCGATGTAATCATTGATGTTCTCCTTGCATTTACTCAGTTATTGATCAACAACCAAAAGACTAACTCGCGATGAGTAGGCAATTTCGCATTGTAAATGGCAGCATTTAATAATCAAATCCGCTCTGCGGACGATTCTGCACGAAGTCATGTTCAGTACAATAAATACTATTACGCATCTGATTTTCCTTTGTTATTTCACATCTCCGTGTTCTGATTGTGAAAACCTATTTACTGCACGCGGGGAACATACTATATTCTGTATTCAAATCCAAACATAGACCACGAGACACCCCTGTTTACTACTCCCTGTAGCCTCATCAACAAGTCGTATCGATAGTTTTTCAGCAGCTAGTCGCCTCACGATCCCACCCCCATTTCACGCAACTTGGCTGGATAGCAGAACACTGCGTTTCCCCAATGCGTTTTTCTTCATTATTCATCACTTTCAGTAATCGGTAAAACGCATCCGAATTATTTAAATAGTATAGATGTAGTTAGGATTCGAATTCACTCAACAGATTTCTTCGCCATTCTTCGTACATAACAGCTCTGTCAACATGAAAGGCGTATTTCTGGCGATCATGCAACATTCCAAGCCACAGCACTCCGGGTTTCGTCACATCCGATATTTTGCAGGAATGTCCCTAAGCAACAAGCACCTATCGTCAAAGGTACGTAATCGAAGGTGCGGAAATTCACTCAATTACTGAAAATCTTGTCCATCAATACGCCAGTCAGTCGATGAATATCAATCTCTATTACTTTTATTGCGTATTGCAGTTCTATGATCTGATTTTCTATCTTCAGGGCTGCAAGCTGTGTTAGTCGAAACTCGTACCCATTGATGGCACCGGTCTGGAGCTGTTCTCGTGCAATACGCATGGAGAGTTCTGCGGCCTCGACACTTCGTTGAAGAAGCCGGTATTGTTGCAAGTACCCGTCATATCGGTTGAACAGTCTGATCAGGTCGGATTCGATCAGGGCACGCGTATCCTGATGATATAAATCCGCTCGCTGTTGCTCGAGTCGCATATTCTTCACCCTGATGTTTTGCCTGCCACCATCGTACAGATTGAAGCGGACGCGGAATCCGAAATGCGCCCCGCGACTATGCGAGGATTCAACAATGCCCAGATCGCTGCGCTGATGCGAATAAGCGTAATTGCCGAACACACTGACGTGCGGATAACGTTCGCCGATTTCGACTCGATAATCGGCCTCTGCAAGCAATTCTTCCAGTTTTGCGCGTTCCAGGTCCTTGTTGTTGGCATAAGCCATTTCGAGCACTTCCTCGGACATCGAAAGTCCTTCCAGTTCAATGCCCCTGCTCTCGGTATGCCAAGGCGATTCCGGATTCAGGTTGATGACGCGGTTGATGCGAATCCGATGATCGGTGATGTTCATTTCCTGATGTATTACGATTGCACTGTCGGTGTTGTAATCGACCAAAGCTTGGTGGTATAGCAATGCGTTTCCCGAACCAATACTACGTTTCCTCTCTTCCAACTGGAACCGAAAGGCCGAAACCTCCTGCAACTTGCGATATGACTCAAGCAGGCGATGTTCCTTTATGAGAAGGTAGTACGATTTCGCAAGATCAGCTATTGTCTGTTCCAAGAGGTACTTCGTTTCCAGTTCTCCCAATTTTGCCAGATGCCCAAGCCGATCACGACGGGCATACATACTGAAACCGTCGAACACCATCCAGTTCACTTCCACCATTGCATTGAAACGGCTGCTTCTCGCATTGTCACCACTACGAATTTGACCGGTAAACAAGTTCGATTCGGAGCTTTGTATATCCCATGAACTTTCGGATGCAACAGAAACAGAGGGGAGAAATCCCGCATTCCCCAAGGTATTGCGGTTCTCGACCATCTGTTGATGCTTCCGGATTATTTGCAATTGATAGTTTTCACGAAGCGCGATAGTGACGAGGTCTTCCAAGCCGTACTGTTCTTGTCCGATTAGCGGCAAGCTGGCGAACACTAACACTGTAAAAAATATTTCACGCATCCTCTTCATTGACATAGCGTTTTGTTCTACTGGATATATACGTGTATAGTGCTGGAATAACGAACAATGTGAGTATCAAGGAAAACAGCAATCCACCGATAATCACGATACCCATGGACACGCGGCTGTTTGCGGTTCCGCCCAGCGAAACAGCCAATGGCAAAGCCCCGAGTGCGGTTGCCATGCTTGTCATGATGATAGGACGAACGCGGTCATTCGCAGCATTAATGACCGCTTGACCGAGTTCTTCTCCTTCAAGTCGTTTCTGGTTTGCGAATTCCACAATAAGTATTCCGTTTTTCGTCACAATTCCCACCAACACTATCATGCCGATCTGGCTGAAGATATTCAATGTTTGGCCGAATATCCACAGCGATAACAGTGCCCCGGCCAGAGCGAGTGGTACGGTTACCATAACAGTGAGGGGATCACGAAAACTCTCAAATTGTGCGGCCAGCGTAAGGTAAATCAACACTATTGCAAATATGAAGACCAACATAAGATTCGCCGAACTTTCCGCATAATCGGCTGAAGTCCCAGTAAGTGCGGTTAAAAAAGTTTCATCCAACACCTCGGATGCTATTTCATCCATTGCATCAATCCCATCTCCCAACGTATATCCCGGAGCAGTGGAAGCCGATACGGTTGCGGACGAATAGCGGTTAAACCGCAACAACTGCGGAGGAAGGCTTTCATGCCTCATGCTCACCAGGTTATCCAATGAAATCAATTCACCCGTAGAAGATCTAACGTGTATATTTGCAATATCATCCGGTTGGTTGCGCTGCTTTGTCTCTGCGTGCGCAAGCACGAAATACTGCTTCCCATCTCGAATGAAATACCCTATTCTTTGCTCACTGAAGTATGTTTGCAACACTCCCGCGATGTCTCTGACGCTGACACCCAAATCAAACGCTCTATCGCGATCAATGTCGATGACAAGTTCGGGTCTGGTGAAACGAAGATTCACATCAACAACATCAAGTGCAGGGTGGTCGCGGGCAGCACGCATGAACAGCGGAATGAATTCCTCCAATTTTTTCAGATTGCTCGCTTGAAGGACGTATTGCACGGGAAGTCCACCCCGTCCTCCCCCGGCTCCGCCGATTGTTGGATCCTGAATGACGTAGGTCTGCGCCATGCTGTACGCTTTCACCATGCGACTCAACTCCGCTGCAAGTTGCATTTGCGACTTTTCTCTCTCATGGGGTGGTTTCAGCATTATTCGAAGAAAACCCGAATTCACCGAAACGGAAGCTCCGAATCCCGGTGAAGTCACTGCCAGTAAGTTTTCCTTTTCCGGCAACGTATCGAGCTGTTGAATCAGTTGCGTATGGTAATCATACATCATCGCATAGGATGTACCTTCGGGGGCGGTGGACATCAGCCGCAGACGGCTCTTATCATCCATCGGAGCCAGTTCCGACTGCAGGTTCGCCATTAACAACCATATAATAGCTGCCGAAAGAATCACCATGAGAAAGGCCAGGTGCTTCACTTTCATGAAGTATACAAGCCATTGTCGATAATTACCGAGTATGTAATCGATGGGCTTTCGTATATGCCGTAAAGAGCGGTATTCCCGGCTATCATGCTTCAGTATGCGAGAGCACATCATAACCGTCAGAGAAAGTGAAATGAATGTGGAAATGATGATGGAGCCCGCTACTACCATGGCAAACTCTCTGAACAATCTACCGGTTAGTCCCATCATGAAAAATATCGGAAGAAACACGCAAACAAGCGTGATGGTAGTGGAGATAATGGCGAAAAACACTTGGCGCGAACCTTTGAATGCGGCTTGTATAGGGGTCATTCCCTGTTCAATCTTGGCGTAGATGTTTTCCATCATCACAATGGCATCATCCACCACCATACCAGTGGCCAGCAGCAAGCCGAGGAGGGTTAACACGTTAATCGAGAAATCCGCAGCGTAGAGAAAGATGAAACTCCCCAACAGCGATATCGGGATGGTGATAATCGGAATCACCGTCGTTCTGACATTCCGCAGAAATATAAATATTATTAAAAGCACAAGTCCGAAGGCTATAATTATAGTATATTGAACATCCCGGATCGAGCGCCGAATGCTGTCAGTAATGTCAAGGCCCACACCTACGATGATATCAGATGGAATTTCCTTTTTCAGCATTTCCACTCGTTTGTACGCTTCATCCACAATTTCGATGTAATTGGACCCCGGCTGGGGCTGCATTGCTACTCCAACCATGGGAATTCCATTATTTCCGCGCAGAATGGACTTCTCATTGAGAGCGCCCAACTGCGCTCGACCTACATCCTTCAGTCGGATGATGGCCTCGTCTCTGTTCGCAATCACGAGATTGTTGAATTCCTCTTCAGTGTTGAGACGTCCGTACGTCTGTATTGTAAGGTAGCGGCTATCACCCTCTACTTGTCCCGAAGGCAGTTCTATATTCTGTTCATGCAGTGCATTACGTACATCAATCGGGCTTATGCGAAACGCATTCATACGCTCAACATCGAGTATCAGCCGCATTGCATATTGTTTATTCCCCCAGATGAATACCTGGCTCACTCCATTGATGGTTTGCAGTCTTTCCGCGAATACGTTCTGGGCTATATCTGTAAGCTCGAGCAAGTTTCTCTTTTCGCTTTGCAGTGTGATTGCGAGTATAGTCTGAGCATCGGCATCAGCCTTGGAGACTATTGGAGGATCGGTATCCGGGGGAAGATTGCGTACAGCTTGAGCCACTCTGTCCCTGACGTCGTTTGCAGCATTGTCAAGATCCATGCCCAGTTCGAACTCCACTCGTATAGTACTGCGACCCGTTGAACTAATGGAAGTCAGCGTTTTAATTCCATCAATTCTGTTGACCTGTGCTTCCAGAGGTTCGGTGATCTGCGATTCTATAATCTGGGCATTGGCACCTGTGTAATCCGTTCTGACAGTGATGATTGGCGGATCCACACTGGGGTATTCCCGAACTCCGAGTGAGAGAAAGGCCACAGCACCGAAAATGACGATGGCTATCGCAAAAACCAAAGTTAATACAGGTCTTTTAATGCTCAGTTCGGAGAGAGTCATTCCGCCCCTACCGTTCTGACATTGCGAATTTCAATCGGGTCACCGTCTCGTACTTCCATCAAACCCGTGGTAAGTACAGTATCACCGATTGCAAGGCCTTTTACTATTTGTACTCTGTCCGGCGTACGGGAAGTAATCTCCACTGCTCGGCGCGAAGCCACACCGTTTTTAACCACATACACCATTTGTGTGTTCAATTCCGGAATAATCGATTCCGCAGGTATCAGCAGGGCTTGCTCGTTTTGATCAACTACCAATACGACCTGGACGAAATCTCCGGGTTTGAAGGCCGGGTGTTGCGAACTCACAAGTGCTCGGATACGCAAATTCCTCGTTGCAGGGTTGATCCTCGGATCGATAGCGTAAATGACAGCCAGTGCCGTATCGCCCGTTGACGAGGAAATGATTCTCACTTCCTGCTTGTTGCGCGGCAGAGTGGCGTATTTGGCAGGTATGCTGAAATTCACCTTCAACCTGTCAGTCTGGACCAATTGCGTCAGGGTTTCGCCTTGAGAAAGAAACGCACCCGGACTGAAGTTTCGCATTCCCAATTTGCCACTAAAAGGCGCGCGTATCTGCGCCAGGTCTATCATCACATCCAGTTCTTCTATCCGGGCTTTCAGATTATTACGCTCAGCGAGAGTTTGTTCAACTTCTTCATGACTTACACCGTCGATTTCAAGGAGTTTCTTTTTGCGCTCGTATTCGCTTTCGGTAGATATCAGACGGGCTTCAAGTCCGCTTTTCTGAGCAATCCATGAACGGTTGTCCATTTCAAGAAGTAAAGCACCCTTGTTCACAAACTGCCCCTCTAGAAAATGGATTCTTGAGACCAGACCAGACACAGGCGTCTTAATATCCACTTCTTCGTATGGCAGCAGGTCCCCTGTTGCTTGTATCGTAGCGGAAAAATACTCCGGACTGACCTGATATGCCTCGACAATCACTTTCCCGGACGCTCCTTGACTTCGATTATCGTTATCCTGGCATGCCGCCATCATTACGAGACACCCCCCCAGTATCAGGAACAATGGTGCTCCGCACAAATGCTGACTTCGTCTGGATGTAGCCATATTTCTTATTATTGGATAGCTGTTTGTAGGTTCAATGGCATGTTCATTGTAAGATGTAGCATCGTCATCATGCTCCCGATAGCTCTAAGATTTGGTCCCGTCGAATCGTGACAGACACGAAATGGCTTTGTCGACTTCATACAAATCACTCATTTTCCTTTCCATTCCGTTGTTCTGTACATGTGCAGCATCGAGTTCAATTCTCAGACAACGAGTAGTGAAGCTCGTAACACAGCAGACTCAATTTAGCGAGTTCGTCTCGTTCATACAAGGTAATCGGAAGTCCTCAACTTACTCCGTCCGAACACTGTGCTTCTACGCTACGCAGATTCGAAGAATGCTCCATATTCATCGTAAGATCAACGAGATCTGCTCCGTACGGGGGTAGCATGCGTCTATTCCAACAAAACACCGTCAGCTCTCTCGAATGCGTTCATCATCATACCCCGGATTATCATCTGGCAGCGAAACACAGAATCCGCGTTCGAGTATGTCCATATGAGCTTGTACCTGCACACTTGCATCGATCCGAAACGACATGCATCGCAGCATTCTGTTCAATCGATCATGAAGCTCTCAGTCATATTCATGCACATATCCCAAATAGTATCCTGCATATCAGAACGGTTCGCATACGCAGGATAGCTGGAACTTCCCAAAATATCTTTATACGTGGGTTGCTGTGGCGCGGCCTTCATGATTTCATGTTTATGATTGAAGTACTTGCCTGTAGTGTTCCTGAATTCCGTCGACGTGCATAATCTGAAGTAGACATCCGCCATAAACTCAGGTGCAGGAAAAAACATGTTCTGAACAATGGCGACGATACGCCATTTCGGCGAAAATCGCTTCAGGGTTTCTTTCGACATTCGCGCGCCATTCACCTGTATGGAATTCACCTTGACCCCTGAATCCTTGAATCTGGACGCCATATTGAACGTCAGCATCAACAATGCCATTTTCGAATTCCGGTAGCTCGCATACACGCTATGTTTGTATTTCGGGTCCGTGATACCGTGGAGATTCTCCAAATCCAATGCTTTCTTCGGCGAGAAATAATGTTTAATAATATTGCTGGACGCATGAAGTATCCTCGCATCATCGGATTTCCTCATGTGCTCCATGAGCAGCATTGTCATCAGAAATGGTCCGACCACATTGGTCGCGAAGGTCAATTCAGTATTATCCACGCTCAAACGGTACATTTCTCCGTGATTGAAATATGCGGCATTATGGACTAGAATATCGATGGTATGAAAATGTTTGATAAGATCATCGTAAAACGAACGAATAGACGCAAGCGAGGACATATCGACTTGCTTCAGGAACACTTTTTCGTTTCCCGTATTGTAGATGATATCATTTTGTACAGGGATGCTTCTTTCGAGGCTCCTGCACGCCATGATTACCGAATAGTCCTCCCGCGCAAATCTCATCGCGGCAGCTCTGCCTATTCCTGAATTCGCACCGGTAATAATTACGGATTTTTGCTCCATGTTTCACATACTCCTTGTTCAATTACCATTCATGATTCGTGCGGCAATGCAGACCGAACACTGTGTGAAATACGAATTGCATCTGAGCTATCGCTCTTGAATACACTCCGTCTCGTCACATACGGAATCGCTGCACGTCGGGGTCCGCGGATTACGCGAGTCTTCGTATATTCGCTGTATTCGTAACCGAATTCAACGACAATGTGCATCTGGAGGCCGGCTTCGTGTCTCTAACTGCAGCGATAATAGAATAGCCAACGCTGTGTACTCAAACAATGTGTCCGTGTTCTCTAGCATTACGAATCTGCATTACTCATCATTGATTCACTCCGAACGACACCATCCCTTTTTTTTTGTAGCTGTCTCGCAGCTCTTTGCGACCTACTAAATTTTCTCATGAGCACTCACCCTTTGAACAACGCACAACATACGAATTTCATGGAGATAATTCAACCGAGAACCCGATCACGGCACATCGCCGATTGAGAAGAGATTCGCTGCGAAGGCGAATACTCGTTTTGCACATCTCAAGAGAGACGAAACTGAAATCGAAGGATATTCGAGTCCGTTTTATCCGATAGCGCTCGTTGATTACCGCTCACAACGTGCTCGGAGAGGTCGGCAATATCAGAGCGTTCGGAGCCAAACATTCCGCCTGTTTCCAGGACGGGATTGTTCCGGCATTGCAGCATTGACCTGCTCATCCGAATGCCGCCGATACGGATTTCTTCGGAGAGACGTCTGGTGAGACATCGTCTGAATCTCAAATTCAACCAGTGAACAACTCCGGCGCAGCTACCCCCGAATGCATTCATTGAGTCCCTCTAGCTTCTTCACAGATATTCCTGCTTACATCGTGCGGTTAGACAACAGCAGGCAAACGATAGCATCCTCACAACGAATCTATATCGAAGCAGTAAGGTGCGTCAAGAGCCAGAGGTGTTGAGAAGGAAGTATGCGTCATCCCATGTATCCATTGCGTATTGGCGCCCTGCACGGGGATGACGATTTCACTTGCCAAGGAATTCATTTGAGAAGTAACTTTAACGGATATCGACTGTTTCGGTGCAACAACCGAACAGTAGCATCAAGAATGTTCTCGAGGTCCGACGCATGAAGTCGCTGACAATTTGTAGTTGTTTCATACTGCTCCTGCTTCCCGGCTCACGTGTCTACACACAAAACGCCGGGGATATTGACCAAACACGAGAGTTGCTCGCTCGGAATATACTCGAATTTCTTGCGAACAGAGTTCTGCCCGTCATGAGCGAATGGAAGCAAGAGTTGGACGCGTCATTGAGAAGACCAGACCTTGCTCGTTTGGAAGCTTTACGTAAACAGGCTCGAAATACTGTGAATGTGCTGCACGAACAGTATACAGACCTCATTCAATATCGCAGAGAGAGAGATTACTCGCGGATAGTAGATAGCAGAAGCAGACTGGAAATCTCGTTCGATACGCACCACCGCCTCCTGAACGAAGCACAACGTATCGGTACGCGTAATGCCGCTGCAATGAACAGGCTTCAGGAACATGTGGATTCCGTTGTGGAGGAATGGAAAGCTGGTGCGATACGGATTTTCATAGATTGGTTCGCCCGCAATCAAGACGCAATAAGTCCGGCCTTGACCTCACCGAACAGTCAGGAACTTGTTTCGCTCATGTCCGCTTCCAAAAATCTCAATCTCGATACAATCGGAAGAAACTCCCTCATACAATTCCTATTGTGGGACGGCTCTGATTTCACGAAACACCCGTATGCACGCCTTTTTCTCAACACTCCATTGACTACCTCAGTACCGGAACGCGAGCATGTCTTTGCTCTGGAGCGAATATCGCCAAATCCATTCATTCATTCCACGACCATCGGATTTTCGATACGCACTCCCGGACCAGTACGCCTTTCCGTTGTTGACTATAGAAATCGAGATGTCACTGTACTACTCGACGAGGAATTGCCCGTCGGAAAACACAGTGCGGTATTCAGTGCCGGGAATCTGCCGTCGGGAAGCTACTACGTCAAACTCACCACCAGAGACATTCTCGACGTGTTACCGGTGATGCTCTCGCGATAGTGCACAAGGCACTACTGTCGAATGCTCTACTGTCGCTGATGGAACTGGAGAACTATTTCCACACGATCTCACGCCATTCACTCATCACCGGGAAGTACAGCGCACAACGAACTGGTCGAGTATGCAGCAGGGATGCGATTCTGGCATAGCGACGGAGCTGTGGCGTGTATATTTCAGCCTGCGTGTTCAGAAATTCCTCCTTATCCGCGCCTTCGTGCGTTGTGAGCTTGTAATCGATAATCCACCGACAACCGTCCGCATCGATGAAACTTCTATCCACAACAACATTTACTATCTCTCCTCCCAACAAGCCGGTTAACGGCCACTCACTCTCAGCGCCCTCGTGCTCTCGTAGAATCCATCGACCACGTTCATCGTGACACATACGCATGATCACATCGAGTGCCTCACGCGGTAATTCCACAGTAGGTGAAACGGGTTGGTGACGACGATATTCGTACATAATCATCGCAAGTTTTTCTTCTCCCGGCTTATTCTCCCAGACGGACAACCCCATCCTGGCGATACGAGCCAATACGCGATGCACAAGTACGCCAAGCATTCGCACTCGTTCTCCTGCTTGGAAAGGAGGCAAGCGAAGTTCATCCGGATGCGTCATAACAGCGTGCTGCTTTTCGTCGGCGTGTCGCACTCTCTCCGGCCAAGCCGGTGCAAGCCATTGTTCCGGCAAACGACGAAGACGGCGGACGGAAACGTCTCGAGAATTCTGAATGGAATCTGTAGAGATTACAGTTCCGGAATCCGTTCGTATCACTGTATGTTCGTCTATCATGAATTCAAGAAGCTTCAGGAATGAGGCGGCATGGGGTTTGGCGAGACGAACTTCCTCCCCATGTTGCTTTTCCTTCAGAGTGGCTGTGAGCAACAGACGGCTCTTTGCTCTTGTCGCGGCGACGTAGAGTACACGCACCTGCTCGAACATATCCTTGTCCCGTATGCATCTAAGTACGAATTGATATATCCGGTCGGCCGAGGCACCTCGTTCAGCGACCGGTGCGAGCAGGAAGCCCGTACCTCTTTCGCCGGCAATCTGCGACCAGAGCAACAATGCACTGTGCTTGTCACGCGTAGACGCATCGAGGCGTGGAAGAATCACAGTATCGAATTGCAATCCTTTTGCTTTGTGTATGGTCATCATTTGCAGATGCCGCCCTACCTCGGGATCAGGTGGAGCGTACAATGCGGCGACGCGTTCATGAATTGCGACGAAATCAGTGAAATCTCCGCCATCATCGCATTGTTCGAGAGTTTCGAAAAATTCATTCGCTGCTTCAATACCGGCGGCATCTGTACATAGCGGACCACCAAGGTCGAGCCAGCAACCTTCGACAAGTCGGCGCAACGGTTTTCGACCCTTCTGTTGAAGGGCTACAGTAATAGCCTTCGCACAGCGAAGGAGACGGGGAGCTTCGTTGGGCCGAGTGCGTTGCAATGATTCCTGCACCGCTTCCCACACCGTCTTCCCCTCTGCAAGCAAGGTAATGGAGTGAAGCTCGACAAGTGAAAGGCCGCAATAGGGTGCTCGCAGTATGGAAAGCCATGCAACGCTGTCAGCAGGATGCAGCAGCGCCGTAGTCAACGCCAACAGATCACGCACAACCGGAGTCTCACCGAGTTGTTCGACCTCGACTGCCCTGAATGATATCGCATGTTTTTTCAAGGCTGCGGCGATGGGCAGGAGATGTCTACGTGCTCGGACGAGTATTGCAACACTGTGCTCGTCATTCCCCTCTTCCACTGCTTTGGCAGCAGCCTCGGCGACGTATTCCGCCTCAGCATCTCTGTCCGCGCCGACGTACAGTCTGAACTCTACACCTTCGGAAGCAGTTTCAGCACTCTCGGGAACTACTGCGGGCGTATATCGTACCGCTGCAGTTTCTACATCGTCTTCATGGGGCATGATCTTGGAGAACACAGCATTGACCCAGCCGATAATCGTCGATGTTGAGCGAAAATTCACATGCAAGTGACGGGAATGCAGGCGGACACTTGCAAGGCGTCCAACGTGGCAAGCACGCAGAAACAAGCTCACTTCGGCCTCGCGAAAGCGATAGATGCTTTGCATGGGATCACCGACAAGAAACAGTGTGTGTCCGTCCCCATCACTCCATCCGGCAGTCAGTCTTCCCAACAACGCATACTGACTTGCCGATGTATCCTGGAATTCATCGACAAGCAAGTGTTGGATCCGATATTCAAGCATAAGTGCAAGATCGGAGGGCAAGAGGTCCTCGCCGAGAGCGTCAAGGGCAGCAGCAGCCATTTGCGTGTGATCGACGATGGCACGCTTCGCGAATATTTCCTGAAGATTGTTCATGCAGGCATGCAGCACTTGTACGATGACTCCGAGTATCGACCATTGGTCATCCGTATATCCTTTTTCCGGAAGTACGCGAACCACATGCAGAAGACTAGCGAAGTGCTCTTGGTCTGCGATTTCTTCAAGCAACTTCTGGAATTGCGCTTTCTCCGAGGATTTCGGTAGGAAACCGATAGCACGATTGACGCCATTAGGTTTTCGTACGTTGCCATCTGCGGTGAGCATCAAGGCCGCCAATCCCTTCCATTTCGGAATCTCAACCATTGTTCCCTCAGGCAAAGCATGCATATCGGAGCAAACAGATATCGCTTCGGATGTTACACTCTGTTTTTCATGCAGTAGCACTTTCGCCGAGTGCGCGGCCAAAGCAGGAACAGCTTCAGCAACTCGAGGCGGAATAGCTGCGATAAGGCGGCCGAGACGTGCTTCGATGGAATCACGTAGCATTGTCTCGAGCAAGTTACGGGCTGCAAGCTCGTCGCTGACTATTCGCGACCATTGATCGCGCACCGCTAACATGTCCGCCAAACGCCGCTGAATCCCATCGAAGCGGTTATCCAAATGCACCAACAACCGTGTTAGCGATGCTCGCGTCTCGGGTGCAAGTCCTTTCCCCAGCAAGGTCTCGCGAACTGCTTCCGTATGAATTTCGAGTGCATCGTCCGCGACTACCGGAAATGCACCGATGCGTGCCCGCCATGGCAATTGGCGTGCCAGCCAACCGTTCAAGGCATCTATGGTGAGAATGCGAAACCGAGACGGATTTTTTGCCAAGCGCCATTGGAGTTGTTCGTCGCGTTTCAACGCAGCGTGTGCGAGTTCGTATGTGCGACGAGCATGTTCGAGTTCGGGCGGTTTATCTCGCGTCTGTTCGAGAGCGCGAAGTACGCGGCCACGCATCTCCGCAGCCGCTTTTCGAGTAAAGGTGACTGCGACGATTTCCTCCGGTGCCCGTACAGTAGCCAGTAGAGCCAGGTATCGTTGAACAAGCAATTCCGTTTTACCCGAACCTGCAGGTGCCTGCACGATAAACGAGCGGTTTACATCCAGGACTTCTATTCGTACGGCAGCATCGAGCGCATGTAGATCAGTCGTCGTCATTCGTGTTCTCGTCGTCTATATCGCCATCATCAAGACGAAACTCATCGATCCGACACAGCGAGTGCAATGTACAATAGGTGCATGTATCGCCATCGCGCGGATCGACAATCGCAACCCCCTCAGCAAAGTCCGTCGCCAAGGACGAAAGGGTGTCGTTCCAGCCATCGAGCAGCGAATTCCAACTCAGTTTCTCATCGAGAACTTTCATCGTCCATTCAGACACATCATGGAGTTGGGGAAAGACAGCAGGGTCCGCTGTTAATCCGGTGAAAGCGCAGGCTCCTCGACGCAGCACAGCGAATGCGACTGCGGAAACGGATTCGCGTGATGCAATGGCGTACAACGGCAACTGCGGCTCTCTCGGCCGCTTCTGCATCCAGTCTCCGGGATTTTTCATGGAAGTTTTATAGTCAATCAAAGCGAAATTCCCGT
>Ga0209498_1001186_pt1 | contig 16024 bp, 12 predicted proteins | sample WalLakDeSediment_FD_184131 | JGI IMG/M metagenome (GOLD analysis project Ga0209498, IMG submission 184131) | Lake sediment microbial communities from Walker lake, Nevada to study Microbial Dark Matter (Phase II) - Walker Lake 11/02/13 Deep... | ecosystem: Environmental > Aquatic > Freshwater >... | reverse complement strand
GATTCCATCCTTGTTCTGACTAACAACTCGCACATGAAGGTCAGGGTCAACCTGTTCATGGGGTCGCTTACTCCTGTCTCCCTTTGCATCAGTCTGAACCGCCGCCGCTATCTGGTCTTTCTTCTGATACTTCTTTATGAATTCGAGAAAGCGCTGATAATACTCCGTCCCATGCGCATCGTCTATCTCCTTGGTGACTATAGAAAGGGCGTTTAAGGTGTCCATTCCCATGCAACGCTGGATACAGAAACCCGACAAACGTGTACCCGTACGAATCATCCTCTGCTTGTTGAGGAGATCATCAACGCTGTCGCAAACATTGCAGAATCGATTTATCTTCTCTCCGGTGTATTGTGATACAGCTGTAAACAACTCTGTGTTCTCCGGGGCGCCAGCCATATCATAAGTTATCCGCATCACGTTGATGCCGGGAACAATACGGGGGTCATCACGCTTGACGATTTCCCCGCCCATGTACACATTTAGCTTCATAGATCGCAAGCTCTCAAGATATTCCTCAGAAGTTCTCATCTATAGCCTCCCTCACTCTATAACTCATCCGTGGAGACCGGACCCAGCACTGTATTGACCTGAGATGTGGTGGCTCTGCCTTCCCTATGTACTCCTTCACCTCATCTGGAATCATGGAGTACCTCCCACTGAATCTAGCTTTCAATTGCCAGCCGCCCCTTACCCCTACCGGAGGTGTTCGAACTAGATTTAGTGTGCCTCAGTCAGGTTCACCGACCAGGAAGAACCGCTACCTGTTTTTCCCTAGAGGCAATTCTCCTTGCTCGACCGTGTGAGCGTTTTAGGGGCCAAATGCCTCAAGGTCTAAAGACCTACTATTATGATGCTGGCGACATTTACTGAAGGAACGCCACCAAGATTGTGGGTAAGGCCATACTTGGGGTCCTTTATCTGACGGGTGTCAGCCTTTCCTTGAAGCTGCTTATACATCTCATATGCCATCCGCAGACCCGATGCGCCAACAGGATGGCCAAAGGATTTCAATCCTCCATCGGGCTGCACAGGCAGTCCTCCCGTAAGCTCGAAGAATCCAGCCTCAATGTCTTCCTTCACTTTCCCTCGTGGGCTGAACTCAAGGTCCTCCATCGTAACAGCCTCGGTTATAGAAAAACAATCGTGAACCTCAGCCATACTTATCTCTTCCCGTGGATTCGTAATTCCTGCCTCTTGGTAGGCACGCCGGGCGGCGTGCACGGTGGTCTCTACGTGAGTCCAATCGTCGTCGTACAGCATCTCCTGGCCTGAACTTGCTGAGATCTGTAACGCCTTGACGTAGACTGGGTCAGACCTGAAGCTCTTAGCCATTTCGGCTCGTGTCACTATAGCTGCCGCGGCCCCGTCGCTCACTCCGCAGCAGTCGAACAGTCCCAGCGGCCAGGCGACAATCGGTGCATTTATTATCTGCTCAACAGTCACTTCTCTACGCAGGTGAGCTTTTGGGTTCAGAGCACCGTTGCGATGGCTCTTCGCCGATATCATGGCTAACATTCTTTTTCCTTCATCCGGTGCAATATCGTATCGGCTGAAGTACCTGGTAGCCAGCATGGCGAACAGCCCTGGTGCAGTCTGGTTCGAATCAATAAGTCTGCGTACGGTTCCCCATTGAACCTCGTTTTGGGGAAGACCACCATAACCGGTATCTTTCAGCTTCTCCACACCGAGCGCGAGGCAGATATCATAAGCCCCTGCAGCAACCGCATAGCAGGCCCCCCTCAGGGCCTCTGACCCAGTGGCGCACCAGTTCTCTACCCTCGTTGCTGCGATAAACGGCAGCTTCAAGGCCACTGAGAGAGCGATCGCGGATTTTCCAATGTTGGTTTCTTCATAGCATGTGCCGGACCAAGCTGCACCAATATCTTCCTTCTCTATGCCTGCATCCTCAATAGCCTCAGTGAATGCCTCGACCATTAACTCGTCGGGACTCTTGTCCCATCGCTCCCCAAACCTGGTGCATCCCATCCCTATGATAGCAACCCTGTCCTTTATTCCTTCGGCCATCATGCCTCCCTTTTGGATAGACTCCTAAGCTCGACCAGGTGTTGCCTTCCAGAAATAGCCATGTATTCCGCGCACAGCATCGCGGTATTTCCTACGGAAGCTCATCTCTACAGGCATGCCTACCTCAAGTGAATCAAGTTCGCAGTCAGTCAGATCAAAATTATATCTACCCCCACCTTCGAAGACCACCACGCCGTATATTGACGGTGGGTTGGGACTGGGCGCTAGATTGTCACCTGTATAGGTAAATAAGTGTCCTTTTTTATCGGAGAAGCGATAAACCTCCATCTCACCAACAGCGCCACAACCTGGGTTTGCGCATACCACCTGGCGGGGATACTGTGGAGTGCCACAGCGCTTGCACTTGGACCCGCAGAGACCCAGGACCATCCTGCGTTCCCTCCACAGCGTTGATAGCTGCGTGGCACCGACTTCCTCGCCACGTCGTCCAGTATCTATAGCAAGTAGGTCGCGGAAAGAGGCGTATTTCTCGTAGCTATCCAGATCCTTCTTTGAAGTCAGATGCTTACTGATCCCTCTACTATCTCTCGCTTTCTGTATTCCCTCGGTTACCTGCAGGAATAGAGCATCGCATCCATTCCCATAGCTGACAACGAGGATCTTATCGCCTGTCTTAGATTCCTCAAGCGCTCCCACAAGCATCATTAAAGGATAGGCAGTCCCGGTATCGCCTACTGTGGTGAATAATTGCTCTTGTATTTGACTTGGCTCAGCGCCCAGCTTCTTCCCTATGGCTGCATGCTCTCTGGGGTAGAGGCATGGATAAACTACCTTGGCGAAATCTTTAATGTCCAAGTTATATTTGTTTAGCAGTCCCGAGATGGCTTCAGGGATAAATTTGCTGTATCCGATATCTCTGATCCACCTGTCCTCCCAGCTACGGTCAAACCTGTCCCCCTCCGCTCTCCAGTAGTCCACAAAATCGTAGGAAAGAGAGTAGTGGCCCTCCAGCGTGGCAATTGCTTCGCCATCGCCTATGAGCAGGGCAGCAGCTCCATCGCCACAGGACTGCTCCTGAGAGCTCCCAGCTTTCCCCTGGCGGCTATCAGAAGCACAGACCATAACACTTTTCGCCGACCCCGCTTTAATGGCGTCAAACGCAGAGAGAAGGGCTGTAGTTCCTGACTTAATAGAGTTGCTGAAATCAGCAGTCCTGATATCAGGACGCAGGTCAAGCGCAGTGGCGACAATTACTGCTCCCTGCCTTTCCCTGTAGGGAGAAGTAGTAGTAGCAAGACATAGGTCGTCTATTTTTTCTCGATCAAACCCGTTCAGACAATCGATTGCAGCGGCTACTGCCATAGTCAGACTATCCTCATCATAGTTGGCTACCGCCTTTTCACCAGGCAGACCAGTTGCGGGCCCTAACCATCCTGTAGCAGACGAAATAGACTTACGGCTTATTCTTAATAAAGGTATATAAGCTCCGCAAGAGGTAATCCCTACCATAATTACCTGTCCTCTCTAGATACTCCTATGGGGAGCGATTTATCTCCTTCGCATTTTGGACGTTCCCCGAGGCTGATCGCTGCTCCTGCCATTCAAAAAAGAGGAAGCCGGTCCATGCCGCTTCAACCTTTTCACACGTCAATATTTCAACAATTACCAGTGTTTTCTGCGGAATAATCGTACATTATCACTGCCCTGAATGTCAACGATCTGCCACATCAGCGTATTGTGTTTTCTTGATCCCGTGTATGGCAGTTTCCAGACATCGCACCCGTACATTTGTTGACAGTGGTTAGTCCCCTCGCTATAATGCTTACGCACTGGCGTCTTCCCTAACAGTAGATAAATGGCCAGAACTGTAGTCATGATCAATCTGAAATCACTCAGATTCTCCACCGTGATTCATCAGTATTCCTCAGCAGACAGTCCAAAAGCTTCCCTAAACGACACTGAAATTCTAAGGAAAGGAGCAGTGTATGCCCACTGAAAGCAAAGTTGCCAAGCTGAGCGATATAAGCAAGATCATTAAAGATGGGGACACGGTAGCGATTGGGGGCTCTTGGTTAGGTAGCCACCCGATGGCCGTTATCCGAGAGATCATTCGGCAGAAGATAAAAAACCTGACAGCTATAACCGTTGTAGGAAGTATAGACATTGACCTGCTCATAGGTGCTGGCTGTCTGAGCAGGCTGATGTTCTCGTTTGTAAGCATGGAGGCTTTCGGACTGGCACCCAACTTCCGCAGAGCGATTGAGAAAGAGGGTCTGCCCTATGATGAGATTACCGGCCTCGCTGTCATCATTGGTCTGGAAGCTGGTGGGAGGAATGTCCCGTTTCTCCCCTACCGGGGTCCCTTTGGCTCCGATTTAGTAAAGTTCAGGCCGGAATTCTACAAGGAAATAAAGTGTCCCTTCACCGGGGAGGATTTGATAGCTGCTGCAGCTATAGTGCCTGATGTAGCCATTATCCATGCCACTCGTGCTGACAATACGGGTAACGTGCAGATCGATGGGACTTCGGGTACGGACGTGGAGATGATGAGAGCGGCCAAGAAGAGAATTGTATCTGTTGAGGAAATAGTAAGCCCCGAGGAGATACGGAGGAATCCCGCGAAAACCAAGATCCCTGGTTTCCAGGTGGATATGGTTATAGAGGCTCCGCTGGGAGCTCACCCTTGTTCTTGTGCGCCTGACTATGTTTTTGACCCGTGGCATATTATGAAATACATGCAAGCAGCAATGAGTCCCGAGACCTTCCAACAATATATTGATGAGTATGTTATGAAACCGGAATTTGAGTATCTGGAAGCTATAGGGGGCATGAAGCAGGCTGCGATACTCAGGAGACTAGCACGGGAGGTAAAGTTCCTATGACACAGTATGCAAAAGATTATTCCGTTGGCGAGTTGATGTGCGTCGCTCTGGCCAGGGAGATTGATGATGGTGATGTTGTAGTTCTGGGGTCTTTCACTCCTTTGGCCTACGCGAGCTATATATTAGCGAAGATCACCCATGCTCCCAACAGCACATTGTTAGCCTATGCTGCGGTTGATTTCAAACCATTCCAGTTGTCGTTCATCAGGGCGGAATCATCGGCAACAAGAGGAGCAGCTTGCATCTGGACCATGCTTGAGGACCTCAACTCGGTACATCTAAAAGGCAGGGGGGACGTCGAGGCTATATCAAGCATTCAGGCGGATGGGTATGGAAACATCAACCTGTCAGCGGTCGGAGAGTATGACAGCCCGAAGCTGCGAGGGCCCGGGGGAGCTGGAGCCCCGGAAGTAATCAAGATGCACCGTAAGATGATTGGATACTTCCCGAATCACTCCAAGATGACCTTCGTCCCCAAGGTTGATGTTATCACTGGTACTAGGTATGTCATTGGAGCAGAGGAGCGGATCAAGGCAGGCTACAGACCCGGTCCGATAAGGTACATCACGAACCTTGCTGTTATTAGTAAGGAAGAGAAAGACAAACCATTCAAGATAGACTCCCTGCACTCGGGCGTGAGCGCTGAGCAGGTAGTTGAAAACACCGGTTTTGAACTGGAAGTGCCCAAGGATATCCCGGAGACAGAGAAGCCTACTAAGGAACAGGTTCGGCTATTAAGGGAGGAAGTCGATCCCTACGGTACGATGGCATTTGACTTTAAGCCGGGCAAGGAGAGGCTGGGATACCTGAACGAGATCCTGCAGAAGGAACTCGAGGCTATCGGCTACGCATAGGGATTCCGGTGATCCGGGTATTGCCGCATGGTCGATCAGAAACCTTGCATGGTTCGATATTAAACCAACAAGAAAGGGAGGAACTATATGGAATTCGAGACCATCTTGCTCGATAAGAAAGATCAGATAGCGACTATTACCTTTAACCGGCCAGACAAAATGAACGCCGCCAGCCCCGCTGTCTTCAGTGATCTTGATGCAGCTCTGACAGATATCGAGAAAGACGACGATATAAGGGTGGTGATTCTGACGGGGAAAGGCGAGGCCTTCAGCGCGGGGGCTGATGTAGGGAAGTTTGAGTTTGACAAGATAATCAAGGGAATCGAATTCATAGAGAATGTAGCGCGACCTTTCCTGCACTTTGAGTACCTTCCGAAACCCGTTATCGCTGCCGTAAATGGGTACGCTTATGGATTTGGCACAGGCATTACCCTCGCTTGTGATGTGGTCATCGCCTCGGATAAGGCAAAATTTGGCACAAAGGAAGTCAACTGGGGCCAGATCCCGATTGAGACGTTGCTCCGCGGCGCTGAACATATGGGTAAGCGAACTATCGCGTATATGGCTCTTACAGGGACTACCTTCACTGCGGAGGAAGCAAAGAGCGTTGGCCTCGTAAACAAGGTGGTTCCGCATGACCAGTTGATGGAAGAGGTCATGAAGATCGCTGAAGGAATGAAAAAAGGTGCCCCGCTGGCACAAAAGATGATAAAAATGGTGCTCAACCGTAAGTGCCGCGAGGACTGGGATTGGACAGTTCTCATGATGCCGGCTATCTTCTCCAGCGAGGATGTTGCTGAGAGTATGAAGGCATTTAAGGAGAAGAGAAAGCCAGAGTTCAAAGGAAGATAGTTATCAGGACAAAGGAGGCAGGAATGTTTGATGAGAAAACTCTAGAAGAAGCCCGCAAACTACAGGAGCAGTGGGACCAGGCTGTAGCCAAATACGAGAGAGACTTTTCATCCAAGACAAACTCCGGCATACCGATAAAACCGGTGTACACGCCGTCCGATATCCAGGACATAGACTATGAGAAAGACATGGGGATGCCGGGTGCTTATCCCTACATGAGAAGCAACTACCCGCTCCATTACCAGTTCCAGCCCTGGATAAACCAGCCAGTGCATGGTTATGGATTACCTGAAGACACCAGGGAACGAATGGATGCGCTGACCAAAGCCGGGATGGAAGGCTATTTCGGAGGTAGATCCTACAACCTGGTATGGGATTACCCCGGATATTTCGGTATCGACCCTGATGAACCTGATGCTGAGGGTTATATTGGGAAAGACGGTGTTTCCTGCAATACAGTCGAAGATATTGGCCGCATGCTCGATGGTATGGACCTGGCGAAGAACAATATCGTGCTCATAAACGGCGATACGCTTCCCATGTTTGCGATTTATATTGCATACGCCGAGAGCCAGGGTGTTCCTCGAGCCGATCTCCGCGGCAATACAATGAACTGGGTATTCACGGCTTGGTATGCCCCCAACTTCATGTGGGAAACCGAAGACGCTTTAAAGCTGGCTACCGACAATATCTATTTCTGCGTCAACGAGATCCCACGGTGGAACCACACCAATATCCAGGGACATGCCATTTCGGAGACAGGCGCTGATGCTATCCACCAGATGTCATTTTGCCTGGCTACCGCTATCGCCGTTGCTGACTCCTGTAAGGCCGCTGGGCTGGATCCCGATAAGTTCATGACAGGCATAGGTTTTCAGATAGCTCAAGGTAACGATTTCTTCGAGTATATCTGCATGTTCAGGGCATGGAGGAAGCTGTGGGCCAGTATTGCTCATGAGCGGTATGGCTGCACGAGGCCAGCTGCCATGCACCTGAGGACTCACACCAATACCTCTTGTTTTGAACTGATCAAGCAACAGCCGTTGAACAACATAATCCGCAGCGCCTATCACGCTATGGGAGCAGCTCTGTCGGGCACGACTGCGATGCAGATCCCTGCATATGACGAGCCAATTGGCATTCCCACCGAGGAGTCAGCCGTCATCACCCTGCGTACCCAGCAGATCCTGCTCCATGAGACCGGGGTAACGAGGGTCAGCGATCCATTGGCAGGGTCATACTATGTGGAATGGCTGACACGCAGGATGGAGGAAGAGGGGAAGAAGGTACTGAAGGAGATAGAGGACGCAGGCGGGTTCGTCAAAGCCCATAAGGAGGGCATGCTCGCGCGAGTCCTGCGCAAGGGCTGCGACCAATGGAGGGAGGAAATCGACACTGGCGAGAGAATAGTCGTCGGGTGGAACAAATACGCAACGGAGGAAGACTTGAAGGTAAAGGCCTTCAGGCCTGACCCCGAGGTAGCCAGGCTCTCAACCGAGCGGCTCAAAGACTACAAGGCGCGAAGGGACCAGGCGAAGACGGATGCGGCCCTCAATGGAGTGGTGGTAGCTTGTGAGCGGTTGAAGAAAGGTGAGTGGGGGCACGTGATGCCGGCGTGTATTGAAGCAGCCAAGGCTGAAGCTACTGCTGGAGAGATATCAAAGGCACTGAGGAAAGTCATGAAATGGGGGCCGGAATACAACGTAATGTTGAAGTTCTAGGAGCAACCAGCTCAACAAATACCGCGAGGGGGGGTATAGAGAATTGTCCAAGAATGGAATACCAAGAGTTCTGTTGGTCAAGCATTGGATTGATATTCACGACCGGGGCTTGAGGTTGATTGCATCCCGCTGCAAGAATGCGGGCTTTGAGGTGGTGTACGCGAGTTACAGTCAGCCGGACGAAGTGGTGAAAATGGCTGTCCAGGAGGATGTGGACGTTATTGGCATGAGCTTTTTCACCAGTGCATATGAGGCTCACTTACCCAAGGTAATGAAAGGCTTGAAAGAAAACAACATGGACCATGTAATGGTGGTACTTGGCGGGGTAATTCCCGATGAGGACCATGACATGCTCAAGACACAGGGTGTAAGAGAGATCTACGGCGCCGGTTCTAACATCAACGGCTTCATTGAACTCATCAAGGCCGAGGTCAAGAAGTAGACAACCGCCAGTCTTGCTGAACGAAGCAGAACAACGAGGCAGCAGTGCCCTTTGAGGCGGTCACGTTGGAGAAGAAGGGCGAGTGCCGATAAGCTGAGTGCGTCGTAAGGCTGGATTCGACCCCACGATTCTTTGCCTGGGGATTGATGTGGGAGCCTCCCGAACATGGGAAAAAGGAGAAAACCCCGTTTCGATACCCTAACTTGGTGCCTTCCTCGCGCTGGACCACATGCGGCGCTCCAAACACGAGTCCTTTTAGAGCACTGAAGATAACTCAAGAATATAAAGAATGCAAGCAAATAAATAGAAAAGTCGGGGAGAGAGGGTTTAAACCTCCGATCAGGGGACAGCCAGGAGTTTCCGTTTCTCTAGGTCATCTGCCACTTCGGCGAGCTCCAGTTCCTCGAGCTTTGTCCTCGTTTGCAGACCGGTGGCGACATCCCATCCCCTAAGAGGATAATACTCGTCCTTCATCCCCTCGAATCTCTCCCGCTCGACTACCGCTCCCTTTCGTGATATTACCTCACCATTCTTCCCCGGTGCTAGGCATTCGGGGTTCAGGGTGCCGAACTTGAGCGGTTTTGTGTAGAAAGGATCGGGGAGCACGTCATCTTCCCTTCCCCGATGACCTTCCCTGACCAGTATGGCCCTCTGCAGATTGAAAACCCGTTCACCGATCCGGTAAAGACCCTGCTCGTCTACCTCTCTTCCGGTAACCGCGGAAAGAAGCTTGCTTTCAACACCGGGGTCTCCAACGTGGTCCTCCGAATGTCTGACTTGTGTAATCGGCCACAGTACATCGCAAAGAATCAGACTCTCTTTCACATAGGCTCGGTCTTGGATCTTTGTTGTGGCCAGGGCTTTGCCGTCATAGGTAGAGAAATCCGCGGCAAGCTCGCCTCCCCAGAACCTTCTGGCAATTTTACGGAATGCCTCGCTGGAGAGGTAGGAGCCCTCAACCTTGTTAGCCCAGTTCAGCCAGTCGAACAGGGCAATGCCCACCTCATGAAGCTGGTGCATGGGCAGCGTCGGTTCCATAGCGTACAGCAAACCTGATACAATGTACATTCTCGGCCCATATGCCAAGATTCGTCCGGCTTTTGAAACATAGTCAGTGATCAGTTCCTGCGATCCCTTTCCCACAGAATCCGCTGCCTTGACGAGGCCCTGTGCCAGGATTTCGCCGAAACCCTCTCTGAATGCGATCTTTCTTAGCAATGTCTCTATGAATTCGAGGCTCCCCAGCTTGGATATAGGTATCCCGATACTCTCGTCATCCAGGATGCCGGCTTTGTAGCACCTGGACAGCCACGCAATCATAGTGTGAACCGGGTACACATCAAGGCCATAGCCATCGCAGAGGACTGTCGCCAGGAATGGGACCTCGTTCACTTCGCCGTAGTGTCTCACCGCCCACTCGTGATAGTAGACCGCAGAGCCGCAGAAGAACTTGTGCCGCTTTCCATCTTTTGTGGCCCGTGTGGCCCTGATGCAGCCGCTTCCCCCGATGCAGCCGTAGCATGGGTCCAGCTTCATCTCAGTATCTGTCGTCGGCCTTTCGTCGTGCAGCGTTGAGAAGCCGGTCTTCAGTTCACGGACATATCTCCTCAGTTCCTCAAGTTTCTCCGGGTTGGCTGCAGTCATTTTCTGTGAACCCCTCACAGCGATGGCCTTCAGCTTCTTGGCACCCATAACCGCCCCAAAGCCATTAGAACCGCTGGCATCGTTATCAGCGATAAGGCCGGCAAAGGTTACCATATTTTCACCTGCAGGTCCGCAGGCCACCACCCTTACGGAGCTTCCGAGCTCTGTTTTCAGCGTCTCTCGCGCCTCAACTGTGCTCTGGCCCCAGAGGGCGGACGCATCTCTGATCTCGGCAACACCATCCTGGATGGAAAGATAGATTGGTCTGTCTGATTCCCCCTTAATCACAATGCCGTCATAGCCTGCGAATTTAAGTTGGGCCCCCCAACTTCCACCCATATTGGTATAGGAGAAGTGCTCGGGGTTGGTCGCCGGTGATTTTCCGCAAACGGTCCACCTGGAGCCGGCAATCCCGGAGAAGCCTGCAAGCGGCCCGGTCATGAACAGGAGCCGGTTCTCAGGTGCGAACGCTCCGACATCCGGTGAAACCTCATCCCAGTAGATCTTGGCGGCGATGCCCCTTCCGCCCAGAAACCTGTCGGCGTAGTCTGCCGTGGGCAGATCAGTCATGCTCCCCGAGCTTAGATCAACCGTCAGGATCTTTCCGGCATATCCGTGCTGTTCCGTCATCTCGCTCCTTTTCATCTTCCCTGGATTATCCGCAACGTAATGCGAACTTATACGATTATCTACCGGCCTCGCTGGGGCTAATGAGCACAGGCCTGCATCTCAGGGGACAGCGATGAGTTTCCGTTGATCCAGGTCATCTGCCACTTCGGCGAGCCCCAGTTCCTCGAGCTTTGTCCTCGTCTGCAGGCCGGCGGCAGCGTCCCACCCTCTTAGCCGGTAATATTCGTCCTGCATCCGCTCGAATTCGTTCCTGTCAACAACCTCACCCTTCCGTGAAATTACCTCCCCGTTCTTTCCCGGCACCAGGCATTCAGGGTCCTGGACGTTTGTTTCCAGGGGGGTATTGAAGTAAGGCTCCGGAAGCACATCGCTCTCCCTTCCCCTGTTACCTTCCCTGACCCGTATGGCTCTCTCCAGATTGAAGATTACCTCTCCAATCCTGCGGAGCCCCTCCTCGTCCACCTCTTTCCCGGTTACTGCTGATAGGAGCTTGCTTTCAAGTGCCGGGTCGCCCACGTGATCCACGGAGTTCTTGACCATCATAATCGGCCAGACGTATATGCAGAGAATCAGGCTTGCGATTGCGGACTCGCGATCCTGGACCATCTTGGCAGCCAGGGCTTTGCCGTCATAGGTGGAGAAATCCGCAGCGATCTCGCCTCCAAGAAACTCCCTGGCTACGGCACGCCATACGTCGCTGGTAACATATGCATCTTCATCCTTGTGGACCCAGGCCAGCCATCCGCTTAGAGGCTTGATTGTCTCCGCATACTGGTATCTGGCCACTCTCGGTTCCATGGCATGAAAAAGCGCTATTGGCGAGAAGAGCCTGGGGTCGCCGCCCGGGGGCTCTTCAGCTTTGATAGTGTATTCAGTAATCATTCCTTCAATCAGCTCCTTTGACCCCCCGCCCACTACGTTGGCAGCGCGGGCTATTTCCAGGGCAAGGGTATCTCCAAAGCCTTCCCTCAGTGATATCTTCTTCACCAGGGTTTGAATAAACTCAAGACTCCCCTTTTCGGATATAGGGATGCCGGTACCTTCATCTGTCAGAATACCGTTCCTCCTGCATCTCCGGAGCCAGGTAATCGATGACGCGATACCAAAAGCATCCAGTCCGTAATCGTCGCAGAGCTTGGTGGCAAGGAACGGCACCTCATTAGGCTCCCCGTAGTATTTGTAGGCCAGCCCCTGATAGAACATCGAAGAGCCGCACATGAATTTCCCTTTGGTGCCATCGGATGCTTCGTAGGTTTCTCGCCAGCAGCCGTTGCCGCTGCAGCCATAGCAGACCTGCTTCTTCACGTTCGGGCCGGGTGGAAGCCCCCTGAGAACCATTGTAAGTGGTAACGGCTCACCACTTATGGACTCGCGAATGTGATCCGCAAGCTGTCGAAGGTCCTCCGGGTTGGCCGCGGTTGGCTTGTTGCCGCCTCTGACCGCGATGGCCTTCAAATTCTTGGAGCCCATGACAGCTCCGAAGCCGCCCGAGCCACTAGCGTCCTCATCGGCCAGAAGGCTGGCAAAGAGCACCATATTCTCGCCGGCGGGGCCACAGGCCACAACCCTCACCGGGCTACCGAGTTCTTTCTTTAGACTGTCGCGCGTCTCGAAGGTCCCCCTGCCCCAGAGGGCCGAGGCATCCCTCAGCTCAATAGTGTCATCCTGCACTAAGAGATAGACCGGTTTGTCCGATCTGCCCTGGACCACGATCCCGTCATATCCGGCAAGCTTGAGTTGGGCGCCCCAGCTCCCCCCAAGATTGCATGTGCAGAATTGCTCCGGGTTGGTGACCGGTGATTTTCCGCAAACTGTCCACCTGGAGCCCGACAACCCGGGAAACCCTGCGAGCGGCCCGGTCATGAACATTAGCCGGCTTTCAGGATCCAGGGCGCCTGTCTGCGGTGAAACCTCATCCCAGTAGATCTTGGCGGCAATGCCCCTTCCGCCCAGAAACCTGTCGGTGTATTCCATTGTTCGCATGTGTCCTATTTCGCCTGAGGATAAGTCCACCTTCAGGATCTTTCCGGCATATCCATATTGCACTGTCATCTCGCTCCTTTTCCCTGGATTATCTACAAGGTAGCATGAGCCCATCTGACTGTCAATCAGCCTTGTTGGTTCATTCCACGAAATGGCGAGGCTGCGAAAACAAGCGGTTTTGGAGCACCCTGGTTCTTGGGAATTGCCGAAGCTACGAGGCACGTCCCCCTTCCGGAACACCTACACCGAACAGACTTCGGTAGAGCCCATGCAAAAGCCCCAGACTTAAGATCTGGGGCCTCTTCGCACTCTCTGTAAGCAAAGGGGCTTTCATCCGCAGTTTCATTAAGGAAGTGACGGTGACCGGGGATGAGGTGCCGCTTACTTATACGATGCCTCTAACGCCTGATGGCATGACGCAGGAAAAAGAGCGAGTTCTTGATATTGTACAGTTATGGTGGGCGATGAGGGACTTGAACCCCCGACTTTCTGTGTGTAAATGTTGCGGGATATCTGTCGGCCTGTGCTGTTACGTTCGATTGCATACCAATGTTCGGATAGATTTCGAACTTGGTGTACCTTTTTGTGCTAACCCGTATCGTTGAGTGGATTAGCAAAAGATTAGCAAAATTCGGCCATATTTGGCATAATCATAACGAGAGGTGTGGAGCAGGAATTCTGGTTAAAATCACATAGAGGAGAGATGAGGTGGCAGACTTAAAGATTGACGAAAAGCAAAGGGAAGCATTACTGAACATCCTGGAATATGAGCGAACTCATGACCCCACCGAGTTCATTCTAGGATGGAGCTGGAGCGACGTTCGTGTCTCACCAGCCACGTTGAATAACCTGATTTTGAAAGGGTTGTTGGAGAAGAAATTCCACTCTAATAGTTACAGAGGATTGGTACTTACCGAACTGGGGCGTGAGCAGGCAATGCAGTTGGGGCAGACTGTTGAGGTTCAGGAAAAGCCTCAAGATAGAACCTTGACGTTACCGGCAGACATCTTTGAAGACATCATAGGTCATGATGAGGTCAAAGAACTGCTAAAGGCTGTGCTTCTTGTGCAAGATCCTGTTCATGTATTACTCGCAGGGCCACCGGCGCTTGCTAAGTCCCTGTTTCTCTGGGACATAGAGCGTGCGTATGGTGAGCAAGCGATATGGCTTGTGGGTTCGGCGACAAGCAAAGCGGGCCTGTGGGACTTAATGGCAGAACGCGAGCCAGAGGTTCTACTCATAGATGAGTTGGACAAGATGAATGCTGCTGACACAGCGGCGTTGCTCAGCTTGATGGAAGGGGGCAGGCTGGTAAGGGCCAAGAAAGGCAGAAGCCTCGATGTTAATGTACCAGTCAAGGTCATAGCAGCCACGAATCGAGTGGCGAAGTTATCTTCCGAACTCCAGTCCAGATTTGCCATTCGGAAATTGAAATCTTACGACGCGCTGCAGTATCGGACGGTGGTTAAGGGGGTATTGGTACGCCGTGAAGGCGCGAATCCCGCTGTTGCCGAAGAGATAGCCGAAAAGCTGGAGGGAAAGACTCAAGATGTCAGAGATGCGGTAAGGGTAGCTCGTTTGAGCCCACAGCTAGGCATCGACAAAGCAATCCGTTTACTCTTGAGCTAAGTAACTCCATGCCCAGTGGGGGCAGTTTTCGGAATTGGACATCGATTTCAAGATTCAGCTGACTCGCTTCATCCAGCAAAGATGAGGTGTGCGACGGCATCCAGCCGATCGTCGGCACTCTCGCTCATTGCTGATAAAGAGCATCGACCCTTTCATCTTTCTTGATTATCCACCCAACCTTGTATCGACATCAGTACCATTTTAAGTGTTATTTCTGACAGGGAATTATTGCTTTTTTGCATCTTTTTTTAGGAAGGGGGGTACCCCCTCCCCCTTACTACGATTCTAGCTAGACGTAGGGAAATCGAGCACTGTTATAGGCAGGTAAACCATATATGGTAAACGATAGTGGTAAACCATAGGGTAAACGACATGGTAAACCATAGACGGAAGTGCCTGTTAACCACAAACTGAAGCTACTTGGTTCGATTGTACAAGCTTACCGACTTAACAACTTGGCTAAAAGTTCAACGCACATCTTCAATAAGGATTACTTTTTTGCCCTTCTGAGAATGTGCTGAATCTGGGCTGGCGTGCTCACAGATGCTCGTAAAGATCGGCCTTAGCCTGCTCCAACACAGGCAGTGAGGCTACTTGTAACTTAATACCAAGGATGCTGGTTATTGGTTCTATTATCTCTTGTATTTTATGCGATTTAATTCGGATCTCAGCAGGCAACTGGTTTGCCTTTGTCAGTATTTGAATAACTTCATCCCGTTTCTGAGACAGGTTTAGCCATGGTTCGGTCAGGTTTGCGCCGAGAATAAGCCCCAACTTTCCTTCCACAGCCAGGAAACAGATAGGGAAATGAGGCCTCTCCGTTGCCTCCCCAATAGAAATGGGTAATGCAAAAATATCCAGTTCCCAGCATCCACCAAGTTTGCTCGCCTGGTTGCGAAGCAGGTGAAGCTCTGCCTGTTTCACTACATCAATGCTTTTGCTATTCGGTTCCCTGACTTTGCGTCGCGTCGGAACTTTTTACCATTTCCCCTGCCATCTGCCACTGCGATAATAACGGGTAAGAACTAAATTCTTTGAATTTCCTCTAAAAAGGTCCAATTCACCGTCTTTAATCTCTCCAGCTACAACGAGGGCTTGCTGGATCACGGCGGTTAGAAACACAACCTCTCCCTTTTCCAAGAACCACGGAACATAGCCAGGTCGCTGGCTTCGAAATAATGGCCACGCATTTCTGCCACGGAATCTAAGCCCCAGAGAACGGATTACCTCGCGGTCCTCCTTTTCAAGGTCATCGCGGTCAACATATAGCAGAGATAGTGACCGCGCCATTATGCTCTCTTCTATGTCTTCAGGGTCCACCTCCCCAGCTATCAAGCTTGCATATCTATCATATCCATCTTCTCCCATAAACATGCCGAGGCCGAATTCCTCGCCTCC
>Ga0209498_1001185_pt1 | contig 16024 bp, 12 predicted proteins | sample WalLakDeSediment_FD_184131 | JGI IMG/M metagenome (GOLD analysis project Ga0209498, IMG submission 184131) | Lake sediment microbial communities from Walker lake, Nevada to study Microbial Dark Matter (Phase II) - Walker Lake 11/02/13 Deep... | ecosystem: Environmental > Aquatic > Freshwater >... | reverse complement strand
AGAAGATCGAATCTCCCACCGGATCAGCGGAGGTCCGGATGCGGACGCTGGCGGAGGAAACAGCCTGCGCGTCCGTGCCGATGCCGACGATAGCGACCTCTGCATCCCGTTCCATGCTGCGTTGCTTGATCACGGCCCAGTCCGCCGCCGCGGGGCGCCAACGGGTTTCAGTCGTCGGGAAGCGCAGCAGCTCGTCCGTGCCGTCGAATCGCAGCAGGACCATCCAGCTTGTACTGTCCCCGGTCGCGTCGCTCCAGACGAAGGTCGGGGCGACGATTTCGGGCGGGAAGAGCGTCTCGTCGAGCGGATACTTGATTTCGAGGGCACCGGAGGGCGCGCCCGGGAACGGGAGCGGCGCCGGTTCGTTGGCCTTCGCACAGCCGCTGAGGATCAGCACCGCAGCAAGCAGCAAACTGCTGCCAGCCGGGGCCGGGTTGTCGCAGGCGCTTGCCCGAACTCTACTTGCTCGCACTCTATGTGGTGGGTTCATCGGTGGGTCCTCAATCGCCGGCGATTGTGGGTGACCGGTTCAGGCGGTGTCAAACGCGTAAAGGTGAACGATGTGCGCCGCCCAGGCGGGCCGCACTTCCGCGGCGGCTTGACATAATTGGAGCGATTGACAGTGCAGGCGCGCGGGGGGAGACTTCGATCATAAAAACACGCGGCGGAAGCGCTGCAGCAATATCGGGCCCGCAGCAAAATCATGCGACGGGCCCGGATCACAAGGGGAGAAGCCAGGAATGAATGCCAGGGTGAATTTGCGTCCGTTGTGCGCGGTGCTCGGGATCGCTGTCTTTGCCATCTCTACGGCAGCCAATGCTGCGGTGCATCGTGTCTCTCCCGGCCAGTCCATCCAGGACGCGATCGATGCTGCGGCACCCGGTGACACCATCATCGTGGAGCCGGGGACCTATACGAGCGATGACGCCACCTACGGACTTCGCATTGCCACGGACGACCTACGCCTGATCGGCAGGGTGGTGCCGGGCCGGGGCGACGCGGGCAAGGTCCGCATCCTTCACAGCGGCTCCCAGCAGACGGGCGTCTACGCGGCGCCCGCGGGTTGCGATTACAACGTTGGTGCCAACAGCGCCGTTGGGCAACAGTGCAACGACAGGAGGCTCCAGGAGTTCTACATTCGCGGCTTCACCGTAGAAGGGTTCCCGGTCAATGGTATCCAGACCCGCTGGGTGGACGGCTTCGAGTTCGTCCGGAACGAGTCTGTCAACAACCTCAATAACGGCATCTATCCGACCCTCTCGACGAATGGGCTGATGCAGAACAACGTCTCCTACGGCTCGCTCGATACCGCGATGTGGGTGGCGGGCTCCGAGAACGTTCGCGTCATCGGCAATGAGCTCCACGGCAGCGTGATCGGCTTCGAGATCACGGTCTCCAACAACGTCTGGGTGACGCAGAACCGGATCTACGACAACACCGTCGGCATCGGCCTGTTCCATCCGAACGGCGCCGGTAACCCGCCGTTGCCGGTCATGGCGAACTGGGTGATCGAGCACAACGACGTGCGCGACAACAACCGGCCGAACGAGGCGGTACCGGGAACCTTCCAGAGCGTCTTGCCGCCGGGCATCGGCATCCTGGTGACGGGTGTATCGGACCACGTGATTGCAAAGAACACCGTTGCCGACAATGACTTCGTCGGCATCGCGGTCCTCGGCTGGTGTACGGCCAATGCCGGCACTCCCAACGATTGCTCGCGCCGGCCGCCGATCGCGGATCCTGCCGTGAACAACAACCTCATCGCCCAGAATCGCGTGACCGGTAATGGCGGGAGCGCTCCGCCGATCCCGATCAGTTTCCTGGCCGCGGACATCACCTATTTCCAGTTCGAGCGGTCGTCGGGCAACTGCTTCGAGAAGAACAGGCCGAGCGGCTTCTCGTTCGTCTCTTCCGAGGCCGACCTGCAATTGCCCACCGACGGGTGCTAGCCAAGAAAATCGAGGCACACGGCTGCTCGATCGTTATCCGTCGGGTCGAAGGCCCGGCGGCCACTGAGCTCTTCTTTCACTGCCAGCCCCCTGCTGGGACTGTGGAGGCGGGCGGGCAGGCCGAGGCGATCTATCGGGCGATCTTCCACCTCCTCGAAGCCGAGGGTGGAAGCTTCGGATCAGTCGTCGCCGAGACGGTATTCCTGCAGGACCTGCGGGCGTGCATCGGGCCTGTTCGTGAGGCGCGACAACGTGTTCTTGCCGCGCGCGGCGGCGTGGCTCACAGGCCCGCCAGAACCGAGATCGAGCAACCCCCGTTGAACGAGCGGGCCCGCCTGGAAGTTTCGGTGCAGGCCCTCCTGCCCCGGGAGTCACCAGCGGGGTTCGAAACGATCGAGGCCAGGTCCGCGCATCGCGGTGTCGAGTGCGACCCCGCGCACGGCCTGCGGATCCGCCTCGGAGAGGAGACCCGGTTCCATGCGGCCGGGCTGTGCGGGCCTGGCGAGACTGCCTACGAGCAGACACTCGGCATGTTCGAACGCGCCGAGGAGTTGCTGCAGCAAGCCGGCCTGGAATTTGGCGACGTCGTGCGCACGTGGATCTATCTGCGCGACATCGACCGCGACTACGCAGAGCTGAACCGCGCACGGCGCGTTTTCTTCGCCGCGCGGGGGATCGATCCGGGGCCGGCCAGCACCGGCATCGGCGGCGGGCCGGTCGCCGATGCGCACGATCTCTGTCTTGGCGTGTACGCCGTGAAGGCGGGACGCCCTCCCGTGCGGACCGTGATGACGTCGCCGACGCTCAACGAAGCGGTGGAATACGGCGCCGACTTCGTGCGCGGAATGAAAGTGGTCGAGACCAACAAGGTGGCGCTGCACGTCTCCGGGACCGCGAGCATCGATGAACACGGCCGGACGGCGCACCCCGGTGATTTCGAAGCCCAGGCGGACCGCATGCTCGTGAATATCGCGGCCCTGCTCGAGAGACAGCACGCAGACTTCGGCGATGTGGTCTCCGCCGTCACCTATGTGAAGCATCCCGCGGACGCCGGGCGACTTCGGCATAAGCTCGAAGCCGTCGGCTTCGCGGGCTTCCCCCACGCGTTGGTCGAGGCGCCGATCTGCCGGCCCGACCTCCTCTGCGAGACCGAGGCGCTGGCCGTGGTTGCGAAAGCGTAGCGGTCGTCGAGGGACCGTTTACCAGCCGTCGCCGATGCGGATGCCGACCTTCGGCAGCAGGACACGGTGCAGCAGGAGAATCAGCCCGGTCAGCGCGAAGGCGAACACGAATACGCCCATGGCCGGCCCGACCTGGCTCATCAGCTCCGGCGCGGCAAGCAGCACCACGGCGAGCGCCACCATGATCACCCCGCCCACCAGCTTGAGCACCCGGCCCTGCGATTCCTGGAAGCGGTCGATGCGCAGCTTCACCACGGCGATGAAGAAGATCACCAGCTCGATGCCGAGATAGATCAGCAGGTAGACGCCGAGCAGCGCGAGGAACTCCATCCAGCTCACGTCATGCGCCCGCACCAGCCCACTCCAGATCACCGGGAAGCCGGCTGTGCAGGGCAGCTCGATCAGCGCGATGCCCGCGGCCATCACCACCGTGGCGCCCATCAGGGCCAGCGGCGAGCGGCCGTTCATCATCAGCTCGCGGAAGCCCTTGAAGATGCCCGGCTTGTACTTGTCGTCGATGCTGAAGGAAATGCCGCGCTTGAACCAGAAGTAATCCTTCACATTCACCAGCCCGAAGGTCAGCGCGAACAGCGCCACCACCCAGTAGATCCATGGCAGGTAAGAGGCGAAGGCCAGGATGCTGAACACGCCCGCGATGAACAGCCCGTAGATCAGCGCGGTGGTGAACAGGAACGTCAGGCCGACCAGCACCACCCGCCGCCGCGAGCCGGAGTGCAGCACCAGTACCAGCAGCATGGTCAGCACCCAGATCGAGCAGGGATTGAAGCCGTCGACGAAGGCGATGAGGCTGGTGCTCAACAGCAGCGGCTGGACGCTGAGGTTGACCTTGCCGACCAGCGGCACGTCGAGGATGGCGTCCACGTCCTCGACGATCGCGCGAAAGGCCGGGCCCTGCGACTCCGGGCCGGCGTCGATCAGCGAGCGGGAATCCGGGCACCCCTGCGCGAAGCAGGTTTCCACCTTGGCGCTGAGCTCGGCGCGAATCTGCGGACTGTCGCCCGTCCACACCCGCCCGCCGAGGAAGATCATCGGCACCGAGCCGGGGCGCACGTCGTGCACGGCTGCGAGCGCCTGCAGCAGCGGCCGGTGCTCGCGTGTCGCCATGACCTCCATCTGCAGGACTTCGAGCGCCGGGTACTGCCGGGCGAGCGAATCGAGGAACGGCTTCTGCGCGTTGCAGACCGGGCACGTCGCGCTGACGAACACGTACATGGTCGGGCCGGCCGTATCCGCGCCGCCCTCGCCCGCCTGGGCCTCGGCGTGGGCTTGCGCCAGCGGCAGCATCGATAGCAGCGCCGCCGCGAGCCACGCGGCCAGGGGCGCGAACCGCGGCCGGGGCATGCAGCCGCGCCGCATGCGGGATTCAAATCGCGAGCAGGAAATCAGCTGAACAAAAAGCATGGAAAGTGGACCGCGGGGTGACGTCGGGGTTCCCGAAGGCGCCCTATTCTAAAGCGTCCGGGCGCGTGTGCCGCCGACTTCGGAAAATGCGGATGCGTATACTAGTGCTGCTTGATGTGGGCCCGGACAAGGAGGGCGCACCCGCATGAAACTGAAGTTCGACCGCCAGAAGCTGCGGGACACCCGCCAGACGCCGTGGCTGGCCCTCGACCTCGCGATGGTCTTCCTGGTGGTCCTGAACCTGCTGTTCATCGTCTTCGATACGCTGTACGGCACCCAGGCCTTTCGCTCGCTGCTCGCGAGCGTAGCACCCGACTTCACCACCTGGTACGGCGAGCGGATCCATCCCGATTTCCTGTTGTACGACCTCGGCTTCATCACCATCTTCCTGGCGGTGTTCGTGTTCGAGTGGGTGGTGGCCGTGCGCCGCCAGACCTACGCGCGCTGGTACTTCTTCCCCTTCCTGCGGTGGTATGACCTGGTGAGCTGCATCCCGATCGGCTCGCTGCGGCTGCTGCGCCTGCTCCGCATCGTCTCGCTGCTCATCCGGCTGCATCGCATGGGGATCGTCGACCTCACCGACAGCCGCGTCTACCGCTTCTTCGAGTTCTATTTCAGCGTGTTCATCGACGAGGTCTCGGACCGCGTGATCCTGCGAACGCTCGACGACGTGCGTCGCGAGATCGAGGAGCAAAGCCCGATCGCCCGGCAGGTCGCCAGGGATATCATCGCGCCCCGTCGCGAGCAGCTAGTCGAGCACCTGTCGCGCCGGATCGGCGCCATCGCCCAGCAAAGCTATGACCGCCACAAGGACGCAATGCGCGGCTACGTCGAGTCGGTGATCGCCGAAGCGGTGGATCTGGATCCGGGAGTGCACCGACTGCGGCGGGTCCCCGTGGTGGGCGAGGCGGTGGTCGAGACCTTGCGCCAGTCCATCAAGGACATCGTTTACCAGGTGTTCGACCGGGTGGCGCGCGACATCAGCACCGCGGAGCGCAACCGGCTGGTCGACGAGTCAGTCGCCGTGGTGATCGACGCACTGCTCGAGGATCACCCCGAGCTCGGCGACATCGGCAAGACCATGACGGTCGAGGCCATCGAGGTGATCAAGGATCGGGTGCGGGTGCAGCACTGGAAGGAGAGCCTGGCCCGACGGCAGGCGAACGCCGCCAAAATGCCGACCTGAGTCAGGCTGCAACCGCCGAACGGCGCCCGTGCAGTACGAGGACTCGTCGCCGGCGGATCCCGTGTCAAATATGGCTTACCAGCATTCCTGCGATACGAAGTTCGCTTCGCGCAGGATCCTGTCCGCGCGGAGCTCCGCAAGCTTTGCTCGAGGCTACGCCGCGCCGAACAGGGCGCCAGGATGCGCGAGCGCCCCGAGCGGCACCGCCTCCACGGACTCGCCCAACGGGTAGCGCTTCGCCCCGGGATAAATCACGGCGACCCTCTCCAGCCCGAGATCCTCGAGGGCGATGCGTATCGAAGGCGTGAGCCTCGGGGCATCGGCCCGCTTGCATTCCACGCCGAGCAGGCGGTCCCCGCGGCGCAATAGCAGGTCGATCTCGGCGCCCTGGTGCGTGCCCCAGAACCAGGCCTCGTCGAATGACTCGGCGGCGAGAACCTGCTCGATAACGAAGCCTTCCCAGGAAGCTCCGAGCCTGGGATGGGACAGCAGCGCTTTCTCGCTCTCGAGCCCGAGGAGCTGGTGCAACAGGCCGCTGTCGCGCACGTAGATCTTCGGGGATTTCACTTGCCGCTTGCCGAGGTTAGCGTGCCACGGCTGGAGTTGCCGCAACACGAGCGCATCGGTCAGCAGGTCAAGGTAGCGGCGCGTCGTGGCGGGGCTCACGCCGAGCGCCCGCGCGGGTTCCGCAGCGTTCCAGGTCTGCCCGTGGTAATGCGCCGCCATCGTCCAGAAGCGGAGCAGAGCCACGGCCGGCACGCGCACGCCCCACTGGGGAAAGTCTCGTTCCAGCAGGGTCTGGATGAACTGCTTGCGCCAGGCGATGCTGTCGCCCTCGCTGCGGGCCAGGTATGCGCGCGGGAACCCGCCACGGCGCCAGAGCGTGTCGGCCGCATCTGCGCCGAGCTCGGCCAGGGTGAAACCTGTGATCTCGATCTGCTCCACGCGACCGGCAAGTGTCTCCGCGCTCTGCCGAAGGAGCTCGCCCGAGGCACTGCCGAGGATGAGGAAACGGGCCGGGGCGCCGCGGCGATCAGCCAGGACACGCAGCACGGGAAATAGATCGGGCCGGCGCTGGACCTCGTCGATCACCACCAGGCCGGTTAGCGGTTCGAGCGCCGTGCGGGGCTCTTCCAGGCGGGCCAGGCTGACCGGGTCCTCAAGGTCGAAGTAGTTCGGCGAATCCTCCGACAGGAGCTCGCGCGCCAGCGTCGTCTTGCCCGCCTGGCGCGGGCCGCTGAGTACCGTGACCGGGTTCCGGCCGAGTGCAGTGCGGATTTTCGCCAGGAGCGCGCTACGGCTGATTTCCATTGGCCGGAATATTACCATGAATATCGGTCAATATATAATCGATTTTCATGGCGCTTACCCGGAAGGATGCGGTCAGGCCACGCCACGGCGCCAGCGTCCGGGCGACTCGCCGCGCCAGCGCGCGAAGGCGCGATTGAAGGTGCTCTGGTCGGCAAAGCCGCTCAGGGTCGCGACGCGCAACAGCGGCAGTCGCGGATTCCTGAGCAGCTGCTCTGCCAGCAGGCGCTGCTGGGTCTCCTGCAGCTCGCGGAACGATGCGCCGTGCTGTTGCAATGCCCGCTGCAGGCTGCGCGGCGCGAAACCGAGCTGGTCCGACACCGCCGGCAGCGAGCAACGGCCGGACGGCAGCAAGGTGCGAATGGCGCGGCTCACGCGCTCGACGAGCGGCACGCCGGGATCCCGGCGTGCGAGGTCGATGTGACTGGCGATCAGCCTGCGCACGGTCGCATCGGCATCCCGCACCGGCCGCCGCAATTCGACTTCCCGCAGGGTGAAGCGGTTCATGGGCATGCCAAACTCGAGGCGCGCGCCAAACACCCGCCGGAGGGGCGCGTCATCCTGCGGCGGCTCGGTCACGAACTGCACGGCGGACGCCCGGTAGCCCACGCCCAGCAGCAACTCCAGCATGCGCTGCCCGAGGAACATGCCGAGCTCGTTGATCTGGCGGGCACGGCGCAACCCCGGCTGGACGACCTCCACGGTGAAGCCCGGCGGCTCGTCCGCCGCGTCGATGAGCTCGACCACCGCACCGGGCGTGTGGAAGCTCAGGTACCGCGCCACGGACCTGATGGCCGCGGCCACCGTTGGCGAGTGCCGCATGACGATCGCGATCGGCCCGAGCACCTGCAGGTCCTGCACCTGGCCGACGCGCAGGCCGAAATCCGGGCAGCGCAGCTCGCTCGCGCAGTGTTCCAGCAGGCGGATGAAATCCGCGTAAGAGACGTGGCGCTCCGGCTCGCTGGCCGTCACCAGGGTGAAACCGTGGGCGCGGAGCAGCGCCTCGGGCTCTCCGCCCAGCCGGGCAATGAGCTCCGGGACACCAGCAAGCGCGGCCGCCCGGATCGAATCGCTGGGTTGTTCGGCAGGCACGGTTGGTCCAGGTCATTGGGCATGCCAGGCGGCGATTGGCGCAGATTGCAAAATATTGGCGCACAAAGCAAATACAACAGCGCCTGCGATCTTTAGGATCATGCTGCACAAAAACAGGCCAGGCATGACCTGGGCAGGCGGCGGAGGAGCACATGCTGGACTCAAGTGACACCGGGGCCGCGGTCACGGGGCTCGACTACGACTGGCTGGTGATCGGCTCGGGCTTCGGCGGCAGCGTGTCCGCCCTGCGCCTGGCCGAGAAGGGCTACCGCGTCGGCATCCTCGAGGCCGGTCGGCGGTTTCGCGATGAAGACTTCGCCAAGACCACCTGGGACGCGAGAAATTTCAACTGGCTGCCCTCGCTCGGGCTGCGCGGCATCCTGCGGCTGACCCCCTTCAAGGACATCTTCATTGCCAGCGGCGCCGGCGTCGGAGGGGGCAGCCTGGTCTATGCCAATACCCTCTACCGGGCCGCCCCAACCTTCTACCAGAACCCGCAGTGGGCCGACCTGAACGACTGGGAAGCCGCGCTCAGGCCGCACTACGACACCGCCGAACGCATGCTGGGCGTGCAGACGGTGCCGCGCGGCAGCAAGGGCCAGGAACTGCTCAAGGAGGTCGGCCGTCACTTCGGTGTGGAACACACGTTCACGCGCACGCCCTGCGGAGTCTTCTTCGGCACGCCGGGCGAGCGGGTTCCGGATCCGTACTTCGGCGGCGAGGGACCGGAGCGCACCGGCTGTACCTTCTGCGGGGAATGCCTGCAGGGCTGCCGCACGGGCGCCAAGAACACGCTGCTGAAAAACTACCTGTGGTTCGCCGAGAAGCTCGGGGTCCACATCCATCCCGAGCGCGAGGTCGTCGACGTGCGCCCCATCGGCGCCGCAGACGGCAGCGACGGCTACCTCGTCACCACCGAGCGCCCCGGCGCCTGGTTCCGCAAGCAACGCCGGGAATTCCGGGCGCGCGGCGTCGTGTTTTCGGCCGGTGCGCTCGGCACGAACCAGCTGCTGGCGAAGTGCAAGCTCGGGGGCTCGTTGCCGCGCATCAGCGATCAACTCGGACAGCTGGTCCGGACCAACAGCGAATCCATCCAGGCCGTGACCTTGCCGAAGGGCACACAGGACGTCTGGAACGACGTGATGATCAGCTCGAGCATTCATCCACGGCCAGACACGCACATCGAGTTCAACACTTTCGGTCGCCATGCCGACTCGATGTCGTACCTTTACACGCTGCTCACCGGCGAGGGCACACGACTGACGCGCCCGCTCAAGTGGCTGGCCACGGTGGTGCGGCACCCCGTCACTTTCCTGCGGACGCTCTGGCCGAGAGGCTGGTCCGAGCGCACCGTCATCTTCCTCGTGATGCAGACCCTGGACAACGCGATCGCCTTCCGGCCGAAACGCGGCCTGTTCGGCCGAATCTCGCTCACTACCGAGCAGGACCCCGAGAAACCGAACCCCACGTTCATCCCCATCGCGAACGAGGCGGCGGAAGTCCTGGCCCGAAAGACGGGCGGCGTCGCGCAGAGCATGATTCTCGAGGCGCTCGCGAACATCCCGACGACCGCGCACATCCTGGGCGGCGCCGTGATCGGGCGCAGCCCCGACCATGGCGTCGTCGACGCCGCAAGCCGGGTGTTCGGCTATCGCAACATGCTGGTCTGCGACGGCTCGACGATGCCGGCCAACCCCGGCGTGAACCCGTCCCTGACGATCACCGCCCTGTCCGAATACGCCATGCGCCAGGTGCCGGCGCGCGCGCCGCTGCCGGACTCGCACCTGGAGGAACGTTCATGACTGCACTGCCCCTGGCCGCCGCCAGCGCCAGCGACAACGGTTTCGCGGAGCACCGGCCCGAGCTCATCGATTGCTTCGAGCGCCAGCGCGGCGCCCACCTCGCGCACCCGATGCCGAGCCATGCCGAGCGGGTCAGCGACCTGCGGGCCATGCACCGCTTGCTGGTCGAGAACCGCGACGCGCTGGTCGAGGCCGTGAACCGCGACTTCGGTAACCGCTCGCGGTTCGAGACGCTGTTCGCCGAGTGCTTCATCAACCAGGAGGGGATCCTCGATGCGATCCGGCACCTGAAGAAATGGATGAAGCCGCAGCGGCGGCGGGTCGACTTCACCCAGTACCCGCTCGCCCGGGCGCGAGTGATTCCGCAGCCGGTCGGCGTAGTCGGGGTGGTGGTGCCGTGGAATTTTCCGCTCTCCATGGCCTTCGCGCCGCTCACCGGCATCATTGCCGCCGGCAATCACGCCATGGTGAAGATGTCGGAGAACTCGCATCACCTTGCCCGGCTGCTCATCGAGATTTCGCCGAAGTACCTGCCGGAGGACAAGCTCCGCTTCTTCGCGGACGATGGCCAGGGCCCCGCCTTCACGGGCATGCCGTTCGATCACCTGTTCTTCACGGGCTCGCCCCAGACCGGCAAGGCGGTGATGGCCAGCGCCGCGCGCAATCTCACGCCGGTCACCCTCGAGCTCGGCGGCAAGTCACCCGCGGTGGTCGCCCCCGACTATCCGCTCCAGACCGCGGTCGAACGCATCATGTGGGTAAAGCTGTTCAATGCCGGACAGGTGTGCACCAACGTCGACTACCTGTTCCTGCCCGAGGACAAGGTGGACGAGTTCGTGCGCCTCGCCCGGCAGCTGGCCGGCGAGCGTTACCCCGACATCAACGGCAACGATTACACCTCGATCATCGACGAGCGCAGCTACCGGAGACTGGAGACCACCCTCGAAGATGCGCGCGCCAAGGGCGCGCAGCTCATCAATCTTCTCGAAGGGCAGCAGCCGGACCCCGCGCTGCGCAAGATGCCGCCGCACATCGTCCTGAACCCGACCGACGACATGGAGATCCTGCAGCGCGAGATCTTCGGTCCGCTGCTGCCGATTCGGACCTATCGCACCCGCGAAGAAGTGGCGGAATACATCACCGCCCGGCCGCGGCCGCTGGCCCTGTACGTCTACTCGAACGACAAGTCGCTGCAGGACTGGTACATCACCCACGTGATGTCCGGGGGCGTCACCATCAACGACGGCCTGCTCCACGCCGGCCTGCACAGCCTGCCGTTCGGCGGCATCGGCAACAGCGGCATGGGGCACTATCATGGCATCGAAGGCTTCCATACCTTCTCCAAGATGCGGCCGGTGTTCTACCAGGGCCCGATCCGCCCGTTGAACTGGCTGATGCCGCCCTATGGCAAGCGTACCTTCAAGCTGCTCAAACTGATGCTTTGGATGAAATCCTGAACCCACGAAGGAGTTGACGATGATCAACCTGTCCACGCGCGCCGCCATGCTGCTGGGCGCCGGCCTGCTGATGACCTGCGGCGTACTGGCACAGGAGGCCCTCGTGCAGCCGAACCCGGCGACCCCGACCACCGGACGGGCCAATGCCGCCATGCTGCAGGCCGTGGCGGCGTTCGATCCGGCCGACTTCGCCAATGCCACCCGCGGCAAGCTCGCGGAGCTGCCCGAGGCGGTAATCAAGACGGCGGACGGGCGGATCGCCTGGGATGCGCGCCGCTACGACTTCCTGGCCGGCGATCCGCCGGACACCGTCAATCCCAGCCTGTGGCGGCACCAGCAGCTCAACGCGATCGCCGGGCTGTTCGAGGTGACCGAGGGCATCTACCAGTTTCGCGGCTACGACATCGCCAACATGACGCTGGTCGAGGGGGAGACCGGCTGGATCGTGATCGACACCATGCTCACGGCCGAGGTTGCGCGCGCGGGACTCGAGCTGGCGATGAACCACCTCGGCAGCACTAAGCCGGTGGTGGCGGTGATCTACACCCACAGCCATGCCGACCATTTCGGCGGTGTGCGCGGCGTGGTCGACGAGGCCGACGTGCTGGCCGGCAAGGTGAAGATCTACGCGCCCGAGGGCTTCATGGAGCACGCCATCGCCGAGAACGTGCTGGCGGGAAATGCGATGTCCCGCCGCGCGCAATACATGTACGGCGTCGCGCTGCCGCTGGACCCGCAGGGCACGCTCGGCACGGGCCTCGGCCTGTCGCTGAGCAACGGCACGCCCGGGCTGATCCCGCCGACCGACTACGTCACGCGGACCGGCGAGGAGCTGACCATCGACGGCGTGCGCATCCAGTTCCAGATGGCGCACGGCACCGAGGCGCCGGCGGAGATGATGTTCTATTTCCCCGACAAGAAGGTGCTATGCGTATCGGAGGTGGCGAACCGGCTGATGCACAACGTCTACACCATCCGCGGCGCAAAGGTCCGCGATGCGCTGCTGTGGAGCAAGGTCCTCAACGAGACGCTGGACCTGTTCCCCGACGCCGAGATCGCCATGGGGGTGCATTTCTGGCCGGCCTGGGGCCGGGACGACATCCGCCGCTTCCTGACGAACCAGCGCGACACCTACCGTTTCATCCACGACCGGGCGCTGCACCTCGCCAACAAGGGCCAGACCAAGAGCGAAATCGGTAACGCCGACTTCTTCCCCCGCGGCCTGGCGGCGGATGCGAGTTCCCGCGGCTACTACGGCACGCTGAGCCACAACATGCGCGCCGTGTATAACTTCTATCTCGGCTTCTATGACGCGAACCCGGCCACGCTCGACCCGCTGCCGCGGGCCGAAGTCGCCCGGCGCTACGTCGCCGCTTTGGGCGGTGAAGCCGCGGTGCTGGCGCTGGGCCGCACAGCTTTTGCCGAGGGGGACTACCGCTGGGCGGTCGAGCTGCTCAACCACGCGGTGTTCGCCAACCCGGAAAGCGCCGCGGCGCGCGCGCTGCAGGCCGACGCGCTGGAGCAACTGGGCTACCAGGCCGAGTCCGCCACCTGGCGAAACGCCTACCTGATGGCCGCCTTCGAGCTGCGCAACGGTGCGCGGAAGTTCGACCTCAGCACCGCCAACCCGGACACCGTCCGCGGCATGTCCAACGAGCTGCTGTTCGATTACATCGCGCTGCGGCTGGATCACGAGAAGACCGACGGCCTCAGGGCATCGATCAGCATGGTGTTCACCGACAGCAACGAGACCTGGGCGCTGGAGCTGTCGAACTCCGTGCTCAACAATACCCGGGACCGGGTGCTCGAGAACCCCGACCTCACGCTCAGGCTGACCCGCCAGGCGTTCCTGGCGATGCTGCTGCAGGGCAAGACGGTGGCGGAACTGGCGCAGGCGGGGATGATCGAGGTCGACGGGGACCTCCAGGCTTTCGGCGCGATCGTGTCCAACATCGTCGACTTCGACCCGATGTTCAACATCGTCACGCCCTGACCTGGTCGGTATGCGGAGTCCCGCCGCGCTCGCTTGACCACGTCGTGGCCGAGGCGAGCGCCGTGAGACATTGCCGTTCCTGGAAACACACTCCGCCCATGACGGCATGGGCGGCCACCTTGCTTTGGCTTTGGTCCTAGTGGGTCTTCAGTGCCTGCTTTTTTTTCCAGTCGAACCAGCCCCGAGGAGCCAGCTTGTTCATCAGGCGATCTATTGGCGACATGATCGTCAGATTGTAAAGCCCGAGGAGCCTACCCGCCCACGTCTGGCTCATACAACGCAACGAGATTGAATAACCCGCCTCGTCATAGACAAAGTGGTGCCAATAACCGCTTGGGATATAGAGGGTCTCGCCTGGTTCGAGAGTGACCTTGTAGCCTTGCAGCTTCCGCAGTCCGGGGTATTGCGCGAAATCCGGCTTCGCTACGTCGACGTAACTTCGGCAGGTAAACGGGTTGCGATGCAGATTCTCCCCTTGCTCATAGGGAAACAGGTAGACGGATTTTCTGCCGAGAATTGCCGTGTGCAGTACATGCGACATATCGATATCGAAATGCATCTGCGTGACCGAGCCCTTGCACCCGAAAAACATGAACAGAAAATTCTGCGACAAGCCGTCGGCCAGCTCAGGAAAGTCGATATCATCCACGAGTTCCGGGATCTCGGACTTGATGTTGTACAGAAACATCCGGAGATCCTGTTCCGTGGTCATGACCAGGTCGATGTATTGGGCGAGTGGCAGCGTCTTGATGCCGGACATGTAATGGCTGCCAGCCGCAACAAAGCTGGAGTCATAAACCTTCACGTTCTTGTGGCCGTGCACCTGCCTGAAAAAATCCGGGGTCCATTTGGACAGCGCCGGCCAGCTGCTGGCCATGCCCCGCATGACGAGCGGCTTGAGCGGCTGAAAATAGCAGGCCTGGAAATCGGCCTTGTCGATTGTCGGAACAGTATCGACCGGCGAAAGGTTCAAAGCACACATCACAGAATGGACTACCGTGCCAGAAACTCACGATAGGTATGCAGGATCTCGGCTTTCTCCCAGTGCAGGAAATGCCCTGCACCGGGGATCATCCGGAATTCACAGTCCGGTATCCTCAGCGAGGCGGCTTCAATATCGTCAATGTCGAGGATAGTGTCGTACTCACCGCTGATAATGAGCGTCGACGCCCTGATGCTCGACAGGTCAACAAACTGCGAGATATCCGAAGCCTGCTCGACAAATACGCAATGTTCGTAAAAGCTCAGAAACTGCCCACGACTCATGACGCGAAACTGGTCGATCATCTGCTTCTTCTGGGACTCGGGAATGTACTGTCCGAACTTCTCAATCATCAAGGGCGCGATCTCGTCCGTTCTATTTTCGTCGAACAGCTGCTGCCCGGCCTTGATCACTTCAATGACCGCTTTGCTCGGTTTTGAGCCGAAACTGCCGAGGATCATCTTGTCGACCAACTCCGGGTGACGTGCTGCCAACGCAGCAGAAATGATTGTGCCCCAGGACGCGGCTGCCAGGTAGACCGAGCCGTTGCGGTTGGTGGCCTTGATCACATCGTGCAATACATCTACCTGTTCATCGAAGCTCACGCCCGGAGAGCCGGACAGGATCGTTGATCGACCCTGACCTGGCAGATCAAAAACAGCGACCGAATAATCTGAAGCGAAATGACTGATAAACGAACGCCAGGCCGCCATTGTCTGTTTGGCGCCGCTGATGCAGACGATGGTTCTCTCTGCCTCACCGTAAATACGATAACGGACGAGAAAACGTCCAAGTGCCAGTTCACCCTTGATAATTTTCATGGATCAGCCACAAAAATATAACGCCTCATGTTCCCTGCCCGATATTACGGGTTGGTTACCAAACGATCGACCAATGTTTTTCGATCAACCACAGCGCGCTCGCCGAACCACATGGTCCACATCGTCTTTGCCAACTCATTGTTCTTGATTGAAATGATGCTGTCTCCCTGGAAAAACGCCTCCATGGTGCCGTCCGGATACCAACGCAGGCCAAACTCGTCCCCTTGGTCTACATCATCACCGATCGCGTCCATGAACGCCCTGATGTCAGGCTGCATTTGCTGATAGCTTTCGTTGCTCGAATTTGACTTGATTCCCGAGAGCAGGGATTTTTGAATTTGATCCGCGCGCAATGCGCGCGAGAAAATCATCGTGACCTGCTTGACGCCGGGAGACTCGAGCATCGCCTGGTAGACCGACTCGCCCGCTTCCAGGGTGTCGGCCTCCAGATAGTGCGCCATGGTGTAGATCTCCATGAAGAGAATCTTCCGCACCGCCTGACCCGTCAGCAGTAAGGTGCGCGGCCGATGGTCGTACTCTATGCGCAAGCTCTGGCTGAATGCACTGTCGTCATTGGCCTGCTGCCGACTGTCGTCCGCGCAGGCCGAAGACGGCACCATCATTGCCAGGATCACGGGCGCGAGTTGAATCAGGGTCTTTTGCCAACTCATAAAGTTGATCTTGAGCAGCCTGGATTCGTGCAATGATCCCGACCATAAGATGACTGCCGGGCAGTATAAGCCGCCCGCCTGCAGGCAGGCCCGCCGAACCGCCCTCGACCTTCGGGCGTGGATCATGGGTGGCGGCGCCGGACTTCGCCCTTACTCCCCG
>Ga0209498_1001183_pt1 | contig 16042 bp, 7 predicted proteins | sample WalLakDeSediment_FD_184131 | JGI IMG/M metagenome (GOLD analysis project Ga0209498, IMG submission 184131) | Lake sediment microbial communities from Walker lake, Nevada to study Microbial Dark Matter (Phase II) - Walker Lake 11/02/13 Deep... | ecosystem: Environmental > Aquatic > Freshwater >... | reverse complement strand
CGCTGTCGGTGTGATTATTTGATCTTTGCTGATGGCTTCGGCAGTGGCACGGTATGCCCGGAGCAATACGCGGCCATTGTCTTCAAGCCGTGCATCCAACTGTCTCCCTGACGTACGTTTAGCTTTGACGCGCTGAGCGTTTGCAAGACTCTCTGCATGCTCCTCGAGCCGTTCGATGCTAAAGAGTTCGCTGCGGATCGGTTTGTCAGATTCCCGTGCGAATGTTTTTCGCCCGCGCCTGAAGATGCGAGAGATGAAGTACTTCACTTATGGCTCTTCCCTCCTAAGAAATAAAGAAATCACATGCCAATACGAATGCTGGAAAGAGAATCCAACATCATAGAATACCGACCAGTTGGTGTTACCTACCGCTTTGCGCCATCTCTAATCTTGCAGTCTCAATAGACGTCTGAAGTTTCTTTATTTCATTTTTAAGTCTGTTTCCCTCAGTAACGGCTTTTTGGGAGATCGAAGTAATCCGCACCGCATACTTTCATTTCCTCTGCGTGTTTTGCGAAATCTTTCTCCAGTTTTTCAATTTTGGATACGTTATCCGAATATAACACGAATGCTTTATTCACATCCGATTGTCCGGATTTTGTAAGCTCAGCAAGCGGCGTTCCTGTGGCCTCTAATTGCACGATAACTAATTATAAAAGATGAACTAAATTGAACCGGTAATCAATCACCCAAAGGGATGGAAAAAGGATTAGGCCGTTTGAACCAGGGAAGTTAATTCAGGATGGATCTTGTTTAAATAGTTAGGGGTTTATATACTCAAATGGTATTATGCGATACATCACTATAGAACTACTCATCATCAAGCAGCGATATGGATTCGATCACTTTTTTGAATGCTTTCGATGTGTGGGCATATTGGGCAATCTGGACCCGGGAATGAAGAGCCAGCTTTTCCAGCACGTTGTGGACATGACTTTTTATGGTATAGGTAGAGATATGAAGTTTTTTTGCAATTTCCTTATTGGTCATTCCTTCGGAAATGAATTTAACTACCTGCAATTCGCGTTTTGTTAACCGCACCGCATCGAACAGCTCGGAAGAAGATGTATCGTCCGGACCGTTGATTGTCTTATTGACGATTTGACTAAAAAGTGAATCGGTTAATGGTGAAGGCAATACCTTTTCCCCTTTCGCAACAGTTCGAATAGTCTTCACAAACTCTTTTACCGTTGCATCCTTCAGGATAAATCCGAATACTCCGGCCTTCACAAATTCATACACATCATCCTGTGTCGGAATCAGGTCCATTGCCACTATACGAATATCCGGAAACGACTTCGTTAAGTTTTTAACCAGAAGTAAGCTGTTTTGATTTCGAAGGCCGATATCGAGAAGCATGATATCGGGTTTGTAGCTCTCAGTTTTACTATAAATGGTCTTGTTTGTTCCGTGTGCGGTTGCGACTTTAAGATCATCATGTTCGTTCATAATCGATATAATACCTTCGCGGAGAAGGCGATTATCCTCGATAAGAAGTATGCGAATATTTTTCATTGGATAATCTGTCGCCCTATTTGGCAGTTATGAGGAAAAACCGGATAATTACAGATCATGAGCGTGATGATCTTGTTAAGGTATAAGATACAATATTTATTTTTTAAAAAAAAGTGATCGAGTGGCGTATACATCGCGGTGAGATTTGGCGAAAACTATTGACTACGTGGAATTTATCCTGCTTATTTTTCACTGTTGTGCATAAATAATATCAACATAGACAGTCGACGGCGTGCACATATCCCTTCACACGATCCACATCGTACACAGCGACTATGAGAGAGGGATGAAAAGGGGATTAGTTTGTTGGGACTATAAAAACTAATGTCTAAAATATTTTCAGAAATGAAATATGAGTCAACTCCGAAAAGGTAAGTAATGCCACGCCTGCCTGCGGCAGGCAGGCGTGGCTATTTAATCTGATCCAAACTTATCGGAGTAGATTTAAATATGGAAACCCGGATGGTATTATCTTCACTTGACCGCATCCTGCACAAATCCGAACAAATTAAATGTCTTCTATAACTGCCTGCCTTTGGGTTTCATTTTGTTCAGTCTGTCTGAAGTTCCAAATAATTTGGCTTGTACATAAACCGGTTTTTTTACATAGGTTAGATCCCCCGGGGACCTAAGGGAGGCGAGCACAATTATTAAGGGTTATAGCGACCTATATCAGCGGTGGCAGCAGGCAATCAGTTGGATTTTATTGTTAACCAGTAATCAGTAAATATCTAATTGCATTTTAATCGTCTCCCCTATCATTTGCATTTCTTCTGCTGAAAGTTCACCGGCACGTTTAAATAGCCGCAACTTGCTAACTCTGGCCAGTTGATCGGCCATTGCCTTGCTTTCTTTGCCTTCGAATATAACAGGTACCTCACCGGGATACAGGCGATCAGTCTTGCCGGTTAGAGGAACAACTTGAACCCGATTGAGAAACTTGTTTGATAGGTCATTGCTAACGATTACAGCCGGGCGTTTTTTCCGAATTTCTCCACCAACTGAAGGATCAAAATTATCCCACCAAACCTCACCTCTTTTCATGGGCTATGTCGTTAAAAGTTGTCTCTGCCCACTCAAGAGCTTCATCCTGACCGATCCAATCGTCCTTCATCAAATTCATCTCCTAAGGCCGTATAACTACGAAAACACCCTACTTCAAACCGGCTCGTCTCAGGAATGCATCGATATCCGGCTCCTGCCCGCGGAATCTCACATACGCATCCATCCCTTCGTATAGTGCATTGTTAGCAAGGATATACTTTCGGAAATCCCTTGCCAGTTCCCGGTTAAATAAGTCGCCGGAATCTTTGAATGCCTGAAACGCATCGGCATCGAGCACTTCCGCCCAGCGATATACATAATACCCCGCGGCGTATCCGCCTCCGAAAATATGTCCGAAATTCGTTGTACGGTAACGGGGAACGATTTCGTCAATTAATCCGATGCGCTCCATGCTGGCTCTCTCAAAAGCATTTACATCGGTATCTTCGGAAATATCGGAGGTGTGCCAATCCATATCCAGTATGGCCGCGGCAAGGTATTCCGTTTGTACGAACCCCTGGTTAAAGTGTTCGCTCTTCTCCAAACGTTCAACGAGTTCCCCCGGAATGATCTCACCGGTTTGATAATGTATGGCATAGGTTTCAAGCAACCCGGGTTCACCTGCCCAGTTTTCGAGGACCTGCGACGGAAGCTCGACAAAATCGCGGGGTACGCTCCGGCTGGTTCTCCTGAATTGTCCTTTTGCAAAGAAATTATGGACGGCATGACCGAATTCATGGAAATAGGTTGAGGTTTCATCCCAGCTGAGCATAGCGGGTTTGTCGCCCGAGGGACGGGTAAAGTTCATTACCATCGTCACGATGGGTGATACCCATTCACCGTTCTCATAACCGCCGCTGCGATAGGTCCCGCACCACGCGCCGCTGCGCTTACCGGGTCTCGGATGCGGGTCGATAAATAGAACCGCCAGATGACTGCCGTCATAATCAAAGACCTCGTACACTTCTACCTCTTCATGATACACCGGCACTTCGGGACGGGGTTCGAACGTCAGTCCCCAGAGCTTATTTGCAAGCGTGAAACTACCCTGCCTTACATTATCGATCGTGAAGTAAGGTTTCACCTCATCGTCATCCAGTTCATATTTTTCCTTACGGAGTTTTTCGGCGTAATACCACCAGTCCCACGCTTCCAGTTTAAAGTCACCGCCCTCGCGGTCGATGATCGCCTGCATTTCAGCTCTTTCCATTTGGGCGCGGGCAAGAGCGGGCTCCCAGACTCTGTAAAGAAAATCGTAGACATTCTGAGGATTTTCCGCCATCTGGATTGCGGTAAAATACTCCGCATAGTTATTATATCCCAGCATTTCCGACAATTGCTGACGCAGCATCATGAGCTCGATGAAGAGTTCCTTATTGTCGTTTTCATCATCGTTATCTCCTCTGTTCACATATCCAAAATACATTTGCCGTCGCAGCTCGCGGTTTTCGGCAAATTGCAGAAAAGGAACGCGGCTGGGGAAAGCCGTCGTGAACACCCACTTCCCTTCCATGCCCCTGCGCCGGGCTTCCTGAACACCGGTTTCAACAACATTTGCAGGCAATCCGGCAAGGTCGGTCTCATCTTCAATTATCAATGCGAATGCATTGTTTTCCGCCAGCAGATTTTCACTCAGCTGCAATGAGACCATCGACATGCGTTCACTGAGTTTTTTAAATTCTTCCCGCTTATCTTCAGGAAGAGCGGCGCCTCCCCTTTCGAAATCCTGGTAGGTTTTCTCAAGCAGAACCATCTGTTCGCGGTCAAGATCCAGATTTTCCCGATTATCATACACTGTCCGGATACGCCCGAAAAGTTCTTCATTGAGACGGATTGCATTGTAATGCGCGGTGAGCATCGGAGTCGTTTCCCTGGCAATCGACTGCAGTACTGGATTTGTTTCTGCACTGCTTAAACCGCTGAATACGGGACTAATGCGGCGCAGAAGTGCTCCGGCCTGATCGAATGCCACGATGGTGTTTTCAAAAGTCGGCGGCTCCGGATTGTTTGCAATGGCGTTAATTTCATCCATATGTTGACGTACACCTTCCTGATAGGCAGGCAGGTAATGGTCCTCATGGATTATATCAAACGGCGGCGAACCGAAAGGTGTATCCCATTCCTCGAAAAATGGATTTTGATTCTCCTGCTGTCCGGATACCAATACCGGGATGAGCACCAAAAAAAGAAAGGTTAAAAAATGATTTTGATTTTTCATGGATTTATCTCCTTTTCAAAACGATATTTTCTGTTGGTTTTTTTTCAATGATCGGGTTATAGAGTTTTCTGTGAAAACATTAGACAGAATGGATTTGAGTGACTATACTATATCATTACATGAGAACTATATAATGATAGAAAATTCGGTGATATTTTACAAGGGAAAACTATATTCACCCGGTAAACAGGCCCCTTACCATATAGATTAATCTAAAACCACGACACGACTACCGCGGCCACGGGTATCGAAGGTTCGCAATTTGATTTTTATATTTCCGTCAATCGAAACGGGTTTTACATAACGCGATGCATCAACCGTTGGTTCGCTTCCGTCGGTGGTATAGCGGATTATTAGTCCTGGATAAGCAACATTTGCTTTGAGCCTGTTGTTTTCAATTATTGCACCGGGCGGTGGTATTCGATATGCATAACCACCATTCATTTCATCCAGTCGTTGAAGTTCGCGTTGCCCTAATCGGTTGGCAAATTCATTCCATACTTTTTCAAGCATAGTAAGACGCTCCGCACGATCCTGAATATCCATCCACTCCTGATGGGGTACCCACGAACGTTCTGCCAGCGAAATGATGCGTGGGATAGCCATGTATTCAACCCTGTTATGGCTGTTCAATGTAGCACCCCAGAGATGCCCCTGCAATCCGAGAATATTCTCTTTACCGGTAACGGTTAGTTCATCGAAATCATCGTATGTGTTTTGAGGTATCGGTTGTCCCATATAATGTTCAATACCGCTTTTATATAAATCGAAGGGAATAAACGAAAAGGGATCCTTTGTATCCACAAATCCAGCCCAATATTGCCCCGCCTCTTCGGGATGCTTATTATATGCAAGGTTAAAATAAAAATCGGATGCATGTGAAATAACAACTTCATAACCGGCATTGGCAAGCATATAGGAAAAACCTTCGGTACCAACTCCCCAGACGTTCGACCAGACATACGCGATCGATTCCCCGGCAAAATCGGGATTCAATTGTTTTTCACCTCCATAATACCCCACAAGTGCGATCTCTTCCCATCCCGACATAACGATATCACGTTCTTCCAGCATTTGCTTCATCCGGCCGAAGAACCACACCTGCAACTGATCAATACTAACAAGGTCAGGGGATCTATCTATCAGCGCAAGACATTGAGGTGAATCAACCCACACTCCCCTTGGTACTTCATCACCGCCGATATGTATCGAGGTCAGCGGCACCGCCGCAGTGCGGTGCATCTCTATGATTTCATCGAATACCACACCAAGAAATCGATACGTCGATTCCTGGCATACATTGATAACATTACCTTTCCATCTCTGAACAGACATATATTCCGATCCATCTTCCGGATCGTGTATTCTGTAACGTTCGGCCTCTTCATACTTACCTTCTTCCATCAGGCGATTGTAGCGCGCCTGCATTGCTATCAGAGCGGCGCGTGCATGACCGGGTACATCGATCTCGGGTATAATTTCGATATGCCGTTCCGTTGCGTAGCGGAGTATATCCATATAATCATCCTGCGTGTACCAACCGCTACCCATAGACATATCCGGATAGGGACCGGAACCGAACGACGGAATAAGATGATCCCGCTCATCATGTGTATGTCCTCTTCGTCCACCGACTTCAGTCAGCTCCGGGAAAGCATTGATTGCCAACCGCCATCCTTCGTCATCGGTCAGGTGAAAATGAAACTTGTTGAGTTTGTAAAATGCCATCACATCAAGAAGCCTTTTTACCGTCTCAACAGATTGAAAGTTACGGGAGACATCCAGATGCAATCCGCGATAACCAAAGCCCGGAGCATCCTCCACCACCACGCCGTCTATAGAAATCGAACTACCCGGTGATTTCCACGCCTCAAGCGGTAGGAGCGAACGCAAGCTCTGGATACCATAAAATACCCCGGCGGCATCGCTACCGGTTATTGCAATTCCTTCCTCCGATACCGACAACACATACGCTTGTTTACCGGATGTTTTTATCTCATCTTCGACCTCAACAACACCGAGCATCAGACTAATCGAATTCATCGGGGGAGAATTATTATCTTTTATAAAGGGAAGTCGTGCATGTAACAATGGCTCAAGTGCGTTCGAGAGATACCGGGCTTCGTTCTCGAGGCCTTCCTGATAATAAATTCCGGTTTCGGCAGTCAATGAAAACGAGCCGTCCTGTTTTTTAACCGAAACAGGCGACGGGATAATTTTGCCTACTTCATCGATAGGTAGCTTGGATAGAATTTTATTTTTCTCGTACACATATTCCGGTGTGGGCGACGGTAGCACATCGTTGCGGTTACGATTCAGTTGTTCCTCTCGTACAAAATCTCCGACAATAACTCTGACGGGTACAATCGATCCATCGGTGAATTCGAAATAGGCACCGTCCGGTGCATCGATCCTTTTAATAGCGGACCCCCGTGCTTCGAAAGTGAATTGCAACTCCCCACCCGGTTCCAGCGGCTCAAAATTATCGGTCGGTTTGATTTTATAAAAATCACCATTCATATGTGTTAATTGTATAGACGGCAGAACACTTTCAGCATCGACCATTCGTGTAAAATTAAAATAAAGCGTCCAGTCGCCATCAAGGACTGCTTCGCTATTATTAATCAGTTTACATTGAGAACGAAATCGATTTTGATCGATGAAATTCGATTCCACCTCCCAATGCAAAAGATATTCATTCCCGTTTCCATAACTTTTCATATCATTGCAAAAAGCAGTGAGCGTAATTAGAATCCGTGCAAGCAATTCCGGCATCGCATGGAAATGATCAATGTGATCCGGTGCCGTATTCCCGGCGAAGCCGAGTATAACAAAGCCGCCTGACCTAACTTCACTCAGTTGCTGCATACCGCGGGGTCCGGGACGTAACATTGGTGTCCGCTGCAGTCCGAGGGTATGCACGAGCCAGTCGGCGGTTTCCGTGGTGCTTGCGTACGTTTCCGGTTTGATCTCCGAGTGCGTGATGAGAAACGTTTTCCGGCCATCTGCAGCCGCCCTCGCGAATCGGGCAAAAGCGATCAGATGCGTTGTGTCGGGTTCACCGCCGTCAGCAGGCAGGGTGCCCTCCGGTACATACGATGTATGCAAACCATCCATAAGGAGCACTGCGGCGATCTTCTCAACGTGCCGGTCTTCACGGAGTATCACCCGGACCGCACCGTGTCCGGCGGAAAAGGCGGTCAATATCACATTGTTAATTTGCACCGGACTATTATGTATCCCGGATAACTCCAGTATAATACCCGCGAGCAGTGAATCAAAGACTTCCGGATCGGTAAAGCTCCGATGATACACTCCCGATCCCGATCCAAGGTTCACGACCGCTGCCACCGTATTTGAGCGAAGATACGACACCGACTGATGAACAAGCCACGATGCGCCGTGGAAGTGAACCACCACATCGACTGTGTCGGACACCAGTGCTTCAGAAGGGACAAAAAGTTCAACCTCGCCGACCGGATCAACCGTGAGTGTGCGGTGTACACCGTCAAGTTCCCGTGGGGTTAATCGCTCATGCGTCTGCGTTTCCTGAGTTATCGGAAATGGAGACTTTGATTCGGGATTTCCTCCGTTAGCGTTTAATTCCGTCGTCAATAATACACACAATACAGTTGTTATAATTCGTATCGGATTATTCAAAAGTATCTTTTCCCGCATGTGTTTAATGAATAAAAATATAGCAAGAAATTAAATGATGGTATGCTCTGTAATTACGTATGTTTAAGAAATGTAACACGGTTTTTATTATTAATCAACCTCTGCGACCTTTGCGTTCTCTGCGTTAAAAAACTGTTTCATCGAGATCCAACTACGCACCCGCGTGGTCAATATTAACCACTTGCAGATTATTTACCCGACAGGAATGCCGGTAAAGTATCTACGATATTACCTGCAATGTTATCCTTTTTACAATGAGGTAAATTGTTCGAATGGGACTGAAACCAACAAATACGGAATACATTTCAAAAATCAAACTTTGCATATCTGGCATAGATTTTGTCTCAGTATTAGATGGGTAAATATGGATTTTGAAACTATCTCAAAAAATACAAAATTGCAGACCGGCAACCGGCTCGAACAGTTGTCTCTTCTCCTGGCTGCCAGCGAATCTCTTGCCGGATCATTCGATCTGCAGGAAATAATGCAGGTTCTGACGGAGACCTCCACGAAACTTCTCGGTGCGGGGACTTCTGCTATCTACCTCCTGAAAGCGGATGTATTATATCTTGGTGCAACCACTCCTCCGCTGCCGGCAAACTTTCCCGGGAACCTCCGCAGAGCCCCCTTGAGCGATCACCCTCATATTCAGCAAGCCATTAAAAACAATTCAACATTGATCATACCTGATTTTAAAAATGCTGATCTGAGTAAAGCCGAACGTGAAGTATGTGATATCCGGAAAATCCGGTCAATGGCAATCATACCTCTGACAGGCAGTAAAGGGATCCTGGGTGTGCTTTTAGTTGGAACTAAGGATTCCCCCCGCGGGTTTTCCGAGGAACAACTTGCACTCTGTCGAAATCTGGGAATACAGGTCTCTATTGCAATTGAAAATGCAAACCTGTATCAGTCCGTTCAGGATAAACTTGCCGAACGTAAAGAAGCGGAATCAAGACTGAAGAGAAGCGAAGAAAAATACAAGTCGTTATTCGAAAACTCTATAGATACAATCTATATCAGTTCCCCGGGAGGAAGACTAATTGACATAAATCAGGCTGGGGTTGATCTTTTTGGTTATGATTTAAAAGAAGAGATTCTAAAAATAGATATCGGTAAGGATTTTTACGTCAATCCCGGTGACAGGGAAAAAATCAAATTACAGCTTAAACGTAACGGGTATGTCAAAGAATTTGAAACTACACTTAGAAAGAAAGACGGCAGCACAATTACAGCGCAAATAACAGCCAATGTCGAACGGGGCGATAACGACGAAATTGCCGCGTACCGTGGAATTATCAGAGACGTTACCGGGAAAAAGGAAGCTGAAAAGCGGCTGAATGAATATGTGACACAATTAACTGCTGCCGATGAAAATCAAAGGATACTGCTTGACAATATCCAGACACAGGTCTGGTATCTGACCGATGATCATACCTATGGAGCCGTGAACGAAGCCCATGCCGTTTTCAACGGTGTAAAGAAAGAAGATCTGGCATTCAGGGATATGAATGACATTTTTCCAAAAAACATCGCCGATCTATACAAGAGTTTAAATAACCGGGTTTTCAAAACGGGAAGACCTGAATACACCGAAGAATGGGTTCCGCATGCCTCCGGTGAAAAGCGCCTTCTGTCAATTAAAAAATTTCCTAATTTAAGAAAAGACGGAACAGTGGAGTATGTTGTCTGTAGCGCAGAGGATATAACAGAACGTAAGCTGGCGGAAACCGCTCTCAAGCAGCGTGATGCCATCCTGGGTGCGGTTGCTTTTGCTGCCGGCCGGCTTTTAGCATCATGGGACTGGAAAAAAGAAATGAGCCTGATACTTTCCAGACTTGGTAAAGCAACCGGTACCAGTCGTAGCTATGTATTCCGGGTTCACAGAAACACCTTAGGTGAGATGCTTGCAAGCCAGCTTTTTGAGTGGTGCGCACCCGGTATTTCCGCCCAGATAGACAACCCTGAGCTACAAAACCTCCCATTCATGGCGGCCGGTATCAGTCGTTGGGAGGAAATTCTTCAAAGAGGCGAACCTATATACGGCGCCGTGCACACCTTTCCCGAAAGTGAGCGGGATTTGCTCACGGCTCAGGGTATCCTTTCGCTCGTTGTTTTCCCGGTGTTTGCTAATAAACAGTTGTGGGGATTCATAGGTTTTGACCAATGCAAAACCGAGCGCGAATGGTCGACAACAGAACTGGAAGTACTTAGCGCAGCGGCTAGTACACTCGGATCGGTTATCGAACGGAAAAAGGCGGAAGACGATCTTCGGCAGAGTGAGGAACAGTTCCGGTTGATAACGGAAAATATTGCGGATATGATTGCAGTTCTCGATCTTGACGGTAAAAGACTCTATAACAGTCCTTCCTATAAACCTATTCTCGGAGATGTTCAATCTCTACGGGGCACAGATTCCTTCCAGGAAATTCATCCCGAAGACCGGGAAAGGGTAGAGCAAATTTTTCAGGAAACAGTAAAAACAGGGATCGGCCAACGAACCGAGTATCGGTTCTTGCTGAAAGACGGAAGCATACGCTTCATCGAATCTCAGGGCAGCACTATCCGGGATAATCAGGGAAATGTGTCTCAGGTTGTTCTTGTATCACGTGATGTAACCGATAAAAAACAGCTCGAGCAACAGGCATTGCGCTCTCAACGAATGGAGAGTATCGGAACGCTTGCCGGCGGGATCGCGCACGATCTCAATAATGTTCTGGCACCTATGATGCTCTCATTTGAAATACTGAGCAAAAAAGTTACCGACAAACAGAGTAAAGTAATATTGCAAATGCTCCAATCTACTGCCGAGCGGGGAGCGGATCTCATCAAGCAGGTGCTGTCGTTTGCACGGGGCGTTGAAGGTGAACGCACGATTGTGCAGATTCGACACCTGATCGATGATATCGCAAATATTATAAAACAAACATTCCCGAAGTCGATTTTCTTCCATAGAAGTATTCCAAAAAATTTACCAACAATCTCCGCCGATGCAACACAGATTCACCAGGTCCTGATGAACCTTTGTGTGAATTCGCGGGATGCAATGCCTCAGGGAGGCAGAATTGACATTAAGGCGGATAGCGTGATACTGGATGAGCAGTACATAAGTATGCACCGGGATGCAAAACCGGGACACTATATCCGTATAACTCTTACCGATCAGGGAGTGGGGATTCCACCGGCGGTTATTGAACGGATCTTCGAGCCGTTCTTCTCGACAAAAGAAATCGGTAAAGGTACCGGCTTAGGTCTTTCGACGGTACACACCATCGTTAAAAGTCATGGCGGATTCGTTACCGTCTACAGTGAAGTCGGTAAGGGTACGACATTCAGGGTTTACTTACCGGCACTCGAGGGGATCCATGATGCCGTTTCTGAAGAGGAAGCAAAATTTTCCGGTGGGAACGGCGAATGTATTCTCGTTGTCGATGACGAAGAGAGTATCCGGGAAATAACAAGGGCATCATTAGAGGCAAACGGGTATTCCGTCGTCACTGCTGCCGACGGGACAGAAGCTATGGCGGCATACGCAACCAAAGGACAGAACATTGCCCTGGTGCTGACTGACTTATATATGCCATACATGGACGGAGCAAAGACGATCCGTGCGTTACAAAAATTAAATCCCGATGTTAAATGTATTGCCGTCAGCGGATTGAAACAAAATGAGTACGAGCTGCCGAAAGGAGCGGTGATATTTATGCATAAGCCCTTCACCTCGGAGCAATTATTGAAGACTATCCACGAAATGATCCATAATTGATCATTATACAGAACAGCATCAACACACTCAATGTATGGTTTTTCGCAATCTCATTTATTCAACCGTAGCAACCATTCTATATATATTATAAATAATTAACGTTTCCTCAACCAGCCGGCAATCGACGACGTTGACATACGGCTGTTCTACTTCGACTTTAATAATGTAAAAGTTCGTACCATCTCGTATTGTGTCCGGCCGGCGAAGCTGAAGCTCGTTCACTTCAATTACAAACGATTCTGCCGTTTTATCTTCTATTTCAGGCAGAAGTTCCCGGTAACATGTTATCCAATCAAGTATAGCCGTAAGGCCGGCTTCCCGGTAATATGATTCCACCAAATCCAAATCGAAATCGAGCATCAGCTGTTCTTCAATCTCATAAAATATTTCGTATTCGAGAAAATCTTCTAACTGGTCGAGTGCGTCCGGCGGCATCCCCTCCGGCTTCATTGTCTGAAGCATCATATCGAAGTACAAATCCCTTACCTCATGGATTGACCGTGAGGTCGTATATATTCGAACGTCCATATCGACTGACTCATACCGTATGTGGCGCCCGCCATCGATTATACTACCGTGCATTGACTCGAGATCATCCATTTGCAGGGATAATTCCAGCGCCAATTTACTCATTTCCGGTTGATAGGTGGCAAAATCGGGGAACGGGACAAGCTGTTCAGGTGTCGCCTGTCCGAAAGAATGTCCAGCCGGTGAAAAGAAAAAAACAAAGATGATAAGATAAAGTATAGTTTTCATGTTACTATCTCCATAGTAAGATTAACAATACAAATCGTAAAAAGGTTGGCAATAATAAGGTACAAAAATTCCGTTGATTGTCAAACGGCACTATCACATCTCCCGATGTTCGGTGCGGGAAATGATTTCGTCCTGCAAAACGCGTCCGAGGTCGCAGAAATAGTCGCTGTATCCCGCTACCCGCACAATTAAATCCCGGTACTGATCGGGATGCTTCTGTGCTTCCCGAAGCGTTGCCGCATCTATCACGTTGAATTGAATATGGTGCCCGTCCAGACTGAAATATGTCCGTACCAGATGAACCAGATTGTTCAGGTCATTATCTTCCTTCAACAACTGCGGTGTGAATTTCTGATTGAGAAGCGTCCCGCCCGTACGAACCTGATCCATTTTTGCGACAGATTTAAGCACCGAAGTCGGACCACGCCGGTCGGCACCCTGTACCGGCGAAACCCCTTCGGAAAGCGGTTCTCCCGATTTTCTTCCGTCGGGTGTTGCACCCAAAACCGAACCGAAATAGACATGCACTGTTGTCGGCAAGAGGTTAATATGGTATGTACCTCCTTTGGTATTCGGCCGTCCATCGATTGCATTATAATATGCTTCGAAAAGTTCAAGCATAACACTGTCCGCATAATCGTCATCGTTGCCATATCGCGGAGTCTTGTTCCTCAGCATAGACCGGTACCGCTCATTGCCTTCAAAATCAGCATCGATCATCCGGAGTAATTCCTGCATCGATAAAGTTTTTTTATCGAACACATTGTACTTAATTGCAGTCATTGAGTCGGTGATGGTTCCGAGTCCGACGCCCTGTATGTAAGACGTATCATACCGCGCACCGCCGTTATTGTAATCCTTTCCCTTTTCGATACAATCGTCAATGAAGATTGAAAGAAACGGTGCAGGCATGTAGGTTGCATAGAGCCGCTCAATAATATTATTACCACGGATCTTGATATCGACAAAGTGCCTCAGTTGCTTTTGATATGCATCGAACAGATCTCCGAACAATTGAAACGTTGTTGGTTCTCCGGTTTCCAAACCGATTTTACGACCCGTTCGCGGATCCGTACCATTACACAGCGTCAGTTCGAGTATCTTCGGCATATTGAAATATCCGGTAAGGATATAGCTCTCTTTCCCGAATGCACCGGCTTCGACGCATCCGCTTGTTCCGCCGTTGCGGGCATCTATCACCGATTTGCCCTGACGCATCAGTTCCTGAACAACCAGATCCGCATTAAAAACCGACGGCTGTCCGTAACCGGTGCGGATTATTTCGGCCGCCCGCTTAATGAAACGGTTGTTATTCTTCCTGCTGACCTGAATTGAAGAGCTTGGCTGAATTAGCCGCATTTGTTCTATCACATCGAGGATGAGATAAGTCAGATCGTTTACTCCGTCCGTGCCGTCTTCGTTGATACCGCCGAGATTTATTTGCGCAAAATCGGTATACGTGCTGCTCTCCTCGGCTGTCACACCAACTTTTGGCGGTGCAGGCTGATTATTGAACTTTATCCAGAAACATTGCAGCAATTCTTCCGCCCGTTCACGGGTGAGTGTATTGTTCTCAAGGCCTTTTTTATAGAAAGGATACAAATGCCTGTCGAGGTGACCCGGGGAGAACGAATCCCAGGTATTCAACTCGGCCGTAACACCGAGATGAACGAACCAGTAATACTGCAAAGCTTCATGGAAATCCCGCGGCGGATGTGCGGGAACGCGGGAACAGACATCGGCGATCCGCTCCAGTTCTGCCTTCCTGCCGGTATTCCTTTCCTGCTCTGCCAGGTGCAGAGCTTTTTCTTTATGCCGTTCGGCAAAACGAATCAATGCATCGGCACATATGGTCATTGCTCTCAACTCCTGATCCTTCACGTATGCTTCCGGATCGTTCAGATAATCCAGTCGGCTGAGATGCTCCTGAATATCTTTTTTAAAATCCAGAATCCCTTTCCGGTAAATCTTATCGTCCATGACCGTATGTCCGGGAGCGCGTTGTTCCATAAACTCCGTAAACACACCCGCGTTATACGCCGATTTCCACTCCTCCGACATTTCCCGGAAGATAAGATCGCGCAGCGACTTCCCCCGCCAGAACGGGATGATTTTTTCCGCGTATATGATTCTTACTTCCTCACTCACGAAAAACGGGATCCTTTCCCGTGTATGAAGAATATCAAGATCTTCCGGACTGTGACAGCAAAGCTCAGGATATGTCGGTGTCGCTTTGGGGGCAGGTCCTTTTTCACCAACAATCAGTTCCTTTGCACCTATGTAAATCGTCTTGTTCTCCATTATATGCCGGAATGCCAGAGCCCGGATGACAGGAGCAGACATAATTCCCGTATTCTCACGATAAAAGTCGGTGATAAGCTCTGCCCGTTCAGCAGATATCGCTGCGACTGCATCCAGGCCTTGTTGTCTTAAAAAAGAAACACGTTCGGTCATCATTTTGTGAATTCCTTTAGGTAACGGTGAGTCCGAAGCTGATCAACATATTTTTTATTTCCGACATTCTCTCCCGTGAAGGAGGCCGGACATCGGATACTGAGTTTGTTTTAAAAAACCTGTGATACTTATGAATACCGAGTTCGTGGTATGGGAGCAGTTCAATGCTATGTTTCTGGTCTAACGAAGCTACAAACGATCCGATTCGCTGTATGTTTTCATCATCATCGTTCATACCGGGTATTACCGGCAACCGGATAACAATAGTATGACCGAGCCGGGAAAGATTTTCGAGATTCGTCAGGATAATACCGTTCGACACCCCGGTGTACTTCCGGTGCGTTTCCTCATCCATGAGTTTAAGGTCATAGAGTATCAGATCGGCATGTTCACACACTATTTTGAGTTTCTCCCATGCGACAAATCCGCAGGTATCGATTGCAGTATGTATCCCTTCATGTTTACAGCTTGCAAGTATCAGTCGTGCAAAATCGGGCTGTAATAACGGTTCACCGCCCGATAGCGTAACCCCACCGCCCGATTGCTCATAGAATGGAACGTCTTTCTCGATTTCTGCCATTACCCGATCTATCGTCATTATAGTACCAACC
>Ga0209498_1001182_pt1 | contig 16042 bp, 18 predicted proteins | sample WalLakDeSediment_FD_184131 | JGI IMG/M metagenome (GOLD analysis project Ga0209498, IMG submission 184131) | Lake sediment microbial communities from Walker lake, Nevada to study Microbial Dark Matter (Phase II) - Walker Lake 11/02/13 Deep... | ecosystem: Environmental > Aquatic > Freshwater >... | reverse complement strand
GAGGCGCGGCGCAGCGTGGAGGCGGGCGCTAGCATCGTCCACATTCACGCGCGGCAGGACGACGGCCGTCCCGCCTATGACGTAGACACGTATGCGCGCATTCAGGCCGAGGTGCGCGCCCGCTGCTCGGACGTGATCCTCAACTTTTCCACCGGCGCCATGGGCATCCCGCGCGAGGCGCGCGTGCAGCACATCCGCGAACTGCGCCCGGACGTGGCGGCGCTCAACATGGGCTCGATGAACTACGCCATCTACTCGCGCAAGCACAAAACTTTTTACCACGACCACGTTTTTGCCAACCCGTTTGCGGACATCCAATTCTTCCTGGAAGCGATGAACGCGGCCGGCGCGCGGCCGGAGCTGGAGTGCTTTGACGCCGGCCACATCCACAACGCGCAGCCGCTGATCGACATGGGGCTGCTGCGCGCGCCTTACCAGTTCAGCCTGATCCTGGGCGTGCTGGGCGGCATGCCGGCCGGTACGAAAAACCTGGTGCAGCAGGTGGATCACCTTCCGCCGGGCGCGCATTGGCAGGTGATCGGCATTGGGCAGAACCAGTGGCCGCTGGCGGCGGCGGCGCTCAGCATGGGCGGCAACGTGCGCGTGGGTTTGGAGGACAACCTCTATTTGCCCACGGGGGAATTGGCCAAATCGAACGGCGAACTGGTCGCCCACGCGGCGCAGCTTGTGCGCATGCTGGGCGGCGCGGTCGCCTCCGTCGCCGAGGCGCGCGCGATTTTGGGGCTGGCCAGGCGAGAAGTGTGACAAAATTCCTATAAATTGGGGCTTTAGTTTTGGCGCAAAACGTGTACTATGTGACCATTCTCAAGTGCTTGCCGGTTAGCGGCACACGATCCAAATAATTACACAACAAGGAGTGGTCGACATGTATCAAAAAATCATTATCGTGGGCAATTTAGGGCGCGATCCGGAAATGCGTTACCTGCCGGACGGCACGGCCGTTACCAGCTTTAGCATGGCAACTAGCCGGCGTTGGACCAATCCATCCACAGGTGAACCGGGAGAAGAAACCACCTGGTTCCGAGTTAACGTATGGAGGCGGCAAGCAGAAACTGTCAATCAGTATTTAACGAAGGGCAGTAAAGTGCTTGTCGAAGGATACTTGAAGCCCGATCCTAATACTGGCGGGCCGCGCCTCTGGACACGCCAGGACGGTACTGTTGGGGCGTCCTTTGAGATAACAGCCGATACAGTGCGCTTCCTGAGTGGACGCGAAGACGCAGGCGGCTACGCCGGTCCCGAACAGGGCGGCGCCCCTGCCCAAGAAGAAGACGAAATCCCCTTCTAACCCCTCACCGCCAGGCACGGGGTAAACGGCTTCGGTCAATCCAAAGCTTCACGCCCCGTGCCTGGCGCCATGGCGCCTAAAAACGCCGCCACATTTTCCCCCAACTGCGGCAGCAAATAGCCGCCCTCCTGCACTACCAGGGTCGGCGCGCCGAGCGCGGCCACGCGCGCGCCAATCTGCGCAAAGGAGGCCGTTGTGAGCAGGAAGCCCCCCTCTGGATCCCCGACGGCCGTATCCAATCCCAGCGATATCAGCAGCGCGTCCGGCGCGAACCGGGCGACGGCTTCCAGCGCCTGCGCCAGCGCGGCCAGGTAGGCCGGTTCGGCCGTTCCCTGCGGCAGCGGCAGGTTGAGCGTGTACCCCTCCCCGGCGCCCTCCCCGCGCTCGCCGGCATAGCCGGCGTAAAACGGGTACTCCGCGGCCGGGTCGGCGTGCAGCGAGCAGAAGAAAACGTCGGCGCGCGCGTAGAAGATGGCCTGCGTGCCGTTGCCGTGGTGGTAGTCTACGTCCAGGATGGCGACGCGGCGCCCCTGCTGCGCCAGCCACTGGGCGGCGATGGCGGCGTTATTGAGATAACAGTAGCCGCCAAACAGGTCGGCGTAGGCGTGGTGGCCGGGTGGGCGGCAGAGGGCGTAGGCGCAGGCCGCGCCGTCAACGAGCGCCCGCGCCGCGCTGAGAGCGACCTGGGCCGCGCCATAGGCCGCCGGCCAGGTACCGGCCAAAATGGGCGTGGTGGTATCGCTGCAGAAATAGCCGAGCTGCGCCCACACGTCATCCGGCGCGCCGCGCCCCAGATGGCGCACGGCAAAGCAGGTGGGAGCGGCCGCAACCGGATTGCCGCCGGCGGCGGCCATGCGCGCGTGGGCGGTTTGCAGCAGGTGGATCAGGGCGGGGGTGTGCACGGCCGTTAACGGATCCAGCCCCCAATCCGCCGGCGTCACAAAGGGGCCCAGGCCGGCCGCCTGTAGGGCAGCGTGGATCAGCGCGCCGCGCCGCGCGCGTTCAAAACCGGCCTGGGGGTCGTGCGCGGCGTGGCGCGGGTCGTAGAAGATGGGCAGGCGCAACGCTTCAATCCGTCAGCACGCGCGCGTCGCCGGTGTGCCAGTGCACGTCTACCATTTCGCCGGGCGCCAGGGGGCCGTCGCCGTTGAGGTTGCGCGCCAGCGCAACCAGGGAGCGGTCGCGGCCCAGTTCAATCGTGTAGCGCGTATCGGTGCCCAGGTACATGACGTGGTGCACCCTGCCCTGCAAGCGGAAACGGCCGTTGGCCTGGGGCCGCGACAGGTACACCTTCTCCGGGCGAATCACCAGCGTCACCGGCTGGCCGACCGCCAGCGGCGCCTCGCTCGGCGCCCACACGTCCTGCTCCGCCAGCGCCAGCCGCGCCTGCTCCGCTTCCCAGCCCGTCACCTCCGCGCGCAGGAAGTTGGTCTCGCCAATGAAGTCGGCCACAAAGCGGTTGGCCGGCCGGTCGTAGATCGTGGCCGGGTCGGCCACCTGCTCCACGCGCCCGGCGTTCATCACCGCGATGCGATCCGACATGGCCAGCGCTTCTTCCTGGTCGTGGGTGACGTAAATGAAGGTGATGCCCACCTGCGCTTGCAGGTTTTTTAGCTCCCAGCGCATCGCCTGGCGCAGCTTAAGGTCCAACGCGCTCAGCGGCTCATCCAGCAGCAGCACGGCCGGCTTGTTGATCAGCGCGCGCGCCAGCGCAATGCGCTGCTGCTGCCCGCCGGACAGCTCGCTAGGGCGCGCCTGGGCCACGTCGGGCAGGCGTACTAACTCCAGCGCCTCCCGCACGCGCCGCGCGCGCTCCTGGCGCCCCACGCCCTTGACCGTGAGGCCAAAAGCCACGTTTTGGGCAACCGTCATGTGCGGAAAGAGGGCGTAATTTTGGAAAACGGTGTTAACCGGCCGTTTGTGAGGTGGGACGTGGGTGATAGGCTCCCCGTGCAGCAGCAGCTCTCCCTGCGTAGGCGTTTCAAAGCCGGCAATCAAGCGCAGCGTCGTGGTTTTGCCGCAGCCGCTGGCCCCTAAAAGCGTAAAGAACTCCCCCGGCGCGATTTGCAGGTTGACGTCGTGCACGGCCGTTACTTCGCGGCCCGTGCGCCGCCGTGCGGCAAACACCTTGGTTACGTGACTTAATTCGACGGCAAAGTCAGGCATCGTCTTCCACTCCTACAAACAGCATGAATCCAGCCGTCCACTGGCGGATAATGGTCAACAAACGATTGACCAGTTTTACGTTAATCATCAGGTTGACATCCTTCGCAATTTTTCAACCGCAAGCACAATCAAGACGGACAACAACATCATAATCGCCGCCAGCGTCACGACAAGCGGCAGGCGGCTGGGAAAGCGCAACTGCGAAAAGAGATAAATCGGCAGCGTCGTGTCGCTGCCGGCCAGGAAGAAGGTGACGGCAAACTCGTCGAACGACGTAGTAAACGAAGAGAGAAAGGCCGCCACCAGCGCCGGCATTGACATGGGCAGCGTGACCCGCCATAGGGCGCCCCAATAGTTGGCGCCCAGGTCCATGGCCGCCTCTTCGATATGCGCCTCGAAGCCCGCCAGCCGCGCCGCCACAATCAGCATGGCGTAGGGTAAATTGATAATAACGTGCCCCAATCCAACTGTCCACAATGTGAGGGGAATACCAACCATTGTAAACAGAATCAGCATGGCCACGCCCATGACCACCGCGGGAATCACCAGCGGCATCGCGGCGACGGAGAGGAAGATCGACTTGCCGGGGAAGTTAAAGCGCACAATGCCCAAGGCGGCCAGCGTCCCCAGCACCGTCGCTATCAAGGAAGAGAGCAGACCTACAAGCACGCTGTTCCAGACGGCTTTGATCAGCTCCGTGCTCTGCGCCAGCGCCGCGTACCAGCGCAGCGTAAACCCATTCCACGGGAAGGCCAGCGTGGGCGAGTCGTTGAAGGAAAAGACGACCAGCAGCAAGATTGGCAGGTACATGAAGGCGGTAAACAGCACAAAATAAGCTGCCCCGAGCGAAAACGTAAAGCGTCGTCCTATACTTGATTTCGCCAACATGATGTGTACCTCAGCGCTGCAGCAGATCGTCCGAGCGCCGGAACAATAAAAACATGGGCAGCAGCAAAACCAGCAGCACCAGGCTCATGATGGAACCCAGCGGCCAGTTTAGCGCACGCACAAACTGATCTTGAATCAAATTTCCGTACATGATGCCGTTTACGCCGCCCACCAGCAGCGGGGTCACGTACTCGCCCAGCGTGGGAATGAAGACGGAGAGAAAGCCGGCCAGCACGCCCGGCAGGCTGAGCGGCAGGGTTACGCGCACGAAGGCGTACCAGGGCGGGCTGCCCAGGTCGGCCGCGGCTTCCAGCAGCCGCTTGTCGATGCGGTCCAGGGCGGCAAAAATGGGCAGGGCCACAAAGGGCGCCCAGACGTAAACGAGGGTGACGACAACGGCCGTTTGGCTGAACAACAATATCGGCGCGGGCTGGTCAATCCAGCCCACCCACAGCAAAAAGGTGTTCAACAGCCCGCTCGATCCCAAAATCAGCTTCCAGGCCAGGATGCGCAGCAGGTAGCTCGTCCAGGCCGGGATAATGATAATGGTCAGCAACGTCATGCGCCGCTCGCCCGCGCGGAAGGCCAGATAATAGGCAATAGGGTAGGCGAGGAGCACGCACAGCAGCGACGTTTGCAGCGAGACGAGCGTGGAGCGCCAGAGCAGGCGCTGCAGCGCCGTGTTGGCCAGGAAGCTGCGGTAGGTGTCCAGCGACCAGGCCATCTCCCCGCCCAGCGTGCCGCTGCGCAGCGTGTACAGACCCATGATGCCCAGGGGTACCAGGAAAAAGACCAGCAGCGCCAGCCCCGGCGGCCCCATGATCAGGAGCAGCCGGCGGCGGCGCGTCGCTTCCGCCTGTGCAGCGGTACGGATGGGTGGCGCGAGCGTCGTCATGACCGTCTGAAGGCGGGGAGCATATGGCGCCCCCCGCCGCCATCGTCTAAGGAGAAGCCTTGACGCGGCCCCAGTTACTCACAACCGCCTCGCGCCGTTCCGGGGTGAGCGATTGGTAAAAAACCGTGTCATTCAAAATAGTGGGATCGGCCAGTTGCAGCATCTCCACCGTTTCAGGATCGGCCGTATCCAGCGCGGCCGCGTTGGCGGCTCCATACCCATATTCGTCAATCAGGTAGGTCATGGCCTCCAGGCTGGTCACGGCGTTGATGTAGTCGTAGGCCAGGTCCACGTTCTGCGCGTTGGCGGTGATGCCGAAGCCGCAGACGTAGCCCATGCGCCCTTCTTCCGGATCGATGTATTCGACCGGGATGCCTTCCTCCAGCAGCAGCATCAACGTCTCCGGCCAGGCGCTGCCCGCGACCCACACGTCGCCGGAGGCCATCAACTGCACCAACTCGGTGTTGTCGGTCCAGTAGGTGAGCAGGTTGGGCTTCAGCTCAATCAGCTTCTGCACGATAGCTTCGTCCTGCTCAGGCGTGGTGTTAAACGGTTCGTAGCCCAGCGCGAGCGCGCCGACCATGTACTGCGTTTCGCCGGAGTCATAAATGGCGACGTGGCCCGCGTAGGCCGGGTCCCACAACTCCTTCCAGGAGGTGGGGACCTTGTCGACCTTGTCGGTGCGCACGAGAATGGATTCGTAACCCCATTCCCACGGGATGAAATATTGCTGGCCGTTAAATTCGCCTTGCTTGGTCAAAAATTCGGGCATGTCGGCCCAGTTTTCAAGGCGCGCGGTGTCAATCGGCTGCACCAGCCCGTTATCGACGTAAAGCTGCCACCAGCCGGCGCAGGGGTGAATCAGATCGGTCTGAAAGCCGGTTTGCAGCTTGGCAAATGCCTCCGCGTCCTCGCCAAAAAAGCTGAAATCAACCGTGACGTTGGGGTGCTGCGCGGCGAACTGGGCCCAAAATTCGGGCAGTTCGTAGCCCGACCATTCGAAAACGTTAAGCTTTGCGCCGCTGGTCGCCGCGCCGCCGCCACCGCAGCTAACCAGCAGCACGCCCAGAACAACAATCAGGATTACCCACTTACGAGGAAACATCTATCTCTCCCATGGCCAGTTTTGCTTAGGCGCCAAGGCGGCGCCCGTAAGCAATAAGGCAGCGCCCCGGTACGTGCTGTACGCAAGACGCTGCTGCTAATGTTATACTCGAAGCGCCGCACGGCGACGCTTCTTTTGCCAGTGAGCGATTGTAAGTGAGGTGGCCTGCGCGTAAATCGGCGGTTTGATGGAATCGGCCTACGTCAAATGACGTAGGCGGTGGTCAAGCGCAGGTTCAAGCCGACTTTACGGCCAGCAGCAGTTCGGAGGGCAGCGTCATCTGGCTGACGCGCGCCCGGTGGATAATCGTGAAGCTGCTGGCCGCCAGCGCGTCGGCCAGCGCCACCGGACGGCAGCCACCGGTCCAGCGCGGATTGCGGCGGTAAAGCGCGGTCCAGATTTGCTGGCGCCGGCGCCAGGGCGCGGTCATGTTTACCAGCGCCAGCCGCCCGCCGGGACGCAGCACGCGGTAGAACTGGCCTAGCACGTGGGGGAAATCGGCCTTAGGGAGCAGGTCAAACAGGTAGTTATTGATGATTACGTCGAAGCTGTGGGCGGCATAGGGCAGATTGTAGGCGTCGGCAGGGTGCAGCGCGTAGCGGGTGGAGCCGACCTGCGCGGCGCGGCGTTGGGCCTGCGCCAGCATGGCGGGGGTGATGTCCATGCCTACGCTGAATCCGCCGGAGTTTTGCTGCAGAACAGCGTAGAAAGCCAGCCCGGTACCGACAGCAACCTCTAGTACGTGCTCACCGTCACGGATGGCGGCCAGTTGCAAGCAGCGCGCCCGCGCGCGGGATTCGGTCAGGTAGGCCCAGAAATCGTAGCGGGCGGCCAGACGTGTGTAGTGATCCTGAAGCGCGCGCCGGCTGAAGGCAGCGGGATAGGGCTGCTCACATAACATCGTGATTTTCCGCTGCCTGGCGCCGCCCACCCCAGATTTTCTTTTCCGGAATCAGGCGCACAACCATGTCGCCGGCGACGCGAATCTGGCAGGAAAGGCGCGGATAGCCGAACTGCTGCGCCAGCCGGTCGTGCCAGTGCTCAGCCGCGGGCGGGGAATCAAGCCAGACGCCGCAGGTGGCGCAGAGGCCGCGCCCGCCGCAGTTGGCGCGGCGCGTTAGGGGCGCATAGGGCGAGAGGCCGGCGTCAAGCAGCGCCTGGCGCAGGTTGGCGCCGTGGGGTACTTGAATTTGGCGCTGTTCGTCGCCGTTGTGAATGGTCAGCGTATGGGTCATCATCGGATTAGTCGAAGGCGTATTTCTGGGCGACGCGCCAGTAGCGGGAGAAACGTTGGAGGTCCAGACGGCCGTTATAGTCAAGAAACGGCCGTTCCCGGTGCACCTCCACCTCAAAGCCGGCCTGCCGCAGCCGTTCACAGATGGCGCGGAAACGGGGGCTGGGGCTGTCGGCCGTGGCGATGGTCGCGGCGCCCTGCGCGGCGGCGAAACGGGCCAGTTCGTTGACCATCTGCCCGCGCCGGATGACGACCGGCAGCTCCAGCAAACATTCGTAGATAAAGAGGACGCGCTTGAGGCTGATGCGCCACTGCGCCAGCAGCGCCTCGTCCCACACCCAGATGGCGGGGGCATCCGGGTAGGCGCCCAGCGCGGGGCCGTGGGGGTTAAGATTGTCGCCGTGGACCCAGACAATGACGTTGTGGTTCATAAAGCATGCAGGCCTCGTTACGCGGACTGCTGTGGGAACAGGTCGCGCGCCAATGTTTCGTAGTCGCCTTCAAAGGGACAACGGCCGTAGAGCGGGCAGTCGTGACAGTAACGGCCGTTGCTGAACTTCTCCAGATTTTCGCGGTTAAAAAAGTAGGGCTTATGGCTAAAGGTGCTGGCTACCCACTGCCAGGAGAGGTTGTTGCTGGCCGGGTCGCCGTCGAGCAGGTGCTCCAGGAACCAGCGCGCGCCCGCCTGCCACTGAACGCGCCGCCAATGGACGACGTAGGCTGCCAGCCACATGCGCGCGTGGTTGTGCAGGTAGCCCGTCTCGGCCAGCTCCTGGCTAAAGGCGTCCATGCAGGGCAGACCGGTCTCGCCCGCGCGCACATCCTCCGGCAGCGCGGCGGCGTACTCGTCTGGACGGTAACCAGTCTTGTACGGCTCGCGGTCTTCCCAAATGGCGCTGCCCAGCGCGGCGTAGACGCGCTGGTAATAGTCGCGCCAACCCAGTTCGTTGACGAATTTTTCGGCTCGGCGGCGGTCGCGCGTTTGCTGCAGGGCGGCGTCGCGCACCTCGGCCAGGCTCAGCACGCCGTGGCGCAGATAAGGCGAGAGGCGCGTGACGGCGCCGTTGAGATAGTTGCGCGTTCTGGCGTAGGCGTCGCCGGGCCGGATGGCGCTGAGCGCGGCTTCCGCAGCGCGGCGCCCGCCCACTTTGGCGCTCACGTGCGCGTCTACCGCGGTCGCGGCGGGGAACTGCTCGCGCAGGTAAGCGATTAGCTCATCACGCGTAGCGAAATTGCGACGCATGTCCTGATGTTCATCCGGTTGGCCTGCGGGCGCAGGGGAGATTTTAGCCATGGTGGAGAGAAGCCTGGTTTTTGCGGCGGCGGCAGCGCTCGCTGCAGTAGGTTACATTTGACCAATGGCGCGCCCATTTTTTACGCCAGGTAAACGGCCGTGCACACACCGGACAAATTTTAGTGGGTAAGTTTGCTTTGTGCATAACCTGATTTTAGGCGCCAAAACGTCGGAACCTGCCGATCCCGGCGCGAATCTCACCGATTGCTTAACGTCTGGCTTTTAACGCGGCTCAACCACAAAGGTAGGCACTGAAGAACCGCCGCCGGCCGAGACGTTGAGCAGCGGGTCGTTGGAGAGGCGCGTCAGGCAGCCGTCGACGTAGTTGCCGTAAAAGATGAAGGGGGCGGTGTCGAGCATGCGGTCGTAGATTTGCAAACGGCCGTCGACAATGCTCGGGTAAGGCTCTTCGGGAATCGGCACGCGTTCCTGGACAATGTAGGGGGATTCCAGCGCTTCGGCGACGGCTTTTTCCCACCCGCTGCTGTTGGTCTGCCAGCCGAGCACGATGCCGCGTCCGCCGTAATCGTCGTTGGGTTTGAGCACCAGCCGCTCGCGGTATTTGAGGATGAACGGCGCCAGGTCGATAGGCAGGTTGCCGTAGGTGCTGTGACGCTCTTCGACGTTGCGCGTCCAGGGAATGTGGGCCTGGATGGCCTGCTGCTCGGCTTCGGTGAACATGTCCGCGTTGCGCTCGTCGCTGAGCACGGAGAGGCTGGCTTTTTTGTAGAGGATTTTGCAGCGGAAGGGATTGACCATGCAGACCGCGCCGTCGCGCACGGCGCGCACGACGGGGTGATCCAGCCCGCCGCGCTCAACGAGTTCGGTGATCAGGACGCGCTTGTAGATCAGGTCGATGCGAAAATCGCCGCAGACGAGACGGCCGTTTGTGTATTCCACGTCGCGCGGGTCGATGATCTGGCAGGTAATCCCCTGGGCCTCAAAGTAGCGAATAAACAGCTCAAACTCGCTGTAGGTGGGCACTTCACGCCAGTCGAGAATGGCGACATTGGGGCGCTGCGCGCCGCCCCACTCTTTGTAGGCCTGCAGCAGCACGTGCAGCACGTTGTGGCGCGTCATCAACGAGCGTACCACGTACTGCTTCAAAAATTCACCCATCACCGGCAGCCCCAAAAACACCTTGGTCAATACGTCGTTGTAGGCCGACGCGGCCGGCACTTCGGCGTTGTACTCGGTGAAGCGCAGGTGGTTTTGCTCGTTGGCCATGAAAAAGGCGTCCAGGCGCGAAAGGGGCGTGTGGCTGCGAAAGCCGGGATCGACCTGAATCAGCTCCCGCTCCCAGTCCAGCAGGCCAAATTGGGCGCAGAATTCGGGGTCCTCCACCGCGCGGTCGGAAATTTTCTCGAAGGCGCTCAGCAACGGTCGGATTGCTTTGCGCAGAAAGGTGTACTGATCCGGGGTTAGAAAGCGGGGGCGCAGAACTGTGCATAACGGCCGTTCGCCGAAATAGAGCCCCCGCCGCCGCATTTGCTCATCAAGCTGCCCCTGCGTCGCGGTCGCCATCTCATCCGTCAACAAATCATGATAGGTTCGAATTGCATCTTGCAGCGTCATCACCCACTCCTGTGTGAATAGGACGCAGATTTACCTGATTTGCCTGATAAAAATCAGGCCAATCAGGCTTATCAGGAAAATCTGCGTTCCATTATCGTTCGTTTGCTGGTGTGCTCCGCTCATGGCGTCTCCTCAAAAATGCGGTCCGATTTGAAATCGCCGCCCGATTTGAAATCGGGCTACGATGCTACGCTATTTTCATTCACCATAATTTTATCCATTAAACAGCGCGCTCCATTTCAGCTCCGTGAGCTGCGGGCGCGGGTTTTGCGCCAGGTCAATGACCATGTCCGCCATGTGCTGCACCGCCCACTCAAAATAAACCGGCGTCAACGAATTAATGTCCATATCCGGGGCGGGGTTCATGAAATCAATGGCGTACGGCACGCCGTCGCGCACGGCAAACTCTACCGTATTCATATCGTAGCCCAGCGCGCGCACCAGTTTGAGCGCATCTCCCACTACGCGCGTGCCCAGCTCCGCGCTCATGTGGGCGTGCTCCACGTAGTAACGGCGCTCGCCGGGGTTGTACTTCATGGGCAGCACTTCCTTCTGGCCCAGGCACATGCAGCGCACGTAATGCTCCCAGACGATGTACTCCTGCAAGACCATTGTCAGCAAGCCCGACCGGTTGTAGCTGTTGATTACGTCCTCTTTGGTGTGGCAGATGTAGACTTCTTTCCAGCCGCCGCCATGGGCATCCTTCAACACGCACGGCAGCCCGACGTAATCCAGAATTGCGTCCCAATCGATTGGATAGCGCAAATTGCGTAGACTCTCGTCGTGCACAATGCCGGGCACGTACTCTTTGTTGGGCAAAACAATAGTCTTGGGACTGGCGACGCCCAGCTTTGTGGCCAGCGACGCCTCAAAGAATTTGTCGTCGGCCGTCCACATGAACGGGTTGTTGACCACGGTTGCGCCTTGCAGCACCGTACTCTTCAAGTAGGAGCGATAGTAGGGCACCTCGTGCGAGATGCGGTCAACAATGACGGCATAAGGACACGGCTCATCCATCTGTGTCCCGCCCAGCTTCACAAATTCCGCCGTCACGCCCGCGCCGCGGCGATTCACTTCCTCAATAAACGCCGGTGGGAAAGACCATTCGCGCCCCACCAACAAACCAACTTTTAACGTCATCTTGAGCCTCGCCTCCTCGTATAATGAAAAACAAGTTCCGTTTAATCGTGCCCGCCGATGTACGCCAGCAGCATCTGATGCCACCAGGGCCAATCGTGCGCCCAACCATCCCACAGGCGCAGCGCGTTGCCGATGCCCTTGTTCCACAAGGCGGTCGAGAGGCGCTCGGTGCTCTTGCGCAGGCTGTCATCCTTTCCTGCGACCAACATAATATCCATGCGGCGCAGCGCTTCCAGCCGCCCCCACTCATGTTCGTTAGGGATGAAATCGCAGGGGCTGTTGAAATAGACATTTTGGTCCGTGTAGCCGTCCGTCCAGCGCTCCACGCTGTAAATACCGCTCATGCCCAGCGTGCGCCCTACCAGAAATGGGTGGCGCAGCGCAAAGTTGACGGCATGGTAGGCGCCAAAGCTGGCCCCGGTGGTGATGAGAAACGGATTGGGGTTTTTGTGCGTGGAAAGCGGCAGCACTTCCTGGAGGAGGTACTGCTCGTACTGCATATGGCGCCAAACGCGGTCGCTGGGGTGCCGCCAGCGCGCGTACCAGCTTTCCGCATCCACACTGTCAACGCAGTAAATTTGCAGCCAGCCATGCTCCAGGTGTTCGCCCAGCGTTTGCATGATGCCCCGATCTTCCCATTCAAAGAAGCGCCCCCTTGATGTGGGGAACACCAGCACGCGCGCGCCGGCGTGGCCAAAAATGAGCAGTTCCATGTCACGCCCTAGCGCCGGGCTATGCCACTTATGGTATTCGCGATTCATCTAGCGTTTCTTTCTCCTGCAATACGTGTTAATATTTTTGTCAGCTTAACCGTTGTCAAGCTATACTTCTGTAGTTTTGCCAAGCCGTATAACGATATACGTGACGTTTGTAGGCTGTTGCCCCGTGATAGGCGGATCTGCTACAACTGTATGGTTCATCCTTTACGTGGCGCGTGATTGTATCAAATTGCAGCTTGTCAAACGAATTTCAAAGCCGGGAAGCCGGGCGTTAGCGCTTTATTTCAGGATAGATAAGGAGAAAGGATTTATGACCAAGTATAAAACGGCCGTCGTTGTCGACAGCACGGCCACCATTCCAGATGATCTGGTTGCCCAATACAATCTGCACGTCATCCCGCAAATTGTCAACTGGGCCGGCGAAAGCTACTACGACAATATCGACATCAAGCCTAAGGATTTTTACGCGCGCCTGGCGACGGCGCAAGAGATGCCCACTACGTCACAGCCTTCAGCGGGTGAGTTTTACAACTTCTTCCAGAAGGTAGCGGAAACGGCCGAATCTATCGTCTGCTGCACCATTTCCAACGAGCTCAGCGGCACGCTGACGTCGGCGCACGCCGCCGCCGAGATGATGGGCGATTTCCCCATTGAAGTTGTCGATTCCCGTTCCGCCAGCATGGGTTTGGGTTTTATCGCCATGGCCGCCGCGCGCGCCGTGGCTGCCGGCGCCGATCACAAAGCCGCCGCGGAGGCGGCGCGGCGTTTGATTGAGCCGATGCGCGTCATTTTTATCGTCGATACGCTGGAATTTTTACACCGCGGCGGACGCATTGGCGGCGCGCAGCGGCTGATCGGCTCAATGCTGGCCATCAAGCCGGTCTTGCATTTGCAAAACGGCCGTATCGAACCCCTGGCCTCCGTGCGCACCAAGCGCAAGGCCATTAACCACGCGCTGGACACGTTAACCACGGAAGCCGGCGGGCAGGCGAACCTACGCGTCACGGTAATCGGCGCGTCTGATTCGGACGAAGTGGCCTACATGCTGGACGAAGTCAACCGCCGGGTGCAGCCGGCAGAACTGCTGCAAGCTGAACTCAGCCCGGTCATCGGCACGCACGTTGGCCCCGGCGCGGTGGGCGTGATTTACTATGCAGAGCCGGTGGGCTGACCTTTGTCATGACGCGCCGCCCATCTACTAAATTGGTTTAAGACAGGCTGGCGGCCCTGCGTGGGCCGCCAGCCTGACGCCGCCCCCTTCGCCACAACAAACGGGCTCACGTTACGTATTCTCTCGGCGCCCGGAGCCCGGCGTTACCACTTGTGTCTCCTCTGTCTTTCCGTTACACTAAATGTCAGACATCTTATTCTACCCAGAGCGGTATGATATGGGAGTGAAGTTGATGGACATAGCCCAAATCAAGGAAACGATTTTGCGAGAACTACCGGTTATTCTGAAACAGGACGCTGAGATTCAGCGCCTGGTTTTGCGCCTGTCTCGTGAACATTTTGCTGATAAAGAAGAAACGGAAAGCCGTTTTGATCGCTTGTTGGAAGAATTGCGACAGGATCGAGAAGAGCGAAAACGCCAATGGGCTGAAGAAAGCCTTCAATGGAAAGAGCAAAATCGTAAATGGGGCGAGCAAAACAGCAGGTGGGAAGAGCAAAATCGCAAATGGAACGAAAATCAGGCTGTTATTAACCACATGCTCAACGAAATACGAGAAATGAACCGCAAGCACGACAGTACCATCGGAGCGTTAGGCGCGCGTTGGGGCTTACAATCTGAAGCGGCTTTTAGAGATGGGCTGCGGGCAATTCTGGAAGATTCTTTTCCGGTAGAGGTGCTGCGCGTATTGGAATTTGACGCTAAAGGAGAGGTTTTTGGCCGGCCGGACCAGGTAGAGTTAGACCTGATTATCCAGAATGGGATGATGATTGCCTGCGAGATCAAATCGTCAATCAGTAAGCCGGAGGTCTACGCCTTTCAACGCAAGGTAGAATTTTACGCACGGCTACACCAACGGCCGATTACACGCCGTCTCATTATCTCACCGATGGTGAGCCCACAGGCGCAAGAAACGGCCGCAAAACTAGGCATTGAAGTCTACGGCTACGCCAGGGACGCGGCGTTATAACGTGGCGTTATGAGCACGATGAATACAGCAAACGGCATGTTAGATAAAATTGCAAAGGTAGTGGAGCGCTACGAGGAAATCGAGCAGCAGTTGGCCAATCCTATGGTGCTGGCAGACCACTCACGCCTCACTGACCTGGCCCAGGAACGGTCTGAACTTATCCCCCTGGTAGAGGCCTACCAGGAGCACGCCAGGCTCAGCCACGAGTTGACCGGCGCGCACGAACTTCTTGAACTCGAAGACGGGACCGAGTTGGCCGAGTTGGCCACGGCCGAAGTTGACCACCTCGAAGAACAGTTGAGCCGGCTGGAGCAGCGCATGCGGTCACTGCTGGTCCCTAAAGACCCGCGCGATGATAGAAATGTGTACATTGAAATCCGGGCCGGTACCGGCGGCGACGAAGCCGGGCTGTTCGCGGCCGACTTGCTGCGCATGTATACTCGCTACGCCGAAGGGCGCAACTGGAAGACGCAAATCGTAGACGAAAACCGCACCGGCGTCGGCGGTTATAAGGAAGTCATTCTGCGCGTACAGGGCAAAGGCGCCTATTCACGCTTCAAGTTTGAAAGCGGCGTGCACCGTGTGCAGCGCGTACCCACCACCGAGTCCCAGGGGCGCATCCATACCAGCGCCGCCACCGTGGCGGTGATGCCCGAGGTCGACGACGTGGAAATCACGCTGGACGAACGCGACCTGGAGATCACGGCCGAATTCTCCGCCGGGCCGGGCGGTCAGCACATGCAGAAAAACGCCACCGCCGCGCGCATCGTGCACAAACCGAGCGGGATCATGGTCAAGATCCAGTCCGAGCGCAGCCTGACGCAAAATAAGCGGCTGGGAATGGCCATCATCCAGGCTCGTCTGCAGGAAACCGAAGAGGCCAAACAAGATGCAGCCATTGCCGCCGATCGCAAAGCCCAGGTCGGCAGCGGCGATCGCAGCGAAAAGATCCGCACCTACAACTATCCGCAAAGCCGCGTCACCGATCACCGCGTGGGCTTCACCAGCTACAATTTACCCGTCGTGATAGACGGGGACTTAGACCCCTTTTTCGACGCCCTCACCATCGCCGACGAAGCCGAAAAGCTGGCGGCGACCGGCGTTGATTAGCGCAGCGCGAGTCGCGCAACACAAGGAACAGCGCATGGATGCAGCAACCTACCAACCGCGCGGCCTATTTTTTGAGGCCTTTGACGTTGGCCTCCGCTTTGTGACCGCCGGGCGTACCATCACCGAAGCGGACGTCGTCTCTTTTGCCGGCCTTTCTGGCGATTTCAACCAGATTCACACCGACGCCGTCTTCGCCGCGTCCGGCGCGTTTGGCCGGCGCGTGGCCCATGGACTGTTGGTCCAATCTATTGCCACCGGGCTGGCGGTGCAGTCGGGCTTCATCGACGGTACCGTGCTTGCTTTCCGTGAACTAGATTGCAAATTTAGCCTGCCGGTTTTCATCGGCGACACGGTGCACGTGCGCATCGAAGTAACGGCCGTTAAAGCGCTGCCGCGCCTCGGCGGCGGCAGCGTGACCATGCAGTATCATATTTATAACCAGGAAGGCCAGACGGTGCAGCGCGGCGCC
>Ga0209498_1001181_pt1 | contig 16046 bp, 16 predicted proteins | sample WalLakDeSediment_FD_184131 | JGI IMG/M metagenome (GOLD analysis project Ga0209498, IMG submission 184131) | Lake sediment microbial communities from Walker lake, Nevada to study Microbial Dark Matter (Phase II) - Walker Lake 11/02/13 Deep... | ecosystem: Environmental > Aquatic > Freshwater >... | reverse complement strand
GCTGACCCCGGGATGCCCATACGCGACGTGATGACGCGGGCGGTACTCTGCGTCACCGAAGAGCAGGAGCTCGTCGACGCGGCCCGCACCATGGTGAACCGCAACCTCCGCCAGCTCCCGGTGGTGCGGGACGGAGAGATGGTGGGCTTCCTGACCCGGGAATCCGTACTCCGAACCCTCCACGGGAGCGGCAAGCGCCTGGGGAAGGCCTGATCCCCGCCCCGGGACCCTCCGGGCCTGCACGAACGGGGCCCTGTCCGGCAACTCCGTTGCCCTTCTCATCCTGACCACGACCTGACCACGGCGCCTGAGCGCCCCTGGAGACATCTCAATGAATCGTACACTCGCCATCGTGAAGCCGGATGCCGTCGCCTCCGGAAAGACCGGAAAGATCATCGCCCACCTGGAGGAGGCCGGATTCACCCTGCGTGCCGCCCGGCTCACCCGGCTCAACCGGGCCCAGGCGGAGGCCTTCTACGCCGTGCACCGGGAGCGTCCCTTCTTCGAGTCCCTGGTGTCGTTCATGACCTCCGGTCCGGTGATGCCCCTGGCGCTGGAAGCCGAAAATGCCGTGCCGCGGCTGCGCGAGGTGATTGGAGCGACCGATCCCGCCGAGGCCGTCGAGGGCACCATCCGCAAGCTCTTTGCCGAGTCCAAGGAGCGCAACGCCATCCACGCCTCCGATTCCGACGAGAATGCGGCCCAGGAAATCGGCTTCTTCTTCTCCGGGTCGGAGCGCCTGGCGCTCTGATCGCCGCGGCAAGATCATGCGCGTCCTGGTCCTGAACTCCGGCTCCTCGTCGGTCAAGTACCAGGTCGTGGACACCGTTTCCGAAATGCCGCTCCTTGTCGGGGAGATCGAGCGCATCGGGGCGGGTGGAGCGATCCTGACCCAGCATCGGCTCGCCGACGGGCGTCGAACGAAGGAGTCGGCGCCCGCCGGCGGGCACGACGAGGCCATCCGGCTCCTCCTGGACAAGGTACTGGATCCGGAGCAGGGGCTCGGAAGGGAAGCGGACAGACTGGAGGCCGTGGGACACCGGGTCGTTCACGGCGGCGAGCGGTTCACCGCATCCGCGCGCGTGGATGAAGGCGTGGAGGAGGGGATTCGCGACTGCATGGAACTCGCCCCCCTCCACAACCCGCACAATCTCGCCGGCATCGTGGCCGGGAGGGCGGTCCTCCCCGACCTTCCCCACGTGGCCGTGTTCGATACGGCCTTCCACGCGACGCTTCCCCCCTCCGCGTATCACTACGCCCTTCCGTACGGCCTCTACCGGAAGTACGGAGTTCGGCGCTACGGCTTCCACGGCACCAGCCATCGGAACGTGGCAAGGAAGGCCGCCCTGCTCCTGGAGCGCCCGGCTTCCTCGCTCCAGGTCATCTCCCTCCACCTGGGCAACGGGTCCAGCGCCTGTGCCATTTCCGGAGGCGTTTCGGTGGAGACCTCCATGGGCTTCACGCCGCTGGAGGGGCTGGTCATGGGAACAAGATCCGGCGACGTGGACCCCGCCGCGGTCCTCCACATCATGGCGCGGGAGGAGCTTTCCGTGGGAGACGCCGTCACCCTGCTGAACCGGCATGCCGGGCTCCGGGGCCTCTCCGGGCTCTCGGGCGACATGCGGGACCTCCTCGCCGAGGCGTCCGAAGGGGATGCCCGGGCCCAGCTGGCCCTGGATGTCTACGTGCATCGGATCCGCAAGTACATCGGGGCCTACGCGGCCGTTCTCGGGCAGGTGGACGCCATCGCCTTCACCGGCGGGGTGGGGGAGAACGCCGCTCTGGTCCGGAGCCGCATCCTCCGGGACCTGTCCCTGCTCGGGGTGGAGGTGGACACGGAGCGTAACCAGGCCCTGACCGGGGGGCGTGAGGGGAGTTTTCATGCGGGGCCGACCGCCCTCCTTGTGGTCCGAAGCGGAGAGGAGCTGACCATCGCCCTGGAGACGGCTCGCGTCCTCGCCGCGGAATCCCGGAACAATTGACACAAGCGCGGTCCTTTGGGTAAGTTTCGGGTCTATGCTCACCCTCGATCTCGCTCGGTTGCAGCGTTCCGGACCCCAGGACCTTTCCGGGGTCATTGCCCCGGATGACGCGATGTGGGACGGGGTGGACGCCCGCCCGGTGGGCGGCGTCCGGTTCGAGTTGCGGGCGAGCATGACCACAACGGACCAGGTTCTGGTTCAGGGAACGGTGGAGGGTTCGCTGATCTTCGCGTGCCGCCGCTGCCTGGACGATGTTTCCTTCCCGTTGCGGGAGACGCTGGTAGGCCTGTGGGCCGACCCCGCGGACCTGGAGGATGCCAGCGAGGAAGAGGACGGGGAGTTCCGGACGCTGGATGCCGGCTCGAACGTCCTCGACCTTGAAGGGTTCCTCCGCGAGGAGATTCTCCTCAGGATCCCGCGGTGGGTCGAATGTCGGAAGGACTGCGCCGGGCTCTGTCCCAGGTGCGGAATCAATCGGAACGAGGAAACCTGCGAGTGCTCGGAGAAGGAGGCGGACCCCCGATGGGACGCCCTCCGCGCCCTTTCGCCTGATCAAAGGAAGTAGACCATGGCGGTTCCCAAGAAGCGCACGTCGAAGCAGCGCCAGCGCAAGCGGCGGACGCATTACAAGGCCCAGCCGGTGGCCACGCATGCGTGCAGCCGGTGCGGTGACCCCAAGCAGCCTCACAGGGTCTGTGCGTCCTGCGGGTTCTACCGCAACGAATCGGTCCTCGAGGTCGGGCTCGACTGAGGAGGGCGGACCGGTGCGCATCGCACTGGACGCACTGGGAACCGACGAGGCTCCACTCCCGGAAATCGAGGGCGCCCTCCTGGCCCTCGCCACGGAGGGAGAGGAACTCACCGTCGTTCTGGTAGGTGACCGGCCCCGGCTCGAAGAGGAGCTGGAGCGGCGGGGGGAGAGTGTACCCCGTGGCAGGATCGAGATCGTGCACGCACCCGACCGGATTCTCCCTGGGGAGTCTCCGGCTTCCGCGGTCCGCCGTCGGCCGGATTCTTCCATCGTCACGGGGGTCCGGCTTCATCGCGACAGGGAGGTGGATGCCTTCGTGAGCGCCGGATCCACCGGGGCGATGATGGCGGCCTCCCTGATCTTCCTGCGTCCTCTCCCCGGCGTTGATCGTCCGGCCATCGGCACGCTGCTTCCGACCTCCATCGGGGCCACCCTGATGCTCGATGGCGGAGCCAACGTGGACTGCAAGCCCCGGCATCTTCAGCAATTCGCGCGCCTGGGTCACATCTACGCCCAGGATCTCATGGGCATCGAGCGCCCCCGGATCGGACTCCTCAACATCGGGGAAGAACCGGAGAAGGGGAACGAACTCTCCGTCGAGACCCACGCCCTCCTTTCCAGGGCCGCGGGTCTCCATTTCATCGGGAATGTGGAGGGGCGCGAGATCATCCGGGGAGGATGCGACGTGCTGGTCTGTGACGGCTTCGTCGGGAACGTGCTTCTCAAGTTCTACGAGTCGGTGGCCGAGTTCATCATCGAGCTCCTGCGAAAGGAGATGGACCGGACAGGCACCCGATTCGACGTGAAGGGAGCCTTTCGCGTCCTGGATTACGCCGAGTACGGGGGCGCGCCTCTCCTGGGCGTGAACGGGCTGAGCGTGATCTGTCACGGGGCCTCCCCGCCCAAGGCCATCGGAAACGCCATCGGCGTGGCTGCTCGTGCCATTCGTTCGAAGATGGTGCAGCATATTGCCAGGGAACTCGCCCGCGATCTCCCTGCCGAGGCCTGAGTCCTTCTCCCTCCGTCGCTCGTCCCCCCCCGTCGAACCCGGGCGAATCCCGGACGAATTCCCTCAACGCTGCTCCCGCCATGTCACTTGCTCTTCTCTTTCCGGGCCAGGGATCCCAGTTCGTGGGGATGGGCCGGGATCTTGCCGAGGCTTTCCCGCAGGCCAGGGAGACCTTTCAAGAGGCCGACGACCTGCTCGGGACCCCCCTTTCGAGGCTGATGTGGGAAGGGCCGGAAGAGGATCTCGTGCTCACCCGGAATGCTCAGCCTGCCATTCTCGTTCACTCGGTGGCTGTGCTCCGCGTGGCGAACGGGACCCCGGGCCCCGTGGCCTTCGCAGCCGGGCACTCTCTGGGGGAGTTCTCCGCCTGGGTTGCGGCCGGGACCCTGTCCTTTGCCGATGCCCTCCGCGCCGTTCGGTTTCGGGGGGAGCAGATGTTCGCCGCCGGCCAAGCGAGACCCGGGACCATGGCCGCGCTCCTGGGCCTGGAGGATGCCGCCGCCGACGCCCTCTGCCGCGAGGCGTCCCGCGGTGTCGCCGACCTGGTGGTTTCGGCCAACTTCAACGCACCGGGACAGGTCGTGGTCTCCGGCGATGTGACCGCGGTCACCCGGCTCATGGAAATGGCCCGGGACGCCGGCGCGAAGAAGGTGATCCCTCTCAGCGTCTCGGGTGCCTTCCACTCGCCCCTCATGGAGCCGGCGCAGGCTGAACTCGAGCGCCACCTGGCTGGCGTCGACTTCGGGGCCCCGGAGTTTCCCGTGATCTCCAACGTGACCGCGAGACCCACCGAGGCTCCCGCCGAAGCCAGGGAACTCCTGGTCCGGCAGCTCACGAGCCCTGTCCGGTGGGCGGAGTCCGTGGCCACCATGCTGGAGGCCGGGGTGGACCGGTTCGTGGAGATGGGGCCAGGCAACGTGCTCACCGGCCTCAACCGGAGGAACGCCCGGGGGGTTTCATCGGTGGCGGTCCAGGGACCGTCGGATCTGGAGGCCCTCGGGGGGTCCTGACGCCGCGCCGCGCGTCGCATCGAGACACGAGGTCCACGTCATCAAGGGAAAGAGGAGATGAACATGTCGGAGCTGAGCGGAACCACGGCCATCGTCACGGGCGGATCCCGGGGCATCGGGCTCGCCATCGCTCGGGGGCTGGCCGAGGCCGGTGCCCGGGTGGCGGTCCTTGCGCGGAATGGCGCCCGCGCGGACGAAGCCGCGGCGACCCTGCCGGGAGACGGTCACATGGGGCTCGCCTGCGATGTGGCCGACGCCGCCGCGGCCCAGTCCGCGGTGGCCGCCGTGGAGAAGGCCTTCGGGGGGATCCACGTGCTGGTGAACAACGCGGGGATCACCCGGGACAACATCCTCCTCCGGCTCAAGGACGAGGACTGGGACGACGTCATCGACACGAACCTCAAGGGAGCGTTCAACATGACCCGGGCCGTCACCCGGGGGATGATGAAGCGCCGGGAGGGCGTGATTCTCAACGTGAGCTCGGTGGTCGGGCTCATGGGGAATGCGGGCCAGACGAACTACGCCGCCTCCAAGGCGGGGCTCCACGGACTCACGAAGAGCGTGGCCCGGGAGCTGGCATCGAGGGGCGTGCGGTGCAATGCCATCGCCCCCGGGTTCATCGAGACCGACATGACCGCCGAACTGGACGAAAGACAGACCGAAGCGCTTCGGGAGCGCATTCCCCTGGGGCGGCTCGGCGCCCCTGAAGACGTGGCCGCCGTGGTGCGCTTTCTCGCAGGGCCTTCGGCAGGCTACATTACCGGGCAGATCATCACGGTGGATGGCGGCATGGTCATGTGACCGAGGCCACCTGGCACTGTCACCCCGTACAATCCTGAACCGAATCCCAACCCGAAGAGGTAGAGAATGGCGGACAGCATCGAGGCACGCGTGAAGGAGATCATCGTCAACGAGCTCGGCGTGGAGGCCGAGAAGGTCACCAACGACGCGTCGTTCGTCGAGGACCTTGGGGCCGACTCCCTGGACACGGTGGAGCTGGTCATGGCCTTCGAGGAAGAGTTCGGACTGGACATCCCCGACGAGGATGCCGAGCAGATGCGCACCGTCGGCGAGGCCGTTTCCTACCTCAAGAAGAACGCCGAGGGCTGAGGCATCCTCCTCGCGACGAGCGCGGAGGAGGCGCAGGTGAACCCGGTGATGAGGAGTAGCAGGCATGGGTGAAGGTACCCGGCGCAGGGTGGTGGTCACGGGAATGGGGCTCATCACGCCGGTGGGCGTGGGGGTCGAGACGGCCTGGAAGGCCCTTCTCGCGGGCGTTCCCGGGGGAGGCCCCATCACGCATTTCGAGACCGACGACCGGTTCGTCACCCGCATCGCCTGCGAGGTGAAGAACTTCGACGCTTCGGGCGTCCTGGATCCGAAGGAGATTCGGCGCTACGACCGCTTTGCGCAGTTCGCGCTGGTTGCGGCCGACCAGGCCATGCGCCATGCCGGACTCGAGGGTGCGCCCGACGGGGTGGATCCCACCCGGTTCGGGGTCATCTTCGGGAGCGGGATTGGCGGCATTTCCACCTTCGAGGAACAGAGCCGCATCCTGCTGGAGAAGGGCCCGCAGCGGGTGAGTCCCTTCTTTGTCCCCATGTTCATTCCCGACATCGCTCCCGGCCTGATTTCCATCCGGTACGGCGCCAAGGGTGCGAACTTCACCACGGTGTCCGCCTGTGCCTCCTCCGCGCACGCCATCGGCGAATCGTTCCGCGCCATCGAGCGCGGTGACGTCGATGTCATGATCTGTGGTGGTTCGGAAGCCACCATCACCCCGCTGACCGTGGCTGGCTTCGGTGCCATGAAGGCCATGTCCACGCGGAACGACGAGCCGGAAACGGCCAGTCGTCCCTTTGATGCGACCCGAGATGGATTCGTCATGGGCGAGGGTGCCGGCTGCCTGATCCTCGAGGCGGAAGAGGTGGCCCGCGCGCGCGGCGCCGCCATCCTCGGGGAGTTGGCGGGGTACGGCCTCTCCGCCGATGCCTACCACATCACGGCCCCAGCTCCAGGTGGCGAAGGGGCCCGCTACGCCATGGAAATGGCGCTCCGGGATGCCGGGGCCCGGCCCGAGGATGTGGGCTACGTGAACGCCCACGGGACCTCGACCCCCCACAACGACCGCTCGGAGACCGCTGCCATCAGGGCGGTCCTGGGAGAGCATGCCTCCCGCATCGTGGTGGGATCCACCAAGTCCATGACCGGACACCTGCTGGGCGCGGCCGGCGCCGTGGAGGCGGTGGTCTCCGTCCTGGCCTGCCAGACGGGACGCATCCCCCCCACCATCAACCTCACGGAGCCGGACCCGGACTGCGATCTGGACTACGCTCCGGAAGGCCCACGGGAGCGCGATGTGCAGGTGGCCCTCTCCAACTCCTTCGGGTTCGGGGGACACAACGTGAGCCTGGCCGTCCGCCGCTACGACGCATGACCGGCGCCGGGTTCCCGGAACTCCGCGTGGGATTCGGCTACGATTCCCACCGGTTTGATCCGGACCGCCCCTGCATCCTCGCCGGGGTGCGCTTCCCCGATTCACCAGGTCTTCGGGGCGTCTCCGACGCCGATGCCGTGGCCCACGCCGTCACCGACGCCCTCCTGGGGGCGACGGCCGACGGCGACATCGGGACCCACTTTCCCCCGAGCGACCCCACCTGGGAGGGAGCGGACAGCATGCGGCTCCTGGCCACGGTGGTCCGCCGACTGCACGGGGGCGGGTGGCAGGTGGGGAACGTGGATGTCACCGTCATCTGTGAAGCGCCCCGCATCGGTCCGGCCGCACCCGCCATGCGCGAGCGACTGGCGGAGGTGCTGGGGGTGGATCCGGGCCAGGTCTCGGTGAAGGGGAAAACGAACGAGACCATGGGGTGGGAGGGTCGCCGGGAAGGGATCGCTGTACACGCCGTGGCCATGGTGGGTCGCTTCGGCCAGGCGTCAGATTCCCCCGCGCCCGGCGACGGTGCCACCTCCCCCCCTGCCTCGACCTGGCGCGCTGCGCTGTAGAGGGTCATGGCCACCGACGTCGCGTTTCGCCTGGAGCTCTTTGCCGACTACCTGACCTTTGAGCGCGGCCTTTCGGACCGCTCCGTCAGGGCCTACTTCGGCGATGTCGAGCGCATGTCCGCCTGGCTCACGGCCCGTGGACTCACGGACCCGGCCGCCCTTCGGCACACGGATCTGCGGGAGTACGTGTTTCACCTGAAGGATGCGGGGCTCGCCCCCTCCTCCATTCGGCGGGCCCTCTCCTCCCTTCGGAGCTACTTCACCTTCCTCCTCGAGGAAGGCGCCCTCGACGTGGATCCCACGGAGCTGCTGGAGTCCCCCCGCAGCTGGCGGAACCTCCCCACCGTCCTCGATCGGGAAGAAGCGGCGCGCCTGGTGGAGGCGCCGGATCCGGACGGGCCCATGGCCTGGCGCGATCGGAGCATCCTCGAGCTCCTCTACGCCACGGGGATGCGGGTGTCCGAACTGACGCAGCTCACCCTGGGTCGGCTGGACCTGGAGGACCGACTGGTCCTCGTTCTGGGCAAGGGGAGCCGGGAGCGGGTTCTTCCCTTTGGTGAGCCTGCCGCCCGGGCCCTCGGCCGCTATTTGCGCGATGTCCGTCCGGCGCTGGACCGGGGCATCACCGAAGGCGCGCTCTTCCTGAACCGTCGAGGAACCCGCCTCACCCGGATGTCGGTCTGGACCCTGGTGCAGACGTCAGCCCGCCGTGCCGGCGTCGAGAAGAAGGTGTCGCCGCATACCCTGCGCCACTCCTTCGCCACGCACCTCCTGGAGGGCGGCGCCGACCTGGCCGCAGTGCAGGACCTCCTCGGGCACGCCGACATCGCCACGACCCAGATCTACACCCACCTGGACCGGGAGCATCTCCGCCAGGTGCACCGGGTCTTCCACCCCCGGAGCGGGGGCGCGCCCACGCCACCTTCTTCCTGAGCCTGCCTTACCGGGAGGCTGCGGCGCGGATCACCACCGCCCCTTCCGGGGGCTGTGGCGGCCCCCCCGCTTCCAGGGCCCGGGCAAAGAGTTCGGACTGGGAGGAGGAGCCCTGCAGGAGGCGGATGGCGGTGGCCAGCGCCGGGTCACGGCGGGCCTGGACCTCCAGGGCCCGATCCCCCCGGTCCAGCCGCTGGAAGAGCGTCGCCTCCAGGCGCCACTGCAGGTAGCCTTCCACCGTGCCGGTCAGCACCTCGGGGGCTACGCCATCGGCGCGGAGCCCGGCCAGAAACGCCTGAAAGGCCGGGGCAGGGAAGGTCTCCACCGAGCCTTGCCCCACGCGCGCCTCCTGGGCCACCGCGAAGGCCGCTTCCTGGATGCGCTGGGCCAGCGGGATCTGGGCCTCCACCGCGGCGGCGATGAATCGCTGCTCCTCGGTGGTGAGGGTATCGGGCCGGATCTCCAGGTCCGGCGCCACGCCGCCGCCGCCCACCAGGCGACGTCCCTGGGCGGTCACATACTCGGCAATCGTGTCGGGCTCGATGACCCGGCCTTCCCGGTCCCGGGGGCGATTCAGGGAGCGGCCCAGCGGCGTGTACCATTCCCCGCTGGTGATCCGCATGAGCCGTCCGGCGGGGAGGGGCACCACGCTCTGCACCGAGCCCTTTCCGAAGGTTCGAAGGCCGATCACCAGGGCCCGATCGTGGTCCTGAAGAGCCCCGGCCACGATCTCGGACGCCGAGGCAGAGAACCCGTCCACCAGGACCACCATGGGAACGTCGGGGATCCGGGGCGCCATGCGAGCGAAGGCCGGGTCATGCTCCGGCTCGCCGGCCTGCCCTGGACGACGGGCCCGGGTGGTGGCCAGCAGGTCACCCCGCTCCAGGAAGAGGTCGGCCATGCGCAGGGACTCGTCCAGGTACCCGCCGGGGTTTCCACGCAGGTCCAGGATCAGCCCCCGACCTGGCCGGAGGCCGCGGAGGACGGAGTCCACCTCGGCGGCGGAATTGCGAGCCACCCGGTCCAGCGAGATGTACTCCACGTCCCCGAAGATCCGCTCCGAGGCCACGGCCGGGATGTGCACCTGCTCGCGGCGGATGGTGTGGGGGATGGGCTGGGTAATGCCGTCGCGGTCAATGACGACCCGAACGGTGGAGCCCGGCTCCCCCCGGATGCGATTCGACGCGTCCTGCACCGTCCAGGCTTCCGCCGTCTCCTCGTTCACCCCCACGATCCGGTCGCCCACCAGAAGGCCCTCCCGTTCGGCCGGGGTGTTCCGGAACACGGCGGTGATCGTCACCTCGCCATTGAGCTCGGTGATCTGGACCCCGATCCCCGCGTAGTTCCCCGTGCTCTCCTCCTCGAAGGCCTCGGCCTCGCGCCGGGTGAGGACGGTGGCGTAGGGATCGCCGAGCTCGCGAACCAGCCCCTCGATGGCCTTCTCCCAGAGTTCCTCGTCGGCGTAGGAGGTGAGGCCGAAGTCCCGGATCACGCGGAGGGTGCTGAGGAAGACCTCGGCCTCTTCCGATGCATCGGCGCTCCGCGCGGAAGAGGGGGCCGCCCCCTGGCCACCGAAGGGCGTGAAGGCGGGTCCCTGGGTCGGACGCTGCTGTGCGTCCAGGGGCGCCGGCCCCGCCAGCAGGGGGAGCAGAAGCCCTCCCATGAGCAGAAGTACCAGGAGAGGAACCCCACGGCTCCGGCGAGAAATGGAGCCGATGGCAGGGAGGAGATGCGAGGGATGGAACCGGTTGACCACGGGGTTCACCTGGGGTTCGGGAGGGTCCGAGGGGTGCACATGGGGGCGCGCCTGGACGGCGGCGCGCATCCCTGCAGGGCATCGACGCCTCCTGGAGTCGTGCAGGGATCAGACCGTCTTAACCCGGGAAGGGATGGCCGTTCCGCATCCCCGACGGCCGGATGCCGGAGGGGCGTCATTACGAGGACTCACCTCCGCCTGCGGCCACGACCTACGCGCTTTCCCATGTTATGTTGATCCGGTGTCGCGCGCGACCCCTCGGGTCTCTGCGCTTGCCCCTGATCCGGCCGTTGATCCGGTCCTTGATCCGGTCCTTGATCCGGTCCTTGATCCGGCCGTCACCTGGCCTCGACCTGCCCTCCCATGCACGCAGCCTCGTCTGACGCCCCGCGCCCCTCCACTGGCCCGCGCCCCGCCACTGGACCCTCCCCCAGCCGCGAGCCGGCTCCGGGGAGAGCCCCCGGGGGCCCCTCGGACCACCTCCGCATCTCGCTGGTGCAGTTCCGGCCCCGGAAAGGTCAGGTGGAGGCCAACCTCCTTGCCATGGCGGGAGAGGTGGCCGCCGTCACCGGGGCCACCGACCTCGTCATTTTTCCCGAAACCGCGGTTTCGGGCTACTTCGTGGAAGGCGGAGTGGAAGAGGTGGCCCGGACCGCCCGTGAACTGGCCGACGGCCTGGGTCCGGCACCTCCGGGCGCGCCGGATGTCATCTTCGGGGCCTACGAGCGGGGAGCCAACGGGGTGCTCTACAACTCTGCCCTGCACCTGACGCCGGCGGGTTCCACGGCGGGGTCCGGGGACCAGGCGTGGGAGCTGGTGCATGTCCACCGGAAGATGTTCCTTCCCACCTACGGTCTCTTCGACGAGGCCCGATTCGTGACGCCGGGACTTTCGCTCGAAAGCTACGACACCCGGTTCGGGCGCATGGGTCTGCTTGTCTGCGAGGAGATGCTTCACTCCCTGCCTCCCTCGATCCTGGCCCTGGGCGGCGCCGAGATCCTGGTGGCGCTGGCCGCATCCCCGGCTCGTGAGTACGGCCCCGGGCGAGGCCGACCTGCCAGCCTGGAGCGATGGGACGTGGCCGCGCGGGCCATCACCCTGGAGCACGGCGTCCATCTGGCGCTGGCCCACCTGGTGGGAAGCGAGGGAGGCCGGATTTTCGCCGGGGGGAGTACGGCCTACGGTCCCGGAGGCCGGGTCCTGGCCCAGGGCCCGCTCTTCGAGGAAGGCCGGGTCCCGGTCACCCTGTCCAGGTCCGAGGGGCGCCGGGCCAGGGTCCGTTCCCCCATGCTGGAGGATCTCCGGACCCTTCTCCCCCACCTTGGGCCGTCGCTGGAGCGGGCGGCCCGGTCCGTTTCCTCCGGACGGGGCGACGCGGAGGACCGTGTCCCGTCCGAAGGCCCGGGAAGGCTCCTCCCGCCGCCGTCTCTTTCCCCGGACGACGCCTCGCCCCTGGAGATGGACCTTCCGCTCCTGGAACGGGCCCTCGTCTCCTTCCTTCGGGACGAGGTCGAGACCCGGCGCGGCTTCCGGAATGTCGTGGTCGGGGTCTCCGGAGGGGTGGACTCCGCCGTGACCCTGGGTCTGGCCGTCCAGGCCTTCGGGGCAGACCGGGTTCACGCCATTCTGCTCCCCTATGCCACCTCCTCCGCCGAAAGTCTCACCCACGGCCGACTGGTCTGTCGGACGTTCGGCATCGAACCGCGCGAGCTCCCCATCACAGGGTCCGTGGATGCCTACGTGTCGGCCGAAGAACCGGACATCTCCCCCCGGCGTCGGGGAAACCTGGCCGCCCGGTTTCGGGCCCTGGTTCTCTGGGACCAGTCTGCGGCGCTGGACGCCCTCGTGCTGGGCACAGGAAACAAGAGCGAACGCCTGCTCGGCTACTTCACCTGGCACGCCGATGACTCCCCGCCGGTGAACCCCCTGGGGGATCTCTTCAAGACCCAGGTCTGGGCCCTGGCCCGGCACCTGGGCGTGCCGGACGTGGTGGTGGAGAAGGCGCCCTCGGCGGACCTGGTGCAGGGGGTGCACGACGAAGACGAACTGGGCGTGGGGTACGCCGAGGCCGACCTCGCCCTTCACTGGCTCCTGGAGGGCATCACACCGGGGCAGCTCGAGGCGGCAGGCTTTCGGTCCGAGGCCGTGCGTCGTGTCCACGCCCTCCTTCAGGGCACCCACTGGAAGCGCCGGCCCCCGGCCACGGCCCTCGTCTCCTCTTCCGGGATCGGGGACTTCTACCTCCGCCCGGTGGACTTCTGAAGCCGGAACGCCATCTTTTCCCATGCTTCTCGTTCTCGACAACTACGATTCCTTCACCTGGAACCTGGTCCAGTTCCTGGGCGAACTGGGAGCGGACCCCCAGGTGGTGCGCAACGACGCCCTCACCGTGGAGGATCTTCTCCGGGATCCGCCGGAACGGATGGTGATCTCGCCCGGACCGTGCACCCCCGGTGAGGCCGGAATCAGCGTGGAGGCCATCCGGGCCCTGACCCCCCTGGGGATCCCGCTTCTGGGCGTCTGCCTGGGTCACCAGGCACTGGGCGAGGCCTTCGGGGGGCGGACCATCCGGGCACGGCGCCTCATGCACGGAAAGGTGGCCGCCGTGGAGCACACGGGTGCAGGGCTCTTCCATGGCCTCCCGTCCCCGTTCCAGGTGACCCGCTACCACTCCCTCGTGACCGACCCCACGGTCCTTCCCGAAGTCCTTGAGGTGGTCGCCTGGTCCGGCGACGAACCCGACGGGAACGTGGAGATCCAGGCCATGCGGCACAGGGATGCGCCGGTGTGGGGGGTCCAGTTCCACCCCGAATCCCTCTTCTCGGAGCATGGACGACGGCTGCTGGACGCCTTCCTCCAGCTGCCTGGGAGAAGCTAGTCCGTGCCCCGCCTTGCCCCGTCGGGGCGCTCCCGGGTATCTTGGTTGGCGTGAATCTTGCTAAACGGAACCCAGGCTCCCGATCGGGGCGATCGTGCTGACGGGAGGTGCCCCCGGCGCCTCTGATGGCCGCGTCCTCGGTGTCATTCCCGCCCGGTACGGCTCGGAGCGGCTTCCCGCCAAGCCCCTCCGCCGGCTGCGCGGCCGCCCCCTCCTCGAGTGGGTGTGGCGCCGCGTCTCCACCTTCCAGGTTCTGGATCAGGTTGTGGTGGCCACGGACCACCCGGAGATCGTGGCTCTCTGCGACGAGCTGGGCGCCCCCGTGGTCCTGACCGACTCCGCTCACCCCTCGGGCACCGATCGGGTGGCGGAGGTGGCCCAGCTGCCGCGCTACGCGGACTTTCCCTTCCTCGTCAACCTCCAGGGCGACGAGCCGCTGGTGGAAGAGGACCATGTCCGGGTGGCGGTGGAGCTGATCCGGAACGGGGAATGGCACCTGTCCACCTGCGCCACGCCCCTCCGAGACCCCGCACTGCTCGCCGAACCCTCGGTGGTGAAGGCGGTCCGGGCCGAGAACGGCCGGGCCCTCTACTTTTCCCGCGCACCTGTGCCCTTTCGCCGTGACGGCCCCCCCGGCGCCGACCTGCTGTCGGCGGTCCCGTTCCTCCGGCACCTCGGGCTCTACGCCTACCGCCGGGAGGCCCTTCTTCGCTGGGTCGCCCTCCCGCCCTCGCCCCTTGAGCAGGTGGAGCGCCTCGAGCAGCTTCGGGCCCTCGAGGCCGGGCTGCCCATGGGCATCGCCGTGGTGGACCATGCCGCCGGGGGCGTGGACACCGAGCAGGATCTTCGCCTCATGGAAGGGCTTCTCGACCCAACTTCCTCCTCCTTCATCCCGTCCTCCATCCAGATTCCATGACCGACGCCAAACGGGCCTCCGATCATCCTACCAAGTACATCTTCGTCACCGGCGGAGTCGTCTCCTCGCTGGGAAAGGGGATTTCCGCCGCCTCCCTGGGCCGGCTCCTCAAGGAGCGGGGCTTCAGGGTGACGCTTCAGAAGTTCGATCCCTACATCAACGTGGATCCGGGGACACTGTCGCCCTTCCAGCACGGGGAGGTCTTCGTCACCGATGATGGCGCCGAGACCGATCTGGACCTGGGTCACTACGAGCGGTTCATCGACGAATCCCTCTCCCAGAACAACAACATCACCACCGGGAGGATCTACCAGACGGTGATCCACAAGGAGCGCAGGGGCGACTACCTGGGGTCCACCGTGCAGGTCATCCCGCACATCACCGACGAGATCAAGAGCGCCATCCGGCGCCTCTCCGACGACCACGACGTGGTGATCACCGAGATCGGGGGGACGGTGGGCGACATCGAGTCGCTCCCTTTCCTCGAAGCCATCCGTCAGTTCCGGCAGGAAGTGGGCTCGAAGAACGCCATCTTCATGCACCTGACCCTGGTTCCCTACATCGCGGCGGCCGGTGAGCTCAAGACCAAGCCCACGCAGCACTCGGTCCGAGAACTCATGGAGATCGGGATCCAGCCGCAGATCCTGATCTGCCGCTCGGAACACCCGCTGGACGAAGACATCCGACGCAAGATCGCCCTCTTCACCAACGTGGACCGACGAGGCGTCATCGAGGCACTGGACGTGGACTCCATCTACCAGGTACCGCTCGAGTACCGCCGCCAGGGACTGGACGACTACGTGCTGGAACTCCTTGACCTGGAGGCACCGGCGCCGGACCTGGAGGAGTGGGGCCGCATGGTGAAGACGGCCCGGGCGCCCTCGGGTGGACGCGTGCGCGTGGCCGTGGTGGGGAAGTACACCGAGCTCGTGGATGCGTACAAGTCCGTCCAGGAGGCGCTGATCCACGGGGGGATCGCCAACGATGTCGAGGTGGACATCGACTGGCTCTCCTCCGAGGGTTTCGAGACCAGCGAAGGTCCCGGCGCCCGCCTGGAGGGCTACGACGCGCTCCTGATCCCCGGGGGGTTCGGTCCCCGCGGCGTGGAGGGGATGCTGGAGGCCATCCGATGGGCGCGGGAGGTCCGGCGACCCTTCTTCGGGATCTGCCTCGGGCTGCAGTGCGCGGTCATCGAGTTCGCCCGGAACGTCTGCCACCTGGAGGGAGCCCACTCTCTGGAGTTCGACCCGGAGAGCCCGCATCCCGTCATCGCCCTCATGGACTCCCAGCGGCAGGTCACCGACAAGGGGGGGACCATGCGCCTCGGGGCCTACCCCGCGCGGCTGGCTGCCGGCTCCCGGGTTCGGGAGATCTACGGGAAGGAGGAGATCTCGGAGCGCCACCGTCACCGGTTCGAGGTGAACAACGAGGTCCGGGAAACCCTGGCGGAGGGCGGGATCCGGTTCAGCGGCGTCTCGCCGGACGACCAGCTGGTGGAAATGGTGGAGCTTCCGGGTCACCCGTGGTTCATCGGATGCCAGTTTCACCCGGAACTGAAGAGCCGCCCCAATCGTCCCCATCCCCTCTTTGCCTCCTTCATTGCGGCCGCCGCCCGGCGCGCCGAGCAGGGCGGTAGCGAAGGAACGGGAGGTTGACCATGCCGCAGCGCCCATCTTCCCCCGAAGGAGCCGAAGCTCTCGAGGCGACGCAGGAGAGGACGTCCGATGCGACGGCTCAGGCTGCTTCCGGGCCTGCGTCAGGGCCTGCTTCCGGGCCTGCTTCCGGGCCTGCGTCGGACGCCGCCC
>Ga0209498_1001179_pt1 | contig 16055 bp, 13 predicted proteins | sample WalLakDeSediment_FD_184131 | JGI IMG/M metagenome (GOLD analysis project Ga0209498, IMG submission 184131) | Lake sediment microbial communities from Walker lake, Nevada to study Microbial Dark Matter (Phase II) - Walker Lake 11/02/13 Deep... | ecosystem: Environmental > Aquatic > Freshwater >... | reverse complement strand
AACGCACTGAAAGAATTGCGGGATATCGGCAATTCGGTGATCGTGGTGGAGCACGACCGTGAAATGATCATGTCGGCCGACTGGGTGATAGATATCGGTCCCGGTGCGGGCAGGCATGGCGGTAAGGTTGTCGGGAAAGGCTCCCCGGGGGATATGATGGATTGTAAAACTATTACCTGCGATTACCTCAGCGGTAGAAAATCGATACCATTGCCTGCCGTTCGTCGCAATGGCAATGGAGAACGGATCATCCTGCAGGGGGCCACCGGAAACAACCTGAAGAACGTCACCCTGGATCTCCCCCTGGGAATATTTATTTGTGTAACAGGTGTTTCAGGAAGCGGTAAATCATCACTGATCAACGAAACCCTCTACCCGATCATGAGCCGCCATTTCTACCATTCAACCCTGAAACCACTCCCATATGCTGCCATCAATGGTTTAAAAAATATTGACAAGGTCATTGAAATAGACCAATCTCCGATCGGGCGTACACCGCGGTCAAATCCGGCCACTTACACCAAAGTTTTCGATGATATCCGCAAACTGTTCCAGCAGGTTCCGGAGGCAAAGATCAGGGGATACCTTCCGGGGAGGTTTTCTTTTAATGTTAAAGGAGGGAGATGTGAAACCTGCAAAGGCGCGGGTGTACGCGTCATTGAAATGAATTTTCTGCCGGATGTTTATGTGGTTTGCGAGGCGTGCAATGGCAAACGATATAACCGGGAAACACTGGAAGTCAGGTATAAAGGAAAATCCATCAACGATGTGCTGGACATGACCATCAACCAGGCTGTCGACTTCTTCGATAACATCCCTTCGATATTGCAAAAGATCAGGACGTTAAAAGAGGTGGGGCTTGGTTACATCAACCTCGGACAGCAGTCGACCACCTTATCGGGTGGCGAAGCACAGCGTGTCAAACTGGCAGCCGAGCTTTCGAAGCGTGAGACAGGCAAGACGCTTTATATTCTGGATGAACCCACCACGGGACTCCATTTCGAAGATGTAAAAGTATTGCTGGAAGTGCTGAACCGGTTGGTTGACAAAGGCAACACCGTGCTGGTGATCGAGCATAACCTGGATGTCATCAAAGTGGCGGATCATATCATCGACCTGGGACCCGAGGGTGGTGAACGGGGCGGGGAGATCATTTGTGCCGGCACACCGGAAGAGATAATTAAGAATGACGAAAGCTATACGGCAAGGTTTTTGACGAAAGAATTAACCAGATGAAACCTGAAAAACCCGAATATGGTATTGTACTGAGCGGAGGCGGGGCGCGCGGACTGGCGCATATCGGCGTACTGGCCGCCCTGGAGGAACATGGCATCTCCCCTGCCCTGGTATCCGGATCAAGCATGGGATCGATCGTTGGCGCTTTTTACGCGGCCGGGACCAGCATCGACACAATGCTTTCCATTGCTAAAAATCGTAAACTATATAAGCTGTTCAACTGGAGTTTCCCGAAAAGGGGCGGAATGTTGTCACTGGAGGTATTACATCAGGTTTTAGAGGAGCATATCCCGGAAGATTCATTCAAGGCGCTGAAGAAAAAGCTTTTTGTTTCAGTCTCCAATATTTCTTCCGGAAAGCACGAAACCATATCGAAAGGCAGCTTGTTTCAGGCCGTAATGGCCTCCTCCTCCATCCCGATCATTTTCGAACCGCAGATCATCAATGGAAAGACTTATGTCGACGGTGGCTTGTTCAACGACCTGCCGGTAGAGCCCCTGGTCGGGAAATGCCGAACCATTATCGCCTCTCATGTCAATTACAATGGCCCTGATCCTGAATTATCAAGCATTCGTGCTATCGCAGAACGGGTTTACAGGCTGGCTATTTATCAGCATGTGGAAAAGAACTTTAACAAATGTGATTTCATCATTGATCCGCCGGAATTGAGAGAACATGGTATCTTTGACTTCAAGCATATCGATAAGCTATACGATATAGGATATAGATCAGCCGAGGCCATGATCCGGAAGATGCAGGAGCCCGGCAATAAAAGACCCGTAATTATTCGTGAACATCAATAAAAATTTACATAATGAATATGAACCAAAGTGACCATGAGAAGATCCAGAATGCATTCCAGGAAAAAAGCTGGCAGGAGATAAAAACCTATGATTCATGGAAGGTATTTAAAATTATTTCAGAATTTGTGGAAGGTTTCGAAAAGCTGTCGAGAATAGGTCCATGTGTTTCCATTTTCGGTTCAGCCCGGTCAAAACCAGGTGAAAGCGATTATAAGCTGGCCGAGGAGATAGCCTATCTTTTAACGAAAAAGGGCTTTGGAATCATCACCGGAGGAGGCCCGGGCATTATGGAAGCAGGTAACAAGGGAGCCCATTTCGCAGGCGGCAAATCGGTAGGGTTGAACATCAATCTTCCCTTTGAGCAAATGCCCAATCAGTTCATCGACCCGGAAAAGCTGATCGATTTTGACCATTTTTTTGTCCGAAAGGTCATGTTCATGCGATATGCCCAGGGGTATATCGTTTTGCCCGGCGGTTTTGGGACGCTGGATGAAATGTTCGAGGCCATCACCTTAATCCAGACCCAGAAGCTTGTCCAGTTTCCCGTTGTTTTGGTCGACAGTGAATACTGGGGCGGACTGGTCCGGTGGCTGGAAGAGAAACTGCTGGCCGATAAGAAGATCAGTCCGGAAGATATGCATATTTTCCAGCTGGTTGACACGGCTAAAGAAGCGGTGGGGATTATTGAGGAGTTTTATAAGAGATATGCGCTGAAGCCGAACTTCTGAGTTCTGAGTTCTGAGTTCTGAGTTCTGAGTTCTGAGTTCTGAGTTCTGAGTTCTGAGTTCTGAGTTCTGAGTTCTGAGTGCTGAGTTCTGAGTTGAGGGTTCTTGGTTCCTGGTTCTTGATAATTATTATATGCAAACAAGGGTTAATATAGAATTGCTTCCGATTGAGGATGACGGGTTTCATATTTTGATGGAAGGGAAGATCAACGGGAAGACGGCCCGGTTGCTGATCGATACCGGGGCTTCGCGGACGGTATTTGACCTGGAACGGATCAGGCTTTTTCTCCCGGAGGATCATCCATTAGAAAAGATCGATAAACTCAGTACCGGGCTGGGTACCAATACAATGGAAAGCCAGGTGGTTGTATTGAAGAAATTCAGGCTTGGCAGGATTACCCTCGAAAATTACAAAGCCGTAGCCCTGAATATGAAGCACATCAACCAGTCTTACAAGATGCTTGGATATCCTTTGATCGACGGTGTTTTGGGCGGTGATCTGCTGTTGCAGCTAAACGCAGTGATCGATTATAAGAACATGCGCATACGCCTTGGAACGTTTGAAGTTAAAGATCAATAAATCACTACAGTACCGGTATTATTAGTCACCCTCACCATTCCTCTTTTATTGAATAAGACCTGTCCGGTTTCATTGTAATTCCCCGCTTTGATCCAGATATTCGTTCCAGGACCCGCATTGTTAACCCCTTGTGTAACGGTTTGATAAGGTTGTGAAAACGATCCGTTCCCCCCGGAGGGCGCACTCCAGTCAACATAAAGGTTAACCCTCGGAGTTGCGCGATACATGCCACGACCGTGTGTAGCAGCGATCAGGTTATCGCCCTGCCAGAACAATTCAGCGACTTCGGTATTGACGGGGCCTTCATGCCCTACATTGGTATATCTTGGCTCCAGGCTCCAGCTTAGTCCTTTGTCTTCAGAAGCAAATACCCCCAAATCAGTACCGATATAAACCCAGTTACTGGTGGCATAATGAAACCGGACCGTATTTACCTGTAAGGCAGGCAGGTTGTCCGGAGCCGTGCCGGTTCTTTGCTCCCAGGATGTTCCTGAATTAGAAGTGAACCATACTGAATTGAACTGATACCCGCCAAAAGTCACAAAAACCTCATTATGGTTAAAAGGATTGATGGCGATATCTGTTACATAGCGGTTAGGAAGTGCGGGCGAGCCATTGTTATCGACCCTGGTCCAGGTTGGATTTGTTGCTGTTCCGTTCGTTGTAAAAGCGACATGTCCATCTTCATACCCTACCCAGATTATGCCTGAGTTGCCTTGGGCGATATCAATGGCCGAGCATCTTGGAAAATTTGAAGAGATGGAGTCTCGTATACTCGTCCATGCGCCCGCCGAATTGGTGGTCCTCCAGATGCTTTTCCCTCCGGCGATCAACCGGACCGGATCATTCGGGTCCATGGAAAAAGGGGCAATGAACAGGGCCCGGTTTGTACCTGCATCACTCAACCCGCTGGTTGCGCTGCTATAAGAATCTCCGCCATTGGTGCTTTTCCTGATTGCTAATCTGACATATTCACCATAAATAATATTGGTATTATTGTAATTGACTGCAGCAAAGCCACCATCGCCCGTTTCCGCCTGATACCAACCGCTTACACCACTCCATGATCCGGAGGGTCGATACCGGAGCTTATCATTGTCCTGCGCTCCGCCGACAATAACCGATCCATTCGGCGCCGCGGCGCCACCGAAAAACTGAGTTATACCAAGGGTTGACCCGCAAAGATTAACCCAGCCGGAGGTTTCCCCAACCGTCCAAAAATTATTCATCCTTTGAATACCGCCATCATTTCCGACATACACAATAGGGTTGTCAGTCAAATGAAAGTCGGGTGGGGAAATGATAATATGCTGGTCGGCATGGGCAGAATTGGCCGAGCCACCATTATGATAATTCTGCCACCGGCTTATCTTTGTGAAGGTAGCGGCTCCGTCAGTACTTCTGTAAAGATCGATCCCGCCAACAATAACGTAATTGCTGTTGGACGGACAAACCCATATGGCATTGTTGTACCAGCCCTGGGTATCCATATAACCGGTGCTGCTTCTCAGGGACCAGGTTGCGCCATTGTCATCCGACCGCCATACTTCTCCATTATTTCTTTCCATCGCAACATAAATCCTGCTGTTATTGGAAGGGGAAAAGGAAACCTCACAACGTTTCGGGTTACTGGGAAGCTTATTGGAGGTACCTGTAGTCTGGTTTGTCCACGTTGATCCCCTGTCAGATGAAAGGTAGACATCATTTCTACATCCGGCTATCACATATTGTGGCTGGTTAGGGTGCACTTTCACGTCGAAAACCTCAGAGTCCGAAGTCAGTTTCTGCGTCCAGGTATTCCCCCCGTCAAGGGACTTCCATACACGATGCGGATCTCTGGTGGCTGCATACAGAATATTGGTGCTATCGGGATGATGGTCGAGGCGGTTCACCCACTTGAAATTTGTATTGTTGGTTGAAGATAGCTGCGTCCATGTCAGGCCCCCGTTGGTACTTTTAAAGATTCCTGCACCAGGCAGGGCATCGTGATTATAAAACCCCTCCCCTGTGGCTGCATATACTATATTAGAATTGGTCGGGTCAAATACAATGCTTGTCACCGCCAGGCTGGCCAAAAAGTCGTTCATTGGATTCCAGATGGATCCGCCATTGGTAGAGCGCCAGATCCCCCCTGAAACAGCGCCGACTAGAATAATATTCGTATTGGACGGGTTTACTGCAATAGCCCGGATCCTGCCACCAATATTACCCGGGCCAAGCCAGGTCCAGTTCCATATTCCGGCATCCCGTGGCTGTGGCATCTGATCAATATGTTGCTTAGCCAACACCAATGCATTCAAAGGAATGGTGCCATCTTCGCTTTTGCGCATGGATACCCTTTGTTCCATCATACCGCCGGGATGTCCGGCCTTTTGCTTTAGATTTTTCCGTTCCAGTTTCTGCTCCTTGCGGTTCACCTTTTCTTCGATCACCTCCTCATTATAGATGATCAATGATGGTGATAAAGGCTCAGGCTCAATAACAGCTATTTTTTCACCTTCGACAGGTATCCTGGAGAATTCTTCAAAACCCAGGCCCGTATCCACCCAGATTACCAGTTCTGCCCGGTCGAACAATTCGAACAATTCCGGAACAATCGCCATTTGCGGCTCCTCCCCTAAGGCCAGGTCGAATTGCCCGCCGGTTACCTGCATTTCAACAAAGGTTTCAGGCTCTGCACCAAACTCGCTGGTACCGTCATGCGACCATAATGTCTGATCCTGGAAAACAATGGCAAACTTGAAAGAGGCCAATCCGGCATACGGCTTACCCTCCCTGACGATCAACTGGCTGTCATTAACCTGATCGTTCCTGACATTAAAAGAACAACCTGTTAGGAAACCGAAGAAAAATAGAATAATGAAAATGTTATATGATTTTTTCATGGCTGGCAGCTATTGTAATGATACTAAAACCAGCACTAAACCTTGCCCTTCGTTCAGCGATGTCATTGCTTTGCCTATCACGGCACCAGGGGCCCTTGACATATCTGTGGCTTTCATAGCATGGCCGGGCGTATATGATGTAGTCAGCAGGTCTCCGGGTTTTATCGCACCATGCGATGCGTCGCACCAGCAATACACGCGTCCGGAAAGTGCAACAGGAACGTCGCCGTCGGCTATAGTTCCTTTCTGACCCATGATCAGGCCGGGCCTGACGCCGCCTGCTCCTGATATGATACCGGCCACGCAACGATCGTAGGGTTCTGAGGATACTTTCAGTTCTCCATGGTTCTCGTCATCGATAGATAATACCATGCCCGCTTTCATATCCTCAAAAAATGCCACCGAAAACGGCTCGGTAATATCACTGCCGCCGGTGATCTGGAGTTCATTGGTAGTAACGCGTCCCACTCCGTTAAAAGAACCGTCGATCTCAATCGTAGCAGTGCTTCCGGTGGAATTATACAAGGTAATTTGCCCTGCGTCGGTCGTACCGCTTTCGCTGGGATCAATCCGGATCGTCCGGATATGCGAACCGTTAAAAAACTCCATGGACCCGTCGTTATAAAGGATCATTTCATGGTTTCCGCCATTGGCCCCAAAAGCTTTTATGAGCGAACCACTGGCATTGTTCTGCCTGACGACAAGAGAAGCATCCGCTGAAGTGGCATCAAAAAATCCGGCGACCCCTCCCCCGGAGTTAAATGCCCGAACTGTCGCATTGTTGAGGCCTGCACCGGAACCCTCGAATAAAGTAGTCCCACCGGCACCTGTCGTGTAAACATGAAGTTTTCTTGTAGGATTATCGATACCCAGGCCCATGTTTCCACTGTTGCGCAGGATTGTAACATGTGGCCCGTAAATATTGCTCAAACTCTTGCCAAATACCTGCAATTTGTTGCCAACCCCGTCATAGTAAAAATACATTCCGTAAGTATAGGTGCGATTTTCGGAAAAAATCAGTTCTGCATGATTATCTATACTTTCAGAGTTTCCGGAAATGATGATGGATCCCAGTGTTTCACTGCCTGCTACATGAAGGGCCCTGATGGGAGACAATACTCCTGCGCCTATATTTCCACTGAAATAATTCCTCCCTCCGGAAAAATACCCTGCGTAGCCATCCTGGCTATTGGTCAATCCATAAATGCCATAATTGGTTCCCGTTGCCGAATATGCCCATCCGAACACGCCTCTGCCAAGGGCGCTTCCGGTTTCACCCCGTACACCTGCGGAAGTTGTTCCAACGCCGGTAGCCATTCCAATGACACCCGCACCGGCATTGGCTGTTGCCGTACTTTTAATTTCCCCAAATACGCCCCACTGTTGAGAAGTTGTCCCTGAATGTTGGTTTACACCATAAATAGCGCGAGAACCGAAATTCCCCGTATTCACTTCAACATGAAGGCGGTGCTGTGGTGCTGGAACACCGATCCCAACATTTTCCTGTGCTGATAAAAACGCAGGAAAAATTACCGCAAACAATGTAATAATTTGATTTTTAATTTTGTAAGACCTTGTCATGTATATAAATTTCGTCAAACATATCTATAATAATTTACAATATATATATTTATATTGTTAAATATTTGTTAAACAGTATAATGAAAGCTTCATTCTCACAAGAAATCGCAATAACTTGAAAGGTTTAATCAATTGAGATCCTATTATAATAATTCAATAATCGCATTGCGCATATTGAGGGATTTACTATTTTTGCAGTCCTTTTTATAAAAGGAGAGATGGGAGAGTGGCTTAATCCAACAGTTTGCTAAACTGTCGTACTCGAGAAGGGTACCGGGGGTTCGAATCCCCCTCTCTCCGCGAGGAGGGTTTGCGTGTGGGTGTGGTGGAAGTGTGAGTGAAGAGGGTGTGGGTTTGGGTGTGCAAGTGAAGTGTGGGTGTGAATGCAATTTTGAATTTTGAGTTTTGAATTTTGAATTATTAGAGGTGTTTGATTTTGAGAAGTTAGAGGTTTACCAGATTGTGAAGGGGCAGAATTTGAAGGTTTTGGCCTTGATTTCGCAGTCGGCGTTGATTGATCTGTATATTAAAGATCAGTGGAAGCGGGCCTCTTTGAGTATATTATTGAATCTGGCGGAGGGGACGGGCAGGATGTCGGTCCAGGACAAAAAGCATTACTACACCATGTCAAGGGGATCGGTTTTCGAATGCGCCGCCATTCTTGATCTGCTTCATGAAATGGCAATTATCGAAGAAGAAAAATATAAAGAGTTGTACGCAGGTTACGAGCAGTGCTCTAAAATGCTGTTAGCGATGTACCGCTCCATGGAACGTCAACAATCATAAATCATAAATCCACACTCACACTTCCACCACACCCACACCCACACCCTCTTCCGGGGCATAGCACAGTCCGGTCAGCGCGCCTGCTTTGGGAGCAGGAGGTCGCAGGTTCAAATCCTGCTGCCCCGACAAGTAAGTCGATAGTCGATAGTCGTTAGTCGATAGTCGCCAGTCCCGCAAGGGATGATTGACATTAGCCCGCCAATTCATTGGCGGGGAAAGGCGGCAACGACCCCCATGTAAGTCCCAGTACCTCTCACCGCTTCACCAACTTTCCCACCATCACGCCCTTTTTATCAACCACGCGTATAATATATACCCCAGAAACCAACCTCGACAAGTCCATTATTGTTTGTTGTTCCGTGAGTTGGCGTGATATAAGCGGCTGACGACTCATCAACTCCCACCATGCACGCTGATAAAACCTGTTCGAAGCTGTTGCAACCCGTGGCATTACCAGAGATCTGTGTCCAACCATTCGGCATAATAAGATATTCACAGATACTCTGCACATGGCAGGTGGATAAAGATGTGTTGTCATGAATGTACAAATTGGTAATTGAGCCCGCATCGATATTATCAATGCCCGACAGGCTGGTAAGGGAGCTGTTGTTACTAACCCCTATATCACCTCCGATTGATGTTAGGCTATCCAGCCCCTTCAGGCTGGTAAGAGAAGAATTTCCACTAATTTCAATCCAACATCCAAGTTGCAGCATGCCCCCAATGGCAGTAAGGTTTTCCAGGCCATTCAGGCTGGTAAGTGAAGTTTTGGTAATATAGAGAAGACCCCCGATGGAATTTACAATGTCCAAGCCAGATAAACCCGATATATCAACTCCACTTATGATAACATCACCCTGCAATTCAGAACAATTGGAGAAAGCAGCTTGAAAAATATCAATATCCGTTTGGGAATAAAAACGATAGTTGCCGTATGGCAGACAAGGCAATCCACCGCAGGCAGAGGCTACTTCCATAACGCTCTCACAGCCAGCAGCATTTTGGTATATCTCCACCACTCCAGCCGGTGCAGCCAAATAATCACATAACCACTGGGCATTGCAGGTGGATAAAGAATTGTTATTTATAATTCGAAGTTCACCCCCAATGGTAGTCAGGTTATCCAGGCCATTCAGGCTGGCTAATGAGTTGTTTGTAAAAATTGTTAAATAATCCCCGATGGAGGTCAGATTCTCCAGCCCTGTCAGGCTGGTCAGGGAACTGTTAGCCCCAATCCAAAAGCTACCCTCGATGGAGGTCAGGTTTTCCAATCCGGTCAGGCTGGTCAGTGAACTGTTTGATCCAATACTAAGATTACCGCCAATGGAAGTCAGAACGCTCAAACCATACAAATTCAATATTCCATTTCCACTGATGGTAACACTCCCTTCAATCTCCGTACAGTTTGGGTAAGTGGTTTGAAAAAGATCAATATGGTGTTGGTTCTTAAATGTTATACCCTGGGGAAGGCACGACTCACAAGGCTGGTCAGGCTGTGCCGTTACGCCCCTGATTATCAGTAGAGCGATTGACAAGAAGCATAGATTTTTAGTTGAATTGAATTTTTTATTGTTCACTTGTTAGGAATTCTGGTTTTAACTCCATATTTACGATGACAATATACGAATAATAATGATGGAAGTCAAGAAAAAGCCTGTTGAGACAACCTCCAACTATCAGGCGTCCCTGCCGGAACTAACAAAAGACCTATGGACCTATTGAAACTCTGAAACTCTGAAACTCTGGAACTCTGAAACTCTGGAACCCGGTTCAGCCGTAACTTCAGCACTGGGATTTGTCGGGATAACCAATCAGTCCTTCAGGCAACGAAGCGAACGACCGCCTGTCGTGTAGCCGCTGCCCCATAACACACCGCCAACATTGTGATACATGCGCCGGTGCCAGGCGAGTTCACTGTTGATCTCCGCGGAAGACCACCATTGGCCGATATCGCCCAGCTCGCCGAAGCTCCCATCGGGGAGGCGGTAGCCCCCCGGAAGAGCTGAAAATCCGGTGGCATTATTCGCAGCCAGGTTGTTACCTACCGCACAAGTATTGGTATGAGTTAGCCAATGTGTAGTTGCTGCCAGGGCTTTTGCAATGTAACTGGTGTTACCATTACATAAATATTCAGGTTGACTTCTGACATAATCAGTTAAGGCTTTCCAATCCGCATAGGTAGGAGCATGCCAGCCCGGTGGGCAGATGCCCTGAGTGCCCTCCTGTGTGGTGTAATCCATCATCTCATCCCACTGATAAAGCCCGCCATAAATATCACAGTTGCTCTCAAGGTCATCATAACAATATTTCTCAACGATTCCATTATTAGTCTGGTCACTAATACCGTCGATCCGTACGCCCACATTCAGGTTCTCGGCCATCCAGCATTGCGTGCCAATCAATACTGTATTGTAAATTTGCCCATCTCTGATGTCAGTGATGGGATTACCGCATTGACTTGTAGTGGCAATGATCATGATTCGTGCCATATCGTTAACAATGCCAGCGTAGCTGACCCTGCCGTCCCAGACAAGATGCATACCGGTGCCCGGACTGACAGTCAATGCTCCGGTAACTTCGCCTGGGTCTATCGGTGCATAAGTGCCGCCGTCGTCAAAGCTCACCTCCAATGCAAGATCATACACCAGGTCGTTGCCGGAAAGGTCAAACATAATATCCACTACCCGCTCGTTCTCACCGGCGCCCTGGGATACCTGAATGTTGCTGATAGCCCCGGGTTGCGCAAAGGCAATAATGGACCATGCGATCAATATAAATGATAAAATTACTGATTTCATATCAATTGGTTTTAGATGTTAATAATATCTGTTGATGTAAAGAAATTGAAAAGAATGGTTGCATGCATGGACATCATTCAACCCTATTTCTTTTGAAGCGTTTGTGCCGTATCACCGTGTAGAGGCCTATCAGCCCGGCAGATACTAAAAATGCAAGGTAGGACAGGGGGATGTTTACCCCAACGGAACCGAATTGAAACGGGTCAGAAACACCGACGATTACTTCCCCCTGAAGGCTCAACGCTGATATAAAAATGACCAGGATAAAACAGATTTTGCAGATTTTGTTTTTCATAATAATTGGTTTAGTGGTTTGTATCTGATATTGAACATGTAACTTCTCGTGGTAATTTGCTTCTGGTAGTCTTGACGCTGTAAATATAGTAAGTAGTTCTTCATATTACAACTATCTGCATTATTTATAATCATTCAAAATAAATGCCTGTCGCTTGGGACTGGAAAAAAATATTAATTCGTCCCCCTGTCAGACAATGGCCAATTATCGCTATATTTGACTGGCATTACAATCCGCTCCGGGATAAATACAAAACATCAAATTTAAATCAATCGGTATGTCAAAACTCCTGAATAAAACAGCGGCCCAGAAGCTGGCAAAAAAAATCGATATCCGACTGGGATCCAGTGGAATAGAAGCTATGAATAAACGAATAGAAGAGATTATGAAAGAGGCGGCGCTGAGGGCCCGGAAAGACCGCAGGAAAACAATCTTAGACCGGGATGTGATCCGGGAAAAAGACCTGTTTTCAATTTCTTAAATCACCAAGGCTGACAACCCGCTGCTGGTCTTCGTCCCAAAACCTGATTTTTAAGGATTTAAAACTCTCCCTTAAAGTAATCGGTTTTATATCCCTGAATATCTCATTTTCCTTGTGGCACTTCGCAAGTTTATAATTGGGAATGGTGGGCCCCAAATGATGGACATGATGAAAACCGATATTGCCGGTGAACCACTGCAAAATTGCTGGCAATTTGAAAAATGAGCTGCCTTCCATGGCCATGGTCTTATAATCCCAATCCTCCTGCCGGCACCAGATGACCTCATCAAACTGATGCTGAAGATAAAACAGGTAAACTCCCCCGATGGAAGCAATATAAATGACCGGCAACTGTATCATCAGAAAAGCCTTCCAGCCGATCAGCAGATGCATCACTACAAAAATGAGCGCCCAGATGATGTTGGTGAAATAGATGTTCAGCCGCTGTTTCCAGGTCATCCGCCTGGTGGTGAACCTGTTGCTGATCACAAAGATAAAGAATCCCCCGATGCCCAGCAATACCAGAGGATGGCGATAAAGGCGGTACCAAAGGCGTTTCATGGGGCTCAATGCTTTGTACTCCCGAACTGTGTAAGTCCACACATCTCCGATGCCGCGTTTATCCAGGTTGCCAACCGTCTGGTGATGTGTCCGGTGACTATCGGTCCAGCGATGGTAGGGTGTAAAGGCCAAAATCCCGCATACACTGCCAATAATGAAATTCAACTTTCTGGATCTGAAGAAAGAACCGTGCCCACAGTCATGAAAGATGATAAAAATACGGGTCAGAAATCCTGCTGCCAGGATGGTGATGGGCAAGGTAAGCCAAAAGGAGATATTCAGGGTATAAACCATCAGAACCCATAATAATACATATGGTATGATTGAATTGGCCAGTTGCCATAAGCTGGCAGAGAGACGGGGCTTGTTATACAATGTCATGATCGCGTGCCAGGAGGGAGAAGATGCTGATGGATTGCTGGGGGGCATGACTCTTGGTTCTTGGTTCTTGGTTCTTGGTTCCTGGTTCCTTGTCCCGAAACGCCGGAGGCGTGAGGGATCTGTTTATCATTTTATGTCCTGTCTCTAAATGGATTCCGCTTATTTTTATACTTATTGTCTTTCTGCCTTCCGGCGCTGAATTTTGAGCCTCTCACACCAGTTTTATTATATCGCGTATTGGAGGTCTTATTCCTTTTTTCAGGCATGACATCCGACACCTCAACGCTAACCCTTACCCCTTCAAAACGCACATCCTGGAAAGCTTTCAGAACATCTTCCTGGAAATTTTTATCCACTTCGAAAAACGACTTTTTCTGTCCCATTTCGATCCTGCCTACAGGAATATTTCTGTTCCGCGTGGCTTCGTTGATCAGGCCGATCAGGCGCGTAGGGTTCAGGCCGTGATGGAAGCCTGCATTGATGCGCAAGGAAATAAAATCCCCGTTTCTGTTCCTGTTTCTTTCATCTTTTTGCGCCCTGGCCACGTTCAGGTCGGGCGTGTTCTTGTAATAATTCAAAAACCGGTTGAACTCCACCGAAACAAAATGCTTGATCAGGTCCTCGCGTGACAACCATTCAAGCTTTTTAACAATGACCGGCAGGAATTGTTCAATCTGCGCTTCGTCAACTTCTACCTTTTCAACCTTGTCCACCAGGTTAAAAAGCTGTTTTTCACAAATTTCGATGCCGGTCGGTACTTTTTTAGGCTCAAACCTTTTACCGGTCATTTTCTCAATATCCTGTATCTTTCGTGATTCCCTTGTATGGATAATGGATATGGCGATGCCGCTCTTACCTGCCCTGGCCGTTCTGCCGGTGCGGTGAATGTAAATTTCATTATCGTCAGGCAGGTCATAATTGATGATGTGGGTCAGGTCATTTACATCCAAACCGCGCGCCGCCACATCGGTTGCCACCAGCAGCTGAAGCTGCTTGTACCGGAAGCGGTTCATCACGTGGTCGCGCTGGGCCTGCGACAGATCGCCGTGCAGGGCATCTGCATTGTATCCGTCGGCCATCAGCTTATCGGCCACATCTTTGGTAACCTGGCGCGTGCGGCAGAAAACGATGCCATAAATGCTGGGATAGATATCGACAATCCTTTTCAGGGCGGCATACCGGTCCCTGGCATGGACGGTGTAAAACTCATGCCGGATATTATCGGCGCCCTTGTTACGGTTTCCCACGGTCACTTCTTCGGGACTGTTCATGTATTTCCGGGCAATGGCGGCGATCTCACCCGGCATAGTGGCCGAAAAGAGCAGTGTCCTTTTCTCTTTTGGCATTTCAGCCAGGATAATATCGAGGTCATCCTTAAATCCCATATTCAGCATCTCATCGGCCTCGTCCAGCACGAGCCAGCGGATAAAGGCCAGTTTCAGGGCTTTCCGGTTGATCAGGTCCATGACCCGTCCGGGCGTTCCCACAACAACCTGGCAGCCGGCTTTCAAGGCTTTGATCTGGTTTCGGATATCAGCTCCGCCGTATACAGCGACGGTTTTAAAACCGGGGATATATTTTGCGTATTTTCCCATGTCACCGGTGATCTGCATGCACAGCTCACGGGTGGGGCATAAGACAATGGTCTGTATTTCAGGTGATTTCAAATCAGCCAGATGAATAAGCGGCAGGCCAAAAGCCGCCGTCTTGCCGGTCCCGGTCTGGGCCAACGCGATCAGGTCTTTCTCCGTGTTTAACACCAGCGGAATGATCCGCTCCTGTATTGGGGTGGCTTCATGAAAGCCAAGTTCGATGGTTGCGCGAATGAGCTCATCACGCAAGCCGGTTTCTTCAAATGTCATGTAAGTGATTTTTCTCGGTTTTCCGGGATAACCCGGGGGATTTGCGGCTGCAAAGGTACTGTTATTTATTGATTTACCGCTATTTTCTTTTTCTATCTTTGTTAAAAATACATAAGATGAAATACATCGGAGCCCATGTCAGCGCATCCGGCGGCGTCGAAAACGCCCCATTAAATGCTCACAAGATCGGTGCAAAAGCATTTGCCCTTTTCACGAAAAACCAGAAGCAGTGGAAATCGTCTCCATTAACCGAAAAGAGCATTGCCCTTTTCAGGGAGAACTGTGAAAGAACAGGTATCCGGCCTGAATACATCATGCCTCACGATGGCTATCTCATCAATCCGGGCAGCCCCGATCCGGAAATGCTCGAAAAATCGCGCGCCGCCCTGCTCGATGAGATGCAGCGCTGCGAACAGCTCGGGCTTACCATGCTGAACTTCCACCCGGGGGCCCATCTCAATAAGGTGACGGAAGAGGATTGCATGAAAACGATCGCCGAAACGATCAACATGATCCTGCAGAAGACCGAGGGCGTCACCGCCGTCATCGAGAACACCGCCGGGCAGGGCAGCGCAATCGGCCACCGCTTTGAACAGCTGCGGTACATTATTGATTTGGTGGATGACAAAAGTCGTATCGGGGTCTGCTTCGACACCTGCCACGCCTATGCCGCCGGCTACGATATCAAAACGGAAGATGGTTATCAGCGGACCTTCCGGACATTCGACCAGGTCATCGGGTTATCGTACCTGAGAGGATTTCACCTGAACGATGCCCGCAAAGGACTGGCTTCCAGAGTCGACCGCCATGAAAGCCTCGGAAAGGGGATGCTGGGCCGGGAGCCCTTTATCCGGATCATGAACGACATCCGGTTCGACAATATGCCCATCATCCTTGAAACGCCTGATGAGGATATCTGGGCGGAGGAGATAAGGTGGTTGTATGGTGTTATTGGGTATTAGGTATTGGGTATTAGGTATTGGGTATTAGGTATTGGGTATTGGGTATTGGGTATTAAATCTCAAATTCCAGCAGGCCCTCTCCTTCCTTCAATCTCTTATTCATCCCCATGCCCTGCAGA
>Ga0209498_1001178_pt1 | contig 16063 bp, 13 predicted proteins | sample WalLakDeSediment_FD_184131 | JGI IMG/M metagenome (GOLD analysis project Ga0209498, IMG submission 184131) | Lake sediment microbial communities from Walker lake, Nevada to study Microbial Dark Matter (Phase II) - Walker Lake 11/02/13 Deep... | ecosystem: Environmental > Aquatic > Freshwater >... | reverse complement strand
CAGCGTCACCCTTGACCTGACGTTGAGCGAGGAGGAGCTGCTGGCGCGGATGAAGCAGAAAACGCGCTACAACATCCGGCTGGCCGGCCGCAAGGGGGTAGCCATTCGCGCCGGTTCGCCCGATGATTTTGGCTCCTTTTTCAGTATGTACGCGGCCACGGCCGTTCGCGATGGCTTCACCATCCGGCCCCAGGCCTATTATCTGGACATATGGTCACAGTTTCACGCCGCCGGGCAAGGTCATCTGCTGCTGGCTGAGTATGAAGGGCAGTTATTGGGCGGCGTTTTTCTGGTGGGGTACGGCCGTCAAGCCATCTACATGTACGGCGCTTCCAGCGAACTGGAACGGCCGCGTATGCCCAACTACCTCTTGCAATGGGAGGCAATCCGCTGGGCCAAAGCGGCCGGGTATACGCTCTACGACATGTGGGGCGCGCCCGATGAGTTTGTGGAAACCGACCGGATGTGGGGCGTCTGGCGGTTCAAATCGGGCTTCAACGGGCAGGTTGTCGGCCACATCGGCGCCTGGGATTATTCGTCGCGGCCAACCCTTTATTGGTTATACACTGTCGCCATGCCCCGCTACCTGGCCTGGCTGCGGGGAAAGAGTGAGAAGTAAGAAGTAAAAAGTAATCAGTAATCAGTGCCCAGTCTGATTACTGATTACTGACTACTGATTACTGGCAAAAAAGGAGACTCTCGACCTATGACCACTACCATTGCCATTCTTGAAGGTGATCAAACCGGGCAGGAGCTGCTGCAAGAGGCGCTGCGGGTGTTGGATCCGGCCGTGCTGGGGCTGGAGCTGGAGTTTGAGCATTACGACCTCAGCCTGGCTAACCGGCGGGCCACCGATAATGCTGTGGTGTATGAAGCCGCCAAAGCAATGCGCCAACACGGCCTGGGGCTCAAAGCAGCTACCATCACTCCCGAAAACCAAAATGACGTCGGCAGCCCTAATCGCATTTTGCGCGAGGAGATGGATGCCGAAGTGATTCTGCGCACCGGGCGGCGAATTCCCGGCGTGCGTCCGGTGGCCGGCGTCTACGCGCCGATCAGCGTCGTACGCATGGCCGTAGAAGATGCCTACGGCGCGCGGGAGTGGCGCGAAGGCGAAGCCGGTTCGCCCGATGAACAAGCCTTCCGCACCGAGAAAATCACTCGGCGGATCTGCCGAGCGGTGGCCAACTACGCCTTTCAGCACGCTCGCCAGAGCCAGGCTACAGTTTTCGGCGGTCCAAAATTCACCGTCAGCCCGATTTACGAAGGGATGTTCAAGGAAGAGATGGACGCCGCCGCCGGGCGCTACCCCGATGTCCGCTACAAGCCACAGCTCATCGACGCCACCTTTGCCCTGCTCCTGGCCACGACGGGCGAATCACTGGTCATTCCGACCCTTAACCGGGACGGCGACCTGCTCTCCGATATGGTGCTGCAGATGTTTGGCTCCATTGCCGGGTCAGAGTCGATGGTCATTTCCATGAATCCCGCCGGCACGGTGGACTGCGTCATGGCCGAGGCGCCGCACGGCACGGCGCCCAGCCTGGAAGGGCGCAATGTCGCCAATCCCATGGCCATGATTCTGGCCGGCGCCGGGCTGCTGACCCACGTCGGCAGCAAGGCGGCCAGACGGGCCAGCCGGGCAATTTATGAGAGCGCTCTGGAAACAGTCTATGATGGGATTCGCACCGCCGATCTCGGGGGCACGGCCAACACCACCGAGTTTACCAATGAAGTCATCCGCCGGGTCAAAACCAAGCTGGAAGTCTGGGCGGCCCTGGCCTAGTTACACGGAGATACGCGGAGATACACGGAGAGAAAAAGGAGAAAAGCTCCCTCATCTCCTCCGTGAATCTCCGGGTAACCATTCTACCCCCGTTGGAGAGTGGTCACGGCGGGGAGCCGGTGCAGCATCCAGATGCCAATCGGCAGGCCAATGATCGTGGCGCAGAAGAACCAGCCAATGGCGGCCCAGATCAGGCTAAACCACCAGCCAAATAGGACAAAGTAGACGGCGCGCGCCGGCCAGAAAACCTGCCGCACCCCCTGGAAACGGCCGTGGCCAGTTTCGCTGTCATATTCCCAGGCCCCTGACCGCGCTCTCAAGGTTAGCACCTGCGGCACCCGATCAATCATCCACAACCCCAACGGCAGGCCGATAATGATGGCATTGAGGAACCAGGCAATGGCAATCCAGACGGCCGTCAACTCCCAGCCAACAAAGATAAACCAGATTGCCCGCACAATAAACGGCAGCTGCCGCGCTTCCTGTCGTATTTTACTCATAGCTATCTCCTAATCTGACCAACGACCAATGACCAACGACCACCCACCAATGACCAACAGCCTTATCAAAGCTACCTTCGTCGTTCGTCGCTCGTCGTTCTTCGTTCTTCGTTCTTCGTTCGTCGTTCCCCTATACGCGTCTACTGCCCAAAAGTTGCCCGCTGCCCCGAATTTCCACCAGCGTGACCTCTGGCGGGGAAAGGAAGCGGATACGGGGAGCGCTCATCCCTTCCAGCCCCACGCCGCGGCTGACGTAAAGCTCCGTCGACCCTTGCCGGTAGTGACCCATCTCATGCCGCTTACCCAACTGGGAGCTGGTGAAAATGGCCCCATACCAGGGCAGCCGGATCTGGCCGCCATGCGTATGGCCGGCCAGATAGAGGTCGATGCCCAGGACGCTCACCTCTGGCATCAGATCGGGCGCATGAAAAAGGAGCAGGCGGAAAGCGGCGGCCGGCGCAGAGGAGACCAGCCGCTGCAGCCGGGCGGCGTCATCGGCCAGATCGTGATCGCAATCCAGGCCAAAAATGAGGAACGGCCGTTCGGGGCCCAGATCAACGCACGTCCATTCATCCCGCAGCAGGCGCAAAGGCAGGTCACGCAGCAGTTCCGGCATCTGCTCACGCAGATCGACCGTAGGACTGCCCAGGCTGGCGTAGACGCCCAGCGGCGCCTCTATCCGCTTGAGCAGCAGCCGCAGCTGGGCCTTAGCCGCCGGATCGCGGGTGTAGGAGAGATTCAGATAATCGCCGGTGATGACGATCATATCCGGCTGCAGCCGGCCAATCAGCCCCAAAAGATCCGCCTCGCGGCGGGTCAGCCGCTCGATATGTAGGTCCGAGATGTGCAGCAGGCGCAGCGGCGCCGCACTTTCCGGCCAGTGGGCGGTAGTTACCGCCAGGCGGGTCAGGCCGAGCCGGAAAGGCTCCACCGTCGCTCCCCAGACAAGCGCCAGCAGCCCGGCCGCTTGCAGGCCAGTGAACAGAGCGACCGCCCCGGCCACGCCTAGCCACGGCGAAAGCAGGGCCAGAAGCAGGGCGATTCCTGCACGGGGCAGAGCCAGGGCTAGAAACTGGGGCGCCCAGGGACCAAACGAGAGCCGCCAATGGGGCAGCAGATAAAGAATCAGACCGTCCGCCAGCATAATCCCGGCCAGAAACAGAATGAATCCAGCTGTCAGAAACCAATCAGACCAGAATGCCTGCCAGACAGCGGCCGTGATCAGCAGCAAGCAGAGCGCCACCGCCAGCATCGGCCGCCAGCTCCAGCCGGTCACCTGGTGAAAAAACAACATCAGATAATGAAGCGCCGAATTCTCCAGGGCATTCTTCTTCACCCCAGCCGGCGCAGTTGATTCAGCCAAACCACAATCTCCTTACACAGGAACGACCAACGACGAACGACGAATGACGAACGACCAACCACCCGCTATCTCTACACTCTACACTCTAAACTCAATCTCTATCTCTATCTCTATCTCTATCTCTACACTCTAGCTCTAGCTTACCCGCCCCGTATCGTTTATACTTGTAGCCAAGGAGTTGATCAAGCAGATGACTTTACGCTTTCCCCAACGCATATCGATTGCCCATTTACCTACCCCTGTAGAGCCAATGGAGCGGCTGAGCCGGCTCCTTGGCGGCCCAACCTTGCTGATCAAGCGGGACGACCAGACCGGTCTAGCCTTTGGCGGTAACAAGACGCGCAAGCTTGAGTTTTTGGCCGCCGAAGCTATCGCCCAGGGGTGCGACCATCTAATTACCACTGGCGCCCCCCAGAGTAACCATTGTCGCCAGACCGCGGCCGCGGCGGCTCGTCTCGGTTTGGGCTGCAGTCTGGTACTGCGCGGTCACCCAACAGTCCAACGCAATGGTAATATTCTGCTGGATACTCTCTTGGGCGCTCACGTCCACTGGGCCGGTGATGATGCCTGCAATGACAAGATGACGGCCGTAGCGGGCGAGCTAAAAGCCATGGGGCGAAAGCCATACACCATCCCGCTTGGCGGCTCCAACGTCATGGGAGCGGCCAGCTACGTCATGGCCATGGAAGAGCTGCTCAACCAGCTCAACGAGCTGAGGCGCAATGTCGATTTCATCCTCTTTGCCAGCAGCAGCGGCGGTACTCAGGCTGGCCTGGTGCTTGGCGCCCATCTGTACGGCTTTCGCGGCCGGATCATCGGCATCAGCGTCGATCATCCGGCCGACGCCCTCAAGACCCATGTGGCCGCCCTCACCACGGCTACGGCCACCCATTTGGGGCTGGGCACACTCTCCCTTAGCGACCAGATTGACGTCAACGACGACTACCTGGGTGAGGGGTATGCCATTATGGGCGAGGCCGAGCGTGAGGCCATCCGGTTAACGGCCCAAATGGAAGGGATTCTACTCGATCCGGTCTATACTGGCCGGGCTATGGCCGGCTTAATTGACCTGATCCGCTGGGGCGCCTTTACCCGCCACCAGACAGTTCTTTTCTGGCACACCGGCGGCAGCCCGGCCCTCTTCGCCTACGCTGACAAACTGGCCTGATGAGCAAGAGGCAGTAAGCAGTAATCAGTAATCAGTGATCAGTAATTAGTGACCAGTCTACAATGAACGGTGCTCACTGATTACTTTTCACTGATTACTTTTCACTGATCACCTTTCACTGATCACTCTCTACTCCGCCCACTGGGCTGCTTCGGCAATCCAATCAGCCGGGTCCGCCTGCCAGTTGGCCACGGCCGTGATCTCCCGCACCTCATCCGGCGACAAGGCGGCCAAAGCGGCAAAGCTGGTCACCCCTGCCTCCTGCAGGCGGCGGGCAAAGGTAGGGCCAATCCCCTTGATGGCAGTCAGATCATCCGGTTCGGCCACCAGGGCTACTTTCTTGCCTTGCAGCCGATCAAACAACAGCCCTACGCCGGCTGCCAGTAAACTCAACTGCTCTTGAAAGCTCAAGAGCCGCGTGTCAATCTGAATTTCATAACGCATTGCGCACACTCCATAGGTTCGAAACTAATGCTAGAGCCAGAGCAAGCGCCAGAGCTCGCCAGCTCCAGGTGTTTGGTTTGGGTTGCCCGCGCCGCTTTGGTGCTCGCCGCCTGAGCCTGTCGCAGGCCAGCCGGCACGCAGCATGGCACGGTTATGACGCACTGCATTATACATCAAAATGGGCGAAATGTATACTGGGGCAGCGTGGCCGGCGCCACGGTATCAGCGGGTCAGCTGATAGGCGGCAATCTCAACAGCATCTACCACATCTGACGGCGTGGTGATGGGTAAGCGCCGGCTGGGATCGGTCAACTCATAAAGCCCCAGTCGCAGGCTGTAACGGCCGTCAGCCATCCCCAGCGGTAGCAGGATACCATGATTATCAACGACCGTTTCACCGGGCACCCAGACAGTGGTCAGCGCCAGCCCACCGCCCGGCTCGCTGTCCCGCTGGGCCACGATATGACCCTGCTCATCCAGCAGATGCAGGAAAACCTTATAGCGGTCAGTTAGCGGAACGGCCGTTTGCCAGAATAAGCTAACCTGTAAAATGTCACCAGGCTGAACGGCCGTCACGTTGGTCGTGTAACCAAGTAACGAAATATGGGGGCCAAAGGCGAGGTTAGCGGCCGTGGCCATCTCCCGGGCCGGCTCTTCCGGCACAGCGTAGATAACAAAGCGAACATCGCCGACCCATTCATCGGTGGCCTTAAAGGCGTGAGCGTCCAGCCACCGCTCCACCAGCCGCTCCGGATCCCGCTCTGCTTCCCCCCAGAAGATAGCATACAGCCGATGATGCCGGTCAGTTATCGCCTCCAGTTGGGCCGCAATCTGGGCGGCATCTGGCCAACCCTCCGGCAGCGGGTAGACCGGCGCGCCTTCGCGGTGGTAATAGGTGAAAACCTCCCATTGGTTCGGCGCGTTCAAAATGACACCCGCGTTGGGATGATTATCGGCCGCGATTCGGGCGGCCATCCCCCGATAATCAGCACGGGCGTAAGCCGGGCTGCGGTACAAGTTGTCCAGGGAAACAGCCTGCCCTGCCAACAGCGCCAGCAGCAGCCCCCAGGCGACGGGCCGCGCCATCCGTCGCCAGCCTATCAGGCTGGTGGCTAACAGCAGCGAAAAGAAGGGCGCGGCGACCAGCAAAAACTTGAGGTAAGCCGGCCGCGCCAGTCCACCCGCAAACATCAGGCCCAGCGGTATTAAGAGGCCGGCGGCCAAAATCAGGAGAAGTTCTGCGTCTTTCGCGAAGCTGAGCTTCGGCGCCGGTCGGTACGCCACGGCCCTTGCCGCCAGCGCCACGATCGCGCCGGCCAATATGGCGGCCGCCACCCACCACAGCCAGCTAACTTCCCCCCGGCTCGCCGTTTCACCTAGCAGCAGCCAATGTCCGGAATCGGCTGCAAACTGAGTCATTGCGCCCCGAATTGAATCACGCCCGGCGCCACCCATGGTGCGCAGGAAAATGGGCAGCCAGGGCAGATAGAGCAGCCAGGCTCCCACAACCAACAGCAGCCAGCCCAGCACCCACCGCCTGAACCTGTCAAAGGCGTCGGGCAGGAAGACCACTCCCTTGGACAGGCTAAGGGGACGATCGGCTCCAGTGGCTGAGCCAACCGCAGCCTCACCTATCGAGGCCAAGGCAACGACAATCCCCTGAAAGATCAAGACAACGGGGAAAAAGTAATGGGTATACAGCCCGGCCGCCAGACACAGCAGATAGGCTAAGGCCAACGGCCGTCCCCCACGGCGCAGCCAGAGCAGCAGGAACCAGGTGGACAGGACGGCCGTCAATCCCAGCAGCTGATACATCCGCGCCTCCTGGCTGTAATAGACCAGGGGCGGACTGACCGCCGCCAAGAGACCCGCCAGCAAGCCAAAGCTCAAAGGATCTCTAAGACCCGGCGGGTCTAACTGCCGCGCCAGCGCCATCACCCCCGCCACCAACAGCAGTCCGGCAAAAGCGGATAAGGCGCGCAAGCCAAATTCGCTGTCGCCGACAAACTCGCGCCAGCCGCGCAGCGCCAGATAATAGAGCGGCGGATGGACGTCGCTGGCTGTGCCCTCCAAGATCAGGCGGAGGCTGCGCTCGCTCAGGCGGGCGCTGTTCCCCTCGTCATTCCAAAACGACTGAGCCTCCAGCTGATGGAAGCGGAGAAAGGTGGCCAACAGGAACACGGCCGTCGCGCCCCATAACCAACGCCAGGCAGTAGGATTCATCTACTGATCCGTTTGATCCGCAGAAGGATGGCGCGGCGCCAGCGCCAACAACAGCAGCCAGAAAAGCCAACCGCCGCCAAGGAGAATCAGCCCGGGCCGGGCCGACTGCCAGCTAAACCAAAGGGCCGATTTGGGCACCGCAGTTGGGGCCGTGGGCAGGTATTCGGCCAGGGCCGTAAAGGCGGGCAGCGGCGTGGAATCCGGCTCCAGCAGGCGGAAGTAGTAGAAGGGTTCATTGACCTCGAAGTCGGCGGCTCGTTTGAAAAACCAGTAGTTGATCACGCCTACCCAGGGCCATTCCTGCGGCGCCCGCTGATAGGCAGCTACAGCATAGGCAGCCTGCTCCTCTTCGGTCACCCGGCCAAACGGCGCCGGCAGCTGTTCCGGGACGGTGTTCCAGCCCATTTCAGTAATCCAGACCGGCCTGGCGGCATAGCCATGCCTGACCAGAATGTCGCGCATATAGAGGTGGCTTTGATAGTTGAAAAACGTTGGCCGTAAACGGCGGTCGGTGGGACCCGACCAGAGACCGTAGGCCTGAGCGGCCATGACATCAAAACAGTCGCCCGCCCCGGCCGCCAGCATCCGCTCGAAGTAGATCAAGTTGTTGAGATTACGGCCGTCAATGGCAATGGTTGGTGAAAGGGCCGGTCCCAGAATAACGGCCGCCGGGTTAGCCGCCTTCGCCCGCTGATAGCCTAGACAAAGGAGTTCGGCAAACGCCTCCGGATCAGGCGGTTGCTCGCCCCACTCCGGGTAGATATTAGGCTCATTCCAGAGCTGAAAATAGCTGATCCGGCCCGCGTAGCGGCCGACAACCGTAGCCACAAAATCGCCGAAGTCAGCGAAGTTGTCCGGTGGGGCATGGGCGCCAATCGTATCGGTCAGCACCCGCGTCCAGGCCGGCGGATTGTCCAGCCGGGCAATGATGGTCAGCCCTTCGGCGGTGGCCAGATCGACGATATTGTCATATTTGGCCCAGGCATCAACGCCCGCCGGGTCATTGCGCCGGTCAATGAAATCTCCCTTGCCGTGAATCTCGATGTCTTCCCAGACAAACTGCTGGCGAATAGCGCCAAAGCCGGCGGCGCGGATCAGGGCCAGGCTTTGGGCTCGAACTTCGGGCAGCGCTTCCTGCTCTAAAAAGGTATTGACGCCAAAAGGAGTTGGTGCAGTGACGGCCAATTCAGCTGTGGGCGCCAGCTGCGGCTGGGGGCGCACGGCCGTATAAGCCCAATGCAGCACGCCCCGCACCTGCCGCAGCCGCTCCGTTTCCCCGCTCAACTCAGCCAGCGATCCAACTGGTGGCCAGAGACCAAGCGCAAGGATGATGACGGCCGTCACCGGCCAGAAAAAACGTCGCATGCTGCCTATTGTATCCCACCGACCAGAGTTTGGTAGCGGGCGTCACGGGCTGCCATCAACAGATCAGGTTTCAGGCACAGTGTAGCGTCACACTAGCTTGACCCGCCAGAAGTGCCACTGTCAATTGCTCTACTAGCTTGCATGCTGAAGAGCATACTCATCCAGTAACCGCCGGATCATCTTTTGGTATGGCACTTGATGTTTGGCCGCTTCTTGTTTGAAAAAATCTACACTGGCTTTGCTCAGGGCAATGGTGACCTTAACAGTTTCTTCTCGAAAAGCCAATTCCTCTGGCGGCGGCAAGAAATCACGTACAACCTTCACCTCTGCAATTGGGCCCTCACTGTAACTGATTTTCTTCTTCATATATACGTTTACCTTTGCGCCAATAACCTGCTCCAAAAATCCGAATACATCTTTCTCGATAAGTGAACCGGACGGTTACAATACCACCCTCAACCTCACCTAAACAAAAATAGCGCTTTTCGCTGTCCGTACTATGCGTAATATCTTCCAGGATAACGCGCCGCCGGTCAGCAAAAGCATATTGAGCAATGGCAAAAGCAACACCATGCTTCTCCTGATTATCTAGATCTTTGGCGCTATCCCACTCAAATCTGATTTGTGACCGCGAAGACATGGCTGAAGTATAGCCTCAATATGGCTATTTAGCAATACATCTATACATCAACTAATTTGCAAATGGATTGACTTTTGGTACATTTGTTCTATAATCAGATTATGAACAGCTTGCACAAACTCACGTTGATGGCCGACAACGCCCAGCTGGAACCGGCCGAGGAGACCCTCCTCACCCCCGCACCGCAGCTCGCCCCCTGTGGCCTAAGCGCCAGCCCCAACCAGGCCAACAAACAGGCTGCGCTGGGCATTCACCACGCCAAAATGCCGGGGGGCAAGACCATTCCCCTGCTGAAAACGCTGCTCACCTCGGCTTGTGAGCGGAACTGCTATTACTGCCCCTTCCGCGCCGGTCGGGATTTTCGCCGGGCGACTTTCAAACCGGAGGAAATGGCTCAATCCTTCATGGATCTGTACCGGGCGGGGGTGGCTGAAGGGCTGTTTCTCAGTTCGGGCATTATCCGCGGTGGGGTGGCCACCCAGGACAAGCTGCTGGCTACCATCGAGATTTTGCGCCGCCAGCACCGGTTTAAGGGATATGTCCATCTAAAGATCATGCCCGGCGCGGAGAAGGCGCAGGTGGAGCAGGCCATGCGGCTGGCCAACCGGCTGTCAGTCAATCTGGAAGCGCCGAACGATAAGCGGCTGGCAATGCTGGCGCCGATGAAGGAGTTTATCGCGGAACTGGTACGGCCGCTGCAGTGGATTCAGGAGATTCGCCAGTCACAGCCGCCGGAGCAGGGTTGGAACGGCCGTTGGCCTTCAAGCGCCACCCAGTTTGTCGTCGGCGCCGTGGGGGAAAATGACCTGGAGCTGCTCAGCACCAGCGACTATCTGTACCAGAAGCTGGGCCTGAGCCGGGCTTACTTCTCGTCCTTCCGGCCCTTAGCCGATACGCCGCTGGCCGATCTGCCACCCTCTGATCGCCGGCGCGAACACCGGCTCTACCAGACCTCCTTCCTCTTCCGCGACTACGGCTTTGAGCTGGAGGATTTGCCTTTTGACTCCAGCGGCAATTTACCTCTGGAAATCGATCCCAAGCTGGCCTGGGCTCAAAGCCATCTGCGGGAGAATCCGGTGGAGCTGAACCGGGCCGACCGGCAGGAGCTGTTGCGGGTGCCGGGAATTGGGCCCAAGGGCGCGGCCGTCATCCTCAACGCCCGCCGCCGCGGCACGCTGCGCGAGCTAGAAGATTTGCGCCACCTGGGAGTGGCCACCCGGAATCTAAAGCCATTTGTGCTGCTGGACGGCCGTCGGCCCACCCACCAGCTTTCTCTCTGGTAAACTAGCGTTGAGCAACCTGTAGATCATAGCTGGGCAATCGATCCAGCATCAGCCAGCAGGCAGCGGCCGCAGCTATGGCAGGCAACAGGCCAATAACCATCAGAACATAAGATGGTTCAGAAGTCAGTTGATTCAACAACCCTATCAGCGACCAACCCAAGCCAGAAGCAAGGATCCACCAGGAGGCGTGGCGCACCCGCTGGCGCAGCAGCCACCACTGAGGGAGAGCGATAATTACGCCAATCAGCAGCATGCCAAGCATGATCGGGAATATGCTGTTGCCCCGTTCAAGTAACGGCGTAATAATGCGGCCAATGACCATTGGCATCGTCCAACCCAAAACCGTAGCGGCAATCCACCAGGCCATGCGCGGCAAATAGTGACGCAGCAGTGTGTATTGAACGATCCCTGTCAACAAGCCCATAAATGGGAATAACAGGTACATAAACAGGAAATCCTCTACGATTCGCGTCCGCCCGTCAACCAGTATCGTACTCCCGATCACGTTTTGAATCAGAGAAACAGCGGCCCAGGTCATATACCAGGCAATAACCGCACCAACGGCATGCAGCCCAATCCAGGCCAGATAAAAGAACCAACTCGGTTTTCTGTTGTTAAGTATGTTCATAATAAAAATCACCTCAGGCATCATCACGGCATGAGACGCACTCTTCTCGTCAAGCTTCATCCAGACTAGATTATAAAAGAAGCCATGGACCGACTCAATAGCCAGAACCACAGGCGCCATACTTATCCCGGTTACAACTGCCTGCACCAGCAGCCAGCACCCTCGTAGAATTGTAAAGCCCTTACGCCTATGATAAACTTCCGGAGGCGCACCTTTCAACCCGCCGGGAGAGAATTATCATGCTAACACCCATTGAGAAAATATTGTTCGCCCTGCTGGTGGCCGGGTCACTCTATGCCACCTATATTACATTTGGCCGCATGGCCCGGGTCATTCTGCGCGGCCAGGGCCAGTTAAATCTAGATCAACTGCCCCGCCGCGCCTTCCAAGGGCTGCTGGCCCTGATCAACCAGGGGCGGATCATCCGCCATCGTCCTTTAACCTCACTGTTCCACTATGGCGTGGCCTGGGGCTTTATTTTCTATGGCCTGGTTAACGTCGTGGACGTAATCGAAGGGTATGTACCTAACTTTCACTTCTTGGGCAATTCCGTAGCCGGGGACATTTTCCGGCTGCTGGCTGACCTGTTTAGCGTCGCCGTGCTCGTTGGGGTGGCTTATTTACTCGTGCGCCGCTTCATAGCCCGGGATGAAGCGCTGCAAATCCGGGACAACGTCAAACGGCTGCCGGCCATCATTCCCGGCATCCCGCGCGACTCGATCATTGTCGGTGGCTTCATCTTACTGCACGTCGGCTTCCGCTTTTTGGGCGCCTCATTCCTCATTGGCCAGCACGGCGCCGACCCCTGGCAGCCCTTCGCCAACCAGGTCGCCTTGCTGTGGCAGAATATGTCAGCAACTGGACTGACCGTTGGCTGGCACGTCAGCTGGTGGATGGCCTTGGGGCTTATTCTGCTCTTCCTGCCCTATTTCCCTTACACCAAGCACGCTCACCTCTTTATGGGGCCGTTTAACTTCATGACCCGCCCCGAGCGCACCTCTTTGGGAGCGCTGCCGCCGCTCAACTTTGAAGATGAATCCATCGAACAGTTCGGCGCCACTTACCTTAGTGATTTGAGCCAGACCCAAATCCTGGACGCCTTTGCCTGCATCATGTGTAACCGCTGCCAGGAAGCCTGTCCGGCCTACCATACGGGCAAGGAGCTTTCACCGGCGGCGCTGGAGGTCAATAAGCGGTATTACATCCGCCAGAATATGACCAGCCTGGCCGCCGGCGCTGACGACACCGTGCCGCTGCTAGACTTTGCCATTAGCGAAAGCGCCGTCTGGGCCTGCACCGCCTGCGGCGCCTGCGTGGATGTCTGCCCGGTTGGGAATGAACCGATGTTCGATATTATGGACATTCGGCGGGAACAGGTGCTGATGCAGAGCGCCTTCCCGCAGGAACTCAAAGCCGCCTTTACCGGCATGGAGCGGGTAGGCAACCCCTGGAACATGACCGATGACCGGCTAGAATGGACAAAAGCGCTGCCCTTCAAAGTCCCCACCGTGGCCGAGAATCCCGACTTCGACGTGCTGTTCTGGGTGGGCTGTGCGGGTGCCTTTGAACCAACGGCGCAGGAGACGGCCCGGGCCATGGCTACGGTGCTGCACAGCGCCGGGGTCAATTTTGCCGTCCTGGGCAATGACGAAAGCTGCACCGGCGATACTGCCCGGCGGGCCGGCAATGAGTATCTGTTCTACGAAATGGCCCAGGGCAATATTGAAACGCTGAACGCCGCCGGGGTAGACAAGAAGAAGATTGTTACCGGCTGCCCCCACTGCTTCCACACCCTGGGCAAAGAGTACGGCGAGCTGGGTGGCCATTACCAGGTGCTGCACCACACCCAGATGATCGCCGACCTGGTTGGCAAGGGCAGACTCCGCCTGAACAACCAGATTCTGGAGACGGTCACCTTCCACGACCCCTGCTACCTGGGGCGCCACAATGGCATTTACGATGCCCCACGGGATGCCCTGGCTCAGGCAGGCATGGTTTTGTTGGAAATGGATCGAACCAAGAGCAACTCCTTCTGCTGCGGCGCCGGTGGGGCGCAAATGTGGAAAGAAGAGGAACACGGCCGTCAAGCAGTCAACATCAACCGGTATGAAGAAGCGCGTACAACCGGCGCCAGCACCATTGCCGTCGGCTGCCCCTTCTGCGCCCGCATGTTAGCCGACGCCAATGGCGAGGCGGCCGAACCGGTGCAGGTCAAGGATGTGGCCACGCTGATAGCGGAAGCATTGTAGAGTAATTGGTAAGTGGCAACTGGTAATTGACGATTTTCCATGCAGATTCTTGTATAACTGGTAGAAATGAAATCAAAGCTTAGGCAGGCATCGTGCTACGCCAGCGGTGCAATCCTTTCCGATTCGCTATCAGGCTCAGAAATGGAAGCTATGAAACGAGAATTACCGATTACCAATTACCGATTACCAATTGCTAATTTGCGCCCAGCAGGCCTCTTTTTCTTGCTGCTGCTCTTGTTTGTCGCCGGCTGCCGGTCAGCCCAGACGGAGCCCTATGTGGAGACGTTTGACACCGCCGGCAGCTGGGGCGTGGGGCGGGATAACAACACCATTGGCGAGGTGGTCAACGGCCGTTACGAGCTCCTGGTTCGCGCCCCGGTAGATCGTTTCTGGACCAGCGCCGGCCAGACCTTTGGCAGCGGCATTTACCAGGTGGAGGCCACCCAGGTAGCCGGGCCAATCGACAATGGGTATGGCCTGCTGTTGCGCATTGACGGCCGGTCCGATTCCTTTTACGCCTTTCAAGTAAGCGGCGATGGCTACGTCTGGATCGCCCACTGCGCCCGCGGCTGCGCCGAAGAACGGGCCCTGGTGCAAAGTGGCTGGTTTGAATCCCCGGCCGTTAACCAGGGTCTCAATGTCACCAATGTCCTGCGCGTGCGCGCTGATGGCAGCAACCTTACCTTTTACGTCAATGATCAGCTTGTCGGCCAGGCCACCGATACCGCGATTGCCCGCGGTGATATTGGCCTGGTTGTAGAAACGCTGGGCGAAGGCGGCGTTCGGGTTGCTTTTGACAACTTCAGCGTCACCCCGCTAGAATAAATGGCAGAAGTATGCCCGCCGAGGCAAAAATGGTTGCCAGCAGATTATGGAGAAATTGTCTCTTAATTATCTCTAAATCCTCCTGGCCCACTGATGTTAGCTTGCCCGCTTTTTGGAGAAATTTATGATAGTTCGCGAGAAGTCCCACTCAATTCCCGAACCAACCGCAACCAAAACATTTTTGAACCACAACCTACAACACGCCGACCAGGCCCGCACAGCCACCACGGTCCGGCTAACCACCGCCGAGATGATCCAGGATTATCGGCTGGCCTACCGCAGCCGGCAGGCCAGCCTGATCGGCCGGCGTGAAGTGATGAGCGGCCGGGCCAAGTTCGGCATCTTTGGCGATGGCAAAGAGGTAGCGCAGCTAGCCATGGCCCGCGCCTTCCAAAAGGGGGATTTCCGCAGCGGCTACTATCGGGATCAGACCTTTATGCTGGCGCTGGAGCTGATCACCATTGAGCAGTTCTTCGCGCAGCTGTATGCCCATGCCGATCTGGAAGCGGAGCCGATGTCAGGCGGGCGGCAGATGAACGCCCACTTTGCCACCCGGCTGGTGGACGCCGACGGCCGTTGGCTCAACCAGACCGAACTGTACAATTCCACGGCCGATCTTTCGCCTACCGGCTCACAGATGCCCCGGCTGGTGGGCCTGGCCTACGCCTCCCGCCTTTACCGCGAGCTGGAAGAGCTCCAGCAGTTCAGCCACTTTTCCCGCAACGGTAACGAAGTTGCTTTCGGCACCATTGGCAATGCCTCCTGTGCTGAAGGGATGTTTTGGGAAGCGATCAATGCCATTGGCGTCCTGAAGTGCCCGGCCGTTATCTCTATTTGGGATGATGGCTACGGCATTTCCGTCACCAACGAACACCAGATGCTCAAAGAGAATATGAGCGAACTGCTGGCCGGCTTCCGTCGCCAGCCTGATCAAAAAGTGGGGTATGACATTTACACCGTGCGCGGCTGGGACTATCCGGCCCTGCTGGCGGCCTACCAGCAAGCGGCCGCCACGGCACGCGCCGAACATATTCCGGCTGTTGTTCACGTCATCGAGATGACCCAGCCCCAAGGCCACTCAACCTCCGGCAGCCATGAACGGTATAAGAGCCAGGAGCGGTTAATATTCGAGGATGAATTCGACCCCATCCGCAAGATGCGGGAATGGCTCCTGGCCGAGAGGGAAGTCACGGCCGCAGCGCTGGACAGCTACGAAGCGGAAGATGAGCAGCACGTCTTGCAGTGCCGGGACAAAGCCTGGGCAGCCTTCAATGCCCCCATTCAAGCCGAACGGCAAGAGCTGTCCGGCACTATCGCGGCGGTGGCAGAGGGGAGTGAGCAGGCCGCCAAACTGGCGCAAATTCGCGACGATCTGGCGAAGAAGCGTAATCCTATTCGGCGCGACCTGATGGTGGCGGCTCATGAAGCGCTGCTGCTCTTACGCCATGAGGCAGCGCCGGGCAAACAACAACTGATCGCCTGGAAAGAGACGTATGACAAAACCAACCGCCGCCGGTTCGGCTCCCATCTTTACAGCGAAACGGGCGAATCCGCTCTGAATGTGCCGGTCGTGCCGGCCGTGTACAGTG
>Ga0209498_1001176_pt1 | contig 16094 bp, 10 predicted proteins | sample WalLakDeSediment_FD_184131 | JGI IMG/M metagenome (GOLD analysis project Ga0209498, IMG submission 184131) | Lake sediment microbial communities from Walker lake, Nevada to study Microbial Dark Matter (Phase II) - Walker Lake 11/02/13 Deep... | ecosystem: Environmental > Aquatic > Freshwater >... | reverse complement strand
AGAGTCTTGTACAGCCTGTCGATCCATCCTGGAACAGGTTCGATAAAAAACAAGGATTCCAAGGAGATTGAAGAGGATCCAGACCAGCGCGTGCGGCCCAATCGGATAGGGATTCTTATATCCTGGCAGAGGCAATTCGAACCAGCGAACCGTCCACCAGGTTGGAAACACATGCTGAGGAACGAACCAGGGATACAACCACAGACATCGCGTATGGGAGAAGAAATCGAACAGGAGATGCGAAAACGCGCCGATCCAGACGGACAGAAACATGATTCGCATCCTGATCCAAGGAAATCCACGACTCTTGGGATGATCCAACCAATAGATCCACTGTCCCATACGTTCTAGATATGTCCATCCACTGTTTCCATGAAAACTGCCTTCGCGAAGTCGATCTCCCAAGGTTCCGATGACCCACATCGCAAACATACTCAAGGGAACACAGAAAAGAAACAGCCCGATCAGGGAATGTCCCAGACTCTGTCCCAGATATCCCCGATACGCCCCGATGATCGCATCCACCCCGTCCGGTGAGGCTGCCCCCACCCATAGGGCGAGGAGATTGAAGCGATCAGGCCATTTCTGCCAAAGAGGGGACACAAGTCCTTGATGCGCCGGGAATGTGAGCGGCATGTCGACTCCTGGGCTTCAATCAGGTATAAGGATCATCGCTTCGTGGGTCTGATCTCAAGGGACTGACCAAGATGGAGAGATTCGCCTGGCTGAAGAACCCTTCGTTTGGACCAGATCTCCACCTCGAGCTGTCCGAGATCCTCGGGATACGCATACAACCAGGTGTAGTCCACTTGCTCGTTGTTCAATCTCTGCGTCAGTTCCATCCCCTTGCTCCCCATGAAGGTCCATGATTCTTTGGGGGTTTCCTGATCATGGTAGCGTATCCCTTCCCGCAACTTCCGGAGGATCCCATCCATGTCCTGCTCCACCGTTTCTCCAGCCAGATTGCTGAATCGAACCTGTGTGGAATCCAGATCTCCCATGTTCATCTCCAGGTGGCTTCTGAGACGTCCCTCCACCGCCTTTTCCCTTGGGTTCGTGAGCCTTGCATCCACATGGAGAATCCGGGCATTCGGCTCGAGCCTGATCCTCCGATCCAGCTTCCATCCATCAAAGGTATCCGAGGTCAGGGCAATCTCGAGATCCTCCCTGTGCGTGGTCCTGGCGGGTTCCACCCACCCGTAGAAACCGTAGTTCTCCCCCACCCTATGTTCCAATCCCCCGGCAAAGGGAAAGAACAAACAACGCTTCACATTATAGGAAGTCACGCACTCTCCGGTGGCCACATCCAGAATCCTGAGAACACGTCCAGCGAGCATAGGGACCACTTCCACGCGAAGATGAGCGTTCTCTAGGATCACCACTTCGGGGTGGGTCCTGAAAAAGGTGTTCATCAAGAGCAAGGTTTGAGGATCCCCGCTCACCTCTCGCAGGGTCTGAAAGCCATGCCGCTTCATACGGTCGATGAACCCCAGAAGTTCCCCGAAGGAAGCGAATTCTCCCTGCCAGACCAGTCTTTCACCCTCGATCTTGTACCCATTGCGAGGGAAGAGACGAGCGTAGACCATCGGCATGCGAGCGACCCTGACCCGTTCAAGCATCTCGTCGTCCCCGAGAACCATTTCTTCGGCCTGGTCAAACAGATCCTCACACCGCAGTACGATCTCGTCCGTCAAGTATCCCATGGCCGGGTTGGTGTACAAATGCATGTGAATCTGGTCCTCTTCAACCTTGTCATGAAGCAGATTCAGGACCTTCCAGATAGGCTCCCAGGCCTGGCCATAATATCCTTGCAGAAAATCCTGGACGATTAGGTCGGCATCCTGGTCAGGATCCCAAAGCAGCTTCATCCCGTAATAGGGACGCAAAAGGCTGAACTCACCTCCACCCCCGGCGTGTCCCATCCCCTGCAGGTAGATCCCTTCCACCCCAATCTCCCTGTAGAAACGCATGTCCGAGGCCATGGCCCTGAAGTTGGGAAAAGGATTGTAATAATGAGCGAAATTGACGATATAGTGCCAGATATAGAGATGAGAACAGATCCTGGACCAGGCGACAGCCCTGCGTTTATAGTCCGCGTTGCGCGGACACGTGGCAATGGGATGGCTGTCACAGGAAGGGAACATGTGACAGAGCCATATCGCCACGTTGGGATGCATGACCATATCCTTGGGAGGTTCTTCCGTGTAGATGTAAGCCAGGGTGCCTATCAGCTTGTCAGGATAGATTCTGGAGGTCCTTTCAGCCAGTTGATTGACAAACCAGAATTGCGTGCCTCCTTGGGTCCCGTATCGTTCATTGAGCTCTGCGCATCGAGAACACTCGCAGTAACTGTAGTAGTCCATCTGGGAGAAATTGTGTTGCTGCGCCTCAGGATTCTTCGCCATCCTTTCCAGCATTCGCTCCGTGACAATCTCCAAGACATCCGGGTTCGTGAGACACAGTTGGGTCTCGGTTCCTTGTCGCACACCACCTATCTCAGAGAAATATTCAGGGTGCTCCTCGAAGAACTCGCCAGGACTGACGAATCGAAAATAGCTATGACAACGACCATCATGGGCGTATTGCCGGCCGTACGGATGGTCGGGTCCGCCGCTACCGGCGTTGTCCCCTACCCTACAAAGGAAATCTGCGTCCTTTCCTGGCCACGCGTACGAGGTGTGCCGCCACAGAAACGCGGGCTTCGCGTTCATCGCTATGTTTGGAAGAACGAGATTCCGTATCTTTGGCGTGCGAGTGACCCCGGGCGCATACCATCGCACGCCCAGAAACTCCTCCATGAAACGATGAACACCGTAGAGCGTCCCACCCGCCTGGGTCCCAGCAATCACGATATGAGGAGGAAGGGTCTTGATGACAAAACCCTGTTCACCCAAGAGATCCTCCTCAGGGTCCACACCCAGGCTCCTTGCCACAGGCCCACACCCCAGAACGATCATGGGAACCTGATCCACCTCCACAGCCTCCAGCACAGGAACTTCGGTACCGGTACATGCCTTGAGATGAAAGGAAAGCTCCTGGCCTGCCTGGCGCTCTGAAGGACTGCAACCCGGTTGAAGCACGATCACATGATGGAAACGCCCCTCGTCAATGAATTGGATGGAGTCAGCCCTGCATACGCCCCAACAGATCCAGAGGAACACGACAGAAAACGAAATGCTGTTTCGCCAAAGATTCATTCACATCCTCCTTTGAGGCCGCTATGGGCTTGAGGCTGCTGTGAGCACAGGCATAGTATCTGGCGTCAAGCCGACCTTCAGTAAACCCTGTCAAACCATTCCCCTTCTTCCGCGCCAACGTTTCATGTTCTAAGCCCTGATTGGGTTCACGGAAACCTTTCGTTCCAGATCATGAAAAGTCTACCATGATCCATGCTACGATGCATGGCACGATGAGAATCAAATCCCTCTTCCTCTTCCTTCAAGGGATATGCTTTGGCCTTGGGCTGATGGGCATGAACCTTTCCCTCTCGGCCGCGGATCAGGAAAGGATCCAGGTCAAGGTGGAAGGCTACGATCCGTACGGGGGACAAGCGGGATTCATCAACCTGGTCTGCTATCGACTCATGCAGGAAGATCCCAACCTCGAGGTCGTCCCTTTCACCCAGATGCAGATTCAAGGCGGACCCGGTTCCGAGGCAGGCAAATATATGGCCTTTGCCGGACAAACCGCTCCGGATGTGATCACTTGGGTGGAATTTCACAACGTGCGAAGCTATACTCGCCAGAACTTCTTTCTGCCGCTCAATGAATTCATCGGCGAGGATCTGGATGGGGATGGCTATATCAGCGACGACGAAGCCATTTGGGAGGAATGGAAACATATCCCCGAGTACTATCGCCGGGTGGCCACGCTGGATGGAAAGATCTATGGGATACCCAATCTAACCATGGGCATGGCAGCCATCATCTACAGAAAAGATCTCTTGAGAAAAGCCGGTGTGGATCCTGAAACCCCGCCCAAGGACTGGGACGAACTCTATCAAATCCTTCAGCGCTTGACACACCCTCAACTCGAGGTTCCCGGGGCCAGAATACGCAGAGGACAGATGGGAATCGCGCTGGAGCCCCAGGGATGGCAATTTTGCGCCTGGGTCTGGGCAGGTGGAGGGGAAATCGTGGTTCAAGGCAAGACCCATCCTCGTACCGGCCAGACCCATTGGTACGCGCAAGAGGAACTATCCTTCCTGGATCCACAGACAGGCGAGGATCTGAGTGATCTCCCCAGCCAGTGGAAAGCCGCCTTTGGGGAGCAAGGGGGACAGCGAGCCCTGGGTTTCTATCGCAAGATGCGGTTTTCCCCCTGGATCAGGGATCCAAGGACCCAGGATCCCGTGAACCTGAGCCAAAGCGATCTGCAAGCTGGGCGCGTTGTCCTTCCGGATGGAGAGGAAATTGCTTTTTCTAGAGAAGAGGTCATTCAAGGCGTATCCAGGGTAAATTGGGGAGCGGACCAGTTCAGCGTCATGGAGCTGCTTCGCCGGGGAGAGGTCGCCATGATCTTCTTCGTGTGCGAAGCCACCCATTTCAAGATGATGGATATTCCCCCGGAAAACCTGGGTTTCTGGGCCGTGCCTCCCTTCCAATCGGATCAGAAGCCTGCCATGTTGGCCCATTTTCACTACAGGGCTTTGAATTCCTCCCTGGGTGGGAAGGACAACGCAGAGAAACGCCTCAAGGCATGGAATATCCTGTCCACCTTGAACGGCAGCCGCGGGGCAGAATGGGAGGTTCAGCATCAAGTCAAGGCCGGGCTGGCCCGGTTCCTGGATCCCATGATGCTGAAACGCTATGGGATGGAGGAATACCTGGACGATATACCTGAACATTGGCGCAAAAACTGGCAAGAAGCCCTCTCTTGGTCCCGCACCGAGCCCTTCGAGGGTTTCTGGCCTCCGATCAAGACCAAGATTCTCAACAACGACGTTTTGTCCCTGTCCCTGACCCGGGAGGACTTCGACTATCGGACGGCCCTGATCAAGGCCCAACATGACGCCAATGCGGGACTCATGTTCGAACGTCCGGAGCAGGAGATGATTCGCTACAGGCGATGGGGATGGACCGTTTTCGCCCTTTGGTTGATGGGGCTGATCCTGCTGCTTCTCAAGGTGAAAAGGGCCCTGTCCATCAAGGCAAAGCAAGGGGATGTTCTCGGTCGAAGCGGTCCCGGGGGCATCGCCTGGGCCCCGATTCTCCTTCTCGCCCCGGCCATCCTCTTGATCGCGCTTTGGAACTACTATCCTCTTTTACGCGGCAGTGTCATGGCCTTCCAGGATTACAAGGTCCTGGCAGGCGCACGATGGGTCGGAGTGGACAACTTCATCAATGTGTTTCTGGACAAGAATTTCTGGATCTACCTGAGAAAAACGATCAAGTTCGCATTCCTCTCCATGGGCCTGGGTTTCTTTACCCCCGTGTTTCTGGCCCTGCTTCTATCCGAAGTTCCCCGTGCCAAGATCTTTTTTCGCACGCTATTCTTTCTCCCTCAGGTGTCGAGCGGATTGGTCATTCTTCTTCTTTGGAAACTCTTCTACGATCCTACAGTCGGCGGATTTCTGAACAGACTGTTTTGGTTTGCCGAGCCCATCGACTGGCTGGGAAGTCCCAGGCTGGCCATGATCGCGGTGATTCTTCCCGGGATCTGGGCAGGTTCAGGCATGGGCAGTCTGATCTATCTGGCAGCCTTGAAAAGCATCCCCCATGATCTATACGAAGCGGCCGAAGTGGACGGAACCACGGTGTGGCAAAAAATTCGGCACATTACCCTTCCCTCTCTGGCCCCTCTTCTCATCATCAATTTCATCGGCTCGTTTATCGGCACCTTTCATGCCATGGGAAACATCTTCGCCATGACTGCCGGGGGCCCGGGCAACGAAACCATGGTACTGAGTCTGGCGATCTGGTACGAGGCCTTCGCCTACCTGCGATTTGGCACGGCCACGGCCATGGCCTGGTTCCTGGGTACCCTTCTTATAGGATTTACGCTGCAACAACTGAGAATCCTGCAACGCGTTGAATTCCGGCGCGCGGCAGTCGATTGAGGAGGATCGGTCCGTGCCTCTCTTGCCTTCCGTTGGACGTCGCACCTTCTCCTTACGATTGGCCATTCTGTGCATCTATCTATTCCTGGTCATCGGGGGCCTGACCATGATCTTCCCCTTCTTCATCACGCTGACCGCGTCCTTGAGCAACGCTCTGGATTACGAACGATACGACGTACTTCCCAGCTATCTGTGGAAAGAAGAGATTCGATTCGCCAAGTACCTCGCCGAAAAATACGCAGGGATTCGATTCGAGCATTTCGCGGTTGCCTATGGCGCCCCGTCCCACTGGTCCACCTTCAAGGATGTGGGATTTGATGAGAATCTCGATGACCTGCTTCTGGGAGATCTGAAGGACATGCCCATGGAGAGCCTTTCCATAATTGCCACGGATTACCAGGAATTCCTGGAGGGATATGACCCCTCCAACATGATTCCTCTCTTCTACAACTGGGAATTGGAGGGATATCAGGCCTTTTTACGCGAGAAATATGAGACCCTCGTTCTTGAGCAAGAGCCATATCCTTCCTCCAAGGCCGAACTGTCCGAACGCGTCTTGGAACAGGTGTCCCGCACCTGGAACGAGGGCCTCTTCCTCTACTGGGACTATATCCAGTTCAACCAGGAGCTGCTCTATCCTTATCACCTTCGTCGCTGGGTGCCCTGGGATGATCCAAGGCACAAGGACTTTCTCTCCTATGTGCGCTTCTTGCCGGCGTCACGGAAACTGCCGATCTCAGGCCATTACCTGTGGTGTCTGTTTCTCCTGGACCAGGGCGTTCAGGTGGATCTGATCGACCAACGGTATGGAACCAGCTTTCAAAGCATCTACAGGATCCCGCCAGGAGACACGACCGAACTGCCGCAGGACCTCCAGGATCTTTGGCTCCATTTTCAGTCCGAGGTCTGGCCGCTTCGTCTCACCCGAATCGTGCAGGACGACAATCTAGAGCCAACGCGGATGGATCCCATCCTCCATCAACATCCCACGCTCCCCGAGGCTTCAGAACTCCGGCGCCTCTGGGTGGAACTCGCGCAGTCTCTGGATTCGTCCCGCAGGATCTGTCTTTCCCCTGAAGACGCATACCGCGCCTTCTTGCGCCATCGATATCCTGACCTGTCCGAGTTGAACAGGTCCTATGGATGGTCCCGCGCCTCTTGGCAGGAGATCCTTCTTCCCTTGAGGGAAGTGGACTATCATGATTATGTCCATCGCCGCGGCGAAATCCTTCGCAGGCTGCTCTCCTTCAACTTCATCAAGGTCGCTCGTTTCATCGCTGTGCGCGGAAGAGCGCTGCCCAACACCTTGATCCTGGTGGTGTCCACGGTCCTGTGTACCCTGACAGTCAATCCCTTGGCCGCCTATGCCTTGAGCCGCTTTCGTCTCAAGGCTACGCGCCAAATCCTCGTATATCTTCTGGCCACCATGGCCTTCCCCCCGGAAGTGGGGATGATCCCCGGTTTCCTCTTGCTTCGGGATTTACATCTCTTGAACACCTTCCCTGCTCTGATTCTACCTGGGGTGGCCAACGGTTTCAGCATCTTCCTTTTGAAGGGTTTCTTCGACAGCCTGCCTCAGGAACTTTACGAGGCAGCGTCCTTGGATGGTGCGAGTGAAATACGGATGTTCTTTACCATCACCATGACCCTGTCGGCTCCCATCCTCTCCGTCATCGCGCTCAATGCCTTCATCATGTCCTATGGCAGCTTCATGTGGGCTTTTCTGGTCTGCCAGGATCCAAAGATGTGGACGCTCATGGTCTGGCTTTACCAGTTTCAAACCACAAACCAGGAGCCGTGGCTGGTCATGGCGGCCATTGTCCTGGCCTCCATCCCCACCCTGCTGGTTTTCATCTTCTGTCAGAAGATCATTCTGCGCGGAATCGTCATTCCGAGCATGAAATAGGATGATTTGGGTAAATATTCAGTGATTTGGATCCAGCTTCAGGAGCTCGACTTTGCGAAACTGCACCGGATGGCTCTCGGATTGAAGGGAAATTGTGCCTGAACCGATCAGGGGATCCCCGGCTGCCAACTGTTTCTTGGCATGCTTGTCGGCAACATCCAGCTGGGGCCTGTTGTATTCCAAGACCGTTTCTCCCTCGATGACATGTCGAATGACCTCGTTTCCATGCACATGGACTTCCACAAGGACCCATTCATCCCCATGGTAGGTCTTGGAGGCGGAATTGATGCAATGCTGCGTCACCAGCTTGCCCTCCATCTCAACATGTGTCCCTGGGGTACACAGATTGGCCGTGGGGCGTTCCCCTTTTCCCGATCCCCCCAGAAGCTGAACCTCCACGGAGACGGGGAAATCCTGCAACAGCTCCATGCTTTCCACGGTTTGTCCGTGGATCATGATCCCGCTGTTTCTGAAAGCCCAGCCAGGTCCTCCCGGGATTTGCTCTCCGACAAACCGGTATTCCACTCGAAGGATGTAATGGGAAAAGGGCTCATGATAGAAGAGATGACCGAACCTTCCACGAAATTCATCGTACTGGTCATAACAGACAGTAAGGATTCCATCCTGCACCCTAAAGGTGTCCCCAAAATTTTCGCCCATCTCGAACCCGGTGATCTTGGGAATCCAACCCTCCAGGTTCTCGCCGTTGAAGAGCTGGATCCATTCTGAATCCTGCGTTTTTCCAGGCATGCCCGCAGACGTCTGGGATTCCTGGGCCCGAAGCTGGCCCATCACGATCACCAGCGCCAGGGCGCATATCCTTCCAATAACCCTTCCTTTCCCCTTTCCCATGTCCTCCTCCTTTGGAAACATTGCCATAGATCTTCCGTAAACCTGAATTGGGAAGGGCTTCATCTGTCAACATTCATCCCACCCAAGCAGGATCCTCAAATCGTTGAATTTCTATGAGATGTCCGTCAGGATCTCTGAAGAAACAATGATAGATCTTGTATGTGGGATTATAGACAGGGCTCGTTTCAAACTCCACTCCTGTCTCGAGCAGAGACGCGTACCACGCATCCACATTCGGCGAGACCAGGGTCAAAATCACACCCTTGGTAGCTGTCCCCGCCCTATCGGCACATTGACATACGCCCAAAAATCCACTCTGGGCAACGCGGTAGATATGACAGGCGCCTTGGTCCAGAGCCAGGGGAATCCGCAACAGTCCTTCATAGAATTCCCGGCTCCTTGCCAAATCCCGTACATACACGAAGGTGACCATGGCCTCGAAAGCCAGGCTTGTCTCTTCCATAATTCACCTCTGTTACCCGCCGTTTTATCATTCAACCCTTCAACGATCATGAAAAGTTCTTCATCGGATACAGCCGCGATGTTCTTTTCCAATGCGTTTTATAGAAAGAATACGAATCTGAAGGATTTGGATCCGGATTTCTTTAGAAGATTATATCAGGTCTGATTCCATCTCCTACCGCTTCAGCTTCAGCTTCTTTTTCTTCCCTTATTCATTCCATCCCGTACGCAGTCTCACCCCGATGTTTGAGCTAATTTCCACAGCCCTTTCATAGGCTTTTGTGGCGGCTCCATCAAAATCATTCTGCGTGACTCCAACACAGTCAAGCACAATGGTCTTGCCGGTTTTGTGCAGTCGCATGTCAACGCTCACGGCAAACAAGTCCTGTTCGGCATCCTCACGAAGATAGCAGGCGATATAATCATCCGCATCCAGAATCGTTTCCGCTTCCGAACTCTCCCCCCAGGGCGATAAAGACATGATTACAAGCTGCTTGCCTTTGATGGTTAGACGGAAATAACCGAGCGTGGAAAGCTCCGTATAAATGAGCCAGAGACCCATAAAAACAGAGAAAACGCCAGGCAAGCCCAACTCCCACCAACCCACTCTCTTTTCCGGAAAGACTCCGAATGAGATCATATTAAAGAAGATTCCTGCCAGAATTAATACTATACCAATGCCCATCCCTGCATGAAACAAAATCCAGCTGGATCTACATCTCTTGTTGTCAGCGACAAGTTGGCCACGCCGCACATCGCGGATATTCATAAAATATGAATTGGAATGGGGGGTCCTGTGAAACGTCATCTCTGCCAAGGACCCCAAGGCAGTCATGGGGAGCCGTTTTAGAGGTAACAACCGACCATGTACATTGACATGAGAAGGTGGCTTCATATCTTCTGACGTCCAGAAACCAGTGCCAGAATCTGGCCGGCCGCCTCACCAATGCCGTTTGTGACGATTGTCTGCATGGAGAGTGCTCTACGATGCTTCATGCCGTGGCCTGAAAGGACATATATGCCTATGGCTCCGACCCGCGCGGCAAGCTCGACATCATGTGGGTGGTCCCCGATCACGAAGGAGGCCCGAAGATCTATGGCGAAATCCAATTCCGCCTCTTTCAGGAAGTGAGGGTTCGGTTTGATGCACCGGCAGCCGGAGGAACGTTCGTGAGGACAGACGTAGGTTTTGGTAATTGGAATGCCGTGCCCTGCGAGAAATTCTTCCACATAGTCATTCACGTGTCGCACGTCTTCCATGGTGATCAGGCCTTTGGCCACGCCTGACTGATTCGTCACGATGAACAAAGCAAAGTGATCAGCTAGGCAACGAAGCGCTGGGACCGCGTCCTTGAAAAACACCACTTGCCCTACATCCGAAAGATCGCCGCGATCCTCGATCATGGTGCCGTCACGGTCCAGGAACACGGCGGGACGTGGATGTTCAGGTCGTTTACTGGCGTTATAGACCCTAGGCTTCATGGTTTCAGGTTACACTCGCTGTGTTTCAGTATCAAGCACTCCAAGGTTTCGCATGAGTCTTCTCGGGGGCTCTCTGTTCTGTACCCAGTTTCGACCATCACGCGGCTTTCATCAAGGAGCCCCTGCCGCACGGATCATATCGCCGAGCGCATATGTGGCAATGCTGAAGTAGATGAGTATGCCACCGATATCCGCAACGGATGTGATCAACGGCGCACTCGCCGTGGCGGGATCCATGCGCAACTTGCTCAGCAGAAACGGCAGAGACATTCCCACCAAACTGCCGAACAGAACCGTGCAGACCATGGTTATGGACACCACCAAGGCGATCTCTGGACCGGCCCTGAAAACACCAACCAACGACACAGCCGCCCCCATGCTCAACCCCAGGAGTCCAGCGACAAGAACCTCCTTGCCAAGCAAAAGGAACCAGTCGGAAAGCTTGGCCCTGCCAGTGGCCAGGGCGCGCACCATGAGTGTCGCCGCCTGGCTTCCGGCGTTACCACCGCTGTCAACGAGCAACGGGAGAAAGAAGACGAGTGCCACTGCCGCCTGGATCATGTCCTCAAAGTGAGCAATCGCCGCACCAGAGAAGACATTCATGAACACCAGCAAGAGGAGCCAAGGCAGCCTGTTTTGAACCAGAAGGAGGATGCCCGCATCCCGCATATCGATGTTTGCTAGACCGGGATGTGCCTTGTTGGAGATGGCGCCCATGCCGTGGAAATCCTCGGTGGCCTCGTCCACCATGACATCCTGGATATCGTCGAAAGTAACGATGCCCACTATGACCTCGCCGCCGTTGAGCACTGGAAGGGCAATCAAGTCGTATTTCTGCATTTTTCGAGCCACATCTTCCTGGTCATCCTCAACTCGGGCAAAGATGACCTTCGGATTCATGATGTCACCGACCCGTGTGTCCCGACGGGCGACGATCAGGTCCTTGAGCGACACGAATCCAAGGAGTTTCCGGCCTTCGTCCACCACATAGGCGTAATAGATCGTTTCCTTGTCAGGCGCTGCTTCCCTCAGGTGCTCAATGGCCTGGTAGACCGTCAGTTGCGGGGACAATGTGGCATAGTCAGAGGTCATGACCGCGCCGGCGGTGCCCTCCCTGTACGCCGACAAACAGCGAACATCCTCCCGTTCGGCCCGGGCCAGCGCCGGCAGGACGGATTCCCGCAGTTTTTTGGGCAGCTGCTTGAACAAGTGGGCCCGGTCATCCGAAGACATGTCAGCAAGCAGGAGGACGATTTCCTCCCGGGACAAGCTTTCGACGATTTCCACCTGCAAATCTTCATCCAGATAGCCGAGAATCTCGGAGCGGAAAGGGGTGTTTACATGCCGCAATACGGTCCAGGCTTCTTGGCTAGACAAGGCAGATATGAATTCCGCGATAACCGCGGGGTGCCTGGATTCGCAGAAATCTCGAAGGGGTTTTGAATCCCCGGTGGCGAGTATCTCGCGCAGCTCGGGGACGATGGACGAATTCTTGTCTTTCATGGTTCACCTCCCTTTGGGCCACGACGGGAGCGCAACGCGGCCGGAGGTGAACCGGTGGGCTATCCTCGGAGACAGCACCGACCGTTTACGTCCCGAGTCGCGCAGCGCAAGCGTCGCGGCTCAGGGTCTTCTATTTCTTCTTGGGTCAATTTCTGAGTCATGTTCGGGCAACTCTGACTGTCATCCGAGTCGCTCATAAATAGTCCTCCTTTCCAACGTTCTGCCGCTGGAAGAACGCCGTCCGCGGCGGCCTTTTGACGTCCGTGTCGAGGTGCTTGTTCGGCTGTAGCGCGTCCCCTTTTCCATGCCACGATTTTATGAGAAGCTTGTAGGGCTTGTCAAATGAGAATCGCCTGGAAACGTGGTCTTGCCTGCCTTGTCGGCAAAGAGGGTTCTTCCTTTTTCTTGGATACTGGTGATATCTAGCGTGTTTATATATCCACAGACAAAAGACCTTCATCAAGGGGAGCCCTATAAGCCGAGACTCGGAGGAGTTCCAGGAATTCTGGAGGACAGGAAGCTTTCCCAAGGCAAACACCTTCCCTGCATGCTAAGATGACTGGAAGAGTTCCAGGCGTTTGCCGATCGAGGAGAAAGAGATGATCACCTTCTTCATGCAGAGTCTATCCCTAAATCTCACTGTCCTGACCATGTTTTTGCTTTCCTCCCTGGTCGCATTCGGCGCTGAATTCCACGTTTCGACTCAGGGCGACGATGCGAATTCGGGCACCAAGGACGCGCCTTTCGCGACATTGCACCGGGCACGCGACGCGGCTCGCGGCCACGACAAAGCGACCCTTTTTGTGCATGGCGGAATCTATTTCCTGCAAGAACCTCTAGAACTTACAGCAGAGGACAGCGGTCTTACCCTGAAGGCTTTCGGCAAGGAAAGACCCATCCTTTCGGGAGGACGTCCCATCCGCGGTTGGCGCCAGGGAGAGGGCGACCTCTGGACCACCCGGATTCCCAGGACTGCCTCGGCCGCGTGGCGTTTTGAACAACTGTTCGTGAATGGACGTCGCGCTGTGCCGGCCCGCGAACCCAACCAGTTTTATTTCTACCTGAAAGATGTCCAGGAAACCATCCTGGAGCCAGGGGAAGGCCGTGTCCCGGAACGGGCCGAGCAAAAGCTGTCCTTGCTCCCTAAGGATTTTGAAATCCTCGCCAAATTGAGCGAAGAGGCCCTGAAAGACCTCCGTTTTGTCGCCTACCATAAATGGGACAATACGCGCCGTTCCATCAGCCGACTCGATCCGGAGTCCCATTCCCTTGTGATAGAAGGACCTGGAATGAAGTCGTGGAATCCGCTTCGAGCTGGCGTTCGCTATTTTGTGGAGAATTTCAGGGAAGCGCTGGATTCCCCGGGCGAATGGTTCCTCGACCACGACGACATTCTGTACTATGCTCCGTTGCCGGATGAGGACATGAACACGGCTGAGGTCTTCGCCCCGGTACTCGATCGATTGTTGATCCTTCGAGGCGACCCGAATGGCGCGTATGTGGAAGATGTCACAATCCAAGGCATGAGCTTTCGACACGCCGCCTCACCGTCTTCCGTTGCCGACTTCGGCCCTGTCCAAGCCGCCGCGACACTCGAGGCAGCCGTCATGGCCGATCGGGCACGGAACATTACGATCGAGGATTGTGAAATCGGGCATGTCGGAGGCTATGGCCTATGGTTCCGCAAGGACTGTCGTGAATGCATTCTTCGAAAATCTCTCGTGCACGATCTCGGGGCCGGCGGGATACGGATCGGGGAAAACGCTCAGGCCAAGGACCAGGAGGAAGAAACCGGCCGGGTCGTCCTGGACAATAACATCATTCGACATGGGGGACGCATCTACCCGTGCGCTGTTGGATTATGGATCGGATTCTCGCCCGACAATCGCGTCTCCCACAACGAAATCGCTGATTTCTTCTATACCGGCATTTCTGTGGGGTGGCGTTGGGGCTACAAAGAAAGCTCCGCCAAGCGCAACATCATTGAATTCAACCATGTTCACCACATTGGGCAAGGCGCGTTGAGCGACATGGGTGGCATCTATACCCTCGGTCCCTCGGAAGGCACGGTCGTGCGCAACAACGTGTTCCATGATGTGGTCGCCCACGGCTATGGCGGGTGGGGCCTCTACACCGATGAAGGCAGCACGGGAATTCTCTTCGAGAACAATCTCGTCTACAACGTCAAGACAGGAGCTTTTCACCAGCATTACGGCAGGGAAAACACCTTGCGGAACAACATTCTGGCCTTCAGTGAACTGTATCAGTTGCAGGCCACCCGAGTGGAGGAACATCTTTCTTTTACACTGGAAAACAATATTGTGGTCTGGGATCGAGGGATCCTTCTGCAAGGACCCTGGGATAGAATGCGGCATGTCAGCCGCAACAACTGCTTCTGGCACACAGGAAACGAGCCGGTCGCGTTTATGGGAAAAACCTTGGAGCAATGGCAGGCCGCCGGGAACGAAGAAGGTTCCATCATAGCCGACCCGGGCTTCGTCGCCCTGGATCGCTTCGATTTTCGATTCTCTTCCAAGGAGTCCCATTCCATACTGCGGCAGATAGGATTTACACCTTTCGATTCATCCAAGGCAGGTGTCTATGGAGACGAGGACTGGATCCGGCTGGCGCGGGAAATCGAGTATGCCCCCCTTCAGCTTCCACCACCCCCTCCCGAAGATATTCCGAAGGCGGACTAGAATCAAGCCCTTGACGCCTTGTCCATGGCTTTCCGAACCGCCTCCAGGATCTTCCCCGCCGCACCCGGGATCGGATCGCTGAGCACAGGAAAGAAGATCAACTGCTCATGCGTATTTTCCGTCACAGGAAAGTCTCCCGTCTCGTGTCCCTTCCAAGGCTCGTCAAATCCTGAACGGTCCGTCTTACAGATCGGGCCTCTACCCCCTCCAAACAGATCGAAACCGTCCCGAAAGTAAGGCAGTAGGTGGAGAAGTCCGTAACTGTCCGAAGAAACCGCGACCCCTTCGGATCGCAGGACATCGATCATCGTCTGGCGAGGAACGCCGTCCCGTTCTTCGGCCCGGTAGAGGACAGGAAATCCATAGAAACCGCCACGTTTCGATCCTGATGCCGTGGGTATAGGCCGCAGACCCGGGATCTCGGCCATTCCCGCTTCCATCTCCTCTACGAAGGTCGCTCGTTTCAGGTTCAATCCCGGTAGTTTATTCAATTGAACCGACGCGACACCCACACCCAAAGGATGGGCGCGAAATTTCATGCCGGTACCCAAAGGTTGCAGGTGTTCATACCTGTTTGTCACCAGATCCATTCCCTTGATACGGTTGACTTGCCCCACAAGGCAGGCCCGATCAAAGACTTCCGGATCCCGGGTCGCGATCACTCCCCCTTCTCCAGCGCTGATGGGCTTGGATCCTTGAAGGCTCCAACACCCCACGTGCCCAATTGAACCCACGGGACGTCCCCTGTATTCAGCTCCGTGTGCGTGGGAACAGTCCTCGATCACCGGGATTCCTGTTTCCTCGCTGATCTTCATGATCTCATCCATGTCGCAGACCCAACCCCAGAGGTGCACTGCCACAATGGCCCGGGTTCGCCTCGTGATTCTGCGCCGAATGTCTTCCGGATCCACCGTGACACCCCCGGGAACGCATTCGGCGAACACGGGTCTGGCGCCCAGGAAAGGGACCGGCGAGATCGTGCAAATCCAGGTATAGGTCGGGCAAATCACCTCGTCCCCAGGTCCCACCTTCAACCCGAAATACGCGCTGTACAACGAGGTCGTGCCGTTGAAGGTGCTGATCGCGTATTCCAGGCCGGTGAGTTCTCTCCAGCGAGCCTCGAATTCGCGCA
>Ga0209498_1001175_pt1 | contig 16118 bp, 10 predicted proteins | sample WalLakDeSediment_FD_184131 | JGI IMG/M metagenome (GOLD analysis project Ga0209498, IMG submission 184131) | Lake sediment microbial communities from Walker lake, Nevada to study Microbial Dark Matter (Phase II) - Walker Lake 11/02/13 Deep... | ecosystem: Environmental > Aquatic > Freshwater >... | reverse complement strand
CATGCCGGTGCAGATAGTCAACGAGGTACATGAAGTCCTGTGGCGTGCCGTAACGGCTCGTGGGAGCGAAGTACCCTGTTACCTGATAGCCCCAGGACCCGTAGAATGGATGCTCCATGACGGGCAGGAACTCCACGTGTGTGAACCCCATCTGCGTTACGTGCTCGACGAGCGCGGGAGCCAGCTCCCTGTAGCTGAGATGCCGATTGCCGTCCTCCGACACCCGCCGCCAGGACCCCAAATGCACCTCGTAGATGGAGATGGGGGCGGTGAGGGCATTGCGAGCCTGCCGTTGTTCCAGCCATGTCCGGTCACCCCAGCTGTAATCGAGGTCCCAGGCGATGGAGGCCGTTTTGGGAGGTGTCTCAGCATGAAAGGCGAAGGGGTCGGCCTTGTCGACAGAATAGCCGCCGGGATGACAGACCAGGGCAAACTTGTAGGCGGTGCCGCTGGCCACGCCAGGGATGAACCCTTCCCAGATGCCGGACTGTGCCCTGGGGCGCAGTTGATGACTCGACCTGTTCCAGCCGTTAAACTCTCCCATCACCGAGACCTGCCTGGCATTGGGCGCCCAGACGGCGAAATAGCTTCCCGCCACGCCGTCCAACGTCAGGAGATGGGCCCCGAGCTTCTCGTACAGCCGGTAATGAACCCCTTCGTTGAATAGGAAGAGATCGTCGTCGGTGAGCATGCTCATGTCATGACGGACCGGCTGAGTTCCCGTCCCGTCCTGTGAGGGCACCGGTTTTTTTCTGCCTCTACCAGATGTCATCTCGAGATAGCAGCTCCTGATCGAATTGTTGCATCGGGGTGGCCGGCGCAGCTATCCGGCCGTGCCCAGGAAGATATCCAGCATGCGCTGATCGGTCTCCACATCTATCAGCTGTAGTATGCCCTGCAGAGGCACCTGCAACCAGTCGGGACGATTGTCGAGTTCATAGCCGATCTCATAGATGGCCTTTTCCAGCAGATAGGCGTCCAGGAGAACCCTCAGGTGTTCAGGGTCATCAGGAAGCAGCCCTGCCTGCTCGACTCCGCTGAGATAGGAGGTGAGGAAAGCCGATGACACCCAGACGTACCAGAAGTGTGCCCAGTGTTCCAGAGCGGTCACGTCCTCCGGTTTGAGTGTCGATAAGGTCTGGCTGAGCAGGGCGCTGTGGGCCGCATAGTGAAATGAACGTATCATGCCCGCAACATCCGCCAGAGGTGATCTCTTGATCCTGCGCTCACTCAGGGAGCGAGTCGGTTCTCCCTCAAAATCGATGATGACGAAGTCCTTGCCGGTGTAGAGTACCTGACCAAGATGGTAGTCTCCGTGGCAACGTATCCGCATTGCGGCCATCTTGCCCTTGCGGATCAGGCGGAAGCGTTTGAGTATGGTCTCCTGCGAGTCCAGCACCTGTTGAACGTTTTGTCGCACTTCCCCGGGAAGCTCCTTGGCCCGCTCCCCCAGAGTCTGGAGTGTCTGGGTGGCGAAGCTCCTCATTGCATGGGAGAGTGAGTTCTGGTAGATGACCGAGAACGGCTCCGGAGCAAAGTCGGGGTTGCCCCGTGCTGAGGCCAGAGCCAGATGTAGTTCAGCAGTGCGGCTGCCCAGAAGCTGTGCTGACAGCAGGTAGGGCCCGATCGTATCCTGGGCCAGCGTTGTTGGCTCCTTTAGCAAGGAGAGCAGGTGTTTGCGCGGAGTCGGCGGCACCTGCACGGTAGGGTGTGCCAGAACATACTGAAAGTAGTTGTTCAGGGTATCCAGCGTGTACTGCCAGGCATCGCCTTCATTGGGAACATAGCTTTGCAGAATGGCTACGGTCATGGTACCGCCCCTGCCTCTGCTGCGCTGGTACTCAAGAGCGCCGGCAACCCCGCAGACATTAGGGAAGTTGGTCCTTTCCGTAAGGAAGCGGCCGATCTCCAGTTCGGGGTTGACGCCCTCCTCGATGCGGCGAAACAGCTTAAGGATCAGGCGATCTCCGTAGATCACAGACGTGTTGATCTGCTCTGCCGTGACGGGAACGGTCTCCAGCGATGCTGCAGCCCCCGCCTCGAGCCTGCGAAAGGCCCGGGTGCGTGAGGCCAGGATCTCACCCGAATCGCCCTTGAAGCTGCGGCGTCGCCCCATGGCCTCTGCTAGTGATCTGCAGAAGTCCCCGTCTACCAGGGCGTCAACAAGCAGGCTTTCCTCGCCGCCATTCTGTCCGCCCGGGTTCACGCGAGCGATAGCCGCATGCGGATACGCGGCCATGACTTCCTCTGCCCGGCTGGAAGGGATGTTGATGAGTGGGAGGACGTATATCTCCGGGTCTCCCTGAGTGTATTCGACTTCGATGAAGATGAAGTTGGCGGCGATCTCGGACGAGGGCACAGGAACTATGTCCAGAATCTGTGTTGCCCATGACTCGCGTGCCTGGCCCTGGAACCAGCGGCGGCCCTTCAGGTAGTTGAGCAGGATCGCCTCCAAAATGAACCAGTTCTCTTTTCTGAACAGCGTCGCCTCTGTCTCAGTTATGGTGGGAAGGGTGACCACGGCTTCTGGAGACAGGGCGCGGAAGCGAAGCGTCTGGGCGCGCTCGGACTCCAGAGAGAGCCAGTAGAAAGCATAGGGGCCGAGGGTGAAGTGATAATCACGATCGGTAACGGGCGTGAACTCCGCCCGTCCGAAGAGCTCGACCGGCACCCTGCCCTGGAACTCGGCGAGATTGAGTTGCGCCTGCTGGGCGGCATGCGAGAGATTGGCCACAACCAGGATGGTCTCGTTGCTGTAGCGACGAAGGAAGGCCAGGACCCTGCGATTTCCGGGCTGAAGGAACTCCAGGCTGCCTCGCCCGAAGGCCTTGAACCGCTTTCTCAGGGCAATGGTGCGCCTCATCCACCAGAGCAGGGAGTCGGGGTTCTTGCGCTGGGTTTCCACGTTGACGGCCTCGTAGAGGTATTCGGGGTCGATAATCGGGGGCAGGTAGAGCCTCTGGGGATTCGCCCTGGAGAAGCCAGCGTTGCGATCAGGGCTCCATTGCATCGGAGTACGCACGCCGTTGCGGTCGCCAAGATAGAAGTTGTCGCCCATGCCGATTTCGTCACCGTAGTAGATCACCGGCGTGCCCGGGAGCGAGAAGAGCAGGCCGTTCATCAGTTCTATCTTCCTGCGGTCATTGTTCAGCAAGGGAGCCAATCGCCGGCGGATGCCGAGGTTGAGCCGGGCGGCAGGATCGCTGGCGTACATCCGGTACATGTAGTCCCGCTCTTCATCCGTAACCATCTCCAGAGTTAACTCATCGTGGTTCCGGAGAAAGATGGCCCACTGGCAGTTCTCCGGAATCCCCGGCGTCTCCTTGATGATGTCGATTATGGGGAAGTGATCCTCCATACGGATGGCCATAAACATGCGGGGCATAAGCGGGAAGTGAAAGGCCATATGGAACTCATCGCCCTTGCCGAAATAGGCAGCGGCATCCTCAGGCCATTGGTTAGCCTCTGCCAGCAACATGCGGTTCTCGAAGCTGGCGTCGATGTGCTTGCGCAACTCCTTGAGAAAGGCATGTGTTTCCGGCAGGTTCTCGCAGTTCGTGCCCTTCCGCTCGTAGAGATAAGGGACCGCATCAGCACGCAGTCCGTCAACTCCCAGCTTGAGCCAGAAGTCTATGGTCTTGAGTATTGCCGTCCTGACAGCGGGGTTGTCGTAGTTCAGGTCGGGCTGGTGCGAATAGAAGCGGTGCCAGTAGTATGCCCGGGCCACATGATCCCAGGTCCAGTTGGAGTATTCGGAGTCCTTGAAGATGATGCGCGCCTCCTGATACCGTTCCTGTGTGTCGCTCCAGACGTAGAAGTCGCGCCAGCGACTGCCCGGTGCGGCCCGTCGGGCTCGCTGGAACCAGGGGTGCTGGTCGGAGGTATGGTTCAGGACGAGTTCGGTGATGACTCGCAGGCCCCGGCGATGGGCTTCATCCACGAATGTCCTGAAATCACGCATGCTCCCGTAGACGGGCTGGATGCTGGTGTAGTCGGAGATATCATAGCCGTCATCCTTAAGTGGTGAGGGATAGAACGGCAGCAGCCAGAGGGTGGTAACCCCCAGATCTTCGAGATAGTCGAGCTTCTCGGTGAGCCCCGGGAAGTCGCCCACACCATCGCCCTGGCTGTCGTAGAAGCCACGAAGGTGAAGCTCATAGATTATGGCGTCCTTGTACCACAGAGGATCCTCGCTGAGCGTCGAGGCCCTCGTACGGCTTCGTTTGTTCATTGATCAGTCGCCAAGCGCTGTGTGTATGTGTTCCAGCAAATCCTTGAAGTCGAGCGGTTTGACCAGCAGGCCGCTGGCTCCGTGTTTCATGCTGTCCCGTTGCACAGCGGGGCTGCGCTGGGGTGCGATTACGATGGAGGGCGTCTTGAGCTTGCTTAGGTGCCGACAACGCTTCCAGATATGCCGGTCGAACCCCGAGATGTCTATCAGGGCAAGGGCGATTCCCTCCTGACCCTGAATAGCCCGGTCGATCTCCTCGAGGCTGGCAGCGGTAAGCGTCTGGTAGCCCGCCTCTCCCAACTGCTGTGATAGGAACTCCAGGTTGCTGCGGTTACTATCTGCTATCAGAACTACTGATCTGTCACTCATTCTTCAGTTGCTTTGCTTTTCTTTGTGATCCGGCCGATTCCTTGATCTTCCGGCCGTCAGTTACCGGAACGCGACCGCCTGTTCCCGGGATCCACCAATTCCTATCTGAGGTACATAACCATTGTGCCTCATCCGTGTGCCCCTGTCAAAGAACAGGTGACAGGGTGGGTGGATTCAGGTGCTGGCAGTCAGGTTATGGTGTCGGAGCAGGAAACAGGCGGCCCCGGCAGCGAGCTTATGCCGGGTTGAGGATAGTGTCCGCGGTCCTCTGGTCAGGACTTAGGCTTCTTACATGCTCGCAGGTATACCTGCTCGTATCTACGGGCCGAGGCCGCCCACGAGAAATCCAACTCCATATTGCGTCTCACCAGGCCCTGCCAGTCGGTCCGGCGATGGAAGCTCTGCTCGGCCCTTTTGATCGCTTCCATCAGATCGCCGGCAGCGTAGTTTGGGAACACGAAGCCGTTCCCGGTCTCCTCAGCCAAGTCCTGCACCGTATCGGCCAGGCCACCAGTGTGCCTCACAACGGGGACAGCGCCATAGCGCATGGCCAGCAGTTGCCCCAATCCGCAGGGCTCGAAACGCGAAGGCATAAGGAACATATCCGAGCCAGCGTAGATAAGCCGGGCCAATCCTTCGTCATAGGTGAGGAACGCCGCCAGGCGGCGGGGATGCTTCAGCGCCGCCTCCGCCAGCATCCTGTGGTAGTGTTCCCTGCCCCGGCCCAGGATGACCAGTTGTGCGTCTGTCTCAGCGATGAACGCATCTATAGCCTGGAGCAGCAGGTCGATGCCCTTCTGCTCCTCAAGGCGGGAGACCATGCCGAACAGGGCAACTCCAGGGTCCTGCGGCAGGCCGCTCATTGCCTGCAGGGCGAGTTTGTTGTCGGGCTTCCCTTCCGGCATGGTGGAATCGTAGTTACGGGCCAGATGAACGTCCGTGGCCGGGTTGTACTCGTCATAGTCTATGCCGTTGAGTATGCCCCAAAGCTCGTTGCGCCGGTAGCCCAGCAATTTCTCCAGGCCCTCAGCGTATTGCTGCGTCAGTATCTCCGAGGCATAGGTCGGGCTCACGGTGGTCAGGACATCGGCGAGCAGGATCCCCTGGCTCATGAAGTTCAGCCCCGGCTCGGGGGCGCAGGCCGGCAGGTACTCGTGCCATATGTGAGACAGGCCGGAGCGCAGCAGGAATCGCCGGTCAAAAGCGCCCTGGTAAGCCAGATTGTGGATGGTGAATACGCCGGGCACCCGCTGCCCGGCGTGTCTCAGCCACAGGAGGACCAAGCCAGTATGCCAGTCATGACAATGAACGATGTCGGGGCGAAGATCAAGTTCGGAGATGATGTCCGGGATGACCCGCGAGAAGAAGAGAAAGCGTTCCAGTTCGCGCCCATCATAGATCTCTCCGGCCCCCAGGTAGCGATCGTTTTCCAGCAGGTAGACCGGTACCCTTCCCCTCAAGCTTGTCGTTTTGAGGGCTACGTGCTCCTGCCGCCCCACAAAATCGACAACAACGCTCTTGCCGGGAACGTCTCCCAGCGGAGCCTGTATGCTGCCGTATCGAGGCAGTATCAGAACGGGCTCGTGTCCCAACTCCTGGAGGGCCAGAGCCAGGGAACTGGTGACATCCGCCAGGCCTCCTATCTTAGCTAAGGGGAATGCCTCGGAGGCGACGAACAGGATCCTCATGTATTGGCATCAGTCCTGGAAGACCGTCCTGGCGGTTACCGAGCTACCGCTGGGCACGAAGAGGTTCGAGAACTCCTGCTCCTCTACTCCGGCGTCGATCCTGCAGTTTCGCCCGACTCTCAACCCCTGTGGCAGCCTAGCCCTCTTGCCCACTACGGTGATGCCGCAATCCAGATAAGCGGGTTCATCCTTGTTGGGCGTGTAGTCATCCCCGCAGCCGATCCAGCAGCCGGGCCCGACATGGCACTCCTTGTCGATGATGGATCGGTCCACGGTGGCGTCTCTGGATATGACGGTGTCGTGGAAGACGATGGAATTCATCACGTTAGCTCCCTCCTCGACATATACGTGCGGAGAGAGCACCGAATCGGAGACGTTGCCGTTGATGATGCAGCCGTTGCTGATCAGGCTTCTGCTCACCCTAGCCCTGGGTCCCACCTTCACCGGCGGCATGTCCACCGACAGGGTTCTCACTTCGGTCTCAGGATCGTAGAGGTTGAAGGGGGGCAGGTCAACCACAAGGTCCATGTTGGCCTGCCAGTAGGCCTCGACTGTGCCCACGTCGCGCCAGTAGCCCTCATACTTGTGGCCATAGATGAGGCATTTGTCTATCGAGTCAGGTATTATCTGGCCGCCGAAATCCCGCAGTCCGCGGCGATAGGCATCCTCCAGGACCCGGAAGAGAACGTCCTTGTTGAAGACATAGATGCCCATGGAGGCCAGGTTGCTTCTTGCCTGTGCCGGTTTCTCGTCAAAGCCAGTCACTCTGCCGGCTTCGTCGAGGAGAACGATGCCAAAGCGATTGGTCTCGTCCCAGGGCACTTCGGTCACGCCGATGGTGATATCAGCCCCCTGCTGGCGATGAAACCTGATCATCTCCTCATAGTGCATGGTGTAGACATGGTCTCCCGAGAGGATGAGCACCTCATCAACCCGGCTGTCCTGTATGAAACGGAGGTTATGGTAGACGGCGTCGGCGGTTCCCCGGTACCAGTGCATTTCTCCATTGGTGCTTACGAAAGGGTAGAGCAGGTTGATGCCACCGATCACGCGATCCAGGTCCCAGGGCTTGCCCGCACCTATATGGCGGGCTAGGGAGCGAGGATTGTATTGGGGTACGACGGCAACCGTGTTGATTCCGGAGTTAACGCAGTTGCTGAGGGTGAAGTCGATGATACGGTACTTGCCGGCGAAAGGAACTGCCGGCTTGGCGCGCCTTTCTGCCAGTACGCTCAGTCTCTTCCCCTCCCCTCCGGCCAGGACCAGGGCCAATACCTTCTTCATCTATGTGTTAGCTCCCTGAGAGCGGTTGACACCCATTGTAACCGCTGGGAAAGGCCGTGTCGAATCTCCGCAGACTGACTTCGCTGCTCGAGGGCAGTCTATCCCTGGGCCCCGGGAATATACATCTGCTCGATGTACTCCTTGAGCATGCGCCGGGTGCAGAAGTACGGCACAATCGAGCGGATCGTCTGTTTTATCACATGCACCCAGTCGTGGGGCACCCCGGCCCTATCGCGCCGGTAGTAGAGGGGCACAATCTCCTCCTCCAGCAGACGATACAGCGAGGCAGCATCCGCCCCATCTTCATCAGGGCTCTGTGCCTCGCCGCCGGCATCGATAGCCCAGCCGTTGGCGCCATCGTAGGCTTCGTGCCACCAGCCGTCCAGCACACTGAGATGGGGGACGCCGTTGACCGCTGCCTTCATGCCGCTGGTGCCGCAAGCCTCGTGAAGGCGCCGGGGCGTATTCAGCCAGACATCAACCCCCTGGACCAGATAGTGAGCTATATGCATGTCGTAGTCCTCGACAAACGCCATCCTGCCCTGGAAGCCGCGGTCCGTGGCCAGGGCATAGACATGGTGCAGCAGTTCCTTGGAATGAATGTCAGCGGGGTGGGACTTGCCGGCGAAGATGATCTGCACCGGGTGCCATCTATCGGTGACAATCCGCTTGAGACGCTCCACGTCGTGGAAGATCAATTCCGGCCGCTTATAGGCGGCAAAGCGTCGCACAAAGCCCACGGTCAGAGCATTGGGATCCAGCACGGCACCCATGGCCAGGACCTGCCGGGCCGTGCATTCCCGTTCAGTGGAGCATTGCCTGGCCCGCTCTATCATGGCGCCGATCAGCTTGCGTTTGAGGGTCTGGCGCGCCGACCAGAGTTCCTCGTCAGGGATGCTGAGCAGCCGTTCACTCAGATCGGCCTCGTCGTATCTTTCGGAGACATCCGACCCCAGGTATTTCTGGTAGAGACGGCTCATCTCGCGAGCCGCCCAGGTAGGCACGTGAATGCCGTTAGTGATATGGGAGATTGGCGTGTCATCTTCGCCGACTCCGGGCCAGAGTCCCTGCCACATCCTGCGGGTGACCCGGCCGTGAAGCTGGCTGACTGAGTTGCGATGCCCGGCCGTCTTGAGGGCCAGCACGGTCATGTTGAATGCCTCGTCGCCGCTGCCCTCTCGCCGGCCCAGGCTCAGGAACTCCTCCCGGCTGATCCCCAACGACTCCCAGTAGTTGTGGAGGTATTTCTCAATGAGCTCGATGGAGAAGATGTCATGCCCTGCCGCGACGGGGGTATGAGTGGTGAAGACCGTGGCCGCCTGTACCTTCTGCAATGCCTGATCGAAGGGCGCACCTTGCTGTACCTCTTCCCTGACGCGCTCCAGCATCATGAAGGCGGTGTGCCCCTCGTTGGCATGCCATACCGACGGTTTGATGCCCAGCGCACGCAAGGCGCGCACCCCGCCGATTCCCAGCACGATTTCCTGCTGGAGGCGTTGCTCTCGTTCAGCGGAGTACAATCGGGCACAGAGCTGCTGGTCCTGCTCCGCATTGCCTTCAACATCACAGCAGAGCAGATACAGGTTCTCCCTGCCCAGGCGCACCTGCCATACCCCGATATGCAGGGACCTGTCACCCAGTTCAATCTTAAGAAGAGGGCCGCACCAGTTGGAGCGCGGAACCGGGTTGATCGGCTTGATGGGAGCTTCATCGAAGTTCAGCTGCTCGTAGACCTCCTCCTGCCAGCCCTCGGCCGAAATATGCTGGTGGAAATACCCTTGAGGATACATGAAGCCAACTCCGACCAGGGGCAGCCCCAGGTCGGATGCCTCCTTGCACATGTCGCCGGCCAGCACCCCCAGTCCGCCGGCATATATGGGTAGCGAGTTATGTATGGCGAATTCCATGGAGAAGAGGGCAACCGGGCCGGCCAGGGCTTGAGGATGCCTGCCGGCAAACCAGCTCTTATTGTCCGACATCTCAGCGTCGAAGGCCGACAACACCGAATCATACAGGCTGAGGAAGGCGGAATCGGCGGCCGCGGCCTCCAGCTTCCCGTCGCTTATCTCGTGCAACTGCTTCACGGGGTTATGCCCGCTCAGTCGCCACAGGGGATAGTCCAGGGCACGGAACAGGTCGCGCGCCTGGGGATGCCAGCTCCACCACAGGTTGCTGGCCAGTTCCTCCAGCCTGCCTATTCGGTCAGGTAGTCTTGCTTTGGTCAATGTAGCTCTCCCTTATGCACCCGCTTCTCTTCTGGCCTGCCATGCCGGCTGGCTATCTCAGCAGTACTTGCTACAGGCGGCCTGAGTTGGTTCGTCGGGCAGGTGCGGCAGGTATTATAGCAGCATATAGATTGTGGTATCATATCGCTGACTGCAGTCAGAAACGGCCGTCGAACTGGTGTTGACTGGCATGGAGGAGACAGGGAGGGAGGTAACAGCGAGGCCCGCGGGGCTTCCTGCAGTGCCTGCATGGGGCGACTGCCGCAGGTTCTGACGAGGCAACGATGATTCAAAGCACCTTCTATCTGACAGCGGATGGCAGGCTTCTGGAGCAGCTAGACGCGGACCAGATCAGGAGCTTTCTGGCAACCGGTGAGGGCTTGCTCTGGGTTGACGTACAGGACATGTCTGGCGATGATGCCGAGTTGCTGTCAAGTGTCTTCCGTTTCCATCCCCTGGCGGTGGCGGACTGCATCAGCAAGAACATACACCCTCCCAAGATAGACGACTTTGAGGACTACCTGTTTGTCATCGTTCACGGCATCAACTACCACATCGACTCCGAGGTGGTGGAGACCACGGAACTGGCCCTCTTTCTGGGCAAGAACTACGTTGTGACCACTCATGATGTGCCCATGAGGTCGGTCTCATCTGTGCTGGGCAAGGTGGGCAAGGACGGAAGGCCCATGCGCAGGGGAGCCGATTTCCTGGCTCACGATATCATAGATGCCATGGTGGACAATTTCACGCCCACTCTGGAGGAGATGGATGAGAAGAGCGTCGGCATCGAAGTCGAGGCCCTTGACGAGCCGAAGAGACAGACCCTGGCATCCATCATGCAACTCAAACGTAGCGTACTGGCGTTGACGAGGGTGATACTGCCTCAGCGGGAGATAGTTAACTCGCTCAGCCGTGGAGAGTACGCTCTGATAAGCGAGCGGGCTCAAATATACTATCGCAATGTCTATGATCATCTGATGCGTATCGAGATGCTGACCCGGGATCTGCGGGATATGGCTGACAGTGCCCTGAACACCTATCTTTCTTCGGTATCCAACCGCATGAATGAGGTGATGAAGATGCTGACGCTCATAGCCACCATCTTCATCCCGCTGACCTTCATTGCCGGCATCTACGGCATGAACTTCGCCAACATGCCGGAACTGGAGTGGCGTTACGGATATTTCGCCATCCTGGTCCTGATGGCGGTGATAGGAGCTTCTCTGGTAATCTACGTCAGGAAGAAGAAGTGGGTGTGAGGTCAATGGAGAACGAACATGTGCCTGCGTTCCGGCGTAAGGGGTGATCGAGGCAGATCCCAGGACCAAGCTGGGGGTCTGGCGATGAAAGGAAACTGATGTGAAGATTCTTGTGGCAGTTGATGGCTCCCCCTATTCTGAGACCGCCCTGGGCCTGGTCGGTGCCTTGAGAATAGGGCGCAAATCCGAGGCGACTATTCTTACCGTGATTCCGGTGCATGTCTTTCCGGGCGGTCGTACTCTGGCTGACCTCCTGGGGCGCTCTCCGGCTCTGAAGGAGCAACTGCGGAAAGCCGAAGAGGCAAGGGCGCTACAGTTGCTTGCCGGACCGGCAGAGACGCTCGGCGCCCGGGGGCTGAAAGTAGACACGACGGTCCGCAGAGGAAACCCTGCCGATGAGATCATGAAGGCGTGTCGCAGCATCCGGCCCGATCTGGTCCTGGTGGGATCCAAGGGTACGAGCGCCATTCCGGAATTTCCCCTGGGTGGCGTTGCTCACAAGGTCATAAAATACGCGCCCTGCAGCGTGCTGCTGGCAAAGAAAGAGAGCAGATCGATTGACAGGGTGCTGGTGCCGATTGACGGCTCGAGATACTCTGATGAGGTGGTGCAGTTCCTGTCGGGCCTGCCGCTCCCGCGCCGTGCGGAGGTGGTTCTCATGACGGTGGTGCAGCCCTGGGCCGCCGCCCTTGTCAAAGCATACGGGGGAGATGTGGAGGGCAGTCGGCGCATAATCGCAGAACTGCGCAAGACTGAGGAGGAAGCAGCTCAGCGCCTGATGACGGAGTCAGAGAGCCAGCTTCGCAAGGGTGGGTATACGATATCGGCCCTTGTTGCCCGCGGTGACCCTGCTCAGGAGATCCTGCGCGAGGCTGGTCGGCGCAAGGCGGATTTGATCGCGCTGGGCGCCAAGGGCATCACGGGAGTACGCCGTTTCCTGCTGGGCAGCGTTTCTCAGCGCGTGGCTCGTAATGCAGAGGCATCGGTGCTCATAGTCAGACCGCCCGGTAGATAGAGGCCCGCGCCGGGCGTTCCGGAATCGGCCAACATTCGCGGCTCAACGGGACTCTGAACCGGAAGGAGGGGGATTTGCCGGTGCAAGATGCTCAAGCGAGAAGCAGAAGCTCCGGGGTGACCATCAGGCAGATGGACATAGACGACATCGGCCCTGTCTATCATCTGGGGGAGGAGCTCTTCACCAGTGAGGAGTTTCCCATCCTCTACCGTACCTGGGATGCCTATGAAGTGACCGACCACTTCACTTCCGATCCCGATTACTGCCTGGCAGCCGAGATGAAAGGAAGGGTCGTAGGCTTCGTCCTGGCCACCACCATCGAGAAGGAAGGCACCGCCCTGGAAGAAGTACGGATACTTGAGCTGGATAGGCGTGGCTGAGGACCTTCAGAGGACGAACCTGGGACTGCGCCTATGTAAGAGACTCGAGGAGAGCTTTCGGGAGGATGGCGGGAGAATGGTCATAGCCGATACAGAAGCCAATAACAAGGGAGCGAACTCCTTGTTCCAGGCCATAGGCTTCTCTCTCAGCCGCCAGCATGTGTGGCTTACCAAGACGTTCCATCGACCTGCAAAGAAGGTCGTCAGACCCCGGCGGAGCCCTCAGTCCACCGGCCAGCCGTAACGACGCCGCTTTGAATCTGGTTCGGAAGTCTGCAGGCTGTACGTCAGGCGTGGCTATGCTCGTTTTCTCGACCCATGGGCGTTCCGGCCACCGCCTGCGCGAGTCGCTGTTTTCTCGACGACCCTGCTGGCCCATCGTGCCAAATGTCACTCGACTTGGTATGATTCTGAGGTGCTGAAACGAACTGCCAAAGGAGTGGCTTGCCGGATCAGATGACCTCAGGTTAAGGCCGGGCATAGTTGATGCTTGACATCGTAGCAACTAGAGATGGGATTAAGACAGACACTTAGGCCCAGGCCCACCATATCCGACCAGGACGTAGCTAAGGGGCTGCGTAACATGACCTGGGAAGGGGTGACCGCCATGGGGTTATTCAGCATAACCACCAGCGGTTTCCTGGTTGCTTACGCGCTGCTGCTGGGCTGCAGCAACTTCCAGATCGGCGTTCTGGCAGCCATGCCTTTTGTCGCCCAGCCTATCCAGATACTCATCATACCTCTGGTCGAGCGCATTCGACGGCGCAAGGCCATCGCATTGCTGTCGTGGATTCCGGCCCAGTCGGCATGGGTGCTGGTGGCGCTGATTCCCTTCTTCGTGGATATACCGAGCAGCAGTGCCGCCTTGATGCTTCTGGGCATCATGGCCGTGCGCGGCGCGTTCGTATCGGTCACCAATTGTGCCTGGAACAGCTGGATCAGGGACCTGGTCCCTCAGCGTGTTCTGGGCAGCTTCTTCGCCCGACGTCAAATGTGGACCAACCTGGCAGCCATGGCCTTCGGCCTGCTGGCTGCCTTCTTCGTGAACTACTGGCAGGGCAGGGTTCCCGGCAATGAGGTTCTGGGCTACAGCATTGTCCTGCTGTTCGGCGCCGTCTTCCTGGGACTGGCCAGTCCCTTGTTCATGAGCAGGATACCAGAACCCTTAATGCAGCCGGCCCCGGCCGTCAAGCCCTCGCTCTTCTCCACCATCTCCAGCCCCCTTCGCGATGCCAACTACCGGCATCTTGTCTGGTTCCTGTTTATGTGGGGACTGGCTCTCAACATGTCCATTCCCTTTTTCGCCGTCTACATGCTCCGGCGCCTGGGTCTGGACCTTACCTGGGTTATCGGCCTCAGTATCGTCAGTCAGGCCTCCAACATTCTGTTTCTGCGCATCTGGGGTCCGCTGGCTGACAAGTTCGGCCTCAAGGCTATCCTGTCGGTGTCGGTCTCGTTGTATCTCTTAGTCGTTCTGGGGTGGGCTTTCCTGACCATGCCGGAGCGCCACTTTCTGACCATTCCTCTGCTTGTGGGCCTGCACATATTTGCCGGCATCGCAGCAGCAGGAGCCGGTTTCACCACCGCCACGATCGGACTGAAGTTGGCCCCTCAGGGCGAGTCCACCGCATATCTGGCAGTTGCCAGCCTGGCTGCCAGCCTGGGCGCCGGGCTGGGGCCTGTACTTGGAGGCTATCTGGGCGACTTTTTCAGCACTCGCCAGGTCAGCCTTGTCTTCACATGGATCGACCCGACTCGCTCCATCGAGCTGCCGACCTTTGACCTTGTCGGCTTTGATTTCCTGTTCTTGATCACGTTCGTATTGGGTTTTTTCACGTTGAACATACTGCGTTCTCTCCGCGAAGAAGGCGAAGCAAGTCGGGAGATAGTGGTGGACGCATTGCTGGCGCCGATGCAGCACGCAGTTCGGCCCATGAGTTCTGTTCCCGGGTTGAGCTTCCTGAGCCAGTTCCCCTATGGTATTCTGAGGAAAGTCCCGGTTCCCGGACTGGATGTTGCTCTGGGGGTGACCACCTATCAGCTCGCCGAGATGGCCAGGGCCGCGACTGTAGCAGCGGTGCGGGGGCAGAGGAGGGTGACCAGGATAGCCAGGGCTCTGGAGAAGTCCCTGACCGGCGTCGGGACCACGGAAGATAAGAAGACCCATAGCGGCGAGATGGCCCGACAAACGGCGCGCGGAGCGATGCACGCCCAGGAGGCAGTAGATCTGGACGTGGGGCGGCTGGCTCATTCTGCAGTGCTGGGCATTGCACGCACGGTCGGGCGCGCGCAGATGGATGCAAGGGACGCGCTTCGCGGTGCCGGCTACGGGATAGTAGAGGGGGCGCGGGAGATGGGGGTGGACTATGCTCAAGCGGCGGCTAAGGCTGTGGAGGCAGCCAGAAGAGTGGCCGAACAGGCCGGCCTGAGCGAGGAGCAGGCTGCGTCCTACGTCGCCCAGGGAGCTCTGGATGCCGCCGCTGCCATGGGTGGTGAGGCGTTGGCCCAGGTTGAAGACGCTCTACCCGAGGATGTGCTGCTGCCTGAACCGGTCGGGCAACAGAGATGACCACAGCCGTGTCGATTTACATGGCGGGGCTGGTGACTCGCCCGTCGATCATAGCCTCTTTCGTCCAGGGTCGTGTCAGGCTGACCTTACAGCAGTCCTGCGCCTCTTCCAGCCCAGCACCTCAAGCAGGTCTCCAACAGCGGTTTCGCCGTGGCTGGGATGACGAAGAGCCCGGTCGGGATTGATCCGGTAGCGATTGCGCCGCCCCTCTCGTTTCTTGGTGAGGTAACCCGTCTCCAGCAGGTCGGCGATTATCTTTCGTGTTGCCCTTTCGGTGATGCCAACGGCATCGGCCAGTTCACGGGCGGTCGTGCGGGGATGGCGAGCTATGTAGCTGAGCACCAACCCGTGATTGGTCAGGAATCTCCACTCCGGCATGCCTGGCCTCCTTTCTGTTGGTTTTCTCCGATTTTCTGAAATTTCCCGGCAAAAGGTATTGACAAGTTATACCGTCAGGTTATAATGATACATATATGTCCTGCGTTTCATCATTATAGTATCATGAGTTGGCTATGATGCTGAGCCATTCATAATATCATTTTCATAGCGAGGATCAAAGCCTTGTATCTGATTCTTCAGAAAAAGGAGGTGATATAAATGCAGAAGAAGCCCAGTGGCCCCGCCAAACCAGGCCAAGCCAAGCCCGGCGCAAAACCTAGCCCCAAAAAGTAAGCTGCAGTAGTGTTGTAGCTCAGGGGTGGGAGGGGTAACCTTCCTGCCCCTGATGCGTAACAGGGTAGGATCTTGTTATTCGGCGCGCCCTCATGGACTTGCCGAACGCGTTTCCCGGCGAGCGCTTCAGGAGAGTGTATGGGCAGGAGACATCCAGTCATGCTAACTTGCCCTGGCCCTCGGTCTGCGCCTCTTCCAGCCCAGCACTTCAAGAAGGTCGTCGACAGCGGTCTCGCTATGGGTGGGATGACGAAGAGCGAGCTCGGGGTTGATCCGGTAGCGATTGCGCCGTCCTTCGCGCTTCCTGGTGAGGTAGCCGGTCTCCAGTAGATCGGCGATTATCTTCCGCGCTGCCCTCTCCGTTATGGCGACAGCATCGGCCAGTTCACGGGCGGTTGTGCGGGGGTGGCGCGAGATATAGCTGAG
>Ga0209498_1001174_pt1 | contig 16127 bp, 12 predicted proteins | sample WalLakDeSediment_FD_184131 | JGI IMG/M metagenome (GOLD analysis project Ga0209498, IMG submission 184131) | Lake sediment microbial communities from Walker lake, Nevada to study Microbial Dark Matter (Phase II) - Walker Lake 11/02/13 Deep... | ecosystem: Environmental > Aquatic > Freshwater >... | reverse complement strand
CGAGGTCAACCCCCGCTCGGTGCACGCCTACATCCTCGGTGAGCATGGTGATTCGGAGGTGCCGATCTGGAGCAGCGCCATGATCGGCGGCCTTTCGATCATGCACCACGTGATCAACGGCCGCCGTTTCGAGCCCGAGCCCATGGATGCCCTGTTCCAGCGCGTGCGCAGCGCAGCCTTCGACATCATCTCCCGCAAGGGCTACACGAATACCGCGATCGGCCTGGTCATTGCCTACGTGGTCCGGGTGATCCTCGAAGACCAGCGGAGTGTCCTACCCGTATCCGTGAACCCCGAGGGCGACTACGGTCAGCGCGACGTGTGCTTCAGCGTACCCTGTGTCGTGGGGGCTCAGGGCGTGGAGTACCGCCTCCCTCCGGAAGCCAACGAGGCCGAGCGGCAAGGGCTCGAGGCTTCCGCCGAGATCCTGCGCAGGAGTCTGCAAGGGATGACCATCGTGCCTTAGGGAACCCCTCCGGGGCGCGTGTGGCCACCAGGCAAGGGACGCGCCAAACCGTAACCCGGACGGCATTGACCTCAACGGCGTACGTTTTGGGTGTGTGAGAGAAGCAGACATGGGAGGCGTAGTTCTACCCATCGAGCAGCAAAGTCGACTAAGTGCCTGTCATCCGGTCGTGGTCTATCGCCGGCGGTTATGCACAACGTTCGTGCAGACGCGGGAGAAATGCGAGATAGCTGTCATATCTTCTAGCCATCCACACGAACCAATCACATCTATTTGTTTTTGTAGAAAAAAGATAGATTGAACGTTTTTTGACCAGTTCGATGTAAGTCCTTTCAGGACAGCAGGCTGGCGCAAGGCGGCAGATTCTTTCCACACACTTATCCACAGCTTTTGTGGATAAGTGCATCCCTTGCCGGAGGCGCCCGATCCCTTCTTGGGGGGTAAAACGCCCTAGGCCTTGGCAGAGAGCTTGGCCCAGGTATCACGCAGGGTGATGGTGCGGTTGAAGACCACTCGCTCCGGGGCGCTATCTCTGCTGTCGACGCAGAAGTAGCCCTCGCGTTCGAATTGAAAGCTTGCGCCCGCGGGTGCCCCGGCAAGCATGGGCTCCACGATGGCCTTCCGGATGATGAGCGACTCCGGGTTCAGGTCATCCCGCCAGTCGTGATCCTTGACGGCACCCGGGTTGGGAACCGTGAACAGGCGATCGTAGAGCCGGACTTCGGCGGGAACGCCGTGACTCGCCGAGACCCAGTGAATCACCCCCTTCACCTTGCGGCCTTCCGGATTCGCGCCCAGGGTCGCCGGATCATAGCTGCAACGCAGTTCAACGACATCGCCGGAGTCGTTCTTGATCGCACGATCGCAGCGGATGACATAGGCGTTGCGCAGGCGCACCTCGCCGCCGAGTGCGAGCCGTTTGTATTTGCTGTTGGGCGCGACTTCCACGAAGTCGTTCCGGTCGATATACACCTCGCGGGTGAAGGGGATGCGGCGACTGCCCATGGTCTCGTCCTTGGGATGATTGGCCGCGACCGTTTCCTCGACCTGTCCTTCCGGGTAATTCTCGATCACGACCTTCAGCGGGTTGAGCACCGCCATCGCCCGCGGTGCGGTGGCATCAAGCGCTTCCCGGACCGAGTTTTCCAGCATCGCCATCTCGACCATGCCGTCGGACTTGGTCACCCCGATCCGGTCACAGAAATCCTGCACCGCTTCCGGCGGGTAGCCGCGCCGGCGGATGGCCGCGATGGTGGGCATGCGCGGGTCGTCCCAGCCCTGCACATGGCCTTCCGCAACGAGCTCGGTCAATTTGCGCTTGCTGAGGACGGTGTATTCCAGGTTGAGGCGGCCGAATTCGTACTGCCTCGGCTGCGCCGGAACATCTAGATTCTCGAGGAACCAGTTGTAAAGCGGACGATGATCCTCGAACTCAAGCGTGCACAACGAGTGCGTGATGCCTTCCAGCGCGTCGGAGATGGTGTGGGTGTAGTCGTACATAGGGTAGATCGGCCACGCCTCGCCGGTCTGGTGATGCACGGCGCCGCGGCGGATGCGGTACAGCGTGGGGTCGCGCAGGTTGATGTTCGGCGAAGCCATGTCGATCTTCGCACGCAGGACGCGCGCGCCGTCCTCGAACTCGCCCGAGCGCATGCGGCGGAACAGGTCCAGGTTCTCATCCACCGAGCGCTCCCGGTAGGGGCTGTCGCGGCCCGCCTCGGTGAGCGTACCGCGGTACTCGCGCATCTGCTCGGCGTCGAGATCACAGACGTACGCCTTGCCGGAGCGGATCAGATCCTCGGCATAGGCGTACAGCTTGTCGAAGTAGTCCGACGCGAAAAACAGCCCGTTCCGGGTGTAGCCCAGCCAACGCACATCCTCCTTGATCGCCTCGACGAAGTCGACGTTCTCCTTCTCGGGATTGGTATCGTCGAAACGCAGATTACAGGTGCCACCATAATCCTGCGCGATGCCGAAATTGAGGCAGATCGACTTGGCGTGTCCCAGATGCAGGTAGCCATTGGGTTCCGGCGGAAAGCGGGTGGCGACCCGGCCTTCGTTCCGGCCGTTGCTGAGGTCTTCGTCGATGATCTGGCGGATGAAGTTGCTGGCCGCCGTTTCCTTGTTGCTCATGCCGTGAAGTCTTTGTCCCAGGGCCCGGTCGGGCGAGTGCCGGCATTATACCCGCACCGTTGCCGCCGGACATGGCACAATCATCCTTGCGCAGGATGACGATCGGGCCTAGTGGGCCATGCGGGAAGTTCGGTAACTATGGAGCACAGCCAGAGGCGTCGGAGCAAGGCGGGCAAGTGCAGGAATAGCCACCCTATTGCAAACTTGCCCAACGCAGCGCCGGCGTCTCTGGCGAAGCGATCTGGTACCGAACTTTCCTCATGGCCCACTTGAGGCGGCTTCCCCAGCACGCCGTTTTTCCGGCCTCCCAACACGGCGACCCTTCACCATGATCGAACCCCTTCTGCTCACGGCCGCGCGGATCTCCACCTTCGACCAGCAGCAGTTGCTGACGAATGCCAGCGGCTTCTTCTTTGCCCGTGACGAGCGTCTGTTCCTGGTCACGAGCCGACACGTGATGTTCGACGAACCCAGCAAGCATTTCCCAAACCGGATCGAGATCGAACTGCATATCGACGCGAACAACCTCGCGCTCTCCACGGGCTTCTCGATTCCGCTTTACCAGCTCGGCAAGAGCCTCTGGCGCCAGGCCCTGGACAAGTCCGGAGAGATCGATGTCGCGGTCATCGAACTGAACCGTGACGCCCTGCCCCCCACGACTCACTACAGCGCATTCACGCCGCAGCACCTGCTGAGCCCACTGGATCAGATCGAGGTTGGCACCTCGCTGCTGGTGGTCGGCTTTCCACTGGGTTTCCACGACACGCTGCACCACATGCCAGTCGTCCGCCACGCCGCGGTCGCTTCCTCCTTCGGTCTGCGTTTCCAGGGCGAGGGATATTTCCTCACCGACGCCCGCACCCACCGCGGGACCAGCGGAGCGCCGGTCGTGATGCGGGTACCCAACCCGGATCCTGCCCATGGTGGCCCGCCGTGGCTACTGCTCGGCGTGCACTCGGCACGGATCGATGTGGGTACCCGTGATCTGGTGCTGGACGAGGCGCTCGGACTCAACTGCGCCTGGTACGCGGACATCCTGCTCACCCTGACGCAGGCATGAGCGCCTGACGGCATCTCGGCGCCCGATGCGCCCCCGGGTAGGCTGGTGGCCCCGTTTCCACGCAGCGCAGCAGCCGGGCCACGGGGCAGAGCGGCGGAATTGCCAGGCACAGGTGGACCCGGCCGGCCCGCCAACGACGACTAGGACAGCCACCCTGTCCATGTCCATGCTCAGCCCCGGCCTTCGGCGCGGTACACCTGTTCGCGGGTCGGCGGGAGAGCGTTGCAGGTGGCGCGGTTGAACACCACCTGGAAGAGCTGGAGTTGGCCGGTATTGAACGCCGCAATGGATCCGCACAGATACAGGCGCCAGGCGCGTACGAAACGTTCGTCGAACATCTCCCGAACCCGGTCAGCATTCCGCTCGTAGCGTTGCAGCCAGTGACGCAGGGTGGCGGCATAGTGCAGGCGCAGGTTCTCCACATCCAGCACCGAGAGGTCCCGGTGCTCGAAGATGCCCAGCATCTCGCGCAAAGAGGGCGGATAGGCGCCGGGAAAGATGCGCTTGTCGATCCAGGCGTTCATCGGACCCATGGCCCGGTTTCGACCGATGCTGTGGATCAGGCCCCGGCCGTCGGGTCTGAGCACCCGATCGATGACCTCCGCCATGTCCGGATAATGTTCGGTGCCCACATGCTCGAGCATGCCCACCGAGACGAAGACGTCGCAGTCGCCGCTGACGTTGCGGTAGTCGTCCTCGATGTACTCGATCCTGCCCTCCAGCCCCTCGGCGCGGGCCCGTTCCCGCGCAAACTGCAACTGTTCACGGGAGATGTTGAAGGCCCTGACGCGGACGCCGTAATGCCGGGCCATGTGGCGTGCCAGGCCGCCCCAGCCGCAACCGGCCTCGACCACGGTGTCTCCCGGCTGCAGCTGCAGCTTGCGGCAGACGTGATCGAGCTTGGCCACCTGGGCCTCCTCCAGCGTGGCATCGAGCTTTGGAAAATAGGCGCAGGTGTACTGCATCGTCTCGCGATCCAGCCACAGCTGATAGAAGTCGTTACCGAGGTCGTAATGGTGGTGGATGTTGCTGCGGGCACCGTCGAGGGTATTGCTCCGGCGGCGCCTCAGGACGCCGTCGGCGAAGCGGTTCCTGAAACCCTTGCCCCGGAACGGAGCCCGCGCCCGGTAGATCGCCTCCAGGAAGGCGACCAGATCCCCCTCGACGTCCAGTTCGCCGCCCATATAGGCCTCGCCGAAGTACAGGTCCGGATGGGCGAGCAGACGCAGCAGGGTGCCGAGGTTGTGGATCCGCGCGCGAGCCAGCGCCGCTCGGTCCGGGACACCAATCTCGGTACCGTCCCAAAGGCTCAGACGTACCGGCGGACGGCCAGCGCCCTCATAGAGTTTCTTCAGCAACCAACGGCTCGTGGCACCGGCCTGTGTACTGCGCAGCGCCGGTCTCCTGGACACGGTCGAAGTGGCTTCCAGATTCCTGTTGTCCGAGCGCATGGTCGGGGTTCTCCACTGGATTCGGGTGACGGTCGCAACTGGCCCAACCCATTCCTTGACGATGCCTGCAGCCACCAGAAGTATAGGCAGAATACGCGCTCTTTCCTCACCGCGGCTCGGAGGGAATATCCCCGAACGCGTCCCTACTCGCCCCCGGCGACGCGGGAATCGCCCTCGTATGGCCACACCCGGTCGCCCATCCGCGCGAGAGCGTCGCAAGCCGAATGCTCCCCTTTCCTTGTGGACAAATGCCCGCGAATGAACTATTCGAAAAACATGGATGATCGTTCCCCATGTGCGCTTTCGTCCTCGAATAAAACATAAACATGGGCTTGGAGGAGAAAAATGATCCAGAATCGAGAAATGGTCGGTCTCTTTTCGGCGCTGGCGCGTCGATTGAGCACGAGGAACCTGCCCAGGATCTTCCACTGGATTCCCGAGCCTGCGCGGGTCGGCGCGGATTGGACCTGCGGGCCGGGACATGACCCCACAAGCGCAGCATGACGAACGCCCGTTGCGCGCTTAGGGTGAGAATCCGGGGTGCCCTCCAGCATCCACAGGATCAGGGTGGCGGGATGATGGTGGCGACGGACAATGCCCGACTCATCGCGCTGCCCGGATAGCTCGCGATGAGCGTTTCCGTAGAGCCGCTGATCAGCCCCATCGAGGCTTATGAACGTTACATCGTTCACAGCCTGCTGGGCCCGTGGTCCCGCGACCTGGTCGCCCGTGCCGCCCCCATCGAGGGCGGGCGCTACCTGGACCTGGCCTGCGGTACCGGAATCGTGGGGCGTACTCTGGGCGAGGAGGTCCTCGCGCCGGGGTCGCTTTGCGGCCTGGACATCTCCCCCGGGATGCTGGCCAAGGCGGAGTTACTGAGCGACGAACTGGAGGAACTGGGCTGGCTTCTGGAGTGGCACGAGGGCTGTGCCTGCTCACTGCCGTTCGCCGACCAGGCCTTCGATCAAGTGCTCTGCCAACAGGGTCTGCAGTTCTTTCCGGACCCCTTGAAGGCCTTGCGGGAGGTGCAGCGCGTGCTGCGCCCTGGCGGGCGCCTCGTCGCCAGTGTGTGGGGTGCCCTGGAGGGCAACCCGTTCTACACCGTGATCGATCAGCTCGTGTCCAGACATCTTGCCAAAGGGGCACTCGCCCGCCCCTTCGCACTCAGTGATACGGAGAAACTCCGGGGCTTCGCACAGGAGGCTGGCCTGCAGGACGTGGCTGTGTGGGCCGTTCCGCTCACCGTCCGCGCGGAAGAGCCGGAGCGATTCGCTGCCATGTGCCTGCGCGGAGCCACAGCCGTGTTGCCAGAATTCGCGGCACTCTCGGAGATCCTTCGCCAGGACGTGATGGAACGGATGAACGGAGATCTGGAAGAACTGGTGCGACCATTCCGTAGGGGCAAAGCGTTGGAATTCGGGACCCTGGCCAACGTGCTCACCGCCCGCGCTTAGCAGGAAAATGTTCATCCATGTTGCACCACTGACCGTCAATGCACTGGAACCGGCTGCGTTCATACAGCCGCTGTCCGCTGCCCATGAACCGCGCCGTTTTTCGGAGGGGATCAGCCGGCCGGTCCAGCCCGATTTGAAGACCCGCTCTCGATCTGCTTCAGCAGCAGCCTGGCGACCTGATCGGCCCCGCGGGTGACGGCTGGAGGACGGCGCCCCAGGGCCAACAGCTGCGGCAGGTGGTCGATCCATGCCCCATCATCCCAGTCGGAAGGCTGGAGCCTGATCCCCGGCATCTCCCGCTTGATGAAGGCATCGAGCACGGGCGATTCGGGAAAGTGTTCGCGCGGGAACCAGGCCAGGGGCACCCCCGCCTGGCGTGCCTCGGCCAGGGTGCTGTAGCCCGCCTTGCATACCAGGGCATCGCAGGCGTTGACGAGGTCCGGATGGTAGAAATCGGACCGCATGGGCAAAACCAGTAGCGCCCCTTCGCGCCGCCTCTCGGGCGCGGCGCCTGGAAGCAGGCAGACACAGTCGCGGCGATCCCGCAGCCGCGCCAGAAAGGGGTATTGCGCCGGCACCCCTCCCATACTGACCAGCACCAGCGGCACATCCGGCTCGACGCCCAGCCGATCGCGCACCGCCGAGCGGGTCTCGCGCAGCTGCCGGGCGATGGGCTCCACGGTGATTGCAGCCGGGTCCGGGCGGCAGACCGGTTCGGCCTGTACGTGGACGTCGGCACGGTCGTTCATTGCCGCCATGTGCTCGACATAGGGCGCCAGCCCGGGATGCTCGTCCAGGTAGGCGCGGTAGATCCAGTCCCAGGTGAAATTCTCGAGCAATACCGAGCGCACTCCGGCTGCGGCCGCGACACAGAGGCCCAGGGGTGAGATGTCGCACACGACCACGTCCCGGTCCACGACCTGTCGGGCCAGTTCGTGCACCAGTGCCGGGCGGAAGGGCATGAAGGCCGCGAGTTGCTCGAGCGTGGCCGGTATGTCCTCCAGCATCGGAGACCGCTGGACCAGACCGATGTCCGTGCGCAACGGGCGGTAATCCACCTCGCCCACCGAATCGCGGAAGAACCATGCCGGGGTCTCGGTGTACACCCGCAGTTCGCTGTCCGGCCGCAAGCGCCGGAGGGACTGCATGACCGCACAGGCCCGGGCAGCGTGGCCAAAACCATGGGAGGAGACGAAAAAGACAATGCGCGGTGGCTCGGTATCTTGCATACGGGGGGTCGGTTGGGCTGTGCTCGTTGAATGACAAACCGTCGGGAACACGAAGCATGAACAGCAGCCTGCGAGAGTGCAAAGCCGCGGCGCCGACCGCACGCTTCAAGACGGTCAAGCGCAGAGCGGTTTCTTACGCGTCGCGTCCCAGCCAGCGCGCGATCCGGGCACCCTGATGTTTGTTCAGGTAATAAGGCAACACGATCATGGCCATCAGCAAGATGCCGGCGGCTCGCTGCCGCAGCCGAGAGACCGCCATGTCTTTTCCAACTCGGGCAGCAACTCCAGGATGTCGGCATAGCGCTGGGCAAGATGCAGGCGCTCCACCAGTGACAGCAGCCCGGCCAGGCGCACGGCCGCGGGAGGCACATCGGCCAGGGCCGGACGCCGGCGCCCCGCCTCCGCCAGGAGGCTTGCGAGGGCGTCGAGTTCCAACGCAGCCAGCGGCCAGGCTGTGCCCACCGTTTCCAGACCCCAGCGCCCCCAGTGCAGGGCGATCACGTCATCGCCCGCCGTGGCCAGCGTCTCCGGGTTCAGCTGACGGTTCACGAACACCCACGGCAAACTCCGGACCCGTTCCAGGATGGCCTCGAAGTCTGCAAGCAGCTCGTCGATGCGATCACGCGAGGCGGCGTCAGCCACGAGCCGCACGCGCTCGAACATCGTCCGGTCGAGGCGTTGCCAGAGCAACGGACGCGAGCGCCCGTAGCGCCCGGCGAGCTCTTCGGGCGGTTCCACCGCGATCAGCGACTGCCGGAACCGGTGTGCCAGCTCCGCAAGATCGACGGCCGCCGCTCCTTCCTCCGCCAGCCCCAGATCTCCGGAGTCCCCCGCCCCCCCGGAAGCCGACGCAGCGGCAGGATCCACCGAGCGATCGCCATTCTCCGGCGTCGGATCCAGGCGAGCGGCGACCCTCGCCGTGTGCTCGGGCAGTCGCAGGACATGGCAATGAAGGTCGTCGATCGTGGTGGCGCCAATCCAGCCAGGGGCCGGCAGACCCGCGGGGGGATTCGCCAGCAGACTGGCCTCGTGGCGGGCCTCTCCGGAACGGTTGGGGCCGAAAACCTTGACCAGGCGTGGCTCGGAATCCTCCATCTCACAATGGATCGCGACCACGTCCTGCACCCGGGTCTGCCACCACTCGCTGCTGCGCACCCGTGCCGGGATACCCTCCACTTCAATCAACACCCGTGGCATCCAGTCCTCGCGGGCGCCATCGGCCAGCAGCGCCCACAGACCGTCCCCGCGCCCGTGGCGGCGGCGCTGAAACACCTGATGGTGAAAGAAAAGGGCGTCCAGGCGCGGGCGTTCGTGATTCAGGGAGACGAGGCTGGTCACCATCCCCGCCAGTCGGTTCAGCATCTGCCGGGCCAGCAACAACGCCACGATCGCGGCGAGCAGGCCCGGCGGATCGCCGTATAGATAGTCAGCCACCAGCCACACAAATACCAGCAGGAAACCGAGGCCCGCGAACCCCGGAAGCCACGCGCTCGGGGGGGACAGCACCTTCTGGCGCAGCGCGCCGCCGAGCCGGCTTCCGAGTACGACCAGCAGCGCGACCAGGAACAGGAACGCGATCAGAAGCCCCAGTACCGAGGGATAGAGCAGACCCAGCACCCCCGACCCCAGCAGCAGAAAGACCAGCCCGGCCGGTATCGCCGCGTAACGCCGGTAGGCCCGCGTGGCGATCGCGTCCTGGTTCTCGAAGAGAACGACCTTGCGGCTGCGCTCCAGAATCCTGCGCGCCCCGTGATCGGATCCGAAACGGATCAGTCGCTCCGCCAGGAGGTAGGCCCCGAAGGCCCCCACCGTCGCCAGCGTCAGACCGACGATCAGCGTGTTCCGATCAAGGTCCGCGAGAGCGGCGGGGAAGTAGCGCGGGATCCGCTCGGATCCCAGCAGGATCACGACCTTCAGCGGCAGGAAGAAGGACAGCAGCATCGCCACCTGCGAGAGAAGCGTGGCCAGCACAACGAGGATCGTGCCGCCGGGCGCCACGCGCAGGAACCGACCACCAAGCTGCGTCGACCAGCGCAAGCCTTCGCGGAAACGCGGCAGCAGCGGGGAGACTTCATTTTCGGGCACGACGCTTGCACCTCCTTCTGGCGCGTCCGGGACGGAACACACGCACCTGGTGGGCCATGCGGAAAGTCAGGTACCAGATCGCTTCGCCCGAGACACCGAACTTTTCGCATGGTCCACTAGCCGCTGCTCTGGAAACGGCAGAAGGTGGCCGCAGGGGACGGCCCCTGAGTCCTGGTTCATCGTTCCACTCCGCCGGGAGGCCGGGGCCTCAATGCGCGGCCGTCACCGCCTCCCGTGCCGACACCACCAGCACACCCAGCTTCCGAAAGCGCCTCAGCAACCTCTCGCCCTGGCGGTACAGGGTCTCGTCCTGCTCCAGGTCAAAGTCATCCAGGGTACGGCGGATCTGTTCCTCCCCGGTGCAGGGTTCCTCCTGGATACGCCAGAGGAGTCGCGCACCCAGCGCGTTCAACACCGTAAAGCGTACGCGCTTCGGACCGGCTCGGAATGCCAGCAGGTACGTCGGATCCTCTCCCGGCTGGTCTGGCTTGAAGTCCTCGCCAATGCGATGCACTGGAAACTCGTACGCCAGCAGACGAGCCTGGGGAGCTAGAGATGGAACTCCCGATAACGGATCCGAAGCCCGCTTTGTCCGGGCTGAACGCCTCGAATTCGGCGCGTTCAGCAAGGTCCTCTCCACCCGCTCGAAGTGCGCCAGTTCCGCCATGAACGGCCAGTCTTCCGCCCGGGGCGTCCGTTCCTCCGCCAGATAACGGACGAATTCCTCGCCAAACTGGGGGAAATACGGCGTATGTGAATCGTGGTCGCGGTAGAAGTCGCGCACCAGACGACCCCACAGCTCCGGACCGACAACCGACTTCAATACCGGAAAACCGTTGCTGAGGAGATTCAGCACGTTGTTGTAGAACAACCGGCGATAGATCGCGAGCCTGCGGGGTTCGATGTTTGCGGGCGGCGGGAAGCGTTCCGGATCGCGCAGGTGATCGGCCAGGGCCTGCTGGACCCGTTGGAAGCCAGGATCAGGCATATGTCACCTGCTTCATCGACCCTTTTTTCCTGATCTCCCTGGAGACCGGCTGCGCCTGATCCTGCAGTGTCCGGATTCGATCGACCTCCTGCAACAGTTCCTGCAGGGGCGGGAAGTTGAAGTCGCGCTCCAGCAGGGTCGGCACCGGACCCAGGCGCTCGTAGGTGGCCGCCAGCAGGTCCCACGCCGCCTCCCCAACCGGACGGCCGTGCGTGTCCACCCTGAGGTCCTCGGCCTCCTCCTCGTGCCCGGCCAGATGGATGTACCGCGTGCGTTCAAGCGGCAACGCGTCCAGAAACCTTACCGCGTCATACCGATGGTTGATACTGTTCACCACAATGTTGTTCACGTCCAGAAGCAGATCACAGTCCGCTTCCTCCAGCACCGCCCGGATGAATGCCGCCTCGTCCAGCTCGCCGCCCAGCGATGCATAGTAGGACACGTTTTCCAGCGCCAGCCTCCGGCCCAGTACGTCCTGCACCTGCCGCACCCGGTCCGCCACGTAATGCACTGCCTCCTCGGTGAACGGGATCGGCATCAGATCGTACAAATGCCCCCGCGCATCCCCGCAGGCCGACAGGTGCTCGCTGTAGTCGTCAACCCCGTGGGTGTCCAGAAACGCGCGCAACGAGCCCAGAAACTCCCGGTCCAGCGGCCGGGGCCCGCCAATGTCCAGCGACAGCCCGTGACAGACAAACGGATGCGCCTCGGTGTACGAACGAAAGACACGACCCAGCCGACCGCCCAGATGCATCCAGTTCTCCGGCGCCGCCTCGAGAAAACCCAGCCGCTCCAGCGCATCCGGCTCACGAGCGAACGGGCCCAGAAGGGCCCGCCGCAGTCCCAGTCCCGGCCCGCTGACGCGGGCCGGGTGCGCCTGGAGCCGTTCCTCAGCCACCACCGCAGGCACCTTCGCCGCAGCTGCCTTCTTCACCGCCGCCAGCTTCGCCGCAGGCACCTTCGCCGCAGCTACCTTCTTCACCGCCGCCAGCTTCGCCGCAGGCACCTTCACCACAACTGCCTTCTTCACCGCCTCTACTTCCGCCGCAGGTGCCCTCGCCACAGCTGCCTTCTTGAGCCACCATCAGCGCTTCGTCCTCCGCGGTCATCACCAGATCCGCCTCCAGATCCATCGCCGCAAACGCCGGGCTCGCCACCGCTGCGCCGGACACACCCGCAGTCAACATCGTCTTGCTGGAAAACAGTTCACTTTTCATCGTTTCGTCCTCTTGGGTTGGTCTTGCTTGGTCCACGGGCCAGGCCCGCTTGATTGATGGCTGCCGCATGCAGCCTTGCCTCAATTACCCATCACCTTGCGGCGAATGTAGTAGTCCACACTCAGATACCGGCCGCCGCCCCAGAAGAACAGCGCCAGAAGCATCACGAAGAACGTCGCAGCCATCTCGATGCCGTTGTTCACGACCACGAAGTTACCGGTCTCGGTCAGCCAGTTGTAGTTACCATGCTCCTGCAGGATCGACTTGGCCCGATCCAGCCGCATCTGCGCCTGCTCGATGCCGGAACAGTTGAACAGGCACATCATCGGATCGGAGATGCGCTGCCAGCCGTGCTCAAGATGCACCGTGATGGCGGCCACCACCATCGTGATCATCAGCGGAATCGAGAACCAGCGCGTCGCAAGTCCGATCAGCAACGCGATCGCACCCAGAACCTCGGCATAAGCGGACAGCAATACCATCAAATACGGAAACGGCATCCCCAAACCCCAATCAGGATTGCCATACCACATCACAACGTTCGACTTGGGCAGGAAGCCATCCAGCTTGTTGGTCCCTGCCATCCAGAAGATCGGTGCCAGGTACAACCGCAACAGCAATGGCGCCAGGAAATCCATCGCCCGTGTCGTGTCCAGCAGCCTCTGGGCGCGTACCGCAAGTGCCGTCAGCATCATCTGTCCCTCTTGTTCGTGGCCTTTGACTGCAAAGCCTATGACCAAGTGGGACGCGTGGGCATACGGATTTTTACTTAACGTGGAAGGTTCCCTATGTTCATCAGGGGCCCTGCGGCAGAGCGCAACCGCCCCGGCGGCATTTGCGCACATGGAGGAAGCGGATGCAGAACGGTTCATGCCGCGCTACTGCCTGACCACCACGGAGGATCCCTGCGGGGATCCGCACCGCCCTTGCACACCCAGGCAACCTGCTGGAGTAATTGGTTTATGAAGGCTTCGGATCTGTTTGTAAAGGCTATGGAATCCGAAGGGGTCGAATATCTGTTCGGGGTCCCCGGTGAGGAAAATCTGGACCTGCTCGAATCCCTCCGGGAATCCTCGATCCAACTGGTTCTGACCCGTCACGAACAGGCCGCGGGGTTCATGGCCGCCACCTACGGACGCCTGACCGGCCGCACCGGGGTCTGTCTTTCGACCCTGGGTCCCGGGCGCCACCAACCTGGTCACGGCCGCCGCCTATGCCCAGCTGGGCGCGATGCCGATGCTGATGATCACCGGCCAGAAACCGATCAAGGCCAGCAAGCAGGGCGAGTTCCAGATCCTGGATGTCGTCGACATGATGCAGCCTATCACCAAGTACACGCGCCAGATCAGCAGCGGCGCCAACATCCCCGCGCGGGTGCGCGAGGCCTTCCGGCGCGCCGAGGACGAACGCCACCCGCTGTTCCTTGGCAATGCCGCGCTCTCCGGAGACGCCTTCCTGCACCGTGCGGTCGAGGCGTCGGACCTGATCATCAACGTCGGCCACGACGTGTTGGAGAAGCCGCCGTTCATCATGGGCCGTCAGGAGAATGCGCCGCCTCACGTCGAGGAGGCCGCCCATGCTGGGGAGGCCAAGGTCATCCACGTGAACTACGTCACGGCCGCCATTGACGCGGTCTATCACCCGGACCAGGGCGTCATCGGCGACATCACGCACAGCCTGGAATGCCTGACCGAGCGACTTACGCCGCAGCCGCACTGGGACTTCTCGCGGTTCATGGAGGTGAAAGGCCATCTCGACGCGCACCTGTCCGAAGGCATCGACGACGACCGCTTTCCGGTCTATCCGCAGCGCCTGGTCGCCGACGTGCGCAAGGTCATGCCGGACGACGGCATCATTGCCCTCGACAACGGCATCTACAAGATCTGGTTCGCGCGCAACTACCGGGCGCGCCAGCCCAACACCGTGCTGCTGGGCAACGCCCTGGCCTCGATGGGTGCTGGACTGCCGTCGGCCATGGCCGCCAGGATGGTGCATCCGGACCGGCCGGTGATGGCGATCTGCGGTGACGGCGGCTTCATGATGAATTCCCAGGAACTGGAGACCCCGGTCCGGCTGGGCCTGGACCTGGTGGTGCTGATCCTGCGCGATGACACCTACGGGATGATCCGGTGGAAGCAGGCGGCCATGGGGTTCGGCGATTACGGGCTCAGCTACGGCAATCCGGACTTCGTGCAGTACGCCCGCAGCTACGGTGCCCCCATGGCCACCGGTTTGAGGCAGCGTCGGACCTGGTTCCCCTGCTGAAGGCCTGCTTCGGTGATCCTGGCGTCCACGTGATCGATGTCCCGGTGGATTACAGCGACAACGACCGCATCCTGAACCAGGAAATCAAGACGAAGAGCCGCGGGATCTGAGCCTGTCATCCCGTTTCATTCCAGGCAGCACGGAGTTGACCATGACGGAACGCTTTCCTTCCCTGACCGCTCCAGCAGCCGCATTCCACGACCTGTTCCTGATTGAGGGTGGCGCTCGCCGTGACAGTCAGCCCAGCACCACCACCGTGCGTCCACGCAGTTGGCCGTTGAGGATGCGATCGGCGTAGTCGGGAAGTTGGCCGAGATCGATCTCGGTGGTCATCGCCTCCAGCGCGGAACCGGGCAGCAGTCGGGCCAGCCGCTGCCAGACGCGGACGCGGCTCTCGAAACCGCACATCACCGAGTCGATACCCAGCAGATTCACACCGCGCAGCAGGAAGGGCAGCACTGTGGTATTCAGCGTGGCGCCGCCGGCCAGGCCGCAGGCCGCCACTGACCCACCGTAGCGCATCTCGGCCAACACATGGGCCAGCATGTCGCCGCCCACCGCGTCCACACAGCCGGCCCAGCGCTCGCTCAGCAGCGGCTTCCCGGGTGCTCCCGAGAGGGCCTGCCGCGGGACGACGGTCCGCGCACCCAGATCCTCGAGGTAGCCCTGGTTCTCGGGACGTCCGGTCACCGCAGCCACATGGAAGCCGAGACGCGCAAGCAGCGCGACGGCGACACTGCCCACGCCGCCGGACGCCCCGGTCACGAGCACCTCTGCCGCCTGATCCGCCACCAGGCCGTGATCCTCCAGTGCCTGCACCGCCAGCATGGCGGTGAAACCCGCCGTTCCCACGGCCATCGCCTGTTTCGGGGAGAGATCATCGGGCAGCGGAACGAGCCAATCCGCCTTGACCCGCGCCAGTTGCGCATAGCCACCCCAATGCGCCTCTCCGACGCGCCAGCCGGTGAGCACCACCGCGTCACCTGGCCGATACCGGTCGTCCGAGGATTCCAGCACGGCCCCGGCGAGATCGATGCCCGGCACATGGGGGTACTTCCGCGCCAGGCGCCCGAGCCCCTTGAGGATCATGCCGTCCTTGTAGTTGAGGCTCGAGTGGGACACGCGCACCAGAACCTCGCCATCCGGCAGGTCCGTTCGCTCGAGTTCCCGCAGCGACACGACCGGGGCCTTTTTCCCTTCCTCAAGCACCAACGCCTTGAATCTCTCGCTCATCTGGAAACGTCCTCCGGTTTTTGGAAACCTGCGCTGCTGCACTCCTGCCCTGAACGCCTGCTTGCCCGGCTCCCGTCAGGGGCCTGCCTTGTCGAGCCAGACCTCCAGTCCCTGGACATTGAGTTCGACATCGGGGTGCAGAAGCCTGCGCATCTCGTCCTCGGGGAGCCCGCAGCCGTGGTCGCGCAGCCGCTCGAGCAGCAGTTCCATCATCTCCGTGTACAGAGCCTCGTGGCGCGACGGACCAGCCTGTGCATGGTTCTGCGCCATGTCCACGAAGGCGTCGATCAGTGCGTGCATGTCCGTCTGCAGTCGCGGCAGGTCTCCCACGCGACTGTAATGGGTGAGGTACATGTACCGGAGCCCTTCCGCCACCAGCCGGTCCACCGACGCGTGCAATGCCTCGGGATCGAACTGCACCGGGGTGGTGGTCGGCAAAACGAAGGGGCCGCGATCGGTATCGAAATCCCGGTAGGAGAGGCCAAAGGTATCGCCCGTGAAGATGCCGTCGCCGGTCTCGTCCACCACGCAGAAATGATGCCGGGC
>Ga0209498_1001172_pt1 | contig 16144 bp, 13 predicted proteins | sample WalLakDeSediment_FD_184131 | JGI IMG/M metagenome (GOLD analysis project Ga0209498, IMG submission 184131) | Lake sediment microbial communities from Walker lake, Nevada to study Microbial Dark Matter (Phase II) - Walker Lake 11/02/13 Deep... | ecosystem: Environmental > Aquatic > Freshwater >... | reverse complement strand
TCGCCCTGCTGATTGCGCTCACCGGCGCCCTGCTCGGCGGTTCCGCACTCGCGCAGCAGCAGGTTCGCGTGACCGGCGTGCACCTCGACGAGCTGGGCGACCTTCCGGGCGACATGCGCCTCGGCGTGTTCGTGGCCGAGCGGGGCCAGGCCTCCGTCGACGAGGTCACCTCGGTGCGCATGGTCGCCGGCACCTTCGACCTGCTCATCGCCGGCGTGGCGCCCGACGAGCGCGAGCTGCGGCCGCTGTTGAGCGGCTCGTTCCCGCTCGCGTTCATGATCGGCAACGAGTTCGTCGTCGACCGCGAGGGCGTGCGCTTCGCGACCGCCGTGCTGCACCCCTACCAGGACCGCTGCGACTCGGGCGCGTTCGACCCGCTGCGCGACCTGCGCTACGCCACCACCATCCCCGAACTGCCGGACTTCGGCGGCTTCTTCAACCTCGTCTACGTCACCGACGCGGTGGTGCTGCGCGCGACGGCCGCCGAGTTCCCGCTGCAGCGGGGCTGGAACCTGGTGCTGAGCCGCTTCCAGGGGGGCCGCCTGACGTACCAGGTGGCGACGTCGATCGAGATCACCATCGTGACCACCGGGGCCAACCCGACCGCGCAGGAACTGCTGCCCTGCCCCTGAGGGCGTCGCCCGCGACGCGCGCGGCGGCCACGTGAGCAGGTTCCCGGGATCCGTGGGCGGGCGTGGCATCATGGGTCCATGGAACGCATCGAAGGCCGCTCCGATGGCTCCGGACTGCGGGTCGGCATCGTCGCCACCCGCTTCAACGACCTGATCGTCGACCGCCTGCTCGAGGGCGCCCTGACGACGCTGCGTGCCCATGGCGTCCACGACGAGGACGTCGTCGTGGCGCGGGTGCCGGGCGCGGTCGAGGTGCCGCTGCTGGCGCAGGCGCTGGCGGATCGCGACGACATCGACACCGTCATCGCCTTGGGCTGCGTCATCCGCGGCGCCACCGGCCACTACGAGGTCATCTGCAGCATGGTCGCGAGCGGCGTCACGCGCGTCGCGCTCGACGCCTCGAAGCCGGTGATCTTCGGCGTCCTCACGACCGAGACCCTGGAGCAGGCCTTCGACCGCGCCGGCGGCAAGCTCGGCAACAAGGGGGCCGAGGCGGCCGTCTCGGCCATCCACGCCACCACCGTGCTGCGCGCCGCGCGCACGCTCGCCTGAGTTCGCCGGCCCGAGGAGGCCCCATGCGCCGCTGGCAGTGGCTCGTCCCCATCACCACCCTGGTCACCATCGCCGTGAACGCCCTGGCCAACATCCTCCCCATCGCCGGCCGCCTCACCGGCGACATCTCCGACTCGTTCCCGGTGCTGGTCACCCCGGCGGGGTACGTGTTCTCCATCTGGGGGCTCATCTACCTGGGCCTGGCCGCCTACGCCGTGTGGCAGGCGCTGCCCGCGCAGGCGACCAACCCCCGCGCGCAGGCGCTGGCGGTGCCGGTGAGCATCGGCAACCTGGCCAACCTGAGCTGGATCCTGCTGTGGCACCATCTATGGATCGGCACCAGCCTCGTCGCCATGCTCGTCCTGCTCGCCACGCTGGTCGTGACCTACCTGCGGCTGCGGCCCCAGCCCGGCACGGGCGGCGCGCGCGGCGCCGTCTCGCGCGCCGAGCGGATCGTCGCCCGCGGAACCTTCTCCGTCTACCTCGGCTGGATCACCGTGGCCACCGTCGCCAACGTGACCATCGCCCTCTACGATGCCGGCTGGGGCGGCGGCTTCCTGCCGCCGCAGGCCTGGGGCGTCCTCACGCTGCTGGTGGCGACCGCGCTCGGCGCCCGCATGCTCCTCCGCTACCGCGACGTGGCCTACGCGGCCGTGCTGGTGTGGGCCTTCGTCGGCATCGTCGTGGCGCAGTCCGCGTCGACGTTCGTGGCCGCCACGGCCGTGATCGGCGCGTTGCTGCTGCTCTACCTCGCCGCCGCGGGCGCGCGGGGTGCGAAGGGGGCACCGGCGGCGTGAGCGACGAACCACGACGCTGGTACACCGACCGGGAGATCGTGCTCGAGCTGTTCCCCGCCACACCCGACCGGTTGGTGCCCCGATCCAGCCCGTTTGCCCTGGACCGCGACGACGACGACGCGGGGGTCGTCGTACGCGACCGCGGCAGCGGTCGTGCTTTGCTGCACCTGGCGTCGGTCGAGCGCCGCAACCGCCGCACGCTGCAGCTCTGCTGCGACCTGTGCCACTGGTCGGGCAGCTCGCGCGACCTGCGCTTCCTGCGGGCCGATGTTCCGGGCGCCGAGGGCCGCCGCTGGCGCTACCTCACCGCCTGCGTCGACGTCGAGGCGTGCGACGCCCGGCGGCTGGACGACGGCGCGCTCGAGCGGCTGTTGGGCGGCCGCTGAGCCGATGGACGTCACGCTGGTCGCCGGCGCCGCCCAGGGCATCGGCCGTGCCGTGACGCTGGAGCGCCTGGGCCGCGGCGGGGCCGTGCTCGCCCTCGACGTCGACGCGGCCGCGCTCGACGACCTGGCGGCGTTGGCCGCCGAACTCGGTCACGCCGAGCGGCTGTCGCCGGTGGCGGGCGACGTCGCCGCCGAGGACGACGTCGACCGGGCGGTCGCCGCGGCGCTGGCGCGCTTCGGGCGACTGGACGCGCTGGTCGTGGTGGCCGGCATCGGCGCCTTCGTGCCGCTGGCCGACCTCGACCCCGCCGCCTGGCGGCGGGTGCTCGACGTCAACCTCACGGGCGCCTTCCTGCTGGCGCGGGCAGCGGCGCCACAGCTGGCGGCGGCCGGGGGCGCCATCGTCACGATCGGCAGCACCCGCGCGCACCAGAGCGAGCCCCATGGCGAGGCCTACGCCGCCTCCAAGGGTGGGCTGCTGGCCCTGACGCACGCGTTGGCCGTCAGCCTGGGCCCGCGGGTGCGGGTGAACGCCGTCAGCCCCGGCTGGATCGAGGTCCGTGACCGCCGTCGGCGCGGGGCGCAGGCGGCCGTGGACCATCGCGCCGCCGACCGCGACCAGCACCCGGTCGGGCGCGTCGGCGTCCCCGAGGACGTGGCCGCGGCGGTGGCCTACCTGTTGTCGCCCGAGGCCGGCTTCGTGACCGGGCAGGAGATCGTGGTCGACGGCGGCATGAGCGTGCGCATGCGCTACGCGGACTGACCCGGGCACGCCCGCTGGCACGCCTCAGGCGGGTCGGCCGACCGCCGCCGGCGCGGGCACGGCGTTCGCCGGCACCCAGGCGCGGGCCGAGGCCGGCGGCGCCGGCCGGCCGGTCGGCCCGTCGTCGTGCAGCGGCTGGCGCGGCGTCCGCGCCCACAGGACGGTGAGGATCAGGGCCACCAGCAGCAACGCGGCGCCCAGCCGGCGCTGGGCCGGGCGTGGGCGGCGCCGGCGGCCGAAGACCGTCCACGCCTCGTCGGAACGTCGCTTCGGCGGAGGGGCCACGCGGCCAGCCTACCGCCCCTGTCGGGACGGCCTGCGCCCGCGCCGGGGGGCCAGCGGCGGCTGTGGGACCGGGGTAGGCTGCCCCATGCCGATCGAAGACGACCTGGTGCAACGCACGCTCGCCGAGTTGTCGGTGGCGCTCGCCCGGCTCGATCGGCGGCCCGACGCCGCGGCGTCGACGACCGCCGCGGCAGTCTTCGATGCCGCGGCAGTCTTCGATGCCGCCGCGGTCGCCGACGCCCGCGCCCTTCTCGACCGCGCCTACCGGCGCCACCTGGGCGTGGGTGGCGACGTGCTGCGGCGGCTGCCGAGCGAGCAGCTGGTCGCCGTCATCTCCACCACCGGTCGCCTCGACGCCGAGCGGGCGTTCCTGACCGCCGCGCTGCTCGAGGTCGACGCCGCCATGCCCGGCCCCGATGCCGACCACGCGCCGGCCCTGCGGGTGCGGGCGCTCGACCTCTACACCGAGGCGGGCGTGGCGCGCGTGGGGGTGGAGGACCTGCCGGAGCGCGTGCGGCGGCTGCGGGCCGAACTGATGGGCCACGTGCTCCCCGAGGCCTCCTACCTGCGTCTGCTGCGCTGGTTCTTCCACGACGGGCGCTTCGCGGTCGCCGAGGACCTGCTCTTCGAGTGGCTCGAGGAGCACGGCGCGACCGCCGCCCTGCGCGACGCCGGCGAGCGCCTCTACGACGACCTCGAGGCAGCGCCTGACGAGCGCCTGGACGCCGGCGAGCTGCCGCGCGACGAGGTGCGCGAGGGGCGGGCGGTCTTCCACCGCAACTGCGGCGCCTGACCGGGTAGGCTCGGGCCATGGACGAGCCGCTGCGCGATCCGGCGGCGCCCGCGCTCGCGGGCGCGCGCCCGGTCCCGCCGCGCTTCACCTCCGGGCGCACGCGCGCCATGCCCGAGAGCGTGTTCGCGCGCATGGACGCCGCCAAGGCGGACGCGCGGGCGGCCGGCCGCGACGTCATCGACCTGTCGATCGGCTCCTCGGACCTGCCGCCGCCGCCCGAGGCGCTGGCCGCGCTGACCGAGGCCGCGCGCGACCCCGCCACCTACGGCTACTGCCTCGCGAGTGGCACGCGGCCGCTGCGCGAGGCGGCGGTGCGCTGGTACGCCGAGCGCTTCGGCCTCGAGCTCGACCCCGACCGGCACGCGTTGCCGCTGATCGGCTCGCAGGAGGGCTTCGCGCACCTGCTGTGGGCGATTGCCGACCCCGGTGACGCGCTGCTGCTGCCGGACCCGGCCTACCCATCGTACTTCGGGGCGGTGGCGGTCGCGGGCCTGGAGGCGATCGCCCTGCCGCTCGAGGAGGCGAACGGCTTCCTGCCGGACCTCGATGCGGTCGACCCGCGCGACGCAAGTCGCGCCAAGGCGCTGGTGCTCAACTACCCCAACAACCCGACCGCGGGCGTGGCCGACGCGGCGTTCTTCGACCGCGCCATCGCCTTCTGCCGGCGGCACGACCTGCTGCTGATCCACGACTTCCCCTACGTGGACATGGTCGACGGCGAGGCCTGCGCCCCCTCGGCGCTCGCCCGACCTGGGGCGCTCGAGGTGGCGGTGGAGCTGTACTCCGCCAGCAAGAGCTTCCACATGGGCGGCTTCCGGGCCGGCTGGGCGCTGGGGCACCCCGACGCGATCGCCGCCCTCGCGCGGGTCAAGGGCGCGGTGGACTTCAACCCCTACCTGGGGGTGCAGCGGGCCGTGGCCGCGGCGCTGGCGCGGCCTCGCGCCGCGGCCCGGCGCGACGCGCTGGTGGTCGCGGCGCGGCGCCGCGCGCTGGCGGACGCGCTGGCGGCGGCCGGCTGGCCCGTGCCCGCGCCGCCGGCGGGGATGTACCTGTGGGCCCGCATCCCGGGGCCCGCCGGCGGTCCGCCGCGCGATTCGCTGGCCTTCTGCGACGGACTCGTGCGCGAGACGGGGGTCGCTCTGGCACCCGGGCGCGGCTTCGGTCGGCACGGCGAGGGGTACGCGCGCTTCGCGCTGGTGCGCGACCCCGACGGCCTGCGGGAGGCCGCCGCGCGCGTGGCCGGCTTCCTCGCCCGGCGCCGCTAGGTCGCGTCGAGGTCGAGGCGCGCCAGGTACGCGAGCGCCTCCTCGCGGTCGCGCACGTCGCCCAACGCGCGCGCCTCGGCCACCGCGGCCAACGCCGCGCCCACCCGCGGTCCCGGCGGCAGGCCCAGGGCCGCCATGACCTCGTGCCCGTCCAGCAGGGGCGCCGCCGGCGGGGGCTCGGCGAGCGCCGCCAGCACCAGGCCGACCCGCTCCCGGTAGCGGCGCCGCGCCGCCGCGGTCGCCGCGCGGCCGCGGGCCGCCTCGCGGTCGGCCAGCATCAGCCGCAACAGGTCGGGGAGCAGGGGCCGCAGTCGGTGCGCGAAGCGCCGCGCCCCGCGCTCGTCGTCGGGCAGCGGCCGCATGTGGGCGGCGACCAGCTCGCGCACGCGGTCGGCCAGCGCGCGCGGCCGCCGCAGCCGCCGCAGCGCCGCCGCCGCCAGCTCGCCGCCGAGCCGGTCGTGGCCGTGGAAGCGGTCGCGCAGCACCAGGCCGTTGGCCATCACCGTGCCCGGCGTGTGGGTCGGCGGCTTGCCCACGTCGTGCAGCAGCGTCGCCCAGCGCAGCGCCGGGTCGGCGGCGGGGAAGGCGTCGGCCAGGCGCTGCAGCGCCTCGAGCTGGTGCCGCAGCACGTCGAGGTGGTGCAGCCCGCCCTGCGCCACCCCGCGGCCGGCGGCGAGCTCGGGCAGCGCCGGCCCCAGCAGGCCCAGCTCGTCGAGCGCCGCGAAGGCGCGCCCGGCCACGGGGGTGGCGATCAGGTCGTCGAGCTCGGCGCCGACGCGCTCGGGGGCCGGCATGGCCGCCCGTCCGGCCGCCAGGTCGGCCGCCAGCGCGCGCACCCAGTCGCGGGTGCGCCGCTCGACGCGGAAGCCGAGTTGGGCCGCGATCCGCACCACCCGCCAGCCGCGGAGCGGGTCGGCCCACAGGTTCTCGCGGGCCACGGCCCGCACGACGCCGCGCCGCAGGTCGGCGAGCCCGCCGCCGGGGTCCACGATCGCCTCGCGGCCGGGCAGGTAGGCGAGGGCGTTGACGGTGACGTCGCGGCGCCGCAGGTCGGCGGCCAGCACCGCCGGGTCGGCGGGGTCGCCGGGCGGGTCCGGCGGGGCCAGGTCCCAGCACCGCGCGCCGCCCGCAGCGGCCGTCCACACCACCCGCCAGTGGCCGCGCTCGGGGTCGAGGGCCACGGCCGTCCCGCCGGCGGCGGCCAGGGCGCGGGCGGCCGCCTCGGGGTCGGCGACCAGCCAGTCGACGTCGCGCGCCGGCACGCCGAGGTGGGCGTCGCGCACGGCGCCGCCCACCACCGCGGCGCCCGCCAGCGGGTCGGGGCCGCGGAGGCCCGGGGGGCGCGCCGTACACTGCCGCATGAGCGCCAGCACGGCGGACGGCGAGGGGCGGGCGCGGCGGGCCATGCCGCCAGGCTACCCGCCGCGCATCGGCCTGACGGGCAGCGTGGGCGCGGGCAAGTCGAGCGTGGCCCGGCGGCTGGCCGCGCGCGGGGCGCTGGTCATCGACGCCGACGAGCTCGCCCGCCGCGCCACCGAGGATCCGGTCGTGCTCGGGCGCATCGCCCGCGAGCTGGGCGCGGGGCTCGCGGTCGCCGGCCGGCTCGACCGGGCCGCCACGGCGCGGCGGGTGTTCGGTGACGCCGACGCCCGGGCGCGGCTCGAGGCCATCGTCCATCCGTGGGTGCGCGCGGCCGCCGCGGCCGCGGAGGGGGCTGCGCGGGCGTCGGACGACCCGCCGCCGCTCGTCGTGCACGACGTGCCGCTGCTGTTCGAGAGCGGCCTCGACGCCGGCATGGACGCCACCGTGGTCGTGACGGCGCCGCTGGCGACGCGCGTGCGTCGCCTGGCGACGCGCGCCGGTTGGGACGAGGCGGCGGTGCGCGCGCGCGACGCGGCGCAACTCGAGGAGGCCGAGAAGGTTCGGCGCGCCACCTTCGTGATCGACAACGCCGGCGACGAGGGGGCCCTCGACGACGCCGTCGCGGCGTTGTGGCCGCGCCTCCTGGCCGGCGCCTGAGGGACGGGCGCGAGCGGTGCATCGCACGCGACGGCTGCGCGTCGCTTGCTACCCTGACGCCGACCTGTGATGCCCACCGGCCCGGCACGGGCCGCGGGAGGAGCGACCATGGACCGAGGGACCGGACGCAGCACGTTCCTGCTCGTCGTCGCGCTGTTGCTCATCTTGGGGGGCGGCACGATCGCCAACCTGGTGCAGAGCGACTTCGGCGCGGTGCGGGTGACCGACGTCCGCTTCACCGTGGCCGACGGCCGCGTCGTGCACGGCAAGCTCTTCCACCCGCGCAACGCCACGGCTGCGACGCCGGCGCCCGGGGTGGTGGCCATCCACGGCTACCACAACAGCCACGAGACGCAGTCGCCCTACACGATGGAGCTGGCCCGGCGCGGCTACGTGGTGCTGGCCATCGACCAGCCGGGGCACGGCTACTCGGACCCGCCCGCCTTCGCCGGCGGCTTCGGCGGCAGCGACGCGCTCGGCTACCTGCGCTCGCTCGCCTTCGTCGACCTCGACCAGGTGGTGCTCTCGGGGCACGCGGAGGGAGGCTGGGCGTCCCTGATCGCCGCCGCCGTCGCGCCCGACGGCTACACCTCGGTGGTCGTCACGGGCTCGTCGACCGGCACCTCCGGGGCGCCCCCGGGCACCCCCGAGTCGCCCCGCAACCTGGGCCTGGTGTGGACCCAGTTCGACGAGTTCTCGCAGCTCATGTGGCTGACGCCCACCGCGCCCGAGGCCCGCGCCGGCGAGAAGATGCGCACGCTGTTCGGGACCGCCGCGCCCGTCGAGGTCGGCCGCCTGTACGGCAGCATCGAGGCCGGCACCGCCCGCATGCTCTACAGCCCGGCCGTGACCCACCCCGGGGCCCACATCACCACCGCGGGCGTGGCGCCCGTCATCGACTGGGTGCAGCGCACCACGAACGCGCCCTTCGCGCTCCCGCCCGGCGACCAGGTGTGGGTGTGGAAGGAGGCCGGCACGGCGGCCGCCCTGCTGGGCTTCGTGCTGGCGCTGTTCGGCGTCGCCGGCCTGCTGTTGCAGTCGCGGGTGTTCGCGCCGCTGTCGCAGCGCACCGCCCCGGCGGCCGGCGTCTCGGGCTTCGGCTGGTGGCTGGCCGCCCTGATCGCCGCCGTCATCCCGGTCGCCACCTACTACTGGGCCAGCAACGAGACCGCCACCTACATCCCGCCGAGCGCCTGGTTCCCGCAGAACATCACCACCGGCCTGATGGGCTGGGCGCTGGTCTACGGCGCGATCACGCTGGTGCTGGTGCTGCTGTGGTGGCTGCTGGCCGGTCGCCGCAACGGCGCGCGCGCCGACACCCTCGGCCTGCGCGTGGGCGGCTTCTTCCGCGCCATCGGCTTCGCCCTGCTGGTGGTCGGCGCGGGGTACGCCCTGCTGGCGCTCTCGCAGGGCCTGTTCCACACCGACTTCCGCTTCTGGGTCATCGCGGTCAAGCTGCTGAGCAGCGAGCAGGCGCGCGTGGCGCTGGCGTACCTGCTGCCGTTCACCGCCTTCTTCCTGGTGTTCGGCATGATGCTGCACGGCCAGCTCCGCCCGAAGGGCGCCACCAGCGAGGGCGCCGACGCGATGATCGCCAACGCGCTCATCGCCGGCGGCGGCTTCGTCGTGCTGCTGCTGGTGCAGTACGTGGCGCTGTTCTCCGGGCAGCCGCTGGTCATCGTCGAGCCGCTCCTGACGATCGTCGCCTTCCAGGTGGTGTTCCTGCTGCCGCTCGCGGCGATGCTGTCCACCTACGTCTTCGAGCGCACCGGCAGCGTGTGGCCGGGTGCGTGGCTCAACGGCCTGCTGGTGACCTGGTACCTCGTCGCCGGCCAGGCGACCCAGACGGTGCCCTGGGGCTGGTGAGCCGGGGGCGGCCGGCTCAGCGGAGGTCGATGGCCGCGCGCTCGTCGCTGCGCAGGCGACCCTCGCCGTCGGTCGTGGTCCACGACACGGTGCCGCCGAAGCGCGGGGCGATGGCGTCGAGGTAGGCCTCGAGCGCGCCGGTGGCGCGATCGACCGCGTCGAAGTCGATGCCGCCGCCGGCGAAGCCGGCGAGCAGCTGCACCTGCTGCGTGAGCGCCTGGCGGGTGGCCGCGAGGCTGGCACGGTCGTCCGACAGCGTGAACGAGGCGACGCCCGGCGGCAGCTGGGCGACGAGGTCCGCGAAGACCGCGGGCGGCGTGCCGACCTCGCCCGCGAGCAGCACGCGCGCCAGGCCCGACTCGCTGGTGGCGATCCAGGCGATGCCGTCGGTGACGGCCGTCGCCAGCGTGAGCCCGGGCAGCACGTCGTAGGCGCGCAGCGTCGTCCCCGCCACGGCGACCTCGCGCACCGCCACGACGGCGTTGGCGCCGGGGGCGGCGAACGGGTCGGCGAAGAGCGCCACCCGCTGGCCGAGCTCGCCGAGGAGGCGCGCCAGGCCGGCCGCGGCGGCGGCCTCGTCGGCGGCCCGCAGGCCGATCACGCTCTCGCCGAGCAGGTCGTCGATCGGGGCGCCGATCGGCGCCAGCTCGCCCACGCCGGTCTGGATGACGACCAGCCCCGGGGCGGTCCAGCCGAACAGGTCGCGCGTGAGGTCGACCCCCAGCACGTCGCCGACGGTGCGGTTCAGGTCGGGGACGCCCAGCTCCCGCAGCCCGGCCACGAGGTCGCCGAGGTAGCTCCACCAGGCGCGCGGGTCGAGTCCGGTGACCTGGACCGACAGGGCCCCCTCGGGCACCCAGGCGAGCAGCTCGCGCGGCGCCGACGCCGGCGTGCCGAGCAGGGTCCTGAGCGCGGCGTCGCCGCCCTGCGGATCGAGGCGCCGGAGGGTGGTCGTGGCGGTGCCCGCCTCGCTGAGGCGCGTGACGCCGGCCACCGGACCGAGGGTCTCGAACAGCGATACCAGGCGCTGGACGCTGACGTCGAAGCCGAGGCCGCCGGCGAAGGGCGCGAGCGCCCGGGCGAGCGGTCCGAGGTCGAGGAAGCCGTAGAGCTCGCCCGCGCCGAGCGCGCCCAGCGTGGCCGCGGCGCCGGGCGCATCGCCGAACCCGGGCTCGCCGCTGCCCTGCCGCTGGCGCAACACGCCGCGCAGGACGTCGGGGTTGCTGGAGAGCGCCAGCAGGTCGCCGTCGCGGGCCGCCGCCAGCGGGAAGGACGCGTCGTCGGGGGCGACCAGGATGAAGGTGAGGGCGCCCTCGGTCAGGGTGAGGGCGCCGGCCGCGCGCTCGCGCTCGAACAGCGCCTCGAAGCGGGCGCCGGTCTCCCCGTCGATGCGGGCCAGCAGCGTGATGGCGGGGAGCGGGTTGAACGGGCTGACCGACACGCCCAACCAGGCCTCGCGGCCGAGAAGCGCCCACAGGTCGAGGTCCGCGAGTTCGGGCGGCAGGTCCAGCTCGCCGTCGAGGCCGTCCGGGTCGAGCGGCGCGCCGCCGAGGGCGCCGCCCAGCAGGGCGCCGGCGTCGAGGCCGCCGAGCGCGGCGGCCAGCGCCTCGCCGACGCCGAGCTCGACCCACGGGTCGACGAAGGCTGCGAGCAGGTCGGCGGCGCCGGCGAGGTCCTCGACGCCGAGCGCGAGGGCGGTGTCCGCCGGCAGGAGCCGGTGGAGGTCCTGCGCGTGGGCGCCGGTCGCGGCGGCCGACAGCAGCAGCGCGGCGGCGAGGGCCAGCCCGAGGGCGCGGGCGCGGAGGGGGGAGGGGGGTCGCGTCATGCGTCCCATCATGCGTGGGCAGCCTGGCCTTGCCGTGAGAGCGGCGTCACGCATCGCGCAACCGCGAGACCACGCGCTTGGCCGCCGCCGCGATGGCCTCGGGCGTGAAGCCGAACTCGGCCATGAGCGTGTCGCCCGGCGCCGATGCGCCGAAGCGGTCGATGCCGAGCACCTCGCCCGCCTCGCCGGCGTAGCCGTGCCAGCCGAAGGTGGCGGCCGCCTCGACCACCACCCGGGCGCGCAGCGCCGGCGGGAGCACGGCGTGGCGGTACGCCTCGTCCTGCGCCTCGAAGCGCTCGCGCGACGGGAGGCTGACGACGCGGGCGCGCACGCCCTCGCCGGCCAGCCGCTCGCGGGCCGCCAGCGCCGGCGCCACCTCGGAGCCGGTGGCGATCAGTAGGGCGTCGGCCTCCTCGCCGGCGCCGGCGAGGACGTAGCCGCCGCGCGCCACGACCCCGGCCGGCACCCTCAGGTGCGGCACGTCCTGGCGGGTGAGCGCCAGCACGGTGGGCCCGTCGCGGCGGCGCAGCGCCTCGGCCCAGGCCTGGGCCGTCTCGTTGCCGTCGGCCGGCCGGAAGACGACCAGGTTCGGCATGGCGCGCAGCGACGCGAGCGTCTCGATGGGCTGGTGGGTCGGCCCGTCGCCGCCCAGGCCGATCGAGTCGTGGGTGAGGACGTACACCACCGGCTGCCCCATCAGCGCGGAGAGGCGCAGCGCCGGGCGCAGGTAGTCGGCGAACACCAGGAAGGTCGCCACGAACGGCCGTATGCCGCCGTGCAGCGCGAGCCCGCTGGCGACGGCGGCCATGGCGTGCTCGCGGACGCCGAAGTGGATGGTGCGGCCGGCGTGGTCGCCGCGGGCCATCGCCCGCTCGCCCGGGAGGTCGGTGAGGTTGGAGCCGGCCAGGTCGGCGCTGCCGCCGACGAGCTCGGGCAGGCGCAGCGCCAACGCGTGCAGCACCGTCTGCGAGGCCTTGCGGGTGGCGACGCCGGCGCCCTCGGCGGGTTCCCAGCTCGGGAGACCCTCGTCGAAGCCCGCCGGGAGGTCGCCGTGCATGACGCGGGTGAACTCGGCCGCCAGCTCGGGATGCGCGGCCTCGTAGGCCGACCAGGCGGCGCGCCAGGCGGCGTGCGCCTCGGCCCCGTCCACCCCGACCTGCCGGTAGTGCCCCAGGACGTCGTCGGGCACCGTGAACGCGGGCCAGTCGATGTCGAGCGCCGCCTTGGTGGCGGCGGCCTCCTCGGCCCCCAGCGGCGAGCCGTGCACCTTGCTCGTGCCCGCCCGCTTGGGCGAGCCGTAGCCGATGGTGGTGCGCACGGCGATCAGCGAGGGCCGGTCGGTCACGGCCCTGGCCTGCGCGACGGCGTGCAGCAGGCCCTCGACGTCGTTGCCGTCGTCGATCCGCTGGACATGCCAGCCGTAGGCACGGTAGCGCGCCTGCACGTCCTCGCTGAAGGTGATCGAGGTCGGCCCGTCGATGGTGATGCCGTTGTCGTCGTACAGCACGATCAGCTTGCCGAGGCCCAGGTGGCCCGCCAGGCTGCTGGCCTCGCCCGACACCCCCTCCATGAGGTCGCCGTCCGAGGCGATGACGTAGGTGAAGTGGTCGACGATGCGGAGGTCGCCACGGTTGTAGCGGGCGCCCAGGTGCGCCTCGGCCAGCGCCATGCCGACGGCCGTGGCGATCCCCTGGCCCAGGGGACCGGTGGTCGTCTCGACGCCCGGCGTGTGGCCCGCCTCGGGGTGCCCCGGCGTCCGGCTCCCCCACTGGCGGTACCCGCGCAGCTCCGCCATCGGCAGGTCGTAGCCGGTGAGGTGCAGCAGCGCGTACTGCAGCATCGACCCGTGGCCCGCCGACTGCACGTAGCGGTCGCGGTTCCACCAGCCGGGCGCGCCCGGGTCGTGGACCATGGCGTGGCGGAACAGGGCGTAACCCATCGCGGCCGCCCCCATCGGCATGCCCGGGTGGCCGTCGCCGGACGCCTGGGTGGCGTCGATGGCGAGGGCACGGATGGCGTTCACCGCGCGCGTCGTGAGGCCTCGGTCGGGGGTGGTCATACGTCCTCCAGGGGGTCGTGGGCGCGCCGCCGCAGGATGTGCTCGCGCACGCGCTCGCCGATGGCGTGGTGGCGCCGCTGCTCCTCGGTCTCGATCCGCAGCGGCGGCACGGCGGTGGGGCGCCCGTCGTCGTCGAGCGCCACGAGGCTGAGGTGGCCGATCGTGCACAGCCGGCGCTCGCCCGAGCGCGGGTTCTCGCCGTACAACTCGCCCCGCACGATCATGCTGGTGCGGCCGGTCCACACCACGCGGCTGCGGACCTCGATGATCTCCCCCACGTGCACCGGGTTGCGGAAGTCGACCGGCTCGGCGGAGGCGGTCACCACCGTGCGGCGCGCGTAGCGGTAGCAGGCGATGGCGGCGTTGATGTCGAGCAGCTCCAACCCGCGACCGCCGAACAGCGTCCCCATCGTGTTGGCGTGGTGCGGGAACACCACGTCGACGGTGATCACCCAGTCGGCGGCCCGCGGTTGCGTGGGGTCGACCGCGCGCACGGGTGTGGCGTCTTGCTCGGGCACGCGGCGCATGGGCCCAGTGTAGCCCCAGGCCCACGGGGGCTCGCAGCCGCGGCGGTCGCCAACCTCTGTCGGCTGCCCACCTTCGCGCGAACAGAACGGCGCCCCGAGCCTAGGCTCGGGGCGCCGCGGTTGCCCGTCTCGAAGTGAGGGATCCGGATCCGGATCCATCGGAGGCCGGGTCTTTACCCTCGACGGGAACCTCCACGGGTCTCTGTACGTCGATTGATGCAGACCACCTCCTCTCTGTGGTGACTGGAAGATTAGGCCGTCGGTCGCGCGCGCGCTGTGACCTAGTTCACCGAACCGGGCGCCCGCCCGGGACGGTGGCGGGGGGCCGCGCCCGACGCCGGCCACGGCCCGGTAGGATGCCGCCAGACGTCCACCGGGAGGACCCTCGTGCTGACCACCCCCGAGAAGCTGGTGTTCGTGCTGCTCGCCGCCGTGGCGCTCGCGTTCGCCTTCACGGGCTTCCGCCGGGTGGCGCGGGTGATCGCCCGCGGCGAGCGCGGCCACGCGCTGCCGCGCTTCGACCACCTGCCGCGGCGCGCCGGCAGCGCCCTGCTGCGCACCGCCACGCAGGTGACGGTGTTCCCCGACCGCCCGTGGGTGTCGCTCTTCCACGCGTTCGTGTTCTACGGCTTCGTGTTCTACCTGCTCGTGAACGTGGTCGATGCCGCCCACGGCCTGCTGCCGCGGGCGTGGCTGGCGGCCCTGGACTTCGGGTGGCTCGGCGACCTGTTCCGGCTGGCCGCCGACCTGTTCGGCGCGTCGGTGCTGGTGGGGGTGGCGTGGCTGCTCGCGCGCCGCTTCGTCCGCCGCGACCCGCGCCTGAGCCCCGGCGGCCCGCGGGTGATGCTGCACGAGGCCGTCGCGGCCGGCGGGGTGCAGCGCGACAGCCTGATCGTCGGCGTCTTCATCCTGCTGCACGTCGGCTTCCGGCTCGTGGGCGAGGGCTTCGCGCTGGCCCACGAGGGCCACGCCGACGGCTGGCAGCCGGTGGCCGGCCTGCTCGCCGCCGCGATCGGACCGGGCGAGGGGCGCCTCGTCGGCTGGCACGTCGGCTGGTGGGGTGCCCTCGGCCTGGTCCTCGCCTTCCTGCCCTACTTCCCGCGCAGCAAGCACCTGCACCTGTTCACCGCCCCCGTCAACCTGGCGCTCGACCGCCGTACGCCCGCCGGCGCCCCGGTCCCCTACGGCGTCCTGGAGCCGGTCGACCTCGAGGACGAGGACGCGGAGCGCTTCGGCGTCAGCCACCTCGAGCACCTGCGCCTCCCGCAGCTGCTCGACCCGTACGCCTGCATCCAGTGCCACCGCTGCAGCGAGGTGTGCCCCGCCACCCAGACCGGCAAGGCGCTCAGCCCCTCGGCGCTGGAGATCAACAAGCGCTACGAGCTGGTCGCGAACGCCACGGCGCTCGCGGCCGGTGAGCCCAGCCCGCGGCCGCTGCTCGAGTTCGCGATCGCGCCGGAGGCGGTCTGGGCCTGCACCACCTGCGGCGCGTGCATGGACGCCTGCCCGGTGGGGTGCGAGCCGATGATCGACATCGTGGACCTGCGCCGCCACCAGGTGATGACCGAGGGCGACTTCCCCGCCGGGCTGCAGACGGCCTTCCGTGGCCTCGAGCGCAACGGCAACCCCTGGGGCCTGGCGGCCCACTTGCGCATGGACTGGGCCGCCGGCCTCGACGCCGCCGTCTTGACGGTCGCCGACAACCCCGACTTCGAGGTGCTGTTCTGGGTCGGCTGCGCCGGCAGCTACGACCCCGCCGCGCAGGCGACCACCCGCGCGCTGGCGCGCCTGCTCGAGCGCGCCGGCGTGAACTACGCCGTGCTCGGCAAGGGCGAGCGCTGCACCGGCGACCCGGCCCGGCGCGCCGGCAACGAGTACCTGTACTTCCAGCTCGCCAGCGACAACGTGGTGCGGCTCGACGAGGCGCTGGCGGGCGGGGCGCTGGACGGGGCGCGACGCAAGAAGGTCGTCACCGCCTGCCCCCACTGCTTCCACACGCTGGCCGCCGAGTACCCGCAGTTGGGCGGCGACTACGAGGTGGTCCACCACACCGACTTCCTGGCCATGCTGGTGCGCGAGGGCCGGCTGCCGGCGGCGTCGGCGACCGGCGCGCGCGTCACCTTCCACGACCCCTGCTACACGGGTCGCCACCACGGGATCGTGGCGGCACCGCGTGCGCTGGTGGCCGCCGCCGGGGCCACGCTGCGGGAGATGCCGCGCCACGGGCGCCGCAGCTTCTGCTGCGGCGGCGGCGGGGCACAGTTCTGGAAGGAGGAGGAGGCCGGCGACGCGCGGGTGGCCGACGTGCGCTACGCGGAGGCGGCGGCCACCGGGGCGCAGGTCGTGGTCACCGGCTGCCCCTTCTGCCGCTCGAT
>Ga0209498_1001171_pt1 | contig 16149 bp, 13 predicted proteins | sample WalLakDeSediment_FD_184131 | JGI IMG/M metagenome (GOLD analysis project Ga0209498, IMG submission 184131) | Lake sediment microbial communities from Walker lake, Nevada to study Microbial Dark Matter (Phase II) - Walker Lake 11/02/13 Deep... | ecosystem: Environmental > Aquatic > Freshwater >... | reverse complement strand
GGGGCGGCGGTAGAATAAAAAAAATACGCAAACTTGTAAAAAAAATGCTTGTTGTTTTTCCTTTTGAAGAAAAACTTTACAGAGATAATGATGTTAACGCTGAGTTTGTCGGTCATCCGCTTGTTAAAAGATTAGAAGAGCATAGCTTTTTATCAAAACAGGAATTGTTTCAGATATTGAATTTAGATCAATCAAAAGAAATATTATTGATTTTACCCGGCAGCAGAAAGCATGAAATAGAAGATATTTTTCCTGAAACAATTAAAGCTGCGTCACGATTAGCAGAAGAATTTAATTTTCTGGTAGTAGTTGCCTGCTCATCAAATATTGATGTTAAGGTTTTTGAACGATATAAGCAGAATTACAGTTTTAGTGTAATATCAAATTATACTTATGATCTTTTAAAAAATGCAAAATTTGGAATTATAAAATCGGGGACGTCAACTCTTGAAGCCGGACTGCTTCAATTGCCTATGGTAATTGTTTATAAAACAAGCGGATTGACTTATCATATTGGCAAAGCTTTGGTAAAATTAAAGAATATCGGTATGGCCAACATAATTCTAGGTGAAACTGTCGTACCTGAGTTGGTACAGGGTGATGTAAATTCCAATAAAATTTATGAAACATGCCGAAGCATACTTACAGATGATTCGATATATGAAAAAATAAAAACCAAACTGGGTGAAATCATTATTAAGCTTGGTGATAAAAATGCTTCTGCTAATGCAGCTAATTCAATTTACCAATTGATGAATGAAGCTTAAAGAAATTAAACAACGCACTTTACGATTTCTTGGTAATATGTTTTTAACACGAACAGTCGATTTGTTGTGTAAATCATTAAGAATAGGTATAAGTAATAAAGAAGCTATTGACAAACTGGAAGCAGAGAATAAGAACTATGTAGTTGCATTCTGGCATGAAACAATGCTGCTTTCGTGGTATTTGCATGGCAGAAATAGCACAGCAGCATTAACCAGCAAAAGTAAGGATGGTGATTTGCTCGCAAGACAGTTAAAACATTGGGGTTATGAAGTGGTGAGAGGTTCAAGCAGTCAAGGCGGTGATGTTGCCCTTGGAATTATGATCGATTATGCAAAGAATAAATATTCAATTGCTGTAACACCTGATGGTCCACGTGGTCCGATTCATAAATTTAAAGCTGGTGCTGTAATCACAGCAAAAAAAAGTGGAGTGCCACTGGTTTTATTGGGTGTGGCATTCAAAAGAAAAAAACTGCTGAAAAGCTGGGATAGATTTCAGGTCCCTGTTTTTTTTACTAAAGCAAATGCGATTTACTCTGATCCGATTTATATTGACAGAAACCTAAGTTATGAAGAAACGTCAGAAGTGATTAGTGATTGTGAAAATAAATTGATCGAACTGCAAACTGAAGCCGGAAGGTTTTCTTAGAAATGAATTTATTAAGATTTATCCTTCTGCCGTTCGCACCTGTTTACGGGTTAGTAATCCGTATCAGAAATATGTTCTTTGATAAAAATGTTTTTAAGTCTGTTAAGGTTAAAGCAAAAGTTATCTCTGTTGGTAATCTTACTGTAGGCGGTTCAGGTAAAACACCAATGGTTATTTATCTGATTGAGATTATGAAATCTGCAGGCAGAAAAGTTGGAGTATTAAGCCGCGGATATGGAAGATCTTCAATAGGTTATATACTTGTTTCAGACGGTAACCAAATGTTATCAACTGTTGAGCAATCAGGCGATGAAATATATCACACTGCAATTGATACTAAAGTTCCAGCAGCAGTTTGTGAAAGAAGAGTTCAAGGAGCAAAAAGACTGATAAAAGATACGGGCATAAATACTATTGTGCTTGATGATGCCTTTCAGCATAGATGGATTTATCGCGATTTAGATTTATTGATCATTGATCAGGATTTTTTCAATTCCAGCGATACTTTTATTCATAACTATTTACCTGTTGGTATTATGCGGGAAGGTTTCAAATCAATTAACCGTTCAGATGCAGTTATTCTTAACAGAAAATTCTCAGATAAGTTAGAGATTCCTGAAAACCGGAAGCAGTATTTAATGGATAAACAGGTTTTTACCTGTTTCTACGAAGCTGTTGAGTTTGTTGATGTCATCCGTAATATTCATTACACAATCGAAGAGTTTAACGGACAGAAGGGCTTGATTTTATCAGGAATTGCTAATCCCGAATCTTTTTTAAAAGTGCTTAACCGAACAGGTGTAGAGGTTAATAACAAGATGATTTTCAGGGATCATAAAGAGTATACGTTAACGGAAGTTCAGCAGATAAGAAGAAGATTTTATACAACAAATTCCAATTCGGTAATAACTACAGAAAAAGATGCGGTTAAGCTCACAAAATTTTCCCGGGAATTTGACGATATTGATCTCTTCTATCTGAAAATAAAATTATGTATGGATGATGAAAAATCATTCAAGCAGTATTTACTAAATAAATTAAATGATAATTAACAAAGTTAGCTAAACGATAAAAACTACGGAGGTTATATAAATGGCTAAAGGTAAAAAATACGTTTACTTCTTCGGAGGTAAAAAAGCTGAAGGTAAAGCGGATATGAAATCGCTTCTTGGCGGTAAGGGTGCAAACCTTGCTGAAATGGTTAATATTGGTTTACCGGTTCCTGCAGGATTCACAATTACAACAGAAGTTTGTACATACTTTTACGACAACAAGAAAAAATATCCTAAAGAGTTAAAAACTCAGGTTATTGAAGCTATCAGAAAAGTTGAAAAAGAGATGGGCGCAATTTTCGGCGATCATAAAAACCCGCTTCTTCTTTCAGTACGCTCAGGAGCTCGTGCATCTATGCCGGGTATGATGGACACAGTTCTGAATCTCGGACTGAACGATATAACCGTTCAGGCCCTTATTGAAAAAACTAATAATCCAAGGTTTGTTTATGATTCATATAGAAGATTCGTTCAGATGTATGGTGATGTTGTTCTCGGTTTAAAACCGGTCGACAAACACGAGCACGATCCGTTTGAAGTGATTATGGATGCCAAAAAAGAATCAAAAGGAATAACACTGGACACAGAATTATCAGCAGATGATTTGAAAGAATTAGTTGCAGAATTCAAAACAGCAATTAAAGAAAAAACAGGAAATGATTTTCCTGATGATCCGATGGAACAGCTCTGGGGTTCCGTTGGTGCAGTATTCAACTCCTGGATGAATGAGAGAGCAATTGTTTACCGTAAACTGAATAATATCCCCGCCAGCTGGGGAACTGCTGTTAACGTTCAGTCAATGGTATTCGGTAATATGGGTGAAGATTCAGGAACAGGTGTTGCCTTCACACGCGATCCTGCTTCGGGTGAAAATATTTTTTACGGTGAATATCTGTTCAATGCACAGGGTGAAGATGTTGTTGCAGGTACACGCACTCCGCTTCCCATCGCTCAACTTGAAAAAGAATCTCCGGTGCTTTATAAAGAGCTTGATAAATACAGAAAAGTACTTGATAAACATTATAAAGATATGATGGATATTGAGTTCACGATTCAGCAAGGCAAACTATGGATGCTTCAATGCCGGGTTGGTAAGAGAACAGGTTTTGCAGCTATTCAAATGGCTGTTGATATGGTTAAAGAAAAATTAATCAGTAAAGAACAGGCAATATTAAGAATAGAACCTAATCAGTTAAATCAATTGCTCAGACCAATCTTTGATCTTGAAGAGAAAAGAAAAGCAGTTGAATCAGGTAAACTTCTTGCAAAAGGGTTAAATGCCGGTCCCGGTGCCGCATCAGGTAAGGTAGCATTAAGCGCCCAGGATGCAGAGGAAATGGCAAAGAACGGTGATCAGGTAATTCTTGTAAGAATTGAGACTTCTCCGGAGGATATAAAAGGAATGGATGCTTCTGAAGGAATTCTTACTGCAAGGGGCGGAATGACCTCACACGCAGCACTCGTTGCAAGACAGATGGGTAAAGTTTGTGTTGCCGGCTGCGGTGCATTAAAAATTAATTACAAGGAAAGAACTATTACTGTTGATGGAATGGATATAGTTGTAAGAGAAGGTGATTATCTTTCGATCGATGGAAGTACAGGCGAAGTGATTGCCGGAAAACTTGAAACCAAGCCTTCTGAAGTAATTCAGGTTCTGATTACCAAAACTCTTGATGCTAAAGATTCACCTATATTCAACACATACAACAGTTTAATGAACTGGGCTGATAAGATCAGAACAATGAACATTAGAACAAATGCCGACCAGCCTGATCAGTCATCAAATGCTATTGCTTTTGGTGCTGAAGGTATCGGACTTTGCAGAACCGAACATATGTTCTTCGGTGAACAAAGAATTATGTCTGTAAGGAAAATGATAGTTGCTGATTCGGTTGAAGACAGAAAAGCAGCTCTTGCTGAACTTCTTCCATTGCAGAGAGAAGATTTCGAAGGAATATTCAGAGCAATGAAAGGATATCCTGTAACAATAAGAACATTAGATCCGCCATTGCATGAATTCTTACCACATTCAGCTAGAGAGATTGAAGAACTGGCTAATGCTCTCGGAATCTCTGACGTTAAGCTGAAAGAAAAGATTGAAAGTCTGCACGAATTCAACCCTATGCTTGGATTCAGAGGCTGTCGTCTTGGGGTGCTTTATCCCGAAATAACTGAAATGCAGGCTCGTGCGATTATTGAAGCTGCAGTTAATGTTGCAAACGAAGGTATGAAAGTAAAACCTGAAATAATGATTCCATTGACCAGCCACGTAAATGAGTTCAAGCTTCAGGAAGACATTGTAAGAAGAGTGGCAAAAGATGTTATGCAGGAAAAGGGAAAGAAGATCAGTTACTTAGTTGGAACGATGATCGAGCTTCCGCGTGCTTGTATAACTGCTGATGAAATTGCTGAACGTGCAGAGTTCTTCAGCTTTGGTACAAATGATCTTACTCAGACTACATTCGGACTTTCACGTGATGATGCAGGCAAATTCTTACCTCTTTATGTTCAGAATGAAATTCTTCCTAATGATCCGTTTGAAGCCTTAGATCAATCAGGTGTTGGTGTTCTGGTGAAAATGGGAACCGATAAAGGAAGAGCAACAAAACCAGGTCTTAAGGTTGGAATCTGCGGTGAACATGGCGGCGAACCTTCTTCTGTTGAATTCTGTCACAGAGTGGGAATGGATTATGTCAGTTGTTCTCCATTCAGAGTTCCGATAGCAAGATTAGCTGCTGCCAGAGCAGTTCTTAACGAAGCAAAGAATAAAAAATCTGTAAAGAAAACTGTTAAGAAGACTGTAAAAAAAGCAGTTAAAGCTAAATCAAAAAAGAGATAATTAAATAAATCAGGATTGGACCGGGAAATATAATTTCCGGTTCAGTCCTATAATTAAAATAACTAATTAAGGTAGGTAGAATGAAATTATCAGATTTCAAATACAATTTACCTAAGACTGCCATTGCCAAATATCCGGTAAGTCCGAGGGATAAAGCCAAACTTATGGTGCTTAACCGTGAGACCGGTGAAATTGATGACAAAAAATTCACCAATGTTGTTGACTATATGAATGAAGGCGATGTAATGGTGGTGAATGAAACACGTGTGTTTCAGGCAAGGTTGTACGGTAAGAAAGAGAAAACGAATGCAAAGATAGAAGTATTTCTGTTACGTGAATTAAATAAAGAAGATTGCATATGGGATGTTATTGTTGATCCGGCACGTAAAGTAAGGATTGGCAATAAAATTTATTTTGATGACAATCTGTGGTGTGAAGTAATTGATAATACAACTTCACGAGGCAGAACAGTTAGGTTTAATAAAACCGGTGTTTACCAGGCGGTTGAAAAATTAGGATTAACACCGCTTCCTCCTTACATTAAAAGAGAACCGGAGCCGGCCGATAAAGTAAATTATCAAACCGTTTATGCTAAAGTTGATGGTGCCGTTGCAGCTCCTACAGCAGGACTTCATTTTACAGAAAAGCTTATCAGCAAGATTGAGAAGAAAGGAATAAAAATCGTTCCTGTTATTCTGCACATCGGCCTGGGAACATTTCGTCCTGTTGAAGTTGAAGACCTCACAAAGCATAAAATGGATTCAGAGTATTATGAAATATCCGCACACTCTGCCGATGTTATAAATAAAGCAATGAGTAATAAGAAAAATGTGTTCGTGGTTGGAACAAGTGCGTGCCGGGCCATTGAAACAAGTACAACTGCAGACGGCCTTGTGAAACAGGGAAGAGGATGGACAGATAAGTTTATTTATCCGCAGTATGTTTTTAAAATAACAACTAAGCTGATTACAAATTTCCATGCTCCGGAATCAACTTTGTTAATGCTTGCAGGTGCATTTGCTGATACTGATTTTATTATGAAAGCTTATAAAAAAGCTCTCAAAGAAAAATATCGTTTCCTCAGCTATGGCGATGCAATGCTTATTATTTAATAAAAAATGAAAACTGTTGCAATCATACCCGCAGGAGGCAAAGGTTTACGGACCGGCATTACTAAAAAAGGTAATGCCGTTCCTAAACAATATCTGAAGGTAAATGGAAAAGAATTAATTGTTTATACTCTCCGGACCTTTCAAAAAAATAAACTTATAGATAGAATTATAGTTGCGGCGGAACCTGAATATTTTGATTTGCTTTTACGGCTTGCAAAAAAACATAAGCTGACAAAACTTAAGCTTATTGTTGAGGGCGGTGCAACAAGACAGGACTCTGTTTATAATGCTTTGCTTTCTTCGGAAGCAGACTCAAACGATTTAATTGTTGTTCACGATGCCGCAAGAGCCTTGCTTCCGGATGAAGTTTTAACCAATGCAATAAACACAGCAAAAAAAATGGGCAATGCACTTGTTTGTATCAGAGCAAAAGATACATTGATTAAAGGCAAACAAACCGTTGGAGAATATCTGAACAGGGATGAAGTTTATTATGTGCAGACCCCGCAGATTTTTAAGTATAAAGATCTTCTTAAAGCAATGAATAAATCCAACCGGGAAAATTTTATCGGGACAGATGAATCGATGCTTGTGAAACGAACCGGAAGGAAAGTTAACATTGTTGAAGGTTCTGTGTTTAACTTTAAAGTTACAACAAAAGATGACATTGAATTGTTTAAGAAATTAATTAAATAATTCTTCCTACGTCAGATCCGCATATTTGCCATTAATCACGTTTACTAGATCATCCGCTCTCAGTAGTATTTGTGTACCTCTTATACCTGCACTCAAATAAATCTTTTCAAACAACAGTGCAGTTTCATCGATATAAGTAGGATAAAGTTTTTTCATTCCGATAGGTGAGCATCCACCCTTCACATATCCTGCTAAAGGAAGCAGTTCTTTTTGCTTTATCATTTCAACTTTTTTATTATTACTGGCAATGGCAGCTTTTTTCAGATCAAGTTCTGCTATAACCGGAATGCAGAAAACAACCAGTCCGGATTTATCGCCTCTTCCGACTAAAGTTTTAAACACTGTATCAGGATCAGCGCCGATTTTTTGTGCCACAGTTTCACCACTGAGGTCATCTTCACTTACTTCATAATCAAATGTTTGAAATGAAATTCCTTTTGATTCCAATATTCTTATTGCGTTGGTTTTGGGCATAAATCTTATCCTATGATATCTAAAATATAGGAAATTACAATCTTTAAAAATTAATTAGACTCTCTAATTTTTTTTTATTACGATTGTAGTGACCATTTAGAAGGGTAATTAGATGGCGATGAATTTAACACAATCTATTCAGCTGCGGATTAACTCTCTCTCTGTTGCGCGGGAGGTATGTTGAAAACTTTTACAAGCATACTTTCATTTCTTGGTACTGCGGTTACAGCAAAGCTTTGTATGAATGAAAAAGCTACGAGTCACCATTGTTCCATCCAATTAATTATATATCAAAACATTTATTTTTATTTACTTTTTAGACCAAAACTTTCTACAATGCATTAATTATTTATAAGTTATTCTGCTGATGAGGTATTTATCTAAAATGAGTCTCTTTTTCTGATCTAATTAAAGTTTTTTTATGCATAAATCATTCATTGTGTTCTAAAATCTTTAGTTGTATTTTAGTCAAGAATCTAAGGAAATAAAATGAAGAGATATCCAAGAATTACAATTGACCCGCAAAAAATGGGAGGTGTGCCATGCATTCGTGATTTAAGAATGCCGGTGGCAACTGTGCTTGCTATGATGGCAGACGGATTTACTCAAGATGAAATTATTAAAGAACATAGCGAACTAGAGACTGAAGACTTTATTGAAGTGTTGAAATACGCCTCAGAAATATTAAGGTTCAGAGAAATACCCGTTTCTGCCTGATGAACTTTTTAGTTGATAACAATTTATCACCATCTTTAGCAATTGAGTTAAAAAACTTAGGATATGATTCCATTCATGTTAGGGAGAGAGGAATGAGCAAGTCTTCAGATAATGAGATTTTTAACTTTGCATTGGAAAACAACAGGATTATTGTTTCTGCAGACACTGATTTCGGTTACATTCTTTCGCAATGGGATCAAAAACTTCCATCAATCAACTTATTCAGAAATTTTTCAACAAAACCAGCAAAACAATTTCTGAGACTTTCAGAAATGATTTCACAATTTAGAGATGAATAGGAAAAAGGAAGTTTAGTTATAATTGAACCTCACCGCGTTAGAATAAAAAAATTACCCTTTTAGCTATCTATCTTTTGTAATGACGCATTGATTAGCCTCTTTGTAATCTCTGACTCTGGTAGAACTAATATTTTCTCAGTTTCCCCAATCTCAACAATTTTTCCTTCAGATAAAATCATTATCCTGCTGCAAAGCAATTTCAGTATTTTCAGATCGTGGGATATAATAATAAGCGATACTTTTTTCTGATCAGATATTCTTTTGATGAGTTGAACAAAATTCAATTGTGATTCCACATCCTGTGCAGAAAATGGTTCGTCGAGAATTAATATTTCCGGCTCGACAGAAATTATTCTTGCAAGTGCAACCCGTTGCTGTTCGCCCCCGCTGAGTTCATAACCTCGTCTTGAAAGAAAACTTTCGTCCAGTCCGACAGTTCTTAATGAGTTCAGTATCAGTTCATTAACATTAATGGTCTCACCAAATCTTATTATTATTGCTTCTTCAATAACGTCGCCAACTTTGCGGATTGGATTTAGTATTTCGCTGCTGTTCTGAAATAATATCTGAACTGGTTTTGTTTTTATTTTTGTCCAATCATTTTTGAAGTTAAATGCTAATTTTCGATCATAGAGTGAATGAACTCCGGCTAATATCTTTGCTAAAGTAGTTTTACCGCTGCCTGATGCGCCTGCGATTCCCAGAATTTCATTTTCAAATAATTCAAACGAAATATTTTTAAGAATTTCTGTGGTTTTACTTTTATTGAAAAGCTCATTCGAGGGAGCACTATAAGAAATGTTTTCTGACTTTAACAAAATATTCATCTACTCAACTCTTTATATGCATTAATTAATGAAGAATTGGCAGAATGGTCAGAATTAAAAAAAGTATTTGTGTCCACAAATTCTGTTATAGTTCCATCTTTTAATAAAGTGATTTTATCACTGATTTTCTCTGCAAACGGAAGATCCTGGGTAACGATCAGTGCTGAGTTATTTCCTGCTTTAACAAAATTCCTAATAGCTTTCAGGAATAAAACAGAATTTATAGGATCTATTGCTGAAGTCGGTTCATCAAGAATAATTAATTCTGGTTCAGCACTTAGTGCAAGAACAAAATTAAGTCGCTGCAGCATACCACCGCTCAACTCGTATGCGTGTTTTTCTGATATTGTTTTGTAGTGAGGTAACTGAAATTGATTGAGAAGTTCATCAATCTTTTCTATTTCACCGCCTGAATTATCAAAATAGTATTTGATTGTTTTAAGAGGATCTAAACTTTTTATTGCATCCTGGAAAACATACCTGATGTATTTCTTTCGGATCTTAATCAGTTCATCGGATTTAATTTTTAATATATTAGATTGATTAAAAAAAACGTCGCCCTTCACTTTGTAAAATCGGTAATCGAGAAGCCCGGTAAGGGATTTGATCAATGTTGATTTGCCGCTTCCATTGCTGCCAAGAATTGTATATACACAGTTATGCGGAAGTGAAAATGAAATACCGGATAACAATTTCCTGAAGCTGCCCTGCACACTTACAGAAATATTTTCAATATTTACATTGAGCATTAAAATGTTTTTGTTATTGTTGAGCAAAATAATAAATTAAAATCACAATTATTCCTTATTATTCTACTGTTATGAGAAACTCGAAACTTTTTTCAGCAGCCCTTCTTTTCTTAGTCTTGCTTACATTATCCTGCCGGAAAGATGAACCTGTATCTTCAGAAAGACTAATAATAGGGATCTCAGCAGATATTAAAACCATTAATCCGCTTTACTCATTCAGCGTTGACGAAGGAAGTATAAATGATCTGCTTTTCTTAAGTCTGGTTCGCGTTAACTGGAATGAAACTATTGGTAATATTGAAACAGAACCATTATTAGCAAACGAATGGCAATGGTCAGCAGATTCCACCTCTGTAACTTTCTTTTTACGTAACGATGTTTACTGGTCAGATGGAATTAAATTAACTGCTGAAGATGTTTCTTTTTCGTTTGAACTTTATTCAAATCCGCAGGTACAGAGTAAATTTTATGGTACATTTGAAAAACTTTTATTAAATGAAGATTTAAGCATTGATCTGAAGCGTTCAATCGAAGTAATAGATTCTTTTAGTCTAAAAATTAATTTTATTCCAAATACAAATATTAAACTTGTAGATGTTGTTTTACCGATTGTGCCAAAACATATTTTTGATAAATATGAGTATGATGAAATCCCTTCTGCTGAGATCAATTTTAATCCGGTTAGCTGCGGACCATATAAACTGAAAAAATGGGATAGAAATCAGATGATAGTATTGGAAGCAAATCCAAACTCATTTCTGTATTCAGATGATATGATAAAAGAATTGATCTTTAAAGTTGTTCCGGATTATAACTCCCGTATCACACAACTTAAAAAGGGTGAGATAGATATTGCTGAACAAATTAAAGCTGAGGATACAGAAACTCTGCTGAAATCTGGTAAGCTAAACATTGTTTCTGTTAAGGGACGGGAATTCGATTTTGTGGGTTGGAATCATATCGATCCCAAAAAGTTTTCTGAGTCAGGCGAGTTAGTCAAAAACATTTATTTTTCTTCTCCTAATGTGAGAAAGGCTCTTACTCTGGCTATTAATAGTGAAGAAATAATTAGTGAATATCTTATAAATTTTGGTCAGTCTGCTGTTACTCCCGTATCGCCAATATTTAAAGAATATTTCAATAATAAATTGCAGTCCATCGCATACAATCCGGCTGAAGCAAGAAAAATACTTAAATCAGAAGGATGGAGCGATACAAATAACAACGGTATAATAGATAAAAATGGTACAGAGTTTTCGTTTACTCTTTATGTGCCGGGAGGAAATCCGCTGCGGCAATATGCTTCAACAATAATTAAGAATAATCTGAAAGCTGTTGGTATTGACGTTAAAGTTGAAACCGTAGAACTGAATAAACTAATTGATAACCTGTTTAATAAAAGTATGGATGCCTGGATTGCTGCCTATTATATTCAAATTCCATTAGAATATAAAATGGTTTGGTACTCTGATCTTGATGCGGCGCCGTTCAATTTTGTCAGTTATCAGAATAAAGATCTGGATATTATTATTGATGCTTTAGGAAAGAAAATATTTTATGAAAAAGAAGTTGAATTGCATAAACAGCTTCAGGAAATTATTTATGCCGATCAACCGGTTACTTTTCTTTACTGGATTGATAACATTGTGGCTGTAAATAATAAGGTTAAAAATTATGAGATCAATCCCTTAGGTGTTATTCAGCACGTATGGGATTGGAGATTAAATTAAGGTTTTAATGAATAAAATTATTACAAGAGCAATTACTAAAAGAATTTTTTCTTCAGTTCTTGTTTTGTTTCTGGTGATCACGTTTGTGTTTTTTTTATTAAGAATGGCTCCCGGAGATCCCGCTCAGAAGTTCTTATCACCGAATTTTAGTCCGCAGTTAGCAGAGCAGATAAGCAAATCTTTTAACCTGGATAAATCCGTACCTGAGCAATATATCTCATTCGTCGCGAATCTGTTTACCGGAAACTTAGGGTCATCATACACGTACAGGTTACCTGTAACAAAAGTAGTCTATGAATATCTTTCATTTACTATAATCTTCTCTTTGATTGCATTTCTTATACAAACCATAATTAGTTTTTGGCTCGCAGTAAGATCTGTAAAAAATATAAATGGGTCTTTCGATAGGTCAGTTGACAAATTAAGTCTGCTGGTATATGCAACCCCGTCATTTGTAATAGGGTTAATTCTTATACTAATATTTTCGGTGCAATTGGATTTGTTTCCAACTTCGGGGACAAAATCTCTTAACAATTCTGAACTTCCTTTCATTAGCAGGATGCTGGATTATTTTTCACACTTATTCCTGCCATTAATAACTCTAACTGCGGGCGGCATTGCAGTTTTTTACAGATATATTCGGGATAACATAAATGATATCTACAATCAGAATTTCATATTGAATTTGAGGGCAATGGGTTGTTCTGAACAAACAATATTAAGAAAACATATTATTCCAAACGCACTGGGTCCTTTTCTATCAATTGCAGGAATAGAATTAGGAATTTTATTCGGAGGTGCGTTAATCACTGAAGTTATTTTCGGACTTCCCGGTATGGGCAGATTAACAATAGCTGCAATTTTTGAGCGCGACTATCCCCTTGTAATGGGGTGCACATTAGCTGCAGCATTTTTAATGATTTTATCCAATCTCATTGCAGATCTGGTTAAAATTAAAATTGATAAACGACTTATTAAGGATCTGCTGCAATAATGAAACTAAATCTTAAAATCTGGCATACTGTTTTGTTAATCTGGTTAGTTATTATCATTTTAAGGTTTGAGCGTATTATTGAACTGATCGAATTGCTTTACTCATACTCTCTTATAATCATTACAGATTTTAGTTTTGCATCAGGTCAATTTTCATTATCGCTGGCTGATCACATTGCCGGCATTATAATATTTCTTCTTATTCCCGTTGTGGTAATTTATTTTGTTAAACGCGTGCAATTTTTTAATAAAAAAATATTTACATCCGCTGTGATTATAATTTTGTTAATGTTTGGTTTTCTATTTGCCCCGATAATTACTGACAGAAACCCCGACTTTTATAAAGATATTGCTGTAACCAAACTACTTCCGCCGTTAAGCACAGTAAAAGAGATAAGATTAAAAGAACAAAAGTCAGATGATAACAACAAACAACAGGAATTTATAAGTGTAAAAAATAAAGCGATTAGATTATCATTTGATGAATCAGTTATTTATTGCGACTCAGCAATAATATCCGGCAATGAACTTGTTTATTACCAGGAAGGGAATCCTAAAACAATTTTGGTTGAGGATGTACTACCTGAGAACGGAAAATATTGGTCCGCTAAGCTTTTTGTTTTTGGAACAGATGAATTCGGCAGGGATATATTTACAAGATTAATTTATGGTACACGAATATCCTTATTCATTGGTTTTTGTGCGGTTGGCATATCGTTTATTTTAGGACTGCTGCTCGGGTTTTTAGCTGGTTATAAATCCGGATGGCTGGATTTAGTTCTAAACAGAATCACAGATTTGTTCCTTGCCTTTCCGGTAATATTCATTATCATTTTCGTCCTTGCATTATTTGGTAATAATATGCTTGCTGTAATACTTGTACTGGGTTTTTCTGGATGGATGAGTTTATTTAAGTTAGTGAAAACTGAAATAAGCTCTATTAAAACTAAAGATTTTTTTGTTTCATCAAAGCTATTAGGAGTGTCAGCGTTTTCTTTAATGAAAAAAGAATTTTTACCCCTTATTTTAGCATCAGTAATTGTAAATATTATTTTCCAGTTTGGAAATGTTGTGCTTGCTGAATCAGCTTTGAGTTATCTGGGACTAGGACTTGGAAATGAGTATTCTTCCTGGGGCTCGATGATTCAATCAGGGCAGGAATACATTACACAGTCGTGGTGGATGATAGTTTTACCGGGAGTATTACTTATTTTAACTTTACTTACAATTAATGATTTAGGCGGTAAGATAAAAGCACACTATAACCCAAGAATAAAATATGATTAATCAGCGTTACATAGTTAAGAAATTACTTGGTAAGGGTAGAAGCAAGGTTTTCAGTGTAATTGACACAGAATTTCCGGAAAAGGAAATTGCTATGAAAATTCTTCCGCCGAATATTATTCATGAAGAAAAGTACTCATTTGAAAAAGAGTATTTTACATTAAGAAAACTTGATCACCCTAACATTATCAGGGCTTATGATATCGGTGTTGTCTTAACTATTGACAGTGAAGACCAGGATGAAATTCAAACGGGATCGTCATTCATAACGATAGAAAAATTTGATCCGGTTGAGTTTAATAACTTTAAGGATATCAGCAATGAGAATGTATTAATAAACATCATTAAACAGATATGTTCGGCACTTTTTTATCTGCACCAGTCAAATTATATATATTATGATCTAAAGCCTCAAAACATACTTGTTTCCGGTAATGGCAGCAATCCGCAAATTAAAATTATTGATCTTGGTTTGGCACATTATATTTTATCCGATTTGGAAATAAATATAAGGGGGACTGCCGAGTATATTGCTCCCGAGGTACTTAAAAAAGAAACCCACGATCATTCAGTTGATTTGTATTCACTTGGAATGATTCTTTATAAAAACGTTTACGGTAAGTTTCCTTTTGATTCTCAAAACGAACTTGATATTTATAAAGCACATATTGAAAAGGAATTCGATTTTCCTCCATCCAAATACTCTCCTAAACTAATAGGAGTTATCAAAAAACTATTAGCAAAAGATCCTGGCCAAAGATATTCAAATGCTCTGCAGGTACTGGCGGATTTGGATGTTGAACTTAACATTGAATTAACTAAAGACTTTATTCCTGCAAAAATATTATGCGGAAGAAAAGATACACTTACAATTGTAAAAACTTATCTTAATGATGATAGCAGTAACGAAATATTTTCAGTAAGAGGATTCAGCGGTGCCGGTAAATCGCAGGTTCTTCAGGAATTAAATGCAATCTATCCTCAATCGGTTTATGTGGAAAATACCCGCAAAAAAACCGGAGCAGATTTACTGCGATTCTTCTTTCATAAACTTTTTTTTAACGATCACTTATTTGATCACCTGTCATCAGAAGACAGGGAGGTTGTTAAGCAGATATTCGATACCCGTGAGGTTGAATTATCAGATTTCATAAAAGCCCTTATTTCAAGAATAACAGATAAAAAGAAACTTTTGCTGCTGATAGATGATTATAACTTATATGATGAATATGCTAAAGATGCTATAAATGAGATTTTACCTATACTTCAGATCAATAAAGTAAAGGTTGTTCTGGCAGAGTCATCAGAATTTGACTACGCAACTGATAACTTATTCAATATACAGAGCATACAGATTACTCCTTTTACAGACAGACAGTTATCTGAGTATCTCGATCTTAGTTATTATCAGAACTTTCCTAAACAGAAACTAAGAAAAGTTATTCTTGATTATGCTGATCTGCTTCCGGGCAGTGTGGTTCAGTTTATTAAAGATATTCTTATTCTCGGAGTGATGAGGTATGAACCCGATGAAGTTAAATTTGTTTTTGAAAAAGGAATTGAAACATCATTAAGCGGGTCCAACGAAGAGGTTTACAGGTTAAGGTTAAGCAACTTAACTGAAGATGAGTTAAGGGTTGCACAGCTCATTTCTGCATTTAATATTTCTGTCGATCAGATTGTGCTTGCTTCTATATTAAATAAATCACCGGAACAGATCGAAACAATCCTTTCAAATCTCTATTATAAAAACATAATAAATTCACTCAGTTTAAGTAATTCGCCAAATATTATTTCGGACAGCTTTAAGGGATATATTTATAACACAATAAAAGAGAAAAAGAAACATCATTTGATAATTGCAAGCCTCATCAAACGGATATTACCTGACTTTAATATTATTGAACACGCGCGGCAATTCAAACTTGCCGGTGAATTTATTAAAGTTGTAGAACTGATCA
>Ga0209498_1001170_pt1 | contig 16155 bp, 13 predicted proteins | sample WalLakDeSediment_FD_184131 | JGI IMG/M metagenome (GOLD analysis project Ga0209498, IMG submission 184131) | Lake sediment microbial communities from Walker lake, Nevada to study Microbial Dark Matter (Phase II) - Walker Lake 11/02/13 Deep... | ecosystem: Environmental > Aquatic > Freshwater >... | reverse complement strand
TGGGTCGAGGTCTACAGCGCGCTGCGGGCCCTGGGCCTCGACGTCGACATCGTGCCGCCGGACCGCGACCTCACGCCCTACGCGCTCGTGGTGGCGCCCTCGGCGACGATCGCCGACGACGCCCTGGTCGCCTCGCTGCGGCGCGCCGTCGACGCCGGCGCCCGCGTGGTGCTCGGCCCCCGCAGCGGCGCCTACCGCCGCGACATGGTCGTGCACGCCCCGGCGCCCGGCCCGCTGGCCGCGCTCAGCGGCGCCCGTGTCGGCCGCGTCGACACGATGCGGCCCGGCACGACCGGCGCGCTCTCGGCCCGCGAGCCGATGCTCGGCGTCCTCGAACCGGCCGGCTACCACACCTGGGCCGACCTTTTGGAGCCCGAGATGGGCACGGAGGTGTGGGCGACCTACGCCGAGCACGCGTACGCCGGCGAGGCCGCCATCACCATGAAGCCCCACGGAGCCGGCATGGTCGTCACCAGCGGCGCGTGGCTCGACGGACCCACCTGGGCGCGGCTGCTCGGCACGCTCGCGCTGCAGGCCGGGCTCCCCGTCCTGCCGCTGCCCGACGACGTCCGCCTGAGCCGCCACGCCGGCCGGCCGCTGCTGCAGAACTTCGGCAGCGAGACCGCGCGCGTCGACCTGCGGCCCATCGGCGGGCCGATCGTCGAGGTGCCGCCCACGGACGTCGTTTGGGTCGACCTGCCCGAGCCGCTGGGCAGCTGAGCGCCGGTCGAGCGTGAGCCCCTACCGGCGGCCCAAGGTCACCAGCCACACGGTCGCGCAGCGCGCCGGGGTGTCGCGCACCACCGTGTCGTTCGTGCTCAACGGCCGCGAGCAGGGGATCCCGGAGGAGACGCGGGAGCGCGTGCGGCGCGCCGCCGCCGAGCTCGGCTACGTGCCGTCCGCGGCCGCCACGACGCTGGCGAGCGGGCGCACCCGCACGGTCGGGTTCGTCGTGTGCGACGCCCGCCACCTGCTGACCGACGCCTTCCTGCCGCAGGCGATCTTCACCCTCACGGAGGTCGCGCACCGCCGGGGCTTCCGGGTCATGGTGGAGGCGATCGACGACCCACGGCGGCCGCACGCGTACCACGACCTGGTGCGCGCGGCGCGGATCGACGGCATGGTGGTGATGAACCCGCGCGGCGACGACGGGCCCCTGGCCGAACTGATCGACTCCGGCTACCCGGTCGTGACCATCGGCCGGCCACCCGGCGGACGCGGGCACGCGCTCGACGTCGACAACGTCGCCGCGGAACGCATGGCGACCGAGCACCTGCTGGCGGGCGGCCGTCGGCGGCTGGCGCACCTCGGCTACGGCGCGGCTCGCTACACGACCGTCGCTGAGCGCCTCGCCGGCTTCCGCGCGGCCGTGGAGGCCGCCGGCCTCCCGTTCGACGGAGAGCGCGTCACCTACGGCAACTACTCGGCCGACAGCGGAGCGGAGGCCACCCGCGGCCTGCTCGACCGCCTCGGCCACCGTCCCGGCGCCGCGCCGCCCTTCGACGGCCTCGTGTGCGGCAACGACACCGTCGCCCTCGGTGCGCTGACCGCCCTGCGCGAGCGCGGGTTGCGGGTACCCGAAGACGTCGCCGTCGTCGGCTTCGACGACATCCCGATCGCCGCGCACGCCTGCCCACCGCTGACCACCGTCCGCTCGCCGCTGCTGGCGATGGGCGCGGCGGCCGGCGCGCTGGCGCTCGACCTGATCGAGCACGGCCCCCGGAAGGCCGTCGCCCGCACGCACCGGACCGAGCTGGTCGTGCGATCATCGTGCGGGCGCGCGACGTGCGCCCCGGCGGACGTACCGACGCGCCTCGGCGCGCAGCGTCCCACGACACGGGAGACCTGATGCCCCACCCCACCATCGCCTTCGTCGGCGCCGGCAGCACCGTCTTCGCCAAGCACCTGCTCGGCGACATCCTCAGCTCGCCCGCGCTCGCCGAGAGCGACATCCGGCTGTTCGACATCGACCCCGTACGGCTCGACCTCTCGGAGGTCGTCGCCGGCCGGGTCGCCCAGGCGCTGGGCGCGCAGCCGCGGGTCACCGCCACCACCGACCGCGAGCGCGCGCTCGACGGCGCCGACTACGTCCTGAGCATGATCCAGGTCGCCGGCTACCGCCCCGGCACCGTCCGCGACTTCGAGATCCCCAAGCGCTACGGTCTGGAGCAGACCATCGGCGACACGCTCGGCATCGGCGGCATCATGCGCGGCCTGCGCACGGTGCCCGTGATGCTGGAGGTCGTGCGCGACATGGAGCGGCTCTGCCCCGACGCGCTCCACCTGAACTACGTCAACCCGATGGCCATCGTCACCTGGGCGCTCAACACGGCGTCACCGATCCCGACCGTCGGCCTGTGCCACAGCGTGCAGGGCACCGCGGCGGAGCTGTCGCGAGACCTCGGCGTGCCCGAGGGCGAGCTCGACTACCTCGCCGCCGGCATCAACCACATGGCCTTCTACCTCAAGCTCGAGCACGCCGGCGTCGACCAGTATCCGGCGCTCAAGCGGTTGGCGGCCGAGGGCCAGGTGCCGGACTGGAACCGCGTGCGCTACGACGCCCTGCGGCGGTTGGGGTTCTTCGTCACCGAGTCCAGCGAGCACTTCGCCGAGTACGTCCCCTGGTACATCAAGCGCGCCCACCCCGAGCTGCTCGAGCGCTTCAACGTCCCGCTCGACGAGTACCTCGGCCGCAGCGAGCTGACCGAGCTGGCGTGGCCGTTCGCCGAGGCCGAGCTGCGCCAACCGGGCAGCCAGAGCCTCGACGACCTGCGCCGCACCGTCGAGGCCGCCGGCATCCGCGCGATGCCGCACACCACCGCGCACCACCTCGCCGCGTTCGAGCACCTGCACCGCGTGGAGCGGTCGATCGAGTACGGCGCCACGATCATCGAGGCGATCGAGACGCGCGCGCCCGCCGTCATCTACGGCAACGTCCCCAACGACGGCCTGATCGACGGCCTGCCCGACGGCTGCTGTGTCGAGGTCCCCTGCCTGGTCGACGGCAACGGCGTCCAGCCGGTGCGCGTCGGCGCGCTGCCGCCCCAGCTCACGGCGTTGATGCGCACGAACGTCAACGTCCAGGAGCTCACCGTCGCCGCCGTCCTCCAGGGCAAGCGCGAGCACGTCGTCCACGCAGCCATGCTCGACCCGCACACGGCGGCCGAGCTCACACTCGACGAGATCGAGGCGCTGGTCGACGACCTGCTGCAGGCGCACGCGGACTGGCTGCCGGCCGAACTCAGCGCGTAGGCGGCTTCCCGGGCCGCGGGGCGCACGCCGGCCGTCCCCGGGTCGGGGGTGCGAGACTGGGGGTGACCAGCCTGGAGGAACCCCCGTGCCCACCCTGCTCACCGTCCCCGCGCCCCGCGAGATCCGCCTCGAGAGCGTTCCCAGCGAGCCGCTCGGGCCGGGCCGGGTCCGCATCGAGACGCTGTTCAGCGGCATCAGCGCCGGCACCGAGCTGGCGACCTACCGCGGCAGCAACCCGTACCTGCACAAGCGCTGGGACGCCGAGCAGCGCCTCTTCCAGGCGAGCGACGCGCCCAGCCTCACGTACCCGGTTCGCAACATGGGCTACGAGGAGGTCGGCCGCGTGGTCGAGCTGGGGCCCGGCGTGAGCGCGCCGACCATCGGCGACCTGGTGTACGGCACCTGGGGCCACCGCACCGAGACCGTGGTCGACGCCGCCTGGGCGGCGGCACGGCGGCTGCCCGACGGCCTCGACCCCCTGCTCGGGATCTTCTCGCACATCGGCTCGGTGGCGCTGAACGGCGTGCACGACGCTGCGGTCCGCATCGGCGACACGGTCGCCGTGTTCGGCCTCGGCGTCCCGGGCCAGATCGTCGCGCAGCTCGCCAGGCGCTCGGGCGCGACGGTCATCGGCGTCGACCCGCTCCCCGACCGACGCCGGCTGGCGCTGGACCTGGGCGCCGTCGACCTCGCCCTCGACCCGGCCGCCGGCGGCGCCGCCGAAGCGATCAAGGCCCGCACCGAGGGCCGCGGCGCCGACGTCACGATCGAGGTGTCGGGCGTGGCGGCGGCCCTGCACGAGGCGATCCGCGCCACCGCCTACGCGGCGCGCGTCGTCGCCCTGGGCTTCTTCCAGGGCACGCCGACCGGGCTCGCCCTCGGCGACGAGTTCCACCACAACCGCGTCTCGCTGATCAGCTCGCAGATCTCGGGCGTCGCCCCCGAGCAGAGTTACCGCTGGGACAAGCCGCGCCTCGCGCGCACGGTCATGGCGCTGCAGGCCGATGGGACGCTGAACCTGCGCCCGCTCGTGAGCCACGTGCTGCCCTTCGCCGAGGCCGCCGCGGCCTTCGCGATGCTCGACGCCGCGCCCGAGTCCGCGCTGCAGGTGGTGCTGGCGACCGAGGCAGCGCCCGTGACGTACCCCGGCACCGCGGGCGGGGGCGCGGCATGAGCGCCGCCGCGCGACCCCTGCGGGTGGCGATGGTGGGGACCGGCGGCTTCGCCGCCCGGCACCTCGAGGTCCTCGCGCGTGAGCGCGGCGTGGAGATCGCGGGCCACGTCTCGCGGACGCTCGCGCCGGCCGAGGCGCAGGCGCGGAGCTACGGCGGTCGGGCCTACGGCGACGTCGGCGAACTGCTGGCGCACGAGCGCCTCGACGCCGCCTGGATCACCGTGCCGCCGCACGCCCACGGGCCGATCGAGCACGCCCTGATCGCGGCCGGCGTGCCGTTCTTCGTCGAGAAGCCGCTGTCCGGCGACCGCGCCACCGGCGAGGCCATCGCGCGCGCCGTGGCCGACGCCGGCCTGATCGCCGCCGTCGGCTACCACTGGCGTGCGCTCGACACGATCGCCGAGCTGCGCGCGCGGCTGGCGGCCGGCCCGCCGGTGGCCATGGTGACCGGCGCCTGGCACTCGAGCACCCCGCCGCCCGCGTGGTGGTGGACGCAGGCCCGCAGCGGCGGGCAGTTCGTAGAGCAGGCGACCCACCTTCTCGACCTGGCCCGGCACCTGCTCGGCGAGGCCGTGGTCACGCACGCCGCCGCCGACCGGCGCCCGCGGCCACACCACCCCGACGCCGACGTGGCCGCCGTCAGCGCCGCGACGCTGCGCTTCGCCGCAGGCGCGCTCGGCGTGTTCACCGCCACCTGCCTGCTCGGCGGCAGCGCCCGGGTCGAGCTCCAGCTGATGCGCGAGGGCGAGCTGATCACCGTCACCCAGGGCTCGGTCGTCTACGACGACGGTCGCGAGCGACGCGAGGTGCGTGTCGCCGGCGACCCGGTCGCGAACGAGGACCGGGCGTTCCTCGAGGCCGTCCGGAGCGGCGACCGCAGCGTCCTGGTCTGCGATTACGCGGATGCGACGCGGACCCACGCGCTGGCGCACGAGGTGGTGGAGGCGGCGGGGTGACCGGATCGGCGGCCCGCGCCTAGAACGACGGGGACGGCGCCTTGTTGCTTTGCGAGCCGTATTGAGTAAAACTACTCAGTATGGCTCGCAATCTGCTCGTCCCAACCTTCGAGCGCGCACAGGTCGCCGTCCTGAAGAACCGCCTGCGTGAGCCTCGCCGCTTCATGCAGGTCGTGGCGGGTCCGCGCCAGGTCGGCAAGACGACACTGGTCACCCAGGCGCTCGCCCAGCTCGGCGTTCCCCACGTCTTCGCCTCGGCCGACGAGCCCACGCTCCGCGATGCCGCCTGGCTGGCTGCCCAATGGGAGCGCGCCCGGGCCGAGGCGTCGGCATCCCCGCAAGGCGCGGTCCTGGCGATCGACGAGGTCCAGAAGGCGCCGCATTGGCCCGAGACCGTGAAGCGTCTGTGGGACGAGGACGGCCGCAGCGGCCTGCCGCTCCACGTCGTCCTGCTCGGGTCGTCGCCGCTGCTCGTCCAGCAGGGTCTGACCGAGAGCCTGGCGGGCCGCTTCGAGGTCCTCCGTGCGCCCCACTGGTCGCTCGCCGAGATGCGCGAGGCGTTCGGCTTCGACCTCGAGGCGTACCTCGCGTTCGGTGGTTACCCCGGCGCGGCGCCGCTCGTCGGCGACCCCGAGCGCTGGCGGCGGTACCTGCTCGACGCGCTGATCGAGACGACGATCGCGCGCGACGTGCTGCTCATGACCCGGGTGGACAAGCCCGCCCTCCTGCGCCGCACCTTCGAGCTCGGCTGCCGGTACTCCGGGCAGATCCTGTCGTACACGAAGATGCTCGGTCAGCTTCAAGAGGCCGGCAACACCACCACGCTCGCCCACTACCTCGAACTGCTGGCCGGCGCGGGCATGCTGACCGGCCTGCCCAAGTACGCGGGGGAGGTCGTCCGCCAGCGAGGCTCCAGCCCCAAGCTCCAGGTGTTCAACACGGCGTTGATGTCCGCCATTGCAGGACCCCTCGCGTCGGCGCGGGACGCGGCGTACCGCGGTCGCCTCGCCGAATCTGCCGTCGGCGCCCACCTGGTGAACGCCGCGGCCGACCACGACGTCGAGGTCTTCTACTGGCGCGAACGCGACCGCGAGGTCGACTTCGTCGTCAAGTCGGGGGCCGACCTGCTGGCGATCGAGGTGAAGAGCGGCGCCGCCCGGACGCATCAGCCCGGCCTGGACGCCTTCACCCGCGCCTTTCCGCGGGCGCGCCCCCTCATCGTGGGCGGCGACGGCGTACCGCTGGAAGCCTTCCTGGAGCGGCCCGTGCGGTCGTGGCTCACGGGGTAGCCGCGGCGCGCCGCGCCTCGACCCGTCGCAGCGCGACGACCCAGGCCAGCAGCAGCCCGAGGCGCAGCGGGTCATCGGGCCGCAGCCACAAGAAGGTGAACACCGTGCCCGTCGACTGGTGCGCGAGCATCGCGGTGGCGACGTTGTCGCGCGACAGCCGGTAGAGCGAGTCGATCGAGAACGAGAGCAGGATCATCGTCGCGGCGTCCTCGACCGTCGGCGTCAGCCCGAAGGTCAGGTTCATGGGTTGGTGCCAGACCCACCACGCGACGCCGACGACGAGGCTGCCCAGCAGCCTGCCGTAGCGGTCCTGCAGCGGGCGCAGCGCGAACCCGCGCCACCCCGGCTCCTCGAAGAGCGGGCTGGTGATCAGGGAGGCGAGGAAGTGGGCGGCGATGGCGAACGCCACCGGCCACCCGAGCGCCGCTGGGCCGTCCTGCAGCGGGCAGAAGCCACCGCTCCAGCCGAGCGCGGCGTTCAGGCCCTCGGCGAGCAGCACGATGCCGGGCCACGCCAGCGCCGCCGGCCACCACCAGACACGGCCCGCGCCGCGGAGGCGAATGCTTGCGAGCACTCGGCGTAGCGACACGGCGCCGCGGCTGCGGCGCTGCAGGATGGCGAGCGCCAGCAGCGGGCCGAGACCGCCCAGCGTCGAGAAGACGTAGACGAGCGGCCCGGGCTCGCCGCCCGGGTGGAGCGCCGCCATGACGGCCCAGGCCGACCAGGACACCGCGAACGTCAGCCCGTAGAAGGCCGCGACGAGGCGCAACGGGATCGCCACGGGGGGCGTGGCCGGTATGGGCGCGGTCTCGCTGGCGCCGCGGGCGAACATGGTCGCAACCAGTCTACTGCCGCGGCAGCGACGGCGACGGGCCGCCCTTAGCGCACCATCGGCCTCCCCTGCGCCCCCTTGCTCGGCCCAGCGTCGTCGTGCACCACCGGCCAGCCGGCGCGCCACTCGATCGGGTCGATCAACACCGGCCGCCGGGTGGCGCCGGAGCGCAGGTTGGGGCGCTCCGGGTCGATCGCGTGGTAGACGATCCAGTCGACGCCCGCGTCGTCGGTGACGACGGCGTTGTGGCCAGGCCCGACCCAGTCGTCGTTGCGGAACAGGACGACGGTGCCGCCGCCGTACCGCAGGTCGCGGCCGAGGTCGTCGACGTAGGGCCCGAGCAGGTTCTCCGAGCGCCCCACCCAGGTGATGTAGGTGCTGTTGGCGCCGTCGCAGCAGGAGCCGGACGACAGGAACACGAAGTAGTGGCCGTCGCGCTGGATCACGTAGGGCGCCTCGAAGCGCTCGTCGGCCAGGCGCAGCTTCTCGCCCACGACGCCCGCGCCGTCCTCCGCGAGGCCGATCGCGTAGATGCCGTGGAAGCTCCCCCAGACCAGGGTGCGCACGCGGCCATCGACCCACACGAAGGGGTCGATCGAGTTGCGCACGCCGACGTCGTCGCTGCAGAACAGCGGCCGGCCGAGGTCCTCCCACGGGCCCGCGGGGTGCCCGGCAGTGGCGATGCCGATGCAGGGGTTGGGGTCGCCCCAGGTGCTGTAGGCATAGGTCAGCACGTAGCGGTCGTCGAAGCGGTGCACGTCCGGCGCCCACAGGAAGCCCTGCGACTTCCAGCGCGGCGGGAACGCGAACGCGTCGCCCACGAAGGTCCAGTCCACCAAGTCGGCGCTGCGGAAGATCGGCAGGTAGTGCTCGACGCCGTCGTCCCAGCGGTCCTGGGTGGCGAACAGGTACCAGTCGCCGTCGTCGTGGCGGATCAGGGCGGGGTCGGCCGCGACCGGCTCGATGACGGGGTTCGTGAACGTGCCCTCGGCCATGGCTGCGCCTCCAATCAGCAGGACGAGCAGCAGGAGCGCCCTCACGCGGCGTCCCCGCCGAAGCCGGCGGCCGCCGCCTCGCGGAAGGCGGCTGCGGCGTCGGTGGGCGCGCGGTCGGCGGTCGTCGGGCGCAGGTGGTAGAGGCCCGCGGGGCAGACGCTGCCCTTTAGATCGATCAGCAGCGAGTCCCAGTCGACGTGGTCGAACAGCGGCCACCAGGTGTAGCCGACGACGGGGATGCCGGCGGCGTGCGCGGCGCGCAGCTCGCGCAGGTTCCAGTCGATCCAGGCGCGACGGGTGCCGTCGTCGCCCGAGGCCGAGGATTCGGCGATGAACAGCGGCCGCCCGTAGCGCTCGAAGAACGCGCGGCAGGCGGCGTGCACGCCGGCGCGGACCTCGGGCGGCGCCGTGTCCTGAAGGGTGGCGCCGTCGGGACCCCGGCTGAGCACGTGCTCGGTCTGCGGGTAGTAGTCGAGGCCAATGACGTCGACCCGCACGGGGTCATCCACCAGATCCACCTCGGGAAACCCGGCCTCGCGGAGCCAGGTGTGCGTCTCGTGGGCGTGCGGCCCGCCCAGCAGCAGGTCGAAGGCCGCGTAGCGCTGCAGCGTCCGGAAGTCGGCCTCAGGCCGCAGGGTCGGGTCGGCGGTGTGGAAGGTGTCGGCCCCGTCGTTGAGCCAGATCTCGGTGTCGGGCGCGACGGCGTCGATCGCCCGGATCGCACGCCGCAGACCGACCACGATCGGGTGGAGCATGCGGGCGAAGCCCTCGGTCCCCGGTAGATGCGGCGGCCAGATCGCCTTGCCGGCGCGGAAGTAGGTGGTGATGTAGGGCTCATTCAGCGGCGTGATCTTGCGCACGTGGCCGCGGTAGCGCGCGGCGAAGGCGCCAGCGTAGGCGGCGAAGGCGTCGGGGAAGGCGGGGTCGAGGAAGCCGCCCTTCAGGTGCTGCGGCACCCCGAAGTGGACGAGGTCCCAGATCGGCTCCAGCTCGAGGCGCTCGAACTCGTCGACGACGAGGTCGACGGCGCCCCAACGGTAGCGACCGGGCGCGATCTCGATCTCGGGCCAGGTGATGCCGTAGCGCACGGCGTCGGCGCCGGTGTCGCGGGCGAGGGCGAGGTCCTCGCGCCAGCGCTCGCGGTGGCGCGTCCAGGTGAGCTCGTCGACGCCCATGTCGGGGATGAAGGCGTTCTCGATGCCCACGATCCAACGGAAGCCCTCGCGCGGATTGGTCACGGTCATCACTCGTCCTTGAGCCCGGTCAGCGACATGCCCCGGATGAAGTAGCGCTGCGTGAAGAGGAAGGCGATGAGGATGGGCACCGAGGCGATGGCGGTGCCGGCCATCAGCTTGCCGTAGGCGGTCCAGTAGCGGCTGCTGAAGGAGGTGATCGCCACCGGCAGCGTCTGCATGTCGCCGTGGACGACGAACAGCGGCCACACGTAGTTGTTCCACGAGGCCATGAACTGGAACAGCGCCAGCGTGGCCATCGGCGCGGTGAGGAAGGGCAGCAGCACGTAGACCAGGGTCTGCAGGCTGTTGGCGCCGTCGATGCGGGCGGCCTCTTCGACCTCACGCGGGATGGAGACGAAGAACTGGCGCATGAGGAAGACGCCGAACGCCGCCGGCAGGCCGGGCCAGATCAGAGCGTGGTAGGTGTCGATCCAGTCGAAGCGGATCATCATGAGGTAGTGCGGGATCAGGAAGATGACCCCTGGGATCATCATCGACGAGAGGATCGCCCAGAACCACGTGTCGCGCCCGCGGAAGCGCATGCGCGAGAGCGGGTACGCGGTCAGGACCGCGAGCAGCACGGAGAGGCCCGCGAAGGCTGTCGAGGTGAAGAGTGAGTTCCAGGTCCAGCGCAGGAACGGCGCGTTGGGCGAGGCCAGGATGGTCCGGTAGTTCTCGAGCGTGGGCTCGTGAGGCCACCACTGCACGGGCTGGGCGACGGCCGCGGCCTCGGTCTTCAGCGAGGTGGCGATCATCCAGTAGATCGGCATGAGGAAGAGGACCGCCAGCACACAGAGCAGCGCGAAGCGCACGACGTCGCGCCAGGCCCGCATGGCCGGGCGTCGGTACGTCGTGGAGGTCGTGGCGCCGGCCGCTACGGGCGGGCGAACGGGGGCGCTGCCGATCACTGGACGCCCCGCCCGAGGTCGCGCAGCGTGATGCGGAACTGGAGGCCCGTCACCAACAGCAGCAGGAGGCCGAAGAACACCGACATCGCGGCGGCCGAGGCGAACTGGAAGTTGGTGAACGCCTCCTCGGTGATGAACATCATCACGCTCTGGGTGGTGCGCAACGGCCCACCGGCAGTGATGACGTGCGGTTGCCCGAAGAGCTGGAACGAGGCGATCGTGGTCGTCACCAGCGCGAACAGGGTGACGGGGTTGAGTTGCGGCCAGGTGATGTGGCGGAACTGCGCCCAGGCGCCCGCGCCGTCGATCATCGCGGCCTCGTAGTAGACGCGCGGGATGGCTGCGAGGGCGGCGCCGTAGAGGATCATGTTGAAGCCCACCGTCCACCAGAGGGTGCCAACGACGATCGGCACCCAGGCCCAACCGACGTTCGTCAGGAAGGGCATCGCCTGCGTGAAGGGAATCAGGTCGAGCAGGATGTTGACCAGGCCGGTCTGGTTCTCGAACATCCAGCGCCAGGTCAGGCCCATCACCGACACGGCCAAGATGGTGGGGAGGAAGAACACCGCGCGGAAGAAGGCGCGACCGGGGATGGGGCGGTCGAGCAGCAGCGCGAGGCCGAGCGCGGCGAGCAGCAGGGCCGGCACCGTCATGGCGGTGAACAGGGCGGTGTTGCCCATCGTCTTCCAGAAGAAGTTGAACTGCGGCGTGCCCGGCGTGACGAGCCGGGCGTAGAACTCGAAGCCGACGTAGCGCTGGACGTCGGAGAGGATGTTCCAGCGGTGGAGGCTGACGTAGACCCCGAACGCCACCGGGTACACGATGAAGACCACGAATAGGACGGCGTGCGGCAGAAGATAGGCGAACGGCACCCAGGCAGGCCCGCCGGTCGCGTGGCGGCGCCGGCGGCGCGCGGGGGGCGGGGCTAAGGCCATCGGGTCCTCCTCGGGGGGGTCGGGGCGGATGGGGCGCGTGTGGCCGGCGCCGGGGTGGTCCCGGTCCGGCCACACGCCGAGTCACGGTCAGCGCGGCGGCAGGCTCTGCAGGCCGTCGGCGATGCGGCTGGCGGCCTCGGCGACGCCGTCGGCCAGCGCCTGGGCGACGGGCTTGTCGCCGAGCAGCGCGGCCTCGTAGGCGGCGTCCCAGGCGCCGCGGAACTGCGCCAGGAAGGGGAAGCCGGTCAGGACGAAGGTGCCCTCCATCGCCTCACCCAGGGCGGCCATCGGGTTGCTGGCGAAGCCCTCGGAGGCGGCAACTGCTGGCTGCGTCGGCAGGCCGCCCGCGGCGGTCCAGAACAGGTTCTGCTCGGGCTGGGTCATCCAGCCGATGAAGGTCATCGCCGCCGCCTGCTTCGCGGCGTCGGGGCGGCGTTGGACGGGCATGGCGAGGTGGCTCGAACCGCCCCAGGTGGCGAAGCGCTCGCTGCCCAGCTGCGGGATCGCAGCGACGCCGAAGTCGAGGCCGGGCTGCTCGGCGTACTGCGAGAGCATCCACACGCCGTTGAAGTTCATCGCGGCCTTGCCCTGGCGGAAGGCGTCGATCTCGCTGCCCTCGGTCGCGTTCTTGGGCGACACCTGGTGGACGTTGACCAGGTCGATCAGGAACTGGACCATCTCCTGGGCCTCGGGCGAGTCGAAGTTGGGGGCGTAGCCCGCGTCGGCGCCGTCGACGAAGGTGACGCCGTTCTGCGCGGTGAAGGCGTAGGCGACGGTGCCCCCCATCCAGGGGCTGACCATGCCGGCGGCCCAGGTGGCGAGGGCGTTGGGGTCGAAGCCGGCGTCACCGGGGTGGCGACCGGCGGTGTCGGTCGTCAGGGCGCGGGCGGCGGCGAGGTACGCGTCGCGGGTGGTGGGCGGGCTCTCGGGATCGAGGCCGGCGGCGGCGAACAACGCCTTGTTGTAGTACATGACGACCATGACCGAGTGCACGGGCACCGCATAGGCGACGCCGTCGACCACACCGGTGTCCCACAGCGGGCCGAAGAAGCGGTCGGGGTCGATGTCTGCGGCGGCGAGCGCGTCGGGCGTCATCGGGGCCAGCGCGCCGCGCAAGATGAAGCCGGTCACGACGTCCTCGTTGACGGCGACCACGTCGGGCGCACGGCCGGCGGCGACGGATGGTTCGAGCTGCTGCCACAGGTTGCCCCAGGGGACGGCCTCGGCCTTGACGACGATGCCGGGGTGCGCGGCGTTGAACTCGGCGATCAACTGCTCCATCAGCGGCATGTCGGGACCGGTGAAGCCGTGCCAGTAGGTGAGCTCGATCTGGGCGGCCGCGGCGCTCAGGAGCGCGGTGGTGAGGAGGGCGGCGAGCGTGCGTCGCATCATCATGGGGTTCCCTTCGAAGGTCTTGGCGGGGTCGTGGGCGCGGGGACGGTCTGGGCTCAGTCTGACGGGTCCTCCTCTCCACGCGTGGCCCGCGCGAGGGCGGCGAGGTCGGCTTTCGGCCGTCGGTCCATGGTCAGGAGGCCGTTCTGCTCCTGGAAGGTGTCGGTGAGCTGCGTGTAGCAGAAGCCCGCCAGCGCCGAGCGGTGCACGGCGGCGAGCAGCTCGCGGTAGCGCGCGAGCAGGGCGTCCGCGCCGTCGACCTGGGCATAGCCCCATCCCGCATCGCCGTTCTCGGCGCGCACACCACCGAACTCGGTCAGCAGGACGGGGCCCCCGACCTCGTCGTCGTCGAGGGCGATGCGGCGACCGCCCGGCCGGAAGCGCCGCAGCGTCTCGGCCAGCGCCTCGCGCGTGCCATAGCGGGCGGTGAGTACCGCGGGGTCGGCGGCGTAGTCGTGCACCGTGCGCAGGTCGCCGACGACGTTCTCCCAGCCGTCGTTGCCGACGACCGGGCGACTGGGGTCCAGCGCCTTGGCGAGGTGGTAGAGCGCCCGCACCGCGTGGCGCTGATCGGCGCGCTCGGGAAGGTCGGGCACGCCCCACGACTCGTTGAAGGCCACCCAGGCGACCACGCTCGGGTGGCCGGCGTCGCGCTCGATCAGCGCCGTCCAGACCGATGCCAGCCGCGCCACCGTCGCGGGCCCGAAGGCGTACGCGCTGGGCAACTCGCCCCACACGAGCAGGCCGAGCCGGTCGGCCCACGCCAGGTAGCGCGGGTCCTCGAGCGTCTGGTGCTTGCGCACGCCGTTGAACCCGAGGGCCTTGGTCAGCTCGACGTCGCGCCGCAGGGCGTCGGGCTCGGGCGCCGTGCGATGCGTCTCGGGCCAGTAGCCCTGGTCGAGCACGAGCCGCAGGGGGTAGGGGCGGCCGTTGAGCAGGAATGCGTCGCCGTCGACGCCCACGGTGCGCAGGGCCACGTAGGAGGCGACGACATCGACGGCCTCGCCGTCGCGCTCCAGGGTCGCCGTCACGTCGATCAGCGTCGGGTGCTCGGGGCTCCAGAGCAGGTCGCTGCGGGCGTCGTCGATGCCGGGGTCGGGCAGGTGGACGCGGCGCCGGACCTCGGGACCTGCGACGGCCCAGCGCTCGTCCGCCAGCAGGCGGCCGCCGACCGCGAGGGTCACGGCGACGCGCCAGCCGTCGGCGACCGGCGTCCCGTGGGGAATGCCGTCCAATCGGAGGCGCAGGTCGAGGGCGAAGGCCGCGAGGTCGGTGGTCGCATCGATGTCGAGCACCCGCTGGGGCGGGACCGCCTCGACCCACACCGTGCGCGTGACGCCGCTGCTGCGCGGGTACCAGATGGCGTGCGGCTGCGGCTGCCAGTCCTGCTTGCCGCGCGGCGCCGCGAGATCGAGCGGGTCGCGCTCGATGCGCAGCTCCACGACCGGCGCTGCGCCCGCTGCGACCGCGCCCAGGTCGACCTCGACGGGCGTCTGCGCCTGCGCCAGGCAGGCGACGCGCTCGCCGTCGCGCCATGCGTCAACGCGCCCGTCGATGCCGGACAGGTGCAGCAGGACCCGACCCCCCGCACCCCCCGCGTGCGCGTCGATCCGCCGCCGGTACCACAGGACGCGGTGGTAGGCGGGATCCGCGATTCCAGACGCTGGCGACTCGGGGGCGAAGGGCACGCGGATGCGGGCCGGGTAGGTGCGCGGACGGACGCTCCCGGCCTCGTCACCCAGCCGGAAGTCCCACCAACCGTCGAGCAGACGCCAGCCGGCCCTCCGCAGGCGGGGGCGCGGGTGCAGCATCGGGTCGAGCTCGGCGGTCTCGTCTGACTCGTCGGGCCGCGGGGCCCCGGGATTGGGTTGGGGGTGCGCCACGTCGCCACGCTCCTCGTCGCGTTCTGTGCCAGCGTTCGCTGTTTTGTTACGGCTTCGACTCTAGGAGACCTTCTCGGGCGTGTCAAGCGCCCAGACCATAGATCGCCCGATGCTAGTGTCCAACGTTATTTCTGGCTTCTGGCCGCACTGGCAGCGGGCTGCATTTCATGCTATGTTTTCCTGCGAGATAAGTCGCGAACGCCGGAGGAGCGCATGCCCGACATCCCCACCCCCCGCCACCTCGTCCTCGGAGCCGGCGCGAACGGCGGCGACGACCAGCTGGACGCGGTCCTCAAAGCACTGGCCTCGGAACCTCGCCGGCGCATCCTCGCCCTGCTCGGCGACGCGCTGCACAACGTCTCCGAGATCGCCGATGCGCTCGGCCTGCCCGTGTCGACCGCCAACATGCACGTCGGCGTCCTCGAGCGCGCCGGCCTGCTGATCACGGACCACCGACCCGCCGCCCGCGGATCGCAGAAGGTGTGCACTCGGGCGTTCGACAGCGTGACCCTACGCATGCCGACACCGCGCCCCGAGCAGGGATCGATGCTCGAGTTCTCGGTGCCGATCGGCTCCTACGTCGACTGCCAGGCATCGCCCTCGTGCGGACTCGCCGGCGCCGACGGCATCATCGGGTTCTTCGACGACCCGGCCTCGTTCTACGACCCCGCACGCACCGACGCCCAACTGCTCTGGTTCCACCACGGCCACGTCGAGTACCGGGTCGCCCATCGCCTGCCACCGACGGCCTCCCTCCAGAGCGTCCACGTCTCCGCCGAGGTGTGTTCCGAGGCGCCGCTGCACCACGACGATTGGCCCTCCGACATCACGCTGTGGCTCAACGGCATCGAGGTCGGCAGCTGGACCTCGCCCGCCGACTTCGGCGGCCAACGCGGTACGCTGACGCCCGGCTGGTGGGAGGACCACAACAGCCAGTACGGGCTGCTCAAGGTCTGGCAGGTGAACGCCCAGGGCAGCTGGGTCGACGGGATCCGCGTCTCGGACGTCCGCCTGACCGCCCTGCGCATCCCCGACCGCCCCTACCTGACGGTCCGCCTGGGCGTGAAGCCACGTGCCCGGCACGTCGGCGGGCTCAACCTCTTCGGCCGCCGTTTCGGCAACTACCCCCAGGACCTGGTCGTCCGCCTGAAGTACGTCTGACGCAGGGAGGCCCGCCGCCGATGTTCGACCCCACCGACCACCCGCACCGCCGCTTCGACCCCCTGCGCGAGCAGTGGGTGCTCGTCTCGCCCCACCGCAACAAGCGCCCTTGGCAGGGCCAGGTCGAGACGCCGCCCACCGAC